>JGI24660J20065_1000034_pt1 | contig 46670 bp, 40 predicted proteins | sample MalvirmetaMSP134_FD_20065 | JGI IMG/M metagenome (IMG submission 20065) | reverse complement strand
GTGGGGCATCTGGCGGACCGTATCGCCGGGGGCGGGCCGATCGAGGCCAGCTGGCCGGTGCAAGACCGCGCGCTGACCTATGACGAACGGATCGAGCTTCAGACGCAGTTGACGGCGCAGGGGTTTGATACGGTCCAGATCGACGCCAAGATCGGCCCGCTGACCATCAATGCGGTGCGCGAGTTCCAATTGTCGCAGGGGCTTGTGCCTGACGGCTATGCCTCCCCCCGATTGTTGGAGNCGCTGCGCGCAGCCGCGGCGGAATAATCTGGCGTAAATGAAACGCGCCGGACCTTTCGGTCCGGCGCGTGCCTTCGGCGAGGATTTTAAACCATTTGGAAGCGGCTTAGCCGGGNGACATCCCGCGCAGCCGTTCGGAGCGGCGGCGCAGCAGTTCGACCACGGTCAGCAGGCAGATCGAGATGACCACGAGGATCGTCGCNACGGCAAGGATCGTGGGGCTGATCTGTTCGCGCAGGCCGGTGAACATCTGCCACGGGAGCGTTTTCTGACCGGCAGACCCGACAAAGAGCACCACGACGACTTCATCAAACGAGGTGATGAAGGCGAACAAACCGCCCGAGATCACGCCCGGCAGGATCAACGGCATTTGCACGCGGAAGAAGGTCGTGACCGGATTGGCCCCCATATTCGCCGCCGCGCGGGTGAGAGAGCGGTCAAAGCCCACCAGTGTCGCGGTGACGGTGATGATGACGAAGGGGATGCCCAAGGCCGCGTGGGCCAGAACAACGCCGACATATGTGCCCTGCAGGCCGACGCGGCTGTAAAAGAAGTACATGCCCGCCGCCGAGATGATCAGCGGGACGATCATGGGCGAGATCAGGATGGCCATGATCGCGCGCCGGAACGGCACGTGCTGCTGGCTCAGGCCAATCGCCGCGAGGGTGCCGAAGCTGACCGACAGAAGGGTCGCGGCCGGGGCGATCTTGATCGAGTTCCAGACGGCACCTTGCCATGCGGAGCTGCTGAAGAAGTCTTTGTAGTGGCGCAGCGAATACCCTTCGGGATCNAAACGCAGCATTTCAGGGGTGAAGGTAAAGAAGTTCTCGGCGTTGAAGCTAAGTGGCATGACCACGAGGATCGGTGTGATCAGGAACACAAGGATCGCGCCGCANATNATGCGGAAGGCAAAGTGCCAGAGCACCTGACCCGGGGTTAGGTAGGGCGCGACCTTGGCGCGGTAGCGTCCCTCGTAGAGCCAGAAGCTGAACCAGCCGAAGAACCAGCCGAAGATGGCCCCTAGGACCAGCAAGGGCACGCCGCCCAGAATAAAGCCGATCACCGCCAGCAGAATGACAGAGGTCCAGCGGGCGATGGTTTCGTTCTTGATCAGCTGCGTCAGCACAAAGGCCAGCGCCCCCATNGAGAGNGCTCCGATCAGGATGCCCAGCAGTCCGCTGCCTTGGGCGGTGCCGACAAAGAGCCCGGCAAAGGCNCCTGCTGCNGCGACAACCGGTACATAGAAACCGACGGGTTTGCGGGAGATAGGTGTGAGTGCGACCATGATATCAGCCTCCCAGTTTCACGTTGTCGATGCCGACGATCTTGTCGTAGGCCCAGTAAAGCCCAAGCACCACGGCCAGCAGGATCGCCCCNAGCGCGGCCGCGAGGCCCCAGTTGAGNGAGCTGGAGATGTGGTAGGCAATCCGGTTGGAGATGAATGTCCCCGTGGTGCCGCCGACGATTTCCGGCGTGATNTAGTANCCGATCGACAGGATGAACACGAGGATNGACCCCGCGCCGATGCCGGGCACNGATTGCGGGAAATACACGCGCCAGAAGGCTGTCCAGTTCGTGGCCCCCAGCGACTTTGCCGCACGTAGATAGCTGGGCGGTACTGTTTGCATCACCGAATAGAGCGGCAGGATCATGAAGGGCAGCAGGATGTGCGTCATCGCGATGATCGTGCCGGTTTGGTTGTTGATCAGCGCAAGACGGCTGTCATCGGCNACCAGGCCCAGCCACACCAGNGTATCGTTGATCACACCCTGTTGTTGCAGCATGACCTTCCACGCCGATGTCCGCACCAGAAGCGAGGTCCAGAAGGGCAACAGCACGAGGATCATCAGCAGGTTCGCGGTACGCGCGGGCAGNTTGGCGAGGATCCACGCCACCGGATAGCCCAGCAGGATACAGCTGAGGGTGATGCAGACCGACATGAACAGCGTGCGTAGGAACAGCGTGCCGTAGATGCGTTCGTTGTCGGGGCGGAATTCGGGACCGTCAGCCGTTTTCTGCATGTCGACGGCATTCAGGAAATAGCCGTTGGTCAGCGCGGGACTGTAGGCGCGGATGGTGCTCCAGATCGGGGTTTTGCCCCAATCGTCGTCAATCTCGGTGAAGGCTGTTTTGTAATCGACTGCGTCGAATGTAGGGGCGGCTGCGGCTGCCTCGGTAAGTTCGGCTGATGCCGGGCCTGAATAGCTGGCGATTTGCGATGCCGTGGGGCCTGTCAGGTCGTCATAAAGGGCCGAGTAGATCAGCGCCCATGGGTCTTCCTTGTAGAGGTTGTCTTCGTCGTCGTTCTGAACGAAGTCGGCGAAAATTTCGTAGTATTCGGCGATCTCGGGCAGAAGCTCTGCCATGCCTTCGCGCATTTCAAACGCGGGTTGGTCGTCGCCGGAGGATTTTTTCCAGTCGGAAATCTCTGCCAGCCATGCGTCGGAGCCAAGCAGAGCGTTCCAGTTTTCGCCCTTCTTCCAGAAGTCGTTCAGATCCTCGAACTGGTCCTGAAACACTTCACCAATGTCATCCACGCCGCGGCCGGATTTGCGGAACAGGGACGATGCACCGGTCAGCTCGTAGTTGAGCCTTGAGCCCAGACGGGTGTGCAGTTTGCGTTCCTGCGCGATGAACAGGTCTTCGTAGAGCGCCTTGTAGACGGGGGCACCGGGGGTTTCACCGCTTTCGCTGTCCCAGTCGGACAGGGTTTGCGTGGTGCGGGGCAGCGTGTCGCTGACGATCTGGTTCTCGACAGAGCGGAACAGCATATCGGCGATCGGGGCGATAAAGGTGATCAGGATAAAGATCAGCAGAGGGGCGATCAGCAAAAGCGCGCTGAGCTTCTGACGACGGAGCGCACGGTTCAGGCTGCGTTTCAGCGGTGTGCCGTCCGCGGCCAGCATCGGGCCGGTCTGTTCAGGTGTGTCGTTCGTCGCGTCGGCGGTATCGCTCATATCGGCCCCATGGGGTTAGGTCGCTGGAAGGTCGGGAAAATGGAAAAACAAATAAGGGGTGGAGGAGGCCAAAGCGGCCTCCTCCGAATGGTTCAGGCGATTATTGCGCCAACCATGCCTGGAACTTCGCGTCGATGTCGTCGCGGTAGTCAGCCCAGAACTCGTAGTTGTAGAGGAACGTGTTCTTTGCGTTGGCCGGGTCGGTTGGCATGTGTGGTGCCATGTCGATGCCCAGTTCTGCGTGCTTGCCAACCATAGGAGCGGAGGACAAACGGGCAGGGCCGTAGCTGATGTACTGCGATTGATCCGCCAGACGCTGGGTGTCTGTCGCGAATTTCACGAAGTCTTTGACGCGCGCCAGACGGTCGTCAGGCAGACCTGCTGGGATGATCCAACCGTCAAGGTCGAACACCTGTGCGTCCCACAGCATTGCAACGGGCTGGTCTTGCTCTTCGATAACGCTGAACAGACGGCCGTTGTAGGTGGACCCCATGACGACTTCACCATCGGCCAGCAGCTGTGGCGTGTCGGCACCGGCGGACCACCAGATCACGTCGTCCTTGATTGTGTCGAGCTTTGCCAGAGCCTGTTCCTGACCTTCCGGAGTTGCCAGAACGTCATAGACTTCGTCCTTTGCAACGCCGTCACAGAGCAGCGCCCATTCCATGTTGTTGATGGGGCGCTTTTCAAGCGCGCGCTTGCCTGGGTAGGCTTCGGTGTCGAAGACGTCGCAGATTTTGGTTGGGGGCGTGTCGCCAACCATGTCTGTGCGATACCCGAATGTGGTCGAATACACGATCTGCGGGATAAAGCAGTCGCTNACCAGCAGGTCGCCAAAGTCGTCTTCAGCGGATGTCCCGTCGGGGGCTTCTGCCAGCATTTCGTCCGCGTCGATTTCCATCGCCAGACCTTCGTCGCACAGGCGGATGGCGTCAGCGGCAACCACGTCGACCAGATCCCAGGTCACGTTGCCGGCTTCGTTCATCGCGCGCAGCTTTGCCACGGCTTCGTTGGAGCTTTCATCCCAAACAGCAGAGAGTTCAGGGTGCATTTCCAGATAGGGCTGCAGATACGCTTTGTCTTGGCTGGCTTGGTAAGCGCCACCCCAGGAAACAAGCGTCATCTCTTTGGCCATGTCCGCATGCGCATCGGCGAATGCCAATGTGCCAGCGCCAATGATCGCGGAGGATGCGAGTAGCGTTGTCGTAAACTTCATTAGATAGTCTCCCATTATATGCCCGTTAGGGTCTTGAGGGTGTGATATCGGGCTTAACCACAGCCTCGTGCGACGCCGTCGAACGTTGGACGGCCGGCCGCGTCCTGACGCTTATGCGTCGAGGGCGCGGCAATCCTCTGCCAACCAGCCAATCTCGATCTGCTGGCCTGGCTTCAAACGTACCTGATCGGGTGCGTTTCGTGTCTTGATGATAAAGTTGTCGGTCCCGGCAACCCGCAGGCGGGTGCGGAAGATGTCGCCCATATAGACGAATTCAAGCACTTCGGCTTTCAGGGTATGCGCCCCTTCCTGCATCCGGTCCTTGTTGAATTCAACGCGCTCGGGGCGGATCGATACGCGGGTGCGTTCGCCGGCGCGGGTCACGTTGATCGGCTTTGCCTCGATCAGGCCGCCGCCGTCCAGCTGCACAAGGCAAGTGCCGCCCTTGATCTCGGTCACGACGCCTTCAAGAGTGTTATTCTCGCCGATGAACTGCGCAACAAAGCTGTTTTCGGGCTCTTCATACAGCAGATCGGGCGGGGCCAACTGCTGGATGCGGCCGTTTTCAAACACGGCCACGCGGTCGGACATTGTCAGCGCTTCGGTCTGGTCGTGGGTCACGTAGACCACGGTGATGCCCAGTTCATGCGCCAGATGCGTGATCTCGAACTGCAATGTTTCGCGCAGCTGTTTGTCCAACGCCCCCAGCGGTTCGTCCATCAACACCAGTTCGGGTTCGAAGACCAAAGCACGGGCCAAGGCAACGCGTTGCTGCTGACCACCGGAAAGCTGTGCCGGACGGCGGCCGCCGAAGTCGCCCATCTGAACACGGTCCAGCGCGATCTTCACTTTCTCTTCACGCTCGGACTTGCCGATCTTGCGCACCTCAAGCGGGAAGGCGAGGTTTTCGGCAACGGTCATATGCGGGAAAAGCGCGTAGTTCTGGAACACCATGCCAATGCCGCGTTTGTGCGGCGGGATGTTGTTGATCGATTTACCATCAAGCCGGATGTCGCCATGCGTGGCCGTTTCGAAACCCGCCAGCATCATCAGGCAGGTGGTCTTGCCGGACCCCGATGGCCCGAGCATTGTCAGAAACTCGCCTTTCGGCATCGACAGGTTGAGGTCTTTTACGACGAGATTTTCGCCGTCATAGCTTTTCTGCACGCGTTCAAATTCTACGAACGCATTCGTTGCTGAAGTATCTGCCAAAGCTGGCTCCCCGTTTATTGTGACGTTCAAGCGCCCTTGTTGACAGGAAGTTAAAACTGGCTGGTTTCCGCTTTGCAACCAATTAACGACACTTTTGGGCAGAAAGCGTCAATTGCGGGAAGATCGACGGTTATTTGACAAGAAACAGTTCTTTTGCCTGCGGAATTACTGTGCAGCCTGCTTGAAATAAGGGGAATTCGTTAATATCTGCCATAGGTTAAGCCTCAGCGGCTCGCCCCGAACCCGGCGATTTTGAGCGCTGGTCAGCCACTGCCGATGTCGCAAACAGACAAGTCCTTGCAGGGCTTCCAGTGGCGGGACGGGCGACCTTTGCGCCGCGTCCCGAATGTATGTCACGCCTTAGCCGAGCGGCGATTCAGCGTCTTGCGCGTGGTCTTCGGCTGCCTTGAGCAGGCCGCCTTCTTTGACCGCGGTATAGGTTTCATCCAGCGCTTTGGTGGCGCGCGTCATGAATACTTTGATCTCTTCGGGGGTGATCACCAGCGGTGGCGAGATGATCATCCGGTCGCCGACGTGGCGCATCACCAGATTATTCGCAAAGCAGCGTTCACGACACATATAACCGACGGTTCCTGCATCGCCTGCGAACTTTGACCGCGTTTCTTTGCGCGGGGACAGCGGCAGCGACGCCATAAGACCCGCGACGTTGACGGTGCCAACCAATGGATGCTCTGCCAGTTTGGCCAGCCCTTCCTTCAGGGCGGGGGCGGCAACATTGTTCACGTGATCCAGAATGTTTTCGTCCTGCATAATCCGCAGGTTTTCCAGTGCCACGGCCGAGCAAACGGGGTGCCCCGAATAGGTATAGCCGTGATTGAACTCCCCAGACCCGATGGTCTGCGCGATCTCGTCACACACAATGGACCCGCCAATCGGCTGGTAGCCAGAGCTTAGGCCCTTGGCGATGGTCATGATATGCGGCTTGATCCCCATGGTCTCGGACCCGAACCAGCTGCCTGTCCGGCCAAAGCCACAGATCACCTCGTCCGCGATGATCAATACGTCGTACTTGTCACAAATACGCTGGATTTCGGGCCAGTAGGTGCTTGGCGGCACGATAACCCCGCCTGCGCCCTGAATGGGTTCACCGATGAACGCCGCGACATTATCTGCCCCAAGCTCAAGGATCTTGGCCTCAAGCTCTTGCGCGCGGGCAAGGCCGAAGGCCTCGGGCGTGAGGTCGCCGCCTTCCACCCACCAGTCGGGCTGGTTGATGTGGTGAATACCGGGGATCGGCATGCCGCCCTGTTCGTGCATATAGCTCATGCCACCAAGAGAGCCGGACCCCATCGACGACCCGTGATAGGCATTCTTGCGGCTGATGATGTGGGATTTCTCTGGCTTCCCTTTCATGGCCCAATAGGTGCGCACCATCCGGATGTTGGTGTCATTCGCTTCGGAGCCCGACCCGGCAAAGAACACATGGTTCAGATCGCCGGGGGCCAGTGACGCGATCTCTTTTGCAAGGGCGATGGCGGGCACGTGCGAGGTCATGAAGAAGGTGTTGTAGTAGTTCAGCTCGAGCATCTGGCGCGCGGCGACGTCGGCCATTTCCTGACGGCCATAACCGATGTTGACGCACCAAAGTCCCGCCATCCCGTCAAGGATCTCGTTCCCCTCACTGTCGGTCAGGTAGACGCCCTTGGCACGGGTGATAATCCGCGCGCCCTTCTCGGCAAGTTCGTCATTGGTGGTGAACGGGTGCATGTGATGCGCGGCGTCAAGTGCTTGCAGCTCGGCGGTGGGCATGTGGTTGGTGATATGGGCCATAAAGAACACCTCTGGGAATGGGGAGGGAAGATTGGGCTCAGAATATGATCAAATTATACAGAGTCAATCGAATCGCTCTGCTGTGGTGACGATAAACGGCTATCAGCCGATCAGATTTTAATCAAAGAGAGGCGCGAATCTGGACCATGCCCTGAGAAACATCCTCGGTCATGGCCTGCGCAGCCTTTGCCGCATCGCCTTCGCGAAAAGCCGCCAGCAAGTCGGCATGTTTATCTGGCAGGTTCGACGTGCCAAACCGACCGCAGACCACGCGCAGCGACGGGCCGAACATCAGCCATAAACGGTCGACGGTCGCGGCCAGAATAGGGGCCTCGGCACAGGTGTTGACGATGGTGTGAAAGCGGTAGTTCTGGGTCAGGTATTCGCCGATATCCCCACGATCAATCGCGTGGTTCAGCGCGTCGTCCACCTGTGCAAGTTCGCTTAAAACAGTCTCTGACATGCGGCTTGTGGCCCGTTGAGCAAGCTCTGCTTCAAGAGTTTTTCGCATGAATTCCAGCTCGTTAACCCCTTCGAGGTCCAGCACAGGGACCGATACGCGGCGATTGCCCTGATGCACCAGCGCGCCTTCGGCGATCAAACGGCGCAGCGCTTCGCGCACCGGGGTCATGCCCGCATCAAGGGTTTCTGCAAGGCCTTGAATGGTGACCGCCTGACCGGGGGCAAGATCGCCGAACAGGATCAGCTTGCGCACGCGTTCATAGACATGCTGATGGGCCGGCACCTTGGCCGGGCTTTCCAAAGGCTTTTGCGACGCAAGGTCAGCGGAATTTACGTTCATCAAATTTGCCTAAATTGTACTCAACCACATTTTGAACCACGGCATGCACCTGCGTAAAATTATAAATGATCTTGTCGCATGACGCAAAACTTGATCAAATTGACGAAAGGTTCGGATCAACTGAGCCTACACAACGGGAGATGACAATGAAATATAGCTTGCTCAGCTCAATCGCAGCAACGGCATTGATCGCCACCAGCGCCTTGGGTGAAGAGGTGCGGGTCTATAACTGGTCCGACTACATCGACGAAGACCTGTTGCAGAAATTTGAAAAAGAAACCGGCATTGATCTGATCTATGACGTGTTTGACAGTAACGAAGTGCTTGAAACCAAGATGCTTGCAGGCGGGTCTGGCTATGACGTGGTTGTCCCGACCGGTACCTTCCTTGAACGCCAGATCACGGCGGGGGTTTTCCAGAAGCTCGACAAAGACAAGCTACCGAACATCACCAACATGTGGGACGTGATCGAGGACCGCGTATCGAAATACGACCCCGGTAATGAATATGCCGTTAACTATATGTGGGGCACCACCGGGCTTGGCGTGAACATGACCAAGGTTAAGGAAGTGCTGGGCGAGGATGCCCCTGTTGATTCGCTTGACCTCGTATTCAAGCCCGAGAATATGGAAAAGCTGGCCGAATGTGGCGTGCATTTCCTTGACGCTCCGACAGAAATGATCCCCGCGGCTCTGAAGTTTCTGGGCGAAGATCCTCAATCCCAGGACCCCGACGTGATCGCGAAGGCAGAGCCTGTTTTGACGGCGGTTGCCCCCCACGTTCAAAAATTCCACAGCTCGGAGTATATTAACGCACTGGCCAACGGTGATATCTGCGTTGCCTTCGGTTGGTCGGGTGACATCCTGCAATCTCGTGACCGCGCCGCCGAGGCGGATAACGGTGTCGAAATTGCCTACTACGCGCCAAAAGAAGGGGCGCTGATGTGGTTCGACAATATGGCTATTCCAGCGGATGCGCCAAACCCGGATGGGGCGCATAAGTTCTTGAATTTCATGATGGACGCAAAGAATATGGCCGCCGCGTCGAACTACGTTTACTATGCGAACGGCAACAAGGCGAGCCAAGAGTTCCTTGCCGAAGACGTGATCGGGGACACAGCGATTTACCCAGACGAAGCCACGCTGGAAAACCTGTATACCATTTCTTCATATTCACCCAAGGTACAGCGTGTCCTCACGCGTATGTGGACGAAGATCAAATCTGGTATCTAAAATCGCATCGGGTCAAAGCCTTTCCGGTTTTGACCCGATCTACCGGACCCTTCCACCCGGAGGGGTAAACGCTGTGCAAAGGATAGATCAAAGTGAGCCAACCCGTTTTCGCCCCGTGGGATGACCCGAACGAAAAGCCGCTTATCCGCTTCGAGAATGTGACAAAGCGTTTTGGCGATTTCGTTGCGATCGATGATCTGTCTTTGAGTATTTATGAAAGCGAGTTCTTTGCACTGCTGGGGCCTTCGGGCTGCGGTAAAACAACGATGATGCGCATGCTTGCCGGGTTTGAAAACCCAAGCGCGGGCAAGATCGAATTGGCGGGTAAGAATATCGCGGGCATCCCGCCGAACAAGCGGGCGGTTAACATGATGTTCCAGTCCTATGCCCTGTTCCCACATCTGTCTGTCTGGGAGAATATCGCCTTTGGGTTGAAACGAGGGGATATGTCCAAGGCAGATATCGCCGCACGCGTTGAAGAGATGCTCAAGCTGACGCGCCTTACCAAATTTGCTAAACGCAAACCCCACCAAATCTCGGGGGGGCAACGTCAACGGGTCGCGCTTGCGCGGTCCCTCGCCAAAGCGCCGAAGCTTTTGCTACTGGACGAACCGCTTGGCGCGCTGGACAAAAAGCTGCGTCAGGACACCCAGTTTGAACTAATGGATATCCAAGAAAGCACGGGGACCACCTTTGTGATCGTTACCCACGACCAAGAGGAAGCGATGACCGTCGCGAGCCGCGTGGCTGTGATGGATGAAGGGCAGATCATCCAGGTCGCGACGCCAGGAGGTATCTACGAAGCACCTAATTCCGTCTACGTCGCAGACTTCATCGGTGACGTGAACATTATCTCTGGCACGGTGAAGGCCGCAGGCGAGAATATGTACCACCTTGATTGGGTCGCGAATGAGGCCCCCTTGCTTGCGGCATCAGAACGCCCCTTTAGCGATGGGCAGGAAGCTCATCTTGCGATCCGACCGGAGAAGATCGCCATTTCTACCGAGAAGCCGACAGAAATGAAGAACGCTGTTCAGGGCACCGTTCTGGACATCGCATATCTTGGCAATCTCAGCACCTACCATGTCCAGCTGGCCGGTGGTCAAGTGATCAAGGCGCAGACCGCAAACACGCGTCGGCTGTCGCGCCGCACGATCACGTGGGAGGACAAGGTCTGGATTTCATGGAGCGCCACCGCCGGCGTCCTGTTGGAGCGATGAATATGCGTCGCTTTTTCCTTATCGCGGTGCCCTATGCCTGGTTGCTCGCGCTGTTTCTCATTCCTTTCATCATTGTTTTTAAAATTTCTCTCTCTGATCTGGCTTTGTCGATTCCTCCTTACTCCCCGACGGCAAAGGACGGGATCTGGGCGATGTTCGCGGCATTCGATCTGGAAAACTTTACCTTTCTTGCTTCGGACGATCTCTACTGGAAGGCTTACCTAAGCAGTTTGAAGATTGCGTTAATATCTACAGTTTTAGCGGTTTTGGTGGGCTACCCCATGGCCTACGGCATGGCCCGCGCGCCCGAGGAATGGCGTCCGACCCTCATGATGCTGGTGATCTTGCCCTTTTGGACCAGTTTCCTGATCCGCGTTTACGCATGGGTCGGTATTCTGAGTAATGAGGGGCTTTTGAATCAATTCCTGCTGTGGTTGGGCATCATCGATACGCCTTTGACGATCATGAACACGACGACCGCGGTCTATATAGGAATTGTTTACACCTTATCTGCCATTTATGATTCTACCGATTTATGCCGCGCTAGATCGGTTGGACGAATCCTTGATCGAGGCCGCTGAAGATCTGGGATGTTCACGGTTAAAGGCATTCTGGCTGGTCACGATACCTTTGTCTCGCAACGGGATCATTGCAGGGTGTTTCCTGGTCTTTATCCCCGCGCTGGGCGAATTCGTTATCCCGTCTTTGTTGGGCGGTTCAGGGACGTTGATGATCGGCAAGGTCTTGTTCGAGGAGTTCTTTAACAACCGCGACTGGCCCGTCGCGAGCGCGGTGGCGGTGATCCTGCTGCTGATACTGATCGTTCCAATCGTTCTGTTCCAACGCAACCAGCAACGTCAGGCCGAGGTGGAGTCATGAGACGCGCAAGCTGGTTCAATATTACGTCGCTCACCCTCGGGTTTGCTTTTCTTTATCTGCCGATGATCCTGCTGGTCATCTACAGTTTTAACAGTTCGAAACTGGTGACTGTCTGGGCCGGNTTCTCGACNAAATGGTANGGCGAGCTGCTTCAGAATGAGGCATTTCTGAATGCTGCTATGGTAACGCTGAAGGTCGCGGTGGCATCCTCTACGCTGGCAACGGTGTTGGGGACGATGGCGGCATACATTCTTGTGCGCGGGGGGCGGTTTGCTGGGCGTACGCTCTTCTCGGGTATGATCTACGCGCCGCTGGTCATGCCGGAGGTGATTACCGGCCTGTCGCTGTTGCTTCTGTTTATCGGGATCGGGCTGGACCGGGGGACGCTGACCATCGTGCTGGCACACACGACCTTTTCGATGTGCTACGTGTCAGTGGTCGTGTCATCAAGGCTGGTGACTTTTGATCGGTCGCTGGAGGAAGCGGCGCTGGACCTCGGGTGTTCGCCTTTCGACGCCTTCCGTTTGGTGACCTTGCCGATCATCGCGCCGGCGGTCATTTCGGGNTGGNTGNTGGCGTTCACGCTCTCGCTGGACGACCTNGTTATCGCTTCGTTTACCACGGGCCCGTCCTCCACAACCCTGCCGATCAAGATCTGGAGCGCGGTGCGTCTTGGCGTCTCGCCCGAGATTAACGCATTATCCACCATCATGATCGGTATCGTGACTTTCGGGGTAATCACGGCGTCACTGATATCGAAGCGCAAGGCGATCAAGGCGCAACGCGATGTGCAGGCGGCGGAACGCGCCGTGGCATGAAAGAGCGGCGGCATGAAACGAATATTTAACGATTTTGCCTATACAGATGCGCCTAGGGAAGATTGTTGGTGGGATCAAACCTGCGCCGCTACCGACAGGTCTGCGTTGGAAGGTGACGTATCCTGTGACGTGGCGATTGTAGGGGGCGGCTTTACAGGGCTCTCTGCCGCGTTGCGCCTTGCGGAGGCTGGGTATTCTGCGGTCGTGCTGGAAAACCGATACGTCGGCTGGGGCGCGTCGGGCCGCAACGGGGGCTTTTGCTGCCTTGGGGGCGGGCGGCTCAGCGATGCCGCGCTGGACAAGCTTGCAGGGCGCGAGGATCGGTTGCGCTTTCGCGCGGCTGAGCTGGCGGCGATCAACTTTGTTGACGCGTTGATCACGCGGCATGGGATCGAGGTTGACCGCCACTCCGACGGGGAGATCGAGCTGGCGCATCGGCCCAAGGATATGGACGATTTTCGCACGCGCGCCCGCGAGGTGCGAGANAACTACGGGCTNGAGGCGCGGCTTNTTGATCCCGCGGATTTCACGGCGCATGGGCTTTCNGGGCCGTTCCACGGTGCGCTGCATATTCCGGCGGGCTTTGCGCTGAACCCGCGGAAATACGTGACCGGCNTTGCTGCNGCGGCGGAAAAGGCGGGTGCGGTGATTTACCATGATACGCCTGCGCTTGAGGTNCGGCAGGCGGCGCAGGGTCACGACGTTCGAACGCCCAANGGCAGGGTGCNTGCACAAAAAGTGATTGTCGCCACGAACGGGTATTCGTCGGAAGATTTGGTGCCGGGGCTGTCTGCGCGCTATATGCCCACGCAGTCGACGGTCCTTGTGACCCGCCCCCTGACCGAGGCAGAGCTTGATGCCGCAGGTTGGAAGAGCGATTATATGTCCGCAGATACGCGCAATTTGCTACATTATTTCAGGCTGATGCCGGACCGCCGGATGTTGTTCGGCATGCGCGGCGGTTTGGTGACGGGCAAAGCGGCAGAGGCGCGCGCCATTGCGCGTGTGCGCCGCGATTTCGAAAAGTTTTTCCCGGCGTGGAAAGACGTTGAGACACCCTACCAATGGTCGGGTATGGTATGTCTGTCGCGCGCGCAAATGCCCTTTGTCGGCAAGCTCCCTGACCCCGGTGCTGTCTATGCAAGTCTTTGTTATCATGGGAATGGTGTTGCAATGGGCAGCTATTCGGGCGGGCTGGTCGCGGATCTGGTGATGGGCAAACCCATCGACCGGCCCTACCCTCAGGTCATGCAAAAACCGCTGCGAAAATTCGAACTGGGGCGCTTGCGTCGGCTTCTGATGCCATTTGCCTATCTTGGTTTTGCGCTGTCAGATCACTAGATGTGGGTGCACCGGCTGGCTTGGCTTGCTGACTGTCAAATTGATTTAGGATAAAGTTTCATGAAGATTGCGATGATTGGCACCGGCTATGTCGGTTTGGTCTCGGGTGTTTGTTTCTCGGATTTCGGACATGAAGTTGTCTGTGTCGACAAAGACCCGTCTAAAATCGAGAAGTTGGAAAAGGGCATCGTCCCGATCTACGAGCCCGGTCTTGATGATTTGATGGCCAAGAACGTTGCAGCGGGGCGTCTGTCTTTCACCGGTGACCTTGCCAGTGCAGTGGATGGTGCGGATGCCGTGTTTATCGCGGTTGGGACACCGACCCGCCGCGGGGATGGCCATGCGGATCTGACCTATGTCATGGCCGCCGCAGAAGAGATCGCCTCTGTCCTGACGGGTTATGCGGTGATCGTCACCAAATCGACTGTGCCCGTGGGCACCAACCGTCAGGTCAAACAGGTCGTCGCCAAAGCCAATCCCAAGGCCGAATTCGACGTTGCCTCGAACCCGGAATTCCTGCGTGAAGGGGCCGCGATTGACGACTTTATGCGCCCCGACCGCGTGGTTGTAGGAACGCAGAATGAACGCGCCGAACAGGTGATGAAGGACATCTACCGCCCGCTCTCGCTGCGCGAGTTTTCGATCATGTCGACGGATCTGGAAAGCGCAGAGATGATCAAATACGCCGCCAACGCGTTTTTGGCGACCAAGATTACCTTTATCAACGAAATCGCGGCCCTGTGTGAACGCACAGGCGCGGATGTGAAAATGGTGTCGAAAGGCATGGGGCTGGATAACCGGATCGGGTCCAAGTTCCTGCACGCGGGCCCGGGCTATGGCGGTAGCTGCTTCCCGAAAGACACGCAGGCCTTGGCGCGGATGGGGCAGGATCATTCGGTGCCGATGCAGCTGACCGAAACCGTGATCAAGGTGAACGACGAGGTCAAACGCCGGATGATCGACAAGGTGGTCGACATCTGTGGCGGGTCGGTAAACGGCAAGACCATCGCGGTGCTGGGGGTAACGTTCAAGCCCAACACCGACGATATGCGCGACTCTCCCAGCTTGACGATTGTGCCATCGCTGGTGGGCAACGGGGCCAAGGTGCGTGTGGTTGATCCGCAGGGCAAACGCGAGGGCGAAGCCTTGCTGCCGGGCGTGTCGTGGCTGGAGGATGCCTATAAGGCCGCGCAAAATGCGGATGCGCTGGTCATTCTGACGGAGTGGAACGAATTCCGCGCGCTGGACCTCAAGCGGATGGCCAAGCGCATGGCGACCCCTGCGATGGCAGATCTGCGCAATATCTACAGCCCGAAAGATGCCAAACGCGCCGGTTTCTCGGCCTATGTCTCTATCGGGCGCGAAGGGTTCGGGGCTTAACCTGCACCACCGGCCCGCGCTTGGAACAGGGCGGGCCGACAGCGAGATCAACTGCGGTGGGTTTCGCCACGTGCTTTGGCGAGCGTCATCTGCCGCTGGCGCTCACGGAACCGCGCCTTATCCGCGTCAGAGGTTTCATTGACGCACTGCGGGCAGCTGACGCCGGCCTCGTATCCGGGCTTTGCGGTATCTTCGGGTAGGATCGGGCGACGGCAACCGTGGCACAGCATATGCGGCCCTTCTTTCAACCCGTGACCAACGCTGACCCGGTTATCAAAGACAAAGCAATCGCCTTTCCAGCTGCTTTGCTCTTCGGGGACGTCTTCAAGGTACTTGAGGATGCCCCCCTTGAGGTGGAACACGTCCTCCACCCCTTGGCCGATCAGGTAGTTCGTCGATTTCTCACACCGGATACCGCCGGTGCAGAACATCGCGATTTTCTTGTTGTGGAACCGGTCCTTATTCGCCTCCCACCAGGCGGGGAATTCGCCAAAGCTCTGGGTTTCCGGGTCGATGGCCCCGTCGAATGTGCCGATCGCGACCTCATAGTCATTGCGCGTGTCGATCACGGCAACATCGTCGCGGCCGATCAGATCGTTCCAGTCGGCGGGATCGACGTAATGCCCGACCTTGGCCAGCGGATCGACATCGGGCTGACCCATGGTCACGATCTCGCGCTTCAGGCGGACCTTCATCTTGCCGAAGGGCGGCGTCGTGGCGGTGCTTTCCTTCCACTCAAGATCGGTGCAGCCGGGCAGGGCACGGATATGCGCGATGACCGCGTCGATCCCCGCACGGGGGCCGGCGATGGTGCCGTTGATGCCTTCGGCGGCGACAAGCAGCGTGCCTTTGACGTCATGTTGCGCACAAAGCGCAATCAACGGCGGGCGCAGGGCGTCAGGCGCGTCAAAACGGCTGAAATGATAGAGGGCGGCAATGGTATACATGCGCGCTGAGATACGCCCATGCGGCGGTTCAGGCAAGGGGGTGCCGTGCCGCACCCGCCGTGCTATGTCCCTTGGCACAAGCTGGCCCATGAGGAACCCGATATGACCCACGCCCTGATCGTGATTGATGTGCAAAATGATTTCTGCCCCGGCGGAGCCCTTGCGGTGACAGACGGCGACGCCATCGTCGACGGGATCAACGCGCTGATGGGGCAGGCGGATGCGGTGGTTCTGACGCAGGACTGGCATCCGGCGGGGCATTCCTCCTTTGCGTCGTCCCATGCGGATATGGTGCCGTTCGAGGTGACGCAGATGCCCTATGGCGCGCAGGTGCTGTGGCCGGATCATTGTGTCCAAGGCAGCAACGGGGCCGCGTTCCACCCGCGGCTGGATCAAACCCGTGCCGATATGATCATTCGCAAAGGGTACAACCCCGCCATAGACAGCTATTCTGCGTTCTTCGAAAATGACCAGAAAACGCCTACCGGGCTTGAAGGGTATTTGCGGACACGCGGCATAACCAAGCTGACGATGGTCGGTTTGGCGCTTGATTTCTGCGTTAACTTTTCCGCCGTGGACGCGGCGAAGCTGGGCTTTGATGTCGAGGTCCGTTTGGACCTGTGTCGTGCAATTGACCTGGACGGATCGCTTTCTGCCGCGCGCGAGGCGATGACGACGGCGGGGGTTACTCTGCGCTAAGCGGGGCGTCTTCGACGGGGGCGATGTTGAGGATATCCAGCGCATCCAGCCCGCCAAGCGTGGCATCCACCGCGACGGTCGCCAGAATGATCCCCATGACGCGGCTGATCACGCTGGCGCCCGTGGTCCCCATAAGGTGACCGATCCGCCCCGCGAGCAACAAAAGCACAAGCGTGAACAGCAGCACGACAACCAGCAGGCCCGCCGTGACCAGCTGGTCTGATATCTGGTTGGTGTGGTTGTCCGTCAGGATCACAATCGCCAGCATCGCCCCCGGAGAGGCGATAGACGGCATGGCGAGCGGAAAGACCGCACCGGCGAGATGATCCCGCTCTGCCGCCTCGATTTCCTGTGTCGGTTTCGGGTCGCCGAAAATCATGCTGAGCGCGAAGAGGAACAGGATAATCCCGCCCGCGACCTGAAACGACCCCAGCCGCAGCCCAAGGTTCTCAAGCAGATATTGCCCGCCCACGAGGAACCCAAGCAAGACCAGACCGGCCACCAGTACGGCCCGCAGCGCAAAGCTTTTGTGCAGGTGTTGCGGGACGTTGGCTGTCGCGAAAAGAAAGACGGGAAGGCTGCCAATAGGGTCGATCACGACAAACAAGGTAATCAACTCTCGCAAGAGATTGGGCCATTCCAGCATCTAGCAGCGCTCCTTAGGGGGTTAAGTCGGTGGATTACCACAGGTTTTGCACTGTGTCAGCGGCAATTCCCTTGCCCGTACAAGATGGATGGGCCACAAACACACCGCCTAAGGGAGCTTTGAACATGGTCGACATTGCAAGCCGCGTCTGGAACCACAAGTGGAAGATCGACCCTATCGTGCGGTCCCTGATCGATACGGATTTCTATAAGCTGTTGATGTGCCAGTCGGTTTTTCGCAACAAGCCGGAAACACAGGTCACATTCAGCCTGATCAACCGTTCCAAGCATATCCCGCTGGCCGATCTCATTGACGAAGGAGAGCTGCGCGAACAGCTTGATCACATCCGGTCGCTGTCACTCAGCCGCGGGGAAAGCACTTGGCTGCGTGGGAATACTTTTTACGGCAAGCGTCAGATGTTCCGCCCCGACTTCATGGAGTGGTTCGAGGGCCTGCGCCTGCCGCCCTATCATCTTGAGCGTAAGGGCGACCAATACGAGCTGACATTCGAAGGGTCGTGGCCCGAAGTCATGCTGTGGGAGATCCCCGCCCTCGCCGTCCTGATGGAGCTGCGCAGCCGCGCCGTGCTGGACCGTATGGGCCGGTTCGAACTGCAGGTGCTCTATGCGCGCGGCATGACCCGTGTCTGGGAAAAGATCGAAGCCCTGCGGGAAATCCCCGATCTGTCCATCGCCGATTTCGGCACCCGTCGTCGCCATTCGTTCCTGTGGCAGGATTGGTGCGTGCAGGCCATGCAGGAAGGCTTGGGCGACGCCTTTACCGGCACGTCAAACTGCAAAATCGCCATGAGCCGAGAGGTAGAGGCGATCGGCACCAACGCGCATGAACTGCCGATGGTCTATGCCGCATTGGCCAAGGACGACGCCGCACTTGCGCAAGCGCCCTATGACGTTCTGCAAGACTGGCACGATGAACACGAAGGCAATCTGCGTATCATTCTGCCTGATACTTACGGCACAAAAGGCTTTCTGGATAACGCCCCCGACTGGCTGGCGGGCTGGACCGGCATCCGCGTCGACAGTGGTGATCCGGCGGTGGCGGCACAGACCGCGATCGATTGGTGGAAGTCCCGCGGTGAAGACCCCAGTGAAAAGCGGGTTATTTTCAGCGACGGTCTGGATGTCGCCAAGATCAAGGAACTGCATCAACAGTTCGCCGGCAAGGTCAAAGCCTCCTTTGGNTGGGGCACCTTGCTGACAAANGATTTCCGCGGGCTGGTGCCTGACGACGCGCTCGCCCCGTTTTCGTTGGTGTGCAAAGCGGTAAAGGCGAACGGCAGCCCGACGGTGAAGCTGTCGGATAACCCTAACAAAGCAATGGGCCCGCAGTCAGAGATNGACCGTTACAAACGTGTCTTTGGCGTCGGCGATCAGGCGGCTCAGAAAGTTATCGTCTGATCCGACGGCAAAAGGGGCCAGTGGTTTCCCACCGGCCCCTCTGCTTTATGCCGCCTGCGTGGGGTGCGGGGCATAACTGCAAATCGCTTAGCCGCGGTCGTCGACGATCAGGGTCAGACCGCCCATACCGTTACCGCGCACGGCCACGACCTCTTCCGAGGTGAAGCCTTCGGCTTCCAGCTCTGCGCTCAGGTCGGCATTGGCGTCAACAGAGGCGCGCATGTCNTCAACGGCCTCGGCNTGTGCGTCCAGCGCGTCGTCCAGCGCGGTTGTGGTCCCCTGTTTGGANGCTTTCAGCTCCGACACGGTTACGACGTCCAGCTTGGCGTCGGCATCGAACGCGTCAATTTCTGCTTGGGTCTGCGTGTCGGTTTCGGCACCGGCGCGCAGTTCCTGGATCAACTGACCATAGTTTTCCTGCGCGGTGTCGCCGGTGTCGGTCACGGCACCCTTGGCTTGTTTCAGTGTGGAATCGGTGGATAGTGAACCGGATGCGCCAACGTCAGCGCTGATGCCCGACCCTACGTCTGCTGCGCCGCCAACGGCACCATCAACAGAGGTTTGCGCCATCGCTGCGGTGGAAACGCCGGTGGCCATCAGGGTCGCGATCAGTGTTGTGGTCGTAAGTTTCATCTGAGTTCTCCTTAGATTTACTACCAGACATCGCTTGTATGTCTGCGAGGGGAACACCGGGCCGCGGCGATCCGTTCCGGCGCGGATTCGGCGCTATGGCGGCGATTTGCCGATAGAGGGCGCATACCGGCAAAAAACGGCGAGATAGGGGGGCTGCAATAGAAGTGATGGAACGGCGGCGCAGGGCAGGCCCCGCGGCAGGCTATTCCGGCGGATCAACCCGCCCGCGCAGCGCCTTCACCTCGCCCCGCGTCTTTTTCGCCTTCAGCCGGCGTTTCTTCGAACCGAGCGTGGGGCGTGTCGGGATACGCTTTTTGGGCGGCTTCAACGCGGCGGTGATCAGTTCCTTCAGGCGCTCGCGGATAATCTCGCGGTTGCGGACCTGACTTCGGGTTTCGTCACATTGCAGCACCAAAGCGCCCTCGGTCGTCCAACGACGGCCCGCCAGTCTGCGCAGACGGTTTTTGACCGGCGTCGGAATAGAAGGGGAGGTCGCGGCCTCGAACCGCAGTTCCACGGCGCTTGAGACCTTGTTCACATTCTGACCGCCGGGCCCGGAGGCACGCATGAAGCTTTCCGTCAGCTCCCAGTCCTGAATGGCAATCTCGTCCGTGATCCGCAGCATCAAACTCTCCTTCATGGCGACTATCGCATCGCGCAGACCCAAGGGAAAGGGGAACGCCCAGATACGAAAAGGGCCGCCCTGGTGCGGAGCGGCCCAATCGAAGGGTTTAAGGAGGTGGGATCGGTTAGATCGGCGATCCACCCGGGTTGTTTCAACCGTCAGGGGCTGCCCTAACGGGATACCTCCCAAGCTGTTCCGACACCTCGCTCCAATACCGTTCTTGACACTGGATCACCTCCTTTACATTTGTTGAACTCACTTGAAGACTGGCACAGTAATCTGAAAACGCAAAACGTTTTCTGCACCCGGTTCACAAAAGGGTGCCTATCAACTGCGGGTCAAAAGTTGTGCAGTGATGATGCGGAAGGGGATCAGGGCAATCAGCGCAATCCCGAGTTTCACAGACCAGTCTGCAACGGCCAGCGATACCCAAAGCGGCGCGAGCGGGCCGCTGCCGAGCAATGGCAACATTTCGGCCGCCCAGGACACATCGGTTGCAGGATGCAGGAACGACAGGGCACCGGAAAATGAGATCGAGAAAAACAGCAACGTATCAAGCGTGCTGCTGACCAGCGTGCTGGCCAAAGGCGCACGCCACCACGTGCCATCGCGCAGCGCAGAGAAGATCGCAACATCGACCAATTGCGCCACGAGGAATGCCACACCGGACCCGATCGCGATGCGTAGGGTCACCAGCGGCCCGAATTCGCCCATGATCTGTGTCCCGATCAGCGAACAGACCAGCCCGACGACAAAGCCTACCAGCACGACACGGCGCGCGGCATCCTTGCCGTAGACGCGGTTCATCACGTCGGTGACCAGAAACGCCAGCGGATAGGTGAACGCGCCCCAGGTCAGCCATTGGCCAAAGAGGAACTGAACAAGAATGTTGGAGGCCACAACGATGGCGGCCATGGCAAGAATGCCGGGAAGGTAGGTGCGTGTCATATTTGAAACCGTTTTTTGCAAGGGTGCGGCGACTTGGCCTGCGGGGATCGCAGACGTCATGCGTTGTAGGGAAGGCGGGGCACCCGCGCAAGCTATTGCGTTATCGTCAGCTCGATCACCTGGGTTTCCTGCACGGAGAGGAAGTTATCGTCTGATATCATCATCACCCGCGTGCGCCCGATGGCGTCGCGCCAAACGGTCAGCGCCTCTAGGTTGTCGTATCGCGCGGGCAGGGTTTGCAGCAGCGTCACCGCGCTGGTCTGATCCCCAGAGAGTTCGATCCGCCGCAGGCGTGTGCGAAACCCCAGCGGGGTGACCGTACGCTCGAGCAGATACAACCGCCCTTCGTCGTCGAAATCCGCACCCACGGGGACAAAGGGGCTGTCATTTTCGAGGTAGGCCGCGATGCGCCACGTGCCGTCTTGGTATTTGTACAGCGGGATCTGATCGCCGCGGTTATCCTCGGGCAAGGCATAAAGCGCGCCTGTTGCATCAACGGCCAAAGCTTCAAACCCGGCGTTGTCGCGCAGCACTGCGCCCTCGGGCGGGGCGATGAACTGCAATGGGGTGCCGTCGGCAAGGTTGGTACGCGCGATGCGATGATCGCCTTCGTAGCTGATATAGATGCTGCCATCCGGCGCAATCGCCAGACCTTCGGCGTCGGCCTCGGGTTTGTCCATCACCGCGCCGTTCTTATCGCGCAGCGCGACGGAATGGATGATCTCCATCCCCGTCAGCGTGCCAAGCGCGTCGCGCGACAGGTCGGCCACGATGATCCGCCCGCGGTCACTGATCGCCGTAAGCTGTTTGCCATCCGCGCGCATCTCGACACCGGACAGGCCACCGAACCAGGGGGCGTCATGCTCCCACGTCAACTGCTGATGCTGCGCAATAGGGCCATTTGCACCCGCCGCAAAAGCAGCGGAGGCAAAGCCGAGGGCAAAAAGGATCTGTAGCAAGCTTAGTTCGAATCCAGCACGGATTGGCATTGCGCTGGCAGGTCAGCAAGCAGCAGTTCGCGCTTTGGCTTGCGCTTGGGCGCATTGGGGTTTGGTGGGGGCGGGTTCAGGATATTCGCCTGCCACTGACGCGCATCGGCGCAGCCGTCGCCCGCAGGGGGCGGATCCTGGTTGACGCAGCCGGTCGCCCCTTTGGGGCAGCTCAGCCGGACGTGGAAATGATAGTGGTGCCCGTACCAAGGGCGGATTTTGCGCAGCCAGCTGCGGTCGCCCTTTTCGTCGGCACACATCTGCACCTTGGCCCCGGGGAAAACAAAGATGCGCGCCACGCGGGGATCAGATGCCGCGGCCTTGAGCACCTGATGGTGCTGCGGGGTCCAGCTGCTGTTCACATAGGCACCGCTGGCCCGACGCATGGAGATAGAGGAAATACTTTCACGCTCTGCCCGGCTGAGCGACAGCGACTTGGGCGGAAGCATCCAGAAATCGGCGTCCAGACCCATCTGGTGACTGGCGTGCCCTGTCAGCATCGGGCCGCCACGGGGCTGGCTGATATCGCCGACATACAGCCCTTCCCATCCGGGTTGCTGCGCGGCCTTCGCGCTGAGCGTTTTGATGTAATCGATCATCTCCGGGTGGCCCCAGTTGCGGTTGCGCGACAGGCGCATGGCTTGCCAGGTCGGCCCCGTTTCCGCCAGTTGTTGTGCCCCCGCGACACAGCCCTTTGAATAGCTGCCGTAAGCGGCGGAAGACTGCCGTGACCCGTCGGCTTTCGCGCCAAAAAGCTTCTTGGCCTGAATGTTGCTGCGCGCGCCCCCCGACGACCCGATGGTCGGCAGGATTTTGGACGCTTCCGCATTCGGCTTGGACGGTGACCCGCCGCAAGCCGCCAGCGTGAGGGCCAGCGCGGTACATGTGAGGATTCGTGTCAGGATCATTTCGCGAAATCTCCGTTCGGTTTCACCCAGACTAACAGAACCAGGCCGATGATGAACAGCCCTACGACAGGGGCGATCCCGATCCGTTGGCTGCCGGATACGTCGCTTGCGATGGCGATCAGGGCAGGGGCCAGAAACGAGGTCGCTTTGCCCGACAGCGCGTAAAGGCCAAACGCCTCTGTCATGCGGTCGGGGTTGCCCTGACGGGTCAGCATATTGCGCGACGATGCCTGCAGCGCCCCGCCCGCCGCCCCGATCAAAGCACCAGCGATGTAAAAGGCGATGTCGGGCGCGGAGGATCCTTCGGCCAGCGTGATGCCCATAATCGAGTTGGGCGTCAGCGAGATGATCAGCACGGCCGTTGCAATCAGGATCAGACAGCATGTTACGATCACAGGCATCGGCCCGATCGCACGATCCACACGCCCGCCCACCCAGCAGAACACCGCGCCTGAAATCGCAGCAAGTATCCCGAAGACGCCGATATCAATAATGCTCCAGTTCAATACGCCAAGCGCGTATATCCCGCCGAATGTGTACATTCCGTTAAGCGCATCGCGGTAAAACATGGATGATCCCAAATAGGCCAGCAGCGACGGGTGACGCGGCAGGTTCTTGAGCGTGACCCACAAATCAGAAAGCCCTTGCCCCACGCGGTAACGCGCCGCGCCGGTCACCGGCGTATCGCGCACATATAGAAAGAAGGGGATCATAAAGACCGCGTACCAGATCGCGGTCAGCGGCCCGACGATGCGCGTATCGGCTTTGGTCGTGGGGTCCAGCCCGAAGAGCGGGCTCAGCCCCGCCATCGTGCGCCCGTTGCTGCCCGCCTGAAACAACGCGATCATCACGATCAGCGCCACAACACCGCCGACATAGCCAAAAGCCCAGCCTGACCCCGACAGCCGCCCGCGCTCTCCCGGGTCGGGATGCAGCTCTGGCAGATAGGAGTTGGTGAAAATTGTCGCGAATTCCATCCCGATCAGGCCAATGCCAAAGAAGAACAGCGCCCACAGGACCGAGAAATCTTGCGGCGCGGTCCACCACAGCGCGGCTGATCCCACCACATAAAGCCCCGAAAACAGCCAGATCCAGGGCATCCGCTTGCCCGATGAATCAGCCACCGCCCCAAGGGTCGGGGCCAGTATCGCGATCATGATCCCCGCAACCGTCAGCCCGTAGCCCCAATAGGCCTGCGCCTGCGCCTTGGCGGCATCCAGCGCCATGCCGCTATCCACAAGATTTGCCGTTGCTGTTTGCGCGAAATACGGGCCGAAAATAAACGTCAGAAGAAGCGTGTTATAGGGTTGGCTGGCCCAGTCAAAGAAATACCAGCCCCAGATTTTCTTGCGCGCTGACGTGGCTGCCATGACTGCTTTCTCCTGTTTTGAGGGACGGTAGTGCAGCAGCCCTACGCGGCGCAAGAGCGGTGTTGGGCGCAACGCCAGCGTGAATTGCCCATCAGTATGTCATATGACATCTCAAAAGGGTCGCTTTTCAAATCCTCTTTGCCTACACAGGGTGCCAACGTTAAGAATGTTTTGGATAATTTTACGAGGCTCCGTATGTCGATGATCCGGCTTTTGTACTTCAGCACCGCAGTTCCTTCGGTCTCTAAGGCGGATGTTGCCGACATATTTACCGTCGCTGTGCGCGAGAATGAAAAACACGGCGTCACTGGCGCCTTGGCCTACAACGGACGCAACTTTTGTCAGGTGCTTGAGGGCGAAGAAGCCGCCATCCGCCAGTTGATCGAAAACATCCAGAAAGACAGTCGTCACAGCGGCTTCAAAATCCTCGACGAAAAGCCGATCGAGACACGGCATTTCGCCGATTGGTCCATGCTTCAGGTCGATAGTCTGGATTTTTCTGTCGTCATCAACGCGATGCAAGCGTGATGTGATGCGATTTTACCAAGAGCGGCGGTGCCAAGGCGCTGCCGCTCTTGTTCTTTGATGCCAGCGCACCTACTTTCACGCTGTGCAACGAAAGGCCCCCTTATGACATCCCTGTTTCAGATCCTGATGCTTCTGCTGAACATCGTTTGGTTCATCATCATCGCGCATGTCATCATGAGCTGGCTGATTAATTTTCAGGTTTTAAATCTTCGTCAACCTTTGGTGGCGCAAGTTTGGGATGGGCTGAATCGCTTGTTGGAGCCTGTTTATGGCCGGGTCCGCAGCTTTCTGCCGCAAATGGGCGGGCTTGATCTGGCACCGCTGGTCGTTCTGATCGCCGTTGCCGTTCTGCGTATCCTGCTGATCAACAACGCCGCGCTGTTCTACTGATCGGGCGGCTGCTGGGGGCAAAGACCCCGCCGGACGCACGGGCAGGGATTGTTCCCCGCCCGCGACTATGAGATTCTGCAAACTGCAGGTTAGATACAGTTGGGTTTTTCATGTCAGGCGCTGCCACGCTACTTCGTGATGTCTTTGGATTTGACGGGTTCCGCCCCGGCCAACAAGAGATCGTAGAGGCCGTTACCGCCGGCGAAAACACATTGGCCATCATGCCCACGGGTGGTGGTAAATCTCTTTGTTTCCAAATGCCTGCACTTTTGCGCGACGGGGTGACGGTGGTGATATCGCCGTTGATTGCGCTGATGCGCGATCAGGTCCGCGCGCTGCAAGAGCTTGGCGTCGGGGCGGGGGCGCTGACCTCTGGCAATACGCCCGAGGAAACCGATGCCGTGTGGGAAGGGCTTGAGGCCGGAACGCTCAAGCTGCTCTATATGGCCCCCGAACGGCTCGCTGCGGGGTCGGTTACGGGCATGCTCAAACGGGTTGGCGTATCGCTGATCGCCGTGGACGAGGCGCATTGCGTCAGCCAGTGGGGCCATGATTTCCGCCCCGATTACCTGCGCATCGGCGAATTGCGTCGCACGCTTGACGTTCCGCTGGCCGCGTTCACCGCAACGGCGGACACGGAAACCCAAGCCGAGATCGTTCAGAAACTATTCGACGGTGTCCCCCCGCGCGCCTTCCTGCGCGGGTTCGACCGGCCCAATATCCATCTGGCNTTTGCNGCCAAAAACGGGCCGCGCGCGCAGATACTGAACTTTGCGTCAGGGCGTAGGGGGCAGTCGGGCATCGTCTATTGCGGAACGCGGGCCAAGACCGAAGGGCTGGCCAAAGCGTTGCGCGACGACGGACATCTGGCATTGCATTATCATGGTGGGATGGAGGCGGACGACCGCCGCACCGCCGAACGCCGTTTCCAGCAGGAAGACGGGCTGATTGTAGTGGCGACAGTGGCCTTTGGTATGGGCATCGACAAGCCGGATATCCGCTGGGTAGCCCACGCCGATCTGCCCAAATCCATCGAAGCATACTACCAGGAAATCGGGCGCGCGGGTCGCGATGGTGCGCCGGCCGAGACGCTGACGTTGTTCGGCCCTGATGATATCCGTTTGCGCCGCAGCCAGATCGACGAAGGGCTCGCCCCGCCGGAACGGCGCGCCGCTGATCATGCACGGCTGAACGCGCTGCTGGGGCTGGCCGAAGCATTGGCGTGTCGCCGTGCGAACCTGTTGAAATACTTTGACGAAACCGATGTCACCTGTGGCAATTGCGACCTTTGCGATACGCCTGTCGATGTGTTTGACGGGACCACCGCCGTGCGCAAAGCGCTGTCGGCGATGCTGCGCACCGAGGAATGGTTTGGCGCAGGCCATCTGATCGACATCCTGCTGGGCAATGAAACCGATAAAATCCGTGAACGCGGGCACAGCGATTTACCGACCTATGGCGTGGGCAGGGAATATGACAAACGCGAATGGCAGGCGGTGTTCCGGCAAATGATGGGGCACGATCTGGTGCGCCCCGATGCCGCACGTCACGGTGCGCTGCGCATGACCGATGCCGCATTGCCAATCCTGCGCGGTGAGGCGTCGATCTCTCTGCGTCGGGACAGTATCCGCGCCGCCGCATCGCAGCGCCGTCCTGCGGTCAAGGCGATGGTCAGCGACGAGGATGCGCCGCTGCTCTCTGCGCTCAAGGCGAAACGACGCGGGCTGGCAGAAGCCGCCAAAGTGCCCGCCTATATCATTTTTAACGACCGCACCCTGATCGAGATGGCCGAGAAACGTCCGGATACACTGGACGCTATGGCCCGTATCGGCGGGGTGGGGGCCAAAAAGCTCGAGAATTTTGGCGATGCGTTTCTAGAGGTGATCAACGGGGCCGCCGCCGAGATGCACCCGACGCGGCGCAAGCTGGCGGGGCGCGCGGCAGGATCGGTGTTCGATCAACTGCGCGAAGTGCAAACCACCTTGTCTCGCGGGGCGGATGGTGGCGAAAAACCGTTGAGCTGCTCGACCTCGCTGCTGGCAAAAGTGGCGCAGCTGCACGCGCCAAACCTTGATGCCATCGAACGCATTTTGGGCGAGAAACGCGCCGAAAGGTTTGGCCCCGCATTTCTGGACGTTTTGCAACAAGCGGGCTAGCTCTTGCTGCGACCAAAAAAGGAAAATCCATGCTGACCGTTATCTCTCCCGCCAAGAAAATGGACTGGACCCCGCGCGACGTCGCTATGACGACGCCCGACCTGCAGGAAGATGCGGTCGCCTTGGTCAAGGTGGCCCGCGGGCTGAGCGTTGGTGATCTGCAATCATTGATGCAGCTGAGCGAGAAACTGGCCAAGCTGAACCGCGACCGTTTCGCCGCGTTCGAGGAAAATCCGTCCCCCGATGTTGTGCGCCCCGCTGCCTTTGCCTTTGCTGGTGACACCTATCAGGGGTTGGAAGCGACCAGCCTGGATCCTGATGAACTGGATTATGCCCAAGATCACCTGCGCATTCTGTCGGGGCTTTATGGTGTGCTGCGACCCTTGGATGCCATTCAGGCCTACCGGCTTGAGATGGGCAGCCGATTGAAAACGCCGCAGGGCAAATCGCTGTACGACTATTGGGGCGCGCGTCTGTCCGAAGCGTTGAACGAACAGGCGGAACAGACCAATAGCAAGGCGTTGGTGAATTGTGCCAGTCAGGAATATTTCGGCGCGGTCGACCTTAAGGCGCTGGTGCCGACGGTTGTGACACCACAGTTCATGGAAGATAAATCGGACGGCAAAGGGCCCAAGATTGTCAGCTTTTACGCCAAGAAAGCCCGCGGCGCGATGGCGCGTTTCGTAGTGCAGAACCGCCTTACCGACGCCGAGGCGATCAAGGATTTCGATATCGGCGGATACGCATGGCAGAAAGAGCTGTCGACGCCGGAAAAACCTGTATTTGTAAGGCCCTATCCCACCAACTGACCCTCCAGCGGGAAAGCCGCGTTGGGGCAGTAACGGTTAAGGAGCGCCACAAGCTCCGCCTTGCGCAAGGGTTTGGTGAGGAAATGATCCAGCCCGGCGGCGAGTATTCTTTCCTTTTCGTCCTGAATGGCATGCGCTGTCAGCGCGACAATCGGGCAGCTGCTCGCCCCGTCTTCCAGCGCACGAATGGCGGCGGCGGCGTCTTTTCCATTCATCTTGGGCATAGAAATGTCCATGAACACCAGATCGGGCCGGAAGGTTTCAAACAGCGCAACTGCCTCTTGCCCGTTGGTGGCAAGTTGCAGGTCGATGTTCAGCCGTTGCAGCATCTTTCGAAGCACCAGACGATTGGTCTTATTGTCCTCGGCCGCCAAGACCCGCATCGGGCGGGTACCAACAGGCACCGGCTGCATCGTTGACACCTCGGCCAGCAGCTCGGTGACACTAATCGGGTTCTTCATGATCCGGCGCACGCTCGTATCTTCCATACTATCTCGAATTTTGTCGGGCGTCTGACTGTACAGGATTACCTCGGTCGCGGGGTCGGAGACGTGCACCGCGCGGGCAAATTCGATCCCGTCCATATCGGGCAGCGTGTCGTCGACAAGCAGCAGATCAATACTGCCGTCCAGCGCGGCCAGCCCCTCTGAGCCGGTGCCACAGGACGTCACGCGCACACCGATATGTTCCAGATTGCGCTGCAAGATCGATCGGCAGATCGTTTCCCTTTCGACAATCAGGACATGGCGCAGGAAGGGGGGGCGCTTAAGCGGTGGCGCGGCACTGTCCTCTTGGGCCTTCAGGGGCAGTTCGAAGCCGAAGCACGACCCAACCCCATGCTCTGACGTGACCCAAATCTCGCCCCCCATCAGTTGTACCAGACGTTGGCAGATAGCGAGCCCCAGTCCCGTCCCCTCTGCATTGGGGCTGGGGTCACTGCTGGCTTGGGTGAATTCCCCCATGATATGTTCAATCATGTCCGGCGGGATGCCGATGCCCGTATCCTCGATAGAGATTTTGATCAGCACGTTGCCAGCGCCCGCGTCGGGCAGCCCCGTGGCGCGGATCAGGATATGCCCGTTTTGCGTAAACTTAACAGCATTTCCCACCAGATTGGTAAGCACTTGCCTAATGCGCCCTGCATCGCCGACCAGCTTGCGCGGCAGGAACAGGTCGTAATCCAGCGCGAGGTCCAGCCCCTTTTGCACCGCAAGGGGCTGTAAAAGCAGCAGTACCTCTTGGAAGACACGTTCCAGATCAAAGGGGGCGGGGTGGATGCTCAGCCGGTTTGCCTCGATGCGCGAGAAATCCAGAACGTCGTTGATGATGACCAGCAACGCTTCGCCAGAGGTCTTTATGGTGTCGACATATAGGCGTTGGTCTTGGGTCAGCGCGGTATCGCCAAGCACCTCCGTCATGCCTACGATCCCGTTCATCGGTGTGCGGATTTCGTGGCTCATCTTGGCAAGGAAAAGCGATTTCGCGCTGTTGGCTGCCTCGGCCGTGGCGCGGGCATCGACGAGCTTGCGTTGGTATTCCACGGTTTCGGTAATGTCGCGGGCGAGCGATACGATATCGCCGCCTTTTCCCCTTTGATCGACAATCTTGATATATGCGCCATTCCAGAGCTTTATGATGATGGGTGCCGGGGCCTTTTGCTGCGATCGCAGGAGCATCTTGGCGCGCCATTCCTCTGGCGTGCGGCGCCCGATGTTTACGATCCCCTCATCGGTGAGCACGCGAAGGATGGTAGAATAGCTGACACCCGGACGGATGGCATCAATACCGTCGAACACGGCCAGATAAGACCGATTGGCCATGATCATTTCATTGTCTTTGTTGAAAAAGGCAAAGCCGTCGTGGATGGTTTCGACCGAATGCCATAGCCGGCGTTGGGTCAGTTCGATCTGTTCCCGCGCGGCACATAGATCGGACATCACCCGTTTGTTTTCGCCGCGGATGTTTTCAACCTCCGCCCGTGTTTCAGAAATCTCGACAGAGACATTTTGCGCGTGGTCATCCAGCTTGCGGTAAGCGGCACAAAGCTCTGCCTGGGTTTGTTCAAGCAGCGCTTCCACCTCTGCGCGGCGGCGTTGTTCATGGGCAAGCTGGTCAGCTGGTTTCATCCAAAGCTCCGAATCCCTCCTATCGGGGGGGATCATGGGGGGCTTGGGGTGAACAACAGCTTAAGCGTTGCGTGATTTATCAGGCGGTGGCGTTGTTTTTAAGGTTAACGTCGCCCTTCGCGCAGCCATGCTGCAAGGATCAGGGCGCTGCCCAGCAAAAGGACGAGCCACGCGGGCAGGATCGGCATCTGTCGCACGTCACGTGTTTCGTAGGCGTTGCGAGGGGTCAGCCCGATCCATCCACGTCCGGCTGCAGGGCGCCCGACACGTATGTCGCGGATGCGGGGCAGGCCGTCTTCGATCCGCGCGACACCACCGCGCAGGGGCGCAAGTACGGGGGCGAGGGTTTCGTCGCTTGCAATCGTTTCCACAAACTCCCGCGGGGCGGCGGGGCCCAAACCGATCACCGCGCTTTGGTCGCCATTTTCCAGCCGGTAAAGGCCAATCTCGGGGCCTTCGTAAACCCCTTCGAAGACACCCGGCGTGGCTGGCGAAAGCGTGATCTCTGCCGTGCTGCCATCGGGGTTGGTCAGGGTGACAGGCGGGATGTCGTCCCCCAGCGTGCGACGGGTGATGCGCATGGTCTGGCCTTCGGCTGTGGCGGTCAGGGCCTCTTCCTCAAGCTCGGGTTCTTTCATCATCCAGTGGGCCAAGCGTCGCAACAGCTCTAGCTGCGGGCCGCCACCTTCATAGCCACGGTTCCACAGCCACGCATGATCAGACGCCATGAGCGCAACGCGCCCTTCTTCCACACGGTTCAGGATCAGCAGCGGTCGGTCATCTTCGCCGGTCATCACCACATGGCCCAAGGGATCGGCCACGTCGATCTGCCGCAGCCAGCGTCCCCATGTTTCCTGTTCGGGCAAGCCGCTGGTTACCGGATGACGGTGCCCCAGCTCGGACACCAGCGGGCGGTAGGGCTGTTCGATCACCCGTGCGGTCGGCGTGGCGGGCAAGACCTCTCCGAGGGGGGAACGGTAGATGCTGTCGGCGCTGGCGAAATCCGCCCCGGCAGCGACCAGCACAGCACCCCCGCCGCGCACATAATTCGCGACGTTTTCAAGATATAGCGACGGCAGGATGCCGCGGCGTTTGTAGCGGTCAAAGATGATCAGATCGAAATCCTCGATCTTTTCCATGAACAACTCGCGGGTGGGAAAGGCGATCAGCGAAAGTTCGTCCACCGGCACGCCATCCTGTTTTTCCGGCGGGCGCAGGATCGTGAAATGCACCAGATCGACAGAGCTGTCGGATTTTAGCAAATTGCGCCACGTACGCCCGCCCTGATGCGGCTCCCCGCTGACGAGAAGCACCCGCAGGCGGTCGCGCACCCCGTTGATCTGGATCAGCGCGGCATTGTTGCGGTCGGTCAGCTCTCCTTCGGCCTCGGGCAGCGAGAACCGGATCACATTGCGCCCGCCGTGGGGTAGGGTCACGGGCAGATCCAGATCTTGCCCCACGGGCACGCGGAAGGTCTGCGGCGGCTCCCCATCGACCGAGATTTCAAGCGGGGCCAGCGCGTCTTTTCGCGGGGCGGCCCCAAGGTCGTCGATGCGCAGGGTCAGGGTCACGGGTTCGCCGATGATGGCAAAGGCAGGGGCGTTGCGGACGGACAGGCGGCGATCCCAATCGCTTTGCTTTCCGGTCATCAACAGATGCATCGGTGCCGGCAGATCGACGGGCAGGTCGGCGTCGTGAATGCGCCCGTCGCTGAGCGCAAGGATGCCTGCGATCCGGGCGCGCGGCTCTTCGGCAAGCACCTCTGACAGGGCGGTCATCAGCTGCGTGCCGCTATCACCCTCCCCATCGGGCACGGTCACGCGGCGCAGTTCCGTATTCTCGCGCGCGGTGATCTGTGCTGCCAACGTCTCTGCGGCGGCGGCGGTTTGTGCGGGCCGGACTGCGAGGGACTGGCTGGCGCTTTCGTCTTCCAGCATCACGACGATATCGGTGAGCGGCGCGCGGTCTTCCTGCTGCACGGAGGGGCCAGAAAGCGCCGCCAGAACGACGAGCATCGCTGCCCCCCGCAGCGCCCAGCCTTGCAACCCGCGCAGCACCGCCAAGGCAACGGCCACCAGCGCCAGTGCGGCAACGCCCCATAAGATCGGTAGCGGGATCAGCGGGTCGAAGATGATGGTCGATGTCATTGGCCCAACCTGTCCAGCAGCGCAGGCACATGCACCTGATCGGATTTATAGTTGCCGGTCAGCACATGCATGACCAGATTGACGCCGAACCGGTAGGCCAGCTCGCGCTGACGTTCCCCGGCGAAACCGCGCCCGATAGGCACCATCGGCGCGCCGTTCGACGACACCGCCCAGGCCGCAGCCCAGTCATTGCCACCGATGACAACCGGGCTCACCCCGTCATTCAGATTGCGGAACGGCATCCCCTCTACCTGTTCTGCATCGGGGGGCGATGCCTCTACCCACAGATCGCGCCCGCTGTGCCGTCCGGGGAAGTCCTGCAGCAGATAGAACGTGCGGGTCAGCACGTGATCCGCAGGCAAGGGTTCAAGCGGGGGAATGTCCAGCGGCGCGGCGAGGTCTTGTAGCTTGCGCCCATTGGGGCTGGCGGCCCCGAAGCCCGCGATATTCGCGTCACGTGTGTCGAACAGGATCATCCCGCCGGAGCGCAGATAGTCGTTCAGCTTGCGATAGGCCGCATCCGATGGGCGGGGCTGATCGGGGGTGATGGGCCAGTATAGCATGGGGAAGAAAGCAAGCTCATCCCGCTCCAGATCCACACCGATGGGGTTGGCAGGTTCGACCGAGGTGCGGAAATAAAGCGTATCCGACAACCCGCGCAAGCCGGCATCCGACATCTCGTCAACGGACGCGTTGCCGGTGATCACATAGGCCAGCGTCATCTCCGCCGTGGCGTTCAGGGCAAAGCTGTCGTCCGCCTGCGCATCGGCCTGCGTCGGTGCATAGATCAGCGCCGCAAGGATCAGCCCTGCGGCATTGCTGTGCTTGAGCAGCCGCCCGGACAAGGACAGCGACGCGATGACATCAGCGAGCAGCAGCAGGATCGACAGGGACAACAGCCAACCGGCAAGCGGCTGTTCATCGGCCACATCAAGCCCACGTACTGGCACATCCGCTGGCCATGCCGCGGGGGGCAGGGTGGTATCTGCAACCACCACATTGCGCGCAATACGCCGATCGCCAGAGGCATAGACCCCCGGTTGCAGGTCTGGGCCCGCAGGCGCGGCCATCAGATCAGCCCCGTCCACACCGGGCAGCGTACCCGCGTCAGACAGTGTNCCAAACCCGTCCATCACGCGCAGGGGCGTCCACGTCGTGCCNTGNAGGTCCGAAGCCTCGATACCGGCGGAAGATGAAGAAATCGCTAACCGTTCCATCATCTGCACAAACAGCCCCGACAGCGGCAACGTCGACCACTCGGCCGTGGCTGTCACGTGAAACAATACGATCTGCCCCTGTCCTACCTGCTTCCGGGTGACCAGCGGGGTGCCATCGCTCAGCGATGCGATCACACGCTCTGCCAGTGTCGGGTCGGGCTGCGCGACGACCTGGGCCGAGACGGTCACATCCTGCGGTATCTCTAACCCGTAGAAAGGAGAGGACTCGCGGAAGCTGTCCAGCGTTTTCGGGGCGCCCCAGCTCATTGCGCCGCCGACACTGCGGCCACCGGCACGCAGGCGCACAGGCATCAGCGGGTCTTCGGTATCTCGGCTGATGTCGCTGGCAGCGATGCGTGGACCGGCGAAACGCACCAACATGCCACCAGCTTCGATCCAGTCGATCAAGGGGGCCTGCTCTGCCTCCGATAGGGTTGCGATATCGGCCAGCACGATCACATCGGGGTTTGCGGGCAGCACATCGCCAATTCCCCCCTCAATCAGATCGGCGGCGGGGGCCAAGGCCTGTTCGATGTAGTGCAGGGGGGACAGCAGCTCCAGCCCCTCGCGGTTTTCGCGTCCGGCGATCAGCCCAACCTCGCGCCGCCGCAATGCATCATCCACCAGCGTCGTCGCCCCGGCGGAGCGTTGGCCCGCGATGTCGAAACGCGTGATCCGCGCGCGCAGCTCTGCGGGCAGGGACAGGGCCGCGCTGGCCTGCGTTGATCCTGCGTCGAATGTGGCCGGAACGCTGGCGAGGACGCGGATATTGCCCGCGGGATCACGGCCCTGCGCCGTGATGGTCACCGACCGCTCGGCACCAGCGAGGGCGCGCTTGGCGGTCAGTGTAATCGCCCCGTCCTCATAGGTCGCGGGGGCCAGTGCCAGTACGTCTGCACCAGTCTGATAGACCTCGACGCTGCCCTTGCCCTGAAGCGCATCAAGCATCGCGTTGCGCCCGGCATAGGCTAGCCCGTCGCTGAACCACAGGGTATCGAAACCGCCAAGCGTGTCCGCGATCTCTATCGCGCGGTCAATGTCGGCGGGGGAGGGCTGCCAAGGGGCGGGATCAAACCCGGCCAGACGGCTGCGCCATGCGTCAGCGGATTGAAAGGCGGGTGCTTCTGGTCGGGTGAGGGTCAGAAAACCGACAGTGCGTCCAGCGCGTGCCGCACGGGTCAACTGCGCCTCTAGCGCTTCGGTTTGCTGNGGCCAACGCGTGGCTCCNGCCCAAGACCCGTCGAGCACGATCAGCAGCGGGCCGGTGCCTTGGGTCTGTTCCTCTTGCGGGTTCAGGATCGGTCCGGCCAGCCCGATGATCAACGCGGCCACCGCCAGCATGCGCAGCAGCAGCAACCACCACGGCGTGCGGTCCGACACGCTTTCATCATCGCTCAACCCAAGCAGCAGCGCCACACCGGGAAAGCGGCGTCGGATCGGCGCAGGCGGCACCGCGCGCAGGATCAGCCACAGGATCGGCAGCGTCAGAAGCGTCAGCAGCATCCACGGCGCGGTAAAGCCGATGCCCCCCAGAACGGTCATGCGGCCCCCCCGCTGCGCGTATCCAGCGCCGTATAGAGCCACAAAAGCGCCGATTGTGCGGTGCTGTCGGTGTGGTGCAGCCCGTATTGCCAGCCAGTCAGGGCACAAAGCTGCCGCAGCTCTGCCTTGCGCGCGGCGAGCCGTTCCAGATAGCGGTCTTTCAGGTCGTTCGCTTTCAAGGTCTCGTGGCGCAGCGTGCCGCCGACGCTTTCAAAGATGGTGCGACCGGTGAAGGGGAAGGCCTCCTCCGAGGGGTCCAGCACATGATATAACACGCCGCGCACCCCGCGGTCCGCCGCCTTGGTCAGCGCGGTGGTCACCCCCGCAAGATCCCCCATGAAGTCAGAGATAAACACAGCCCGTGCATGGGGGATCATGGCGCGATGTTCCGGCGGGGCGTAGTCGGCGGCGTCGTCCTGACACAGGGCTTCGGCAAGGCGCAGGATCTGCGGCCTGCCTGATCGCGGGGGCAGGGCGCTGCCGGTCAGCCCGACCCGTTCACCGCCCCGTTGCAGCAGGATCGCCAGCGCCAACCCGATCAGCCGCGCGCGGTCGCCCTTCTGTTCCAACGCAGCCGTCGAGGCAAAGCGCATGGACGCCCCCTGATCGACCCAAAGCATGACCGACTGCGCGATCTGCCATTCGCGTTCGCGCACGAACTCATGGTCCCCCATGGCCGAACGCCGGTGGTCGATGCTGCGACGGCTATCCCCGGCCTGTGCCGGACGGTATTGCCAGAAATCATCCCCCACCCCTGCGCGTCGACGCCCATGGGCCCCCAGCAGGACTGCACCGGCCAGATGCTCTGCACGGGCCAGCAGCGCGGGCAAACGGGCGGCTTGCTCCTCTGATCGGATGCGAAGGGTGTCAGGGCTGTTCACGCCGCGGCCTTTTTCCCGATCAGGCTGGCAGCGGTTGTGTCAATCAGCGCGGATAGGCTGTCGCCACGAGCGCGCGCCGCGAAGTTCAGCGCCATACGGTGCAGCAACACAGGACGGGCCATATCGATGACATCCTCCGCCGACGGTGCCAGACGCCCCTGCAACAAAGCGCGCGCCCGCACCGTCAGCATCAACGCTTGTGCGGCGCGTGGGCCGGGGCCCCATGCCACGGTATCGCGCACTTGCGGGCTGGCATCAGGCCCGTCAGGGCGGAAGGCGCGGACCAGATCAAGGATCAGCTCGACCACCGATTCACCCACCGGCATCTGCCGCAGCAGCGTTTGCGCGGCCAGTAGCTCTGCCGTGGTAAAAACGGGCGCGGCCTGCGCATCGGTATCCCCTGTGGTGGCCAGCAGAATATCCCGCTCTGTCTCCCGGTCGGGGTAGGCCACATCGATCTGCACCAAAAAGCGGTCAAGCTGGGCCTCGGGCAGCGGGTAGGTGCCTTCTTGTTCAATAGGGTTCTGGGTGGCGAGCACGTGAAACGGATGCCCCAAGGCGCGGTCCTGTCCGGCGACGGTCACGGTCTTTTCCTGCATCGCCTGCAGCAAAGCCGACTGGGTGCGCGGCGAGGCGCGGTTGATCTCGTCCGCCATCAGCAACTGGCAAAAGATCGGCCCCTCGACAAAGCGGAACGCGCGGGTGCCATCGGCGGCGGTGTCCAGCACCTCTGACCCCAGAATATCGGCAGGCATCAAATCGGGCGTGAACTGAACCCGATTGCCATCCAGCCCCATTACCGTGCTCAGCGTTTCGACCAGCCGCGTCTTGCCCAGACCCGGCAAACCGATCAGCAGCCCGTGGCCACCGCAGAGCAGGGCCGTCAGCGTCAGATCAACGACCCGTTGCTGCCCGATGAAACGCCGGTTGATCGAGGCCTTCGCCTCGGCCAGCTTTTCGCCAAGCGTCTCGATTTCTGCTACCATATCGCGGGCTTGGGTCATGACTTTTGCGTCCTCGGGGTTATATCAGTTAGATGTAAGTGTATCGTGTGAACAGGAAATGGCAAAAGCAATGAGTGGACAAAAAACCGTGACCCCGACAGCAGAAAGCCTTGCCGCCTCTGTTTCCGCCGCCAAAACACGCGGATTGCCGCCGGTTGAAAAGTGGAACCCCCCGTTTTGCGGCGATCTGGACATGGAGATCAAACGCGACGGCACCTGGTTCTACCAAGGCACCCCCATCGGACGCATCGGGCTGGTAAAGCTGTTCGCATCGATTCTGATCCGCGAAGAAGATGATTATTTCCTTGTGACGCCGGTTGAAAAGGTCGGCATCAAGGTCGAGGACGCCCCCTTTGTCGCCATCGATTTCGAGGCCGAAGGCAGTGGCACCGACCAGAGGCTGACCTTCCAGACCAATCTGGAAGACATCGCCGTCGCCGGCCCCGATCTGCCGATCCGAGTTGAGCGCGACCCCGAAGATGGCGAGCCCGCGCCCTACGTCCGTATCCGCCGCAACCTCGAGGCGCTGATCGACCGCAAAAGCTTTTACCGGTTGGTCGAGCTTGGCGTGCATCACGACGGCTGGTTCGGCGTATGGTCGGGCGGCAGCTTCTTTGGTATTATCCCCTCGGACGAACTGCCCGATTGATCCTGCCTGCCACAGCGCGACGATAGCGGCCCGAACCGGATGATCCTTCATGAAGCCAGCCGCGAACCTTACTCTGCTGTGGCCCGAGCTGCCCTATCTTGACCGTTTTGCCGCCGCCGCGAAGGCAGGATTTACCGCGGTAGAGGTGCTTTTCCCCTATGATCTGGCCGCCAAAGAGACGCTGCGCGCCTGTGTCGCCAACGGCTTGCAGCTGATCCTGATCAACGCCCCGCCGCCCAATTACACCGGCGGCGCACAGGGCTTTGCCGCGGTGCCCGAACTGGCGGCNCGTTTCCGCGNCGATATCCAGCGGTCGTTTCGATATGCCACCGCGCTCAAGGTCCGCTATCTGCATGTCATGGCGGGCAANGGGCAAGGCGCGCTGGCGCGGCANACCTTCATCGACAATCTGATCTGGGCGGCTGATATCGCGCCCAAGGGGCTNACCCTGACGGTTGAACCGCTGAACCCCGTCGCGATGCCGGGGTATTTCATGAACGACTACGCGCTTGCCGCCGATGTGCTGCGTGCTGTGAACCGGCCGAACGTCCGGCTGCAGTATGACAGCTACCACGCCCAGATGATCCACGGTGACGCGGTGGCGGTGTTCGAACAATACAAAGACCTGATCGTACATGTGCAGCTTGGCGACGCGCCCGATCGCAGCGCGCCAGGTACGGGTACGGTTGATTTCCCTGCGCTCTTCGCCGCCCTGCGCCGCGCGGGGTATCGCGGATGGGTCAGTGGCGAATATGTCCCCGGCCCACGGACCGAGGACAGCCTCGGCTGGACGACACTCAGCTAGCCGCAGGGGGTACTTCAGAGGCAATTAATGCGCCTCCGCCCAACTCGCCCCGACGCCCGCATCCACGTCAAGCTTCACATCCAGTTTGACCACCGGATCGGCTGCATTCTCCATCACCTGGCGCGCGGCGGCGATCAGATCGTCCTCGGCCCCTTTCTCCACCTCGAACAGCAATTCATCGTGGACCTGCAACAACATGGTGGCGGGCAGATCCTTGATCGCGTCGGGCATGCGGATCATCGCGCGGCGGATCACATCGGCGGCGGTGCCCTGAATCGGCGCGTTGATGGCCGCCCGTTGGGCAAAACCTGCGCGGGGGCCCTTGGCGCTGATCTCGGGCGTGTGGATCTTGCGCCCGAACAGCGTCTGCACAAAGCCATGCTCTTTGGCGAAAGCCTTGGTGTCATTCATATAGGTACGGATGCCGGGGAAACGTTCGAAATAGCGGTCGATGAACCCCTGTGCTTCGGCGCGCGGGATACGCAGGTTGCGCGCCAGACCAAAGCCCGAGATGCCATAGATCACGCCAAAGTTGATCGCCTTGGCCTGACGACGCACGTCCGAGGTCATCTCGTCCAGCGGCACGCCGAACATTTCCGAAGCGGTCAGCGCGTGAATGTCGATGCCGTCCTGAAACGCCTGCTTAAGCTCGGGGATATTTGCGATATGCGCCAGTATCCGCAGCTCGATCTGGGAATAGTCAAGCGCGACCAGCGCCTTGCCCGGCTCTGCGACAAAGGCCTCGCGGATGCGCCGCCCTTCTTCGGACCGGATCGGGATGTTTTGCAGGTTCGGATCGGTCGAAGCCAGCCGCCCGGTCGACGCCCCCGCGATGGAATAGGACGTATGCACACGGCCCGTGTCGGGGTTGATGTGATCCTGCAGCGCGTCGGTATAGGTCGATTTCAGCTTGGACAGCTGCCGCCAGTCCAGCACCCGCGCCGGCAGATCATGTTCTGTCGCGAGGTCCTCAAGCACATCGGCACCGGTGGCATAGGCCCCCGTCTTGCCTTTCTTGCCGCCTTCCAGCCCCATCTCGTCGAACAGGATTTCCCCCAACTGCTTGGGCGAGCCGACGTTGAATTTACGCCCGGCGAGCTCATAGATCTCGTCCTCAAGCCCCGCCATCTTCTGGGCAAAGGCGTTGGACATCCGGCTCAGCGTATCGCGGTCCACCTTCACGCCAGAGCGTTCCATTGCCGCCAAAACAGGCACAAGCGGGCGTTCAAGCGTTTCATAAACCTTCGTCACCCCGACGCGGTGGAGCTGGGGTTTGAACAATTGCCACAGCCGCAGAGTGATATCCGCATCCTCGGCGGCATATTTCACCGCATCGTCGAGCGGCACCTTATCAAAGGTGATGGCCGATTTGCCTGTCCCCAGCAGCGGCTTGATCGGGATCGGTGTATGCGACAGATAGCGTTCAGACAGCGTGTCCATGCCGTGGCCGTGCAGCCCGGCGTGCATCGCGTAAGACAGCAGCATCGTGTCGTCGATGGGCGCGACGTTGATCCCCAGCTGAGCGAAAATCTTGCTGTCGTATTTCATGTTCTGCCCGATCTTGAGGATCGAGGGATCCTCCAGCATCGGGGTCAGCAGGCGCAGCGCCTCTTCGGTAGGGATCTGCCCCTCGGCCAGATCATCACTCCCGAACAGATCGTCGCTGCCGCGCGCCTTGTGGATGAGCGGGATGTAGCAGGCCTTGCCCGGTTCGACACAGAGCGAAACGCCGACAAGCTGCGCGACCATATCGTCCAGCCCGGTGGTTTCTGTATCGACGGCGACATAGCCGAATTCATAGATACGGTCGATCCAGGCCTGCAGCGCCGCTGTGTCACTGACGTGTTCATAGAGCTCTGCATCAAAGGGCACATCCGCCACGGCCGGGGCATCGGCGGCGACCGGTGCCTCAGCGATGGTGGGGGCCTCTTTCCCCAGCACCTCGGCCACACGTTTGGACAGGGTGCGAAACTCCATCTCGGCCAGAAAGCCCAGCAGTTGATCTGCATCAGGGTCGCGCACCTCAAGATCGTCAAGGGTGAAGTCCAGCGGCGTGTTTTCGTCCAGCTTGACCAGATCACGGGACAGGCGGATCTGGTCGGCATGGTCGATCAGGGTCTGGCGCCGCTTGGGCTGCTTGATCTCGCCCGCGCGCTCCAGCAGCGCATCGAGATCACCATATTCGTTGATCAGCAAAGCCGCAGTCTTGATCCCGATCCCGGGTGCCCCGGGGACGTTATCGACAGAGTCGCCCGCCAGCGCCTGCACATCCACCACACGATCGGGATAGACGCCGAATTTCTCGAACACACCGTCGCGGTCGATGCTCTTGTTTTTCATCGCATCCAGCATTTCAACACCGCCGCCGACCAGCTGCATCAGATCCTTGTCCGAACTGATGATGGTGCAGCGGCCACCTGCGGCGCGTGCCTGTACGGCGAGCGTGGCAATGATGTCGTCCGCCTCGAAACCTTCCTTTTCCTTGCAAGCGATGTTGAACGCTTCGGTGGCGGTGCGGGTCAGGGGGATCTGCGGACGCAGGTCTTCGGGCATGGCCTCGCGGTTGGCCTTGTATTTGTCGTACATGTCGTTGCGGAAAGTATGGCTGCCCTTGTCAAAGATCACGGCCACATGGGTCGGTGCATCCGGCCCTGTGTTGCCTTCGACATAGCGGTGCAACATGTTGCAAAAACCCGCCACCGCCCCAATCGGCAGCCCATCCGACTTGCGCGTCAGCGGTGGCAGCGCGTGATAGGCGCGGAAAATAAACGCCGACCCGTCGATCAGATGCAGATGGTGACCTTTGCCAAATGTGCCGGACATGTCGGTGCTCCTCTTTCAGACAAGCTTTCTTGTGCCACGAAGCCGGCAAACTCTCCAGCGGCCAATTGCCCGTGACCGGCTTCATTTTGCCAAATAAACTCCCCGCGGAGCGTCCCTGCCTAGCGGGGCTCGCTTTGGTAAAGGCGCCAGGAGAGGCTCACTGACAAGGGGAGCGGCGTCCAGCGTCCGAACCGCAGCCCTGCCGCGCGGAGTTGGTCGCCGATCCAGACGTTGCAGGTGCGCAGGATGCTAAAGCGTCCCTTGGCGGCAAAGAATCCATCGGTGGCGGTATACCCATCCACATCCACACGTTGAGGCAGCCCGTCAGGGCCGGGGTCAAGCGCCGACCAGACATTCGCGACCAGCCTGCGGTACGCGCCTTCGGTCATCGTCACGGTCCGGCGTTTGGCGGTCGGGGCGATGGGGCCAATGACATCAATCCGCAGCACCGCGTCATCGCCGATAATCCCGCGCCAGACATTGCCGGGTTTCAATTCGCGATAGGTGGGGGTTTCCGTATAAAACTTGCGCGCCCCCCATCCGATGACAAGCCACCGCGCATCGGGGTGCGATAGCGGCAGACCCCGCGTCTCGAGCGCGGCAAACCGCGGGCCCGAGATATCATCAATCGGGATCAGCAGATCATAGTGGATGGGTCCGTGGACCAGCAGCACCTCGCGCGTCGGCACCGCGCGCGGTTCATCAAAGGCAGGAGCGGCCCAGAGGGCACCGATCACTGCGGCAAGCACAAAGCACGCGGGCAAAAGCGCAAGCGCGCCCAGCCATCGTAACGCTTTGGTCAGACCTTGCCCTCAAACTCGGCGTGGATGAACTTGCAGTCGCAGTACCCACATTCGACCCAGCCCTTGTCTTGCGGGATTTGCAGCCAGACGCGCGGGTGCCCCAAGGCGCCTTCGCTGCCGTCACAGGCGACGCGCCAGGTGTTCACAATGCGGGTTTCCGGTGCTTGGGATGTCATGCTGTCGTCCTTGGCTTTGATGCGCCCATCTTATGACCAAACCGCGCAGGCAGGGCAAGGGTGCGCCGTGTGATTTGGCCGCCCTCTGCTTACAAGTTTGTAAACTGCGTTGAATTAGGTTCACCATCGGCGACAGAGCCGCTAAAAGACGGAAAACCACTGTAAACCTGCGGAGCGGTCTCAGGATGAACACCCCAAAACCTGTCGTATTGTGCATTCTGGATGGGTGGGGCCTGCGCGATGACCCTCAGGGCAACGCGCCCCTTCTGGCAAAGACCCCGCATATCGACCGGATCATGCAAAGCTGCCCTTCGGCGACGCTGACCACTTTCGGGCCTGATGTGGGGCTGCCACAGGGGCAGATGGGCAACTCCGAGGTGGGGCATACCAATATCGGGGCTGGTCGTGTCGTCGCGATGGATCTGGGACAGATCGATCTTGCGATCGAGGAAGGCGCGTTTGCCACCCATCAACCGTTGCTGGACTTTGTCGAGACGCTGAAACAGACTGGCGGCACGGCGCATGTGATGGGGCTTGTCTCTGATGGCGGGGTGCATGGGCACCTGACGCATATGATTGCCGCGGTGCGTGCGCTGCGGGCGCAGGGTATTCCGGTGGTGATCCATGCGCTGACCGACGGGCGCGATGTCGCGCCGCGCTCGGCCTTGGGCTATTTCGAGACGCTGCAAGCCGCCTTGCCCGACGGGGCGCGTATCGCGACCGTCTCGGGGCGTTATTACGCGATGGACCGTGACAACCGCTGGGACCGCGTTGCCAAAGCCTATGAGGCGATCGTGCAGGGCAAGGGCAGTGCCGCCCCAACCGCCCGCGATGCGGTGAATGATGCCTATGGTCTTGACGAAAACGATGAATTTATCACGCCCACGGTGNTGGAGGGCTACACCGGCGTNCAGGACGGCGATGGGATCTTCTGCCTGAATTTCCGCGCCGANCGCGCGCGCGAAATCATGTCGGCGCTTGCGGATCCGGAGTTTGACGCCTTNGACACAGGNGCGCGGCCTACGTGGTCTGCGGTGATGGGCATGGCGGAATATTCCGACGCGCATGGGGCGTTCATGACCACCATGTACCCCAAGCCCGAGATCGTGAACACGCTTGGCGCATGGGTCGCACAGCACGGCCTGCGGCAGTTCCGCTTGGCCGAGACAGAGAAATACCCGCATGTGACGTTCTTTCTGAACGGGGGCGAGGAAACACCCACAACGGGCGAGGACCGCTATATGCCCAAGTCGCCGAATGTGGCGACCTATGACTTGCAGCCAGAGATGTCTTGTGCGGAAGTTACCGACCGTTTCGTGCAAGCGATCAAAGACCGCTACGACCTGATTGTGGTGAATTACGCGAACCCCGATATGGTAGGGCATACCGGTGATCTTGATGCCGCCATCGCGGCCTGCGAGGCGGTGGATACCGGCCTTGGGCGCGTGCTTGAGGCGCTTGAGGAGGTCGGCGGCGCGATGATCGTCACCGCGGACCACGGTAATTGCGAAACGATGATTGATCCCGAAACCGGCGGGGCGCATACGGCGCATACGCTCAACCCCGTGCCCGTGGCGGTTGTCGGCGGGCCCGATGGGGCCAGCCTGCGCAGCGGTCGTCTGGCCGATCTGGCGCCGACAGTGTTGCAGTTGATGGGGCTGGATCAACCGGCCGAGATGACGGGAAAGTCGCTGCTCGAATGATCCGCCTTTGCGCCCTTGCCCTGATGTTCTGGCCCGTCGGCGTGTTTGCGCAAACCGAGGCAGCAGAACAGGCGCGTCGCGCGATGGCCGACCTTGAAGCGGCCTCTGCCCAGTTGGACGCCGCAGATGGGGCGCGGGACCGCGTGCAGGCGCTGACCCAGACGATTCAGGCGTTTGAAACCGGCCTTGGGGCCATGCGCGAGGGGCTGCGTCAGGCGGCCATCAACGAGGCGCAGCTGAGCAAGAAGCTACAGGCCCGCGATGGCGAGGTCGCGCAGTTGCTAGGCGTGTTGCAAAGCATCGGCGGTAACCCGTCGCCCACCTTGTTCCTGCATCCTGAAGGGCCCGTTGGCACCGCACGCGCGGGTATGNTGCTGGCAGAGCTGACACCGGCCCTGAACACCCGCGCCGATGTCTTGCGGCAGGATCTTGAAGACGTGCAGACCCTGCGGGCGCTTCAGACCGATGCGGCACAGCGCTTGCAGGACGGGCTGACAGAAATCCAGCGCGCCCGGACAGAGCTTAATCAGGCGATGGCTAACCGGACCGATCTGCCCAAACGCTTCAACGAAGACCCGGTGCGCACCGCGATCCTGATCTCGACTTCCGAGACGCTATCGGGGTTCGCCAGCGGCCTGTCCGAGATGACCTCGGACCCGATTGCGGATGCGCCCGCCGATTTCGAAGGGCGGAAGGGCGACCTGACCTTGCCGGTGCAGGGCGTGATCCTGCGCCGTGCCAATGAAACCGATGCGGCGGGGGTGACGCGCCCCGGGATTATCCTCGCGACCCGCCCGCGTGCCATCGTGACATCGCCCACGGCGGCGACAATCCGCTACACCGGCCCGCTGCTGGACCTGGGAAACGTGGTCATTCTTGAACCTCGGGCCGGGGCGTTGTTTGTATTGGCAGGGCTGGATGTGGTTTATGGCGAGGCAGGGCAGGTGATCGGGGCAGAGACGCCGATTGGCCTTATGGGCGGCCCGGCCGGCGTAAATCAACAGGCGCTGTCACCAAATGGTGATGGGGCTGGCGTGGAGCGTTCAGAAACGCTCTATATAGAAGTAAGAGAGAACAATGTTCCGCAGGACCCGTCAGACTGGTTCCGAACTGATAAGGATGGATAAACGATGAAGAAGTTCGTGATGGCTGCCGTGGGCGGTACGCTGGCAGGGGTAATTGCCACGACGCAGATTGCGGGCCCCTTGCTGGCACAGGAAACTGAAAAGAACAGCAACGTTTATGAACAGCTTGATCTGTTCGGCGACATCTTTGAACGCATCCGTGCGCAATACGTCGAAGAGGTCGACACCGAAGAGCTGGTAGAGGCCGCGATCAACGGCATGCTTACCTCGCTTGATCCACACTCCAGCTACCTGTCGCCGAAAGACGCGCTGAAGATGCGCGACCAGACCCGTGGTGAATTCGGCGGTCTCGGCATCGAGGTGACGCAGGAAGAGGGTTTCGTCAAAGTTGTTTCCCCTATTGATGGTACGCCTGCCTCTGAAGCGGGTATCGAAGCGGGCGATTTCATCACCCATGTGGACGGCGAAAGCCTGCTGGGGCTGACGTTGGATGACGCGGTCGAGCTGATGCGCGGGCCGGTGGGATCAGAGATCGAGATTACCGTGGTGCGAGAAGGCGAGACCGAACCCTTCGACGTGTCGCTGGTGCGCGATACCATCCAGCTGACCGCAGTGCGCGCCCGTACCGAAGGCGACGCGGTTGTGCTGCGGGTCACCACCTTTAACGAACAGACCTACCCCAAGCTGAAAGAGGGTCTGGAAGAGCAGGTCGAGGCCGCCGGCGGCATCGAGAATGTCAGCGGCTTTGTCGTGGATCTGCGCAACAACCCCGGTGGTCTGCTGAATCAGGCCATCGCCGTGTCGGATGCTTTCCTTGAAGAAGGCGAGATCGTCAGCACCCGTGGCCGTGATGCCGCGGATGGCGACCGCACCAACGCCACCCCCGGCGATCTGGCCGAAGGCAAGCCGATTGTGGTGCTGATCAACGGCGGCTCTGCCTCGGCTTCCGAGATCGTTGCCGGTGCCTTGCAAGACCACCGTCGCGCGATTGTCGTCGGGACCAAAAGCTTTGGTAAAGGGTCGGTGCAGACGATCATGCCGCTGCGCGGTGAAGGGGCGATGCGCCTGACCACAGCGCGGTACTACACGCCGTCGGGCCGCTCTATTCAGGCACTTGGCGTGTCCCCCGACATCATCGTCGCCCAGCCACCGGCACAGCCTGCGGACACCGAGGAAGAGGATGCAACAGCACGCCCCCTGCGGTCCGAAGCAGACCTGCGCGGCAGTCTGAACAACGACAGCCTGACCGACGATCAGGTCGACCAGATCATGGAAGACCGCGCCAAGGCCGAAAAAGCTGCGTCCTTGCGGGAAGAGGATTACCAGCTGGCCTATGCCATCGACATCCTCAAGGGTCTGTCCGCATTGGGCCCGAAGAAGTAAGCGCGGCGATCACGCGTTCGCATCAAAGACCGGTCCGCAGATAGGCGGGCCGGTCTTTTTTGTTGGGCCAAGGGCGGGTGTTCAGCCCAGATAGACCTTGCCTTCGGGGTAGCGCACGCGGGGCACCGATTGCGTCGCCAGAAAGAACCCGATGGTCAGCGGGCCGACGCGG
>JGI24660J20065_1000017_pt1 | contig 55201 bp, 48 predicted proteins | sample MalvirmetaMSP134_FD_20065 | JGI IMG/M metagenome (IMG submission 20065) | reverse complement strand
AAGAAGGCGGTCATATGTCAAAAGCTCCGTCGGGAATCTGGGCCGGTCTCGGGCAAGATGCACCGCCGGACCCCACCCAAAAATAAATTTTCATCCCCTGCAACCCCAACTTTATTGTTGCGGCCGCGAAACATTTGCGTGATTGGGCCCGTTACTACTAGCGAACCACAGATACAGCGCCTATCTGACCCGCATACAACCAAGGAATAATGTCATGTTCGACGACAAACAGAAGCTGGAAATCAGCCAAGATGAATTGGCGCTTATCGAAGCAGCCCTGCACACACAGTCCAAGATCCTGAGCGTTCAGGCAAGCGCAGGCGGATCAAAGGCCTTGGGGCACCTCAACGAGGTCAAACGCGTCCTCGCCTCTATCTCGCAGCAGCGCGTGCGCGACACCACGACCAAACCGGCCTGGGGTGGTCTTTTTCGCATGGCGCGCCTTTTGGGATAAATTCGGCCCCAAACGCTGACACAAAAAAACCGCCCCGCAGCTAAGCCAGGGGCGGTTTTTTTGTGTCTCGCGGGCGTGTGACGCAACCGCCCCCCGCCAAAGCAAAGCCCCGCCGCGACATGGGTCGCTGGCGGGGCGTAAATGCTACAGCTGCTCCATCACCTCGTCAGAGGCTTCGAAGTTCGCGGTGACCCGCTGCACGTCGTCGTCGTCTTCCAGGGCGTCGATCAGCTTCATCAGCTTTTCCATCCCTTCCAGATCCATTTCGGTCGTGGTGGTCGGACGCCAGACCAGCTTGGTGCTGTCGGATTCGCCCAACTCGGCCTCAAGCGCGGTGCTGACATCGTTCAGGTCGGTATCCATGCACCAGATGACATGTCCGTCATCCGAGCTTTCGACGTCTTCCGCACCGGCTTCGATGGCTGCCATCATGACGGTGTCGGCATCGCCAACGCTGGCGGGATAGGTGATTTCGCCCTTACGGTCGAACATGAAGCCGACGCTGCCTGTCTCGCCCAGATTGCCACCGTTCTTGGTGAAGGTGGACCGCACGGTCGATGCGGTGCGGTTGCGGTTGTCGGTCATCGCCTCGACGATGACGGCAACACCATTGGGGCCGTAGCCTTCATAGCGGATTTCTTCGTAATCCTCGCCCTCGCCGCCGACGGCTTTCTTGATCGCGCGTTCGATGTTGTCCTTGGGCATGGACTGGCCCTTGGCCTCTTTTACCGCCAGACGCAGACGCGGGTTCTTGTCCGGATCGGGTTCGCCCATCTTCGCCGCGATGGTGATTTCTTTGGAGAGCTTGGAAAACACCTTGGCGCGCAGTTTGTCCTGACGGCCCTTACGGTGCTGGATATTTGCCCATTTTGAGTGACCTGCCATAGTGACCTCACATGCTAAAATTCTCGGTTGGCTCTCTATACGGCAGCCCACGCGCCTGAACAAGCCACCGCGCACGCGCGCGCTATGGCTGGGTTTGGGGCAGACAGGCGCGCGGGCGGCTGCTAGGGCTTTGGTCGCAGTTCACGCAAGGTACGCTCATGACCGCCGATCAAATCATCCTGTTCACCCTGTTTGCCGCCGTGTTCGGCATGCTCTTGTGGGGGCGGTTCCGCTATGACCTTGTCGCCTTTGCTGCGCTGATGGTTGCCGTGGTGCTGGGGGTGGTCGACAGCAAGGACGCCTTTGCCGGCTTTGGTCACCCTGCGACGCTGGTGGTCGCGCTAGTGCTGATCGTATCGGCGGGGCTGACGCGGTCTGGCGCGGTGTTGCTGATCACCCGCACGCTGGTCGATGCCTCGCGCAGCCTTGGCGGGCATATCACGCTGATGGGGGTCATCGGCGGGGTGCTGTCAGCCTTCATGAACAACGTCGCAGCCCTTGCGCTGCTGATGCCGGTCGACATCCAGACCGCCCGCAAGGCCGGTCGATCCCCGGGGTTGAGCCTGATGCCGCTGAGCTTTGCCACGATCCTTGGCGGCATGGCGACGCTGATCGGGACGCCGCCCAATATCATCATCGCCTCGATCCGACAGGAATCCCTTGGCGCACCGTTTCGCATGTTCGATTTCGCCCCTGTGGGCGGGATAGCGGCGGCGGCGGGGCTGGCCTTTGTCGCGCTGATCGGCTGGCGTTTTATCCCGCAGCGCGAAAACAACGTGCTGGGCCCCGAAGACCTGTCCCCCTATCTGGCAGAGCTGACGATCCCCGAAGGCAATGCCCAGATCGGTAAACGTCTGGCAGAGCTTCAGGACGCAGCCGAGAAGACCGATGTCGCCATGCTGGGGGTGATCCGAGACGGCAAGCGCCGCTACGGCCAATCCCGCAACCTGCCCCTGCGCGCAGGCGACGCGCTGGTGCTTGAGGCAACACCCGACGCGCTGGACGAATTTCGCAGCACGCTAGACCTGCATGTCGCCGACGCCGACCGCGAAGACCGCCTGCGCGCCGATGGCGAAGGGGTCGAGATCATCGAGGTCGTGGTCACCAGCGATTCCCGACTGAACGGCCGGTCGGCTCAGGCGGTCGGCCTGTCGTGGCGGCAGCGCTCCGTGCTGCTGGGGGTATCGCGGCGCGGCAAACGCATCACCTCGCAACTGCGCAAGACCGAGCTGCAGGTGGGNGATATTCTGCTGCTGCTCGTGCCNCGCGATACCGCGTCCCATGTGGTCGAATGGCTGGGCGTGCTGCCCCTTGCNGACCGCGGGTTGGCAGTGACCGAAAACCACAAGGTCTGGCTGGCNATCGGCCTGTTTGGCGGCGCGGTCACGGCGGCGAGCTTTGGGTTGATCTACCTGCCCGTCGCCCTGGGGCTGGTCGTCATCGCTTATGTGCTGGCACGGATCGTCCCGCTGTCGGAGCTGTACACCCATATCGAATGGCCGGTCGTCGTCTTGCTGGGGTCGATGATCCCGTTGGGGGCGGCGCTCGAAAGCTCTGGCGGGACGGAGCTGATTGCCGGCGCGCTTGTCGGATTGACCCAAGGGCTGCCCGCATGGGTGGTGCTGACGGTGCTGATGCTGGTCACCATGACCCTGTCGGATGTGCTGAACAATACCGCCACCACCATCGTCGCCGCCCCCGTGGGCATCCAGATGGCGGCAAGCCTTGATGTCTCGCCCGACCCGTTCCTGATGGCGGTCGCCGTCGCCGCATCGAGCGCATTCCTGACGCCCATCGGGCATAAGAACAACACGCTGATCCTTGGTCCCGGGGGCTATAGCTTTGGCGATTACTGGCGTATGGGGCTGCCGCTTGAGATCATCGTCGTCGCGGTGTCCATTCCGGCTATTCTGGTGTTCTGGCCGCTTTAGGGCGCGCGACCATTGGAGGTGCCGGGGGCCAGCCCCCGGACCCCCGGGATTTTTGCCATTTGGAAGCGCGGGAACGGTGCTACCAGAAGAGCGGGATCATCATGGAGACGAGCAGCGACATCGACAGGTTGAGCGGAATGCCGATGCGCATGAAGTCGGTGAAACGGTAGCCGCCCGGCCCATAGACCAGCGTATTGGTCTGGTAGCCGATGGGGGTTGCAAAGGCGCAAGACGCCGCGATCATCACCGCCACGACCAAGGGGCGCGGGTCCATGCCAAGTGCGGCCCCCAGGCTGATGGCAATCGGTGTCATGATCACCGCCACCGCGTTGTTCGACACGATCTCTGTCAGGGTTGTCGTCAGCAGGAACACCGCGAAGATCACATAGAAAGGCGACAGCGTGCCGAGGAAGGGTGCGATATTGTCAACGATCAGGCTGATCGCGCCGGAGTTTTGTAACCCTGCCCCGACCGCAAGCATCGAGAAGATCAGTGCCAGCAGCCGGCCATCGACAAAGCTGAAGGCCTCTTCCGCGTCGATACAGCCCGTGACCAGGACCAACGCCACGGCCAGCACGGCCAGTAGCAGGATCGGCGCGACGTTCAGCGCGGCCAAGACCACGATTCCCACCAGCGCCGCGATGGCGATCGGGGCATGCCCCCGCCGGAAGGCCCGTGCGGACGGCTGCGAGACGTCGACCATATCCATATCCGAGGCAAGGCGCTGGATATCCTCCATCGCGCCTTCAAGCAGCAGCGTGTCACCGACCTTGACGATGAGGTCGTCAAGCTGGCGACCGATGTTCTGGTTCCGCCGGTGTACCGCCAAAGGGTACACCCCATAGCGCCGGCGCAGACGCAGCGCCCCGAGCGTGCGGCCTACCATCTTGCAGCCCGGCGTGATCAGCACCTCTACGGTCGAGGTTTCCACCGCCGACACCTGATCGACACGCTTGAGCTCTTTATTCGCCTGAAGGCTGAGCAGNTCNGTCATCTGGGTCCGCAGAACCACACGGTCACCGACCCGCAGTTCGACACTGGCCAGATCGCGGCGCAACGATTGATCGCCGCGCACCACGTCGATCAGCCGCACGCCTTCGCGTTTGAACAGTTGCACGTCAAGCACCTCGCGCCCGATCAGGTTGGAGTCGGGCGGGATCACGGCTTCGGTGAAGAACTTCATCTTGGAGCGGTCCGACAGCATATTCGCCATACTGTCGCGCGCGGGCAGCAGTTTGGGCGCGAAGACGGCCATATAGATCAGGCCCCAGGCGCAGACGACCAGACCGATGGGCAGGATTTCGAAAATGCCAAACGGCTCCAGCCCTTGCGACCGTGCGACACCGTCCACCAGAAGGTTGGTCGAGGTCCCGATCAGCGTCAGGGAGCCGCCCATGATCGCCGCATAGCTCAGCGGGATCAGCAGTTTGGAGGCTTTGGTGCCAAGCGTCTGGCTGAGCTGCACCACGACCGGAATCATCACCACCACCACGGGCGTGTTGTTCATCACCGCCGAGGCCGCCATGACGGCCACGATCACGCCCACCACCGCCGTTTTCGGATGCGTCTTGGCATAGCGTTCGGCCATGCGCGTCAGCACATCCAGCGCGCCCGTGCGCACCAGCGCGCCCATCACGATGAACATCGCGGCAATGGTCCAGGGGGCAGAGTTCTGCAGCACCGCCTGCGCATCGTCATAGGGCAAGATGCCAAGCGCCAGCATGATGGCCGCCCCTGACAGGGCCACGACCTCGGTCGGGAGGGATTCGCGCAGGAACATGACGAACATGATCACAACGACGGTCAATGCCAGGATGGCAGAGGTGCTATCCGACAGGTTTAGAAAGTCCATTCAGGTATATCCGGCCTTGGGCAGATGAAAATCAAACTGCAGTGTCGTTGATTGCAACGTCCACGGCAAGCGTCGCCTTGGGGCAAGCGTCAGATGCGCCTGCCATGCGCTATTCCGGATACGGGTCTAAAGCGTGCCAGCCGCAACGCGGTCAGGGCGCGCTTTGCTGCAGCTTGCCGCCCTGACGCACGGGCACGATACGAGTCGCCTTGCCGGTGCGGTCGTCGGTTTCGATATAGACGCCGGATAGGGTCGCTTCTTCGTTGGCCGGGGTGAAGCGGTCTTTGGGCATGCCGGTGATGAAGCGGCGCAATGGCTCTGTTTTCTCCATGCCAATCACCGAATGGTAATCGCCGCTCATGCCTGCATCTGTCAGATAGGCCGTCCCGCCCGGCAGGATCATCGCGTCAGACGTGGGCACATGGGTATGCGTGCCCACAACAAGGCTGGCGCGGCCATCACACCAATGCCCCATCGCCATCTTTTCCGACGTCGCCTCGCAATGCATATCGACAATCACCGCCGATGCCATGCCGCCCAGAGGGTGGGTCTTGAGCACAGGCTCAAGCGCCGAGAACGGATCGTCAAAGGGGCGTTTCATGAAGACCTGACCAAGCGCCTGGGTGACCAGCACCTTGCGCCCGTTCTTGGCGGTGAACAGACGCGCGCCCTTGCCCGGTGCGTTTTTCGAAAAATTCAGCGGCCGGATGACACGCGGCTCCTGCTCGATAAAGCTCAGCATGTCTTTTTGGTCAAAGGCGTGGTCGCCCAGGGTCAGACAATCGGCCCCTGCGTCCAGCAGCGTTTTGGCGTGGCTGCCAGACAGCCCCATGCCAGAGGTGGCGTTTTCACCGTTCACCACCACAAAATCCAGCTTCCATTCCGTCCGCAGACGGGGAAGGTTTTCGTTGATTGCGCGGCGGCCCGCGCGGCCCATGACATCGCCGAGGAAGAGTATTTTCATGCCCCAAGCGTTAGGCTGCGCAGCGCCCGAGGGCAAGGGGCGGAGCTGCGGTTTTTGCGCGCGGGGTGCGGGCGCGCCTAGGCGATCTCGATCACGCCCGTCTCTGTCACGATCAGACCAAGCGGCTGGTCGGTGGGTTCAAGCGGCAGATCGTCAACCTCTTGGCCCGCAAAGGCAAAACCGATCGCCAAGGTCGCCCGCCGCTCACGCAGCTGTTCCAGCGTGCGGTCATAAAACCCGCCGCCATACCCCAGTCGCCCGCCAGTGCGGTTGAACGCCAGCAGCGGGACGATCACGATTTCAGGGTCAAAGAAATGCTCGACAGCGGGGATCTGAGCGCCAAAGGCACCGTCCACCAACGGGGTATCCGGGGTCCAGCGCGAAAACCGCAAAGGCTGCGCCGCGCCCATGATCACCGGCACGCCCACGGGGCCGTGGGCCGCCGCCTCGGCCATGGCGGGGCGCGGGTCAATCTCTGTGCGTATGGGTAAAAAACCGGACAGCGGGACGCCGCGATACCCCGCGAGCACTTCGCTCAGATAGCCGGCTTGCGCGGCGTTGGCACCATCAAACAGCGGCTTGCGACGGGCAAAGGCCGCCTTGCGCGCTGCCGCCTTGACCGCCGCCATATCCGTCACAGCAAGACCGCCGCCGCCAGCCCCAGAAAGGCGAAGAAGCCCACGACATCCGTCACCGTGGTCACAAAAGCACCAGAGGCAAGGGCCGGATCCACGCCAAAACGTTCCAGCAGGATCGGGATGCCCGTCCCCGCAAGCCCCGCCACGACCATATTGATCACCATCGCCGTCGCGATCACATAGCCAAGCGCGGGTGACCCGAACCACAGGATGCCGACGATCCCCATGATGATCGCGAAAATCAGGCCATTCACCAGCCCCACAAGACATTCACGCCGGATCACGCGCCAGACGTTCGATCCGGTCAAATCCCGAGTCGCGATGGCGCGCACGGCCACGGTCAGGCTTTGCGTACCTGCATTCCCCCCCATAGAGGCCACGATGGGCATCAACACCGCCAACGCCACGATCTGCGCGATCGCCGCCTCGAACTGCGAAATCACCATAGAGGCCGCGATGGCCGTCACCAGGTTCACCGCCAGCCAGGGCAACCGCTGCTTGGTCGTCTCGATCACACGGTCAGACAGCGACCCTTCGCCAACACCGGCCAGACGCAGGATGTCTTCTTCGTGTTCCTCGTCCAGCACCGACATGGCGTCATCAATGGTGATCACCCCGATCAAACGCCCCTCGTCATCGACAACGGGCGCAGAGATCAGGTGATACTGGTTGAACGCATAGGCGACATCGCCCTCGTCTCGCAGGGCGGGAATGACCTGAAACGTATCCTCCAGAATGTCGCGCATGGGGGTGGCGCGTTTGGACCGCATCAGCTTGCCAAGGGAGTGACATTGCCCACAGGGTGCAACCGCGGATCAACCATGACGATGTGATAGAACTGGTCCGGCAGGTCTTCCTCGGGCGTGGCGCGCAGGTGATCAATCGCCTCGCCCACGGTCCAGTGTTCGGGGGCCATCACGACTTCGCGCTGCATCAAACGACCAGCAGAATATTCGGGATAGGTCAGCGCCTGTTCGACAGCGACCCGGTCCGCATCTTCCAGGGCCCCCAGAATGGTCTCGGCCTGCGCATCCTCAAGGTCTTCGATCAGATCGACAACATCATCGCTGTCCATGTCGCGCACGGCGTCCGACAATACCTCGGGCGTCAGAATCGCAACGACTTCCTCGCGGATCGATTCGTCGAGCTCCGACAGAATCTCACCATCGAACTCGCGGTCATAGAGCCGGATCAGCTTGGTCCGTTCAAAGGCGCTGATCTGTTCCAGAAGGTCGGCGATGTCGGCCGCGTGCAGCGGCTCCATCAGCTCTGTCAGCTTGGCGGCGTCATCGATTTCCACCGCATAGAGAATGGACGCCACGGCCTTCTTGTTCAGCCGATATGCCTCGCCTTCATCCTCGGCGTCGGGGGAGAGTTCAAGTTCCTGTGCGTCGTCAACCATGGCTGCCCCCACTTGCGATTTTGCGCAGACCATAAGCGTGCCACAGCGCGGATACAATGGCGCGGAACCCTGCGCTATCGGATTGTCGGCACGGCGGGCTGCGGTTAGACAGGCGGCATGAAAACACAAACACTCCTCCTCGGCCAAACGCTCCGGTTTACGGGCAATCCCCTCTCTGACCCGTGGGAGGAGACGGTTCATATCGACAGCGACGGTGGCGTGCTGATTGAAGGCGCGCAGATCAAGGCCGTGGGCCGCGCCGACGACCTGCGCAAGGCGCACCCGCAGGCGACGGTGCAGGACTATGGCGACCGGCTGATCTGTCCGGGGTTTGTGGACGCCCACGTGCATTATCCGCAGACCGCCATCATCGCGAGCTGGGGCAAACGGCTGATCGACTGGCTCAACAGCTATACCTTCCCCGAGGAAATGCGCCTGTCAGACCCCGCCTATGCCCGCGACATCGCCGGGCGCTATCTGGATCTGACCCTGGCCAACGGCACGACCACTGTCTGCTCTTTCGCCACCATCGCCCCCACCAGCGTCGACGCGATATTCGACGCGGCAGCAGAGCGTGGTCAGCGGATCGTGGCGGGCAAGACCTGCATGGACCGCAACGCCCCCGACGGGCTGCGCGATACGGCGCAATCGGCCTATGACGACAGCAAGATGCTGATCGACCGCTGGCACGGCAAAGGCCGCGCCAGCTATGCGATTACGCCCCGTTTCACGCCGACCTCGACGCCGGAGCAACTCGCGGCCCTGGGTGCGCTCTGGACCGAGCGCCCCGACTGCCTGATGCAGACGCACCTGAGCGAACAGATCGACGAGATCGCTTGGGTACAAGACCTTGTACCCCACGCCCGCGATTATCTGGACACCTACGAGGAACACGGGCTGGTGCGTGATCGCGCCGTCTTTGGCCATGCCATCCACCTGACCCCGCGCGAGATCGACCGCCTTGCCGACAGCGGCGCATCGGTGGTGCATTGTCCCACTTCGAACACCTTCATCGGATCGGGACTGTTCGACATGGCGCATATCGCCGCGCAGCAGATACCGATTGGCTTGGCCACGGACACCGGCGGCGGATCGTCGTTCTCGATGCTGCGCACAATGGCTGCGGCCTATGAGATCGGTCAACTGCGCGGCACCCCCACCCATGCGGCGCAGTTGATGTGGCTTGCCACCGCCGGCTCTGCCCGCAGCCTGCATCTGCACGAAAAGATCGGCACACTCGCCGAAGGCTTCGAGGCCGATATCACCGTGCTCGACCTCGCCTCCACCCCCGCGATCAAGCAGCGCAGCGACAATGCGCACAGCATATGGGATCAGCTTTTCGCCACAATCATGATGGGCGACGACCGCGCCATCAGCGATGTCTGGGTCAACGGGGTGCGCCGAGGCTGACGCCAGCCTCCTTCATTTTGCCTTTAAACTCCCCGCGGCGCGTCCCGTAGGCGCGCCTTGCGAGACGGCTTCGGGCCCATCCTAACAGGGTGCGGCCAGAACCATTGCCCAAATCCGGTCCGGCCCCTGAAACAGGCCAAAACCCGTGGCATTCCGGCTCATCATATTGCGATAATGCGGTGCCGACTGCGCCCATCCCCGCATGACCTGCGTCAGATCCCCCTGCCCCTTGGCAAGATTCTCGGCCACATAGCACCAGCGATAGCCCTGCGCCCGCACTCGATCACCAACACCAGACCCATCGCGCCCCGTGTGCGAGAAATATCCGTGCCGCGCCATGTCCAGCGCATGTGCCCGTGCGGCGGCCTCTAGCCGCGGCGCATAGGACAGCGGGGCCACACCCTGCTGCGCGCGCATGGCATTCAACATCTGAACCGCCTGTGGCTCGGCGCGCAAAGGCGATATCGCGGCAATCAACAGAGCCACGGCCAAAGCCAGCCTTCGCAGAATATTCATACCGTCAACTCCCCCACCTTCGCGCTCCCCGCGTCTCTACTTCCTCCCGAGATCGAGGCACGCGTGTTTATATCGCGTCCCGCAGCGCCCGCGCGAGCTTGTTTTGCTGCGCGATCTGCGCGGGTAGATCTATGGTCACGACCTGCCCGTCCCGTACGACGCTGCGCCCTTCAACAAGCAAATCGCGGACTGTTGTCGGCCCTGCGAGCAGCAACGCTGCCGGATCCCAGCTCCCGGCGCTTTCAATCCCGCTCACGTCCCAGATGGCGATGTCTGCCCGCGCGCCCACCTCGATCCGCCCGCATTCGGGGCGGCCCAAGATGTCTGCACCGCCGCGCGTGGCAATCTCGAGCGCTTCGCGTGCGCTCATCGCATCCGCCCCGCCAGCAACGCGCTGCAAAAGCATCGCCTGCCGAGCCTCTGCGACAAGATTACCGGCGTCATTGCTTGCGGATCCATCGACCCCGAGCCCCACGGGAACCCCGGCATCTCGCATCGCACGAAGGGGCGCGATCCCCGAGCCCAAGCGGCAGTTCGAACAAGGGCAATGTGCAACGCCAGTCTTGGTCTGCGCGAATAACGCGATCTCGCTCGGGTCGAGCTTCACGCAATGGGCATGCCAGACATCGGGTCCGACCCAGCCCAGATCTTGTGCATATTGACCCGGACGACAGCCGAATTGCGCTAATGAATAGGCGATATCCTCCTCGTTCTCGGCAAGATGCGTATGCAGCATCACGCCTTTGTCCCGCGCCAACAGCGCTGCGTCCCGCATCAGGTCCCGACTTACCGAGAAGGGCGAACAGGGCGCGATGCCAACCCGACACATGGAAGAGGCCGATGGATCGTGAAAACCGTCGATCACACGAATGCAATCCTCCAGTATCGCAGCCTCGCGTTCCACCAAAGCGTCAGGTGGCAACCCACCGTCGCTTTCCCCGATGCTCATCGCGCCGCGCGTGGGCTGAAACCGCANCCCGATCTCTNCCGCGGCGTGTATTGTATCCTCCAACCGGCTGCCGTTNGGATACATATACAGGTGGTCCGAGCTTAAGGTGCANCCGGACAAGGCAAGCTCTGCCAACCCCACCTGAGCCGAGACATACATGTGATCCGGCGTAAACCGCGCCCAGATCGGATAAAGCGTTTTAAGCCAGCCAAACAGCAGCGCGTCCTGCCCCCCCGGCACCGCCCGCGTCAGACTTTGATAAAGGTGGTGATGGGTGTTCACCAACCCTGGCGTCACAACGCACCCTGATGCTTCTATCACCTCCCCTTCAGTTGTCAGGTTTTGTCCCACCGCCACGACAACCCCATCGCGCAGCAAAACATCAGCCGATACCAATTCGCGCCGCGTCTCATCCATCGTCAAAAGATAATCAGCGTTGCGTATCAGCAGTTCGGTCATATCGGACAATTCCTAACAAACTCTAAAGCTTCGGCGTGAATATCGGCATTGGCCGCCGCGATGGCACGTCCCCCATGATGGGCGGGGCCGCCATCCCAGTCGGTAACGATGCCACCGGCGGCATGGACAAGGGCGATTGGTGCTTGAATATCATAGGGTTGCAGGCCCGCTTCGATGACCAGATCGACCTGCCCCGAGGCCACCAAAGCATAAGCATAGCAATCCATCCCAAAGCGCGCCAAACGCGCGTGTCGCGCCACCTCGGCAAAGGCGGCCCCTTCGGATGTCGTCCCGACTTCTGGAAAAGTAGTGAAAACGGTCGCCTGTGAAAGTGCACGCGCCCCACGCGTCCGCAGCGGATGAACGCCAGACGGGCCCGACACCTCTGCTTGGCCGCTGTGCCCAACAAAACGCTCGCGAATATAGGGCTGGTCGATGATCCCGAAAAACGGCCCATCCGCATTGCTGACCGCGATCAACACGCCCCAGGTCGGCGTGCCGGAGACAAAACCCCGCGTGCCGTCAATGGGGTCCAAAACCCAGGTGAGCCCGGACGTCCCTTCCGCGATACCATATTCTTCGCCCAGGATGGCGTCGTTGGGGCGTTCGCGCGCCAAGATATCGCGCATGGCCCGTTCGGCCGCACGATCGGCTTCTGTGACGGGATCATAGCCCGACTGGAATTTGTTGTCCGCAATCAGATCTGCTTGACGAAAATGGGGAAGTATCGCGGCACGGGCGGCGTCCGCCAGCAAATGGCCCACACGCAATATATCGGGATCGGAGTGCATATTTGGTATCATAGCTACCGATCTGACACTTTCGCCAGATCCTTGCAAGATAACACTTCCCGCTAAAGGTTAAGCCACATCACTGAGGACACGCGCCAGTTCGAACAGGCGGCGACGCTGGTTTTCGGGGATCGCATAGTAAGAGCGGATCAAATCCATCGCCTCTTTATCGCCGCTCAGATCCGCGGGGATATTGTCCAAGGCCTTTTCGGGCTGCGGTTTTTCGGCTTCCAGACCTTCAAAGAAATGCGAAACGTCCACGTTCAGGGCAAAGGCGATGTCCCAAAGTCTGGACGCGCTGACACGGTTTGCACCGGTTTCATACTTTTGGATTTGCTGGAATTTTATGCCAACAAGTTCTGCTAAGCGCTGCTGTGTCATGCCTGTCAGCCAACGGCGCTGCCGTATTCGCTGACCAACATGAACATCTACTTTATGAGGCATCACGATCTTCTTTCTAACTCAGCGCCCATAATTTCGACGCTTGTATTTGTGGAGAGGAAGTGACCAATTCACGTGGTCATTTCCGACAAAACGTGCTACTTGCAAATATACTCACTATGCGCAAATAAAATGAAAATGGACATACGTTCAGTTATCATTCCAATCAGCGCCAGCACTTAATCAAGCGTTGTTTCTGCGAGAAAAATACCCCTTATACGCGAACTGAACGTAGCAAGCGTTCGGGAACTCGCAAAACTTTTTACCTGAGCCGAGCACCATAAATTCGCCGCAATGCTGTGTGTCAGCATTTCCAACACATTGAGACCCGCTCCTCTCACGCTCAAGAATACCATATTTGTCAGTAAGATAGCCCCGCCCGTCAGCTTCGCCACTACATTCTGCGCGGGTGCGCGATGTTTTGCTCACGGCACCCGAATACCGCCTGATTAGCGCTAATAACGAAAACGTTACGGCACAATTGCGCCCGTCGCGGGGAAGAATCATCTTTTTCATGGGCAAAAGGCTTGCAGTCTAAACCTTAAAATACCGTTCAGAGCCGCGAGAACGACGCAGCAAAGCGCCGCGACGCAAAATTCGCAAACGCGTTAGGCAAATCTTCATATCCCTTCTTTAGCTCATTCATCACGGACACGCAGATGTGCAACCGAAAGGCTGCGTGTTTCGACGGTAGAAATGCCTATGTTGCGCCACATTTGGCAAAGCAAAACGCCAATAGTGCCCGCTGCGCTAGAATTGGATGCGAAAGCTCTTGAAAACAAAGACGTGTGTGCCGATATTTGACCCAATACCGAGGTCGGAGAACCGACTTTGCAACACGTCTATTATTTGGAGGATATTCATGGCCGACGTGAACACAATCCGGTCTGCGGCCGGATCCCGCGCCGCCGCTATCGATGAAGGGCTGCGCACCCATATGAATAAGGTGTATGGCACCATGTCGATTGGCATGTTGATCACCTTTGCAGCGGCTTGGGCCATTTCCGGCTTGGCCGTGACGACCGATCCTTCCGGCGCGGTTGCGCAGATTGGCACGGACAAGTACCTGACTTCCTTCGGCTCTGCGCTGTATATGTCGCCGCTGAAATGGGTTGTGATGTTTGCACCTTTGGCGTTTGTCTTCGGCTTGGGTGCCGCGATGAATAAAATCTCGGCCGCGACTGCGCAGACATTGTTCTATGTTTTCGCTGCCGTCATGGGCGTTTCGATCAGCTCGATCTTTCTGGTCTTTACGGGTTATTCCATCATCCAGATTTTCTTGATCACCTCGATCGCTTTCGCGGGGCTGTCGCTTTGGGGCTACACCACGAAAAAGGATATCTCCGGCTGGGGTAGCTTCCTGATCATGGGCGTCATCGGCCTGGTTGTTGCGTCGATCGTGAATATCTTCCTCGCCTCCCCTGCCCTTGTGTTCGCGATCTCGGCTATCGGCGTTCTGATTTTCGCTGGCCTCACCGCCTATGACACGCAGAACATCAAGAACACTTACTTGGCGCACGCACATCACGGTGACCAAGAATGGCTGCAGAAGTCCGGTATCATGGGCGCATTGAGCCTGTACCTGAACTTCATCAACATGTTCATGATGTTGCTGCAATTGTTCGGCAACCGCGAATAACAGACTGCCCCACGACGCGGGGAAATACCTAAGAACGAGCGCCCATCGACATCCGTTCGGTGGGCGCTTTCTTTTGCCCTAGGCGCTATCACAACCGTCGGCCCGACTACCTAATCTGCCCGCGACGCTTCCGCTTAACTGCGATCCATCTAAGCAGTCTGTTCAGTGACATTCGGCTCTACAAGCGTGCCGACACGACCTTGCGACTGTACGTCTTCCAGCCGGGCGCACAGAAAGGCACATCCGCAGAGGAGCGAACCTCCTCTCGAAATATTCACTGAAGTGGTGATTTCAAAGGTCTCAGCTTAGGTGCCAGCTCACCCCCGACCAAGCTAAACCGCAACGTGGAAGGCTTGCCCCAACGCAGCGGTCACGGCCATCGCAAGCGCGCCCCAGACCACCGCACGAATAATCGCCGAGCGCATGGGCGCACCGCCAAGCCGCGCACCGCCACCGCCAAGCAGTGCCAGAGCGAGCACAGCGGTCACGGCAATCGCGATCAAAGCGTACCCGGCAGGGGCGACAAGTGCTGCGATCAACGGAAAGGCCCCACCCAGAGCGAAGGCGAGCGCGGAGGCCCCGGCGGCCTGCAGCGGATTCGCTTGCCCTGCCAGGCCAAACATACCGAGCTCCTCGCGCGCATGCGCACCAAGAGCGTCGTGGTCGGTCATCTGCGTGGCAACCTTGACGGCGAGCGCGGCATCGACGCCGCGGTTCTCCAACCCTTCGGCAAGCTCTTCCAGCTCGTAGTCCGGGTCTTCCTCCAGCGCGATACGCTCACGCTCCAGATCGGCGGCTTCCACATCGGCCTGCGCCGAGACAGAGACATACTCCCCCGCGGCCATGGACAGTGCGCCCGCGGTCAATCCGGCGAAACCGGTCAGGGCGACATTTCCGGTCGCCATCCCCGCCGAGGTAACGCCGACCAGAAGGCTAGAGATGGAAACAATCCCGTCATTCGCCCCCAGTACAGCGGCGCGCAACCAGTTGCTCCGGTTGATGTAATGGCCTTCTTTGGGCATTGCCCGTCTCCTTGCGATCACATCCGGTACTCAGCCGCGACAGCAGGGCTGTTCCCATGTCCGAGGTAGAAAAACGCAAAAGGCCGCGCACGAGGCGCGGCCTTCATATCGCGTCGACGGTAAGATCTTACTTGATCTTGCCTTCTTTGTATTCAACGTGCTTACGAATAACGGGGTCGTACTTTTTGATGACCATTTTCTCGGTCATGGTACGTGCGTTTTTCTTGGTTACGTAGAAATGGCCTGTGCCCGCGGACGAGTTCAGACGGATCTTGATCGTGGTTGGCTTCGCCATAGTCGTTCTCCTGCAACGACGAGCAGGCCGCTGATCGACCGCTCGTGAAATCCTGAGTTTTGGGTTCTAGTCACGCCTGCGCCTGAGTCAACCGCTATTTCCTGCCCATGGCCCAAACGAACCGGAAAAATTGAAGTTTTCCGGACCAAGCCCCCGAAGAACAGGGATAAAGACCATGATTATGCGCGGAAGGCCTATAAGCCGGATTTTGTCCCCGCTTTGCGACAGGGGATGACCATTCCTCTGACCATGCAGTTGCCTGCACAGCTACAGCTGCCAACCCGGACCTGCTGGGGCAGAAGTGGCCCCGCCTTGCCTGTTGCCAGACGCGGCGCGCGGTCCCTATTTGGCATTGCTCCCGGTGGGGCTTGCCTTGCCAGAGATGTTACCACCTCCGCGGTGCGCTCTTACCGCACCGTTTCACCCTTACCTCCCCGGTGGTATCGGTTGCCCGACCCGTCGAAGCGGCGGTCTGTTTTCTGTGGCGCTTTCCGTCGGGTTACCCCGCCCGGGCGTTACCCGGCACCGTTTCTTCTAGGAGTCCGGACTTTCCTCGACCTTGTTGCCAAGACCGCGGCCATCCAGCCTTCCGCGCGCTGCACGCCTAGCGCCTAACTTCAGGTGGGGTCAATCAGTTTCACCCGCCGCGATGCCTTCGGCGAGGATTTTTAACCATTTGGAAACNGGTGTGGTGCTAGAGATCATGCCCGAGGGNCATATCCGCGGCGCAGAGCGGCCCCTTGCGCCAGGGGGCATACCGCAGACGCGTGCTGTGCAGCAGNAGNTCAATATCATCGGTGGCGGTGTAGCCTGCCGCATGTGCCGCCGCGATAAAGGCCGCCGGTGTGGGGTCGGATCCGCGGTCGTTTTCCGCGTACCGACTGCCTTTGCCGGCAAGGTTCTGACGCGCCAGACGTGGCCAGTCGAATCGCGGTCCGGGGTCGATCTTGCGTCCGGGGGCCATATCCGAATGGCCGATGACCCCTTCGGGCAGGATCGACCACCGCTCCATAATCCCCCGCAGCAGGGTTTCGAGCGTGACCATCTGCGGTTCGGAGAAGGGGTGATTGCCGCGGTTATCCAGCTCTATCCCGATAGAGCGTGAATTGATGTCATCGCGACCCTGCCATTCCCCTGCACCGGCATGCCAGGCACGCTGGTCTTCCGGGACAAGTGGTACAGTCTCGCCCTTGCCCGTGATCAGATAGTGGGCCGAGACTTCGGCCGCAGGGTCGCAAAGACGCGCGCAGGCCGCTTCTGCACTGTCCATCGCGGTATAGTGGAGCACGATCAAAGAGGGCCGCAGCCCGTTGCGGCGCGGCCCATGGTTCGGGGAAAGGTAGCGGTCAGGCGCGTCTGCCATAGGGCCTAGCCCTGCACCCCTTTGCGATAGGGGCTCGGGTCCCAGTTGCAGGCGTATCCGTCGCCGTCAGGGTCCATGCCGGAGCGGTCCTTTTCAGGGCCGCCCGCACTGAGGAAGGCGATCTGCGCCTGATCCGGGTGCGAATACTGGGCGCAGGCCCGTGCGAATTTGCGCTGCTTGTTGAACCCCCGACGGGTGTAGATCGGGGTGCCGACGGCGTGATTGTTCTGCAAAGCATAGGCCACGATATTGGGCCCGGCATCGGCGCGGTCCGGCAGGGCTTCGGGTTGCACCACACGGTATTGCGCGCGGTTGGCCGCGATGCGGGCCGCGTCGCCTTCGATGCTGCGCTCATCGGCCACGGCGTCAAAGTTGTTCTCTTGCGATATTCCCCCTGCTCCCAGCACCGGTGGCGCAGGGTTGGACGGGCTGGCGTTCACAGGGGCCACGCCCGAATTGGTCGCGGCATCATTGCCAAGCCCACCGGGGCGCGTGGCATCCAGGATACGTGCCGTTTCAGCAGCCGTCGCCGCGGCGGAACCATCATCGACAGCGTCCAGCGGCGTGGCGTCCACCGAGGCGGGTGCCGGCATCGTTGCCACCGCCCCGCCTGCCAAAGCTGTATCCCGCTGGGATTGCGCGGCGTCGAACGACCCGTCAAAACCGACACCCCGTCCACTGTCGGGGATTGCGGGCTGGCAGGCCGCCAGGGCGAGCCCCAAGGCTGCAACAATTGAACAACGTATCATCATCGGACCTGCTTTATCTGCTCTGGTTTATCGGCGGGGGTTTACCACCATTTCTGCGGCTTGGCTACAAAGCCCGCCGCCTGCTCCAGCGCATAGGCGGTAGACAGCAGATCGGCCTCTTCCCATGGGCGTCCGATCAGCTGCAAGCCAAGCGGCAGGCCGGTCTCGCTGGTGCCGGTGGGCAATGCGATACCGGGCAGCCCCGCGAGGTTCACGGTGACCGTGAAGACGTCGTTCAGATACATCGCCACAGGGTCCGTATCCGTCATCTCGCCCAGACCGAAGGCCGCCGAGGGCGTGGTCGGGGTCAGGATGCTGTCGATACCGGCCGCAAAGGCGTCTTCGAAGTCTTTCTTGATCAACGTGCGGACCTTGCGCGCCCGGTTGTAGTAGGCGTCGTAGAAGCCCGCGCTTAGCACATAGGTACCGACCATGACACGGCGCTGCACCTCGGCCCCGAAGCCTTCGGCGCGGGTCTTTTCGTACATCTCGGTGATGCCGTCGCCGTGGTCCAGCTTGGCGCGGTGACCATAGCGTACCCCGTCATAGCGGGCGAGGTTCGACGAGGCTTCCGCCGGTGCGATCACGTAATAGGCAGGCAAGGCGTATTTCGTATGCGGAAGAGAGATATCAACGATCTCGGCCCCGGCGTCGCGCAGCATGGCGATACCGTCCTGCCACAGCTTGTCGATCTCGGCAGGGATACCGTCGATGCGGTACTCCCGCGGGATGCCGATCTTTTTGCCACGGATGTCGCCGGTCAAGGCGGCTTCGAAATCAGGGACCGCCAGCTCGGCNGAGGTGCTGTCCTTGGGGTCATACCCCGCCATGGCNCCCAGCATGATCGCCGCATCGCGCACGGTCTTGGTCATCGGGCCCGCCTGATCCAGCGACGAGGCAAAGGCCACGACGCCCCAGCGGGAGCAGCGGCCGTAGGTCGGCTTGATCCCCACGGTGCCGGTAAAGGCCGCAGGCTGGCGGATCGAGCCGCCGGTATCTGTGCCGGTGGCCGCGAGACAAAGATCCGCCGCCACAGCTGCCGCCGACCCACCCGAAGATCCGCCGGGTGTCAGCGCTGTTTCATCGCCCGAACGCCGCCACGGGTTGACGGCATTGCCATACACGGAGGTTTCATTGGACGATCCCATCGCGAATTCATCCATGTTGAGCTTGCCCAACATGACGGCCCCGCTGTCCAGCAGGTTCTGCGATACGGTGCTTTCATACTCGGGCAAGAAGCCTTCAAGGATGCGCGACGCCGCTTGCGACGGCACCCCTTTGGTGCAGAACAGATCCTTGATACCGATGGGCAGACCACACATGGCAGGGGCATCGCCGGATTTGATCCGCGCATCGGCTGCCTTGGCCTGATCCATCGCCAGATCACCGGTGTGGTGGACAAAAGCGTTCAGCGCGCCCGCGCCTTCGATCGCGCTCAGACATGCCGCCGTCAGCTCGGCCGAGCTCACATCCCCCTTGCGCAGCGCGTCACGTGCATCGGCAAGGCCCAGTTTATTCAGATCAGCCATTATTCAACCACCTTCGGAACCGCAAAAAATCCTTCGCGCGCGTCGGGCGCATTGGCCAGCACCTTGGCCTGCTGGTCGCCATCGCGCACCACGTCCTCGCGCTTTTTCAACACCTGTGGCGTGACTGATGTCATCGGCTCTACCCCGTCGACATCGACTTCGTTCAACTGCTCGATAAATCCGAGGATATTGTTGAACTCTTGCGCCAGCGCGGGCAAGGCGTCGGGTTCGACCTTGATGCGGGCCAGTTTCGCCACCCGTGCGGCTGTGGACTCGTCAATGGACATGGGCGCTCCTTCATCTGATTGGGTGCCGTTTATCGCCCCCTGACCGCCCCCGCAAGTCTGGGGGCTGCCTCTGACCCGCAATCGCGCCGGTTGATCCTTCATTTTGCCAAATAAACTCCCGCCGGAGGCTCCCCAAAGCGGCATCACGCGCTACAGTCCGCTAAAGACACGGAATAAGGGAGACCCAAATGGATATCATCTGGCTAGGCCACGGCAGCTTTCGCATCGAGATCGAGGATCAGATTCTGCTGATCGACCCCTGGCTCACCGGCAATCCGATGCTGGACGACGCGCAGCACGAGGCCGCACTGGCAGGCGTGACGCAAATCCTGGTGACCCACGGGCATTTCGACCACACCCAGGACCTCAAGATGGTGGCCGAGAAAACCGGAGCGCCGGTTGCAGGCATGGTCGAACTGATGGGCTATTTCAGCGCGCAGGGCGTGGAGAACACCATCGGATTCAACAAAGGCGGCACCATCCGCTGCGGCAAGGTCGATGTGACCATGGTCCCCGCGTCACATTCCTCTTCCGTCGATGGGGACGCGGGGCCTGTCTATATGGGGGCCGAGATCGGCTTTATGATCAAGGGCGAAGGCCGCACGATCTATGTCACGGGCGATACGGATATTATGGCGGATATGGATTGGATGGGCGACTACCACAAACCCGACATCGGCATTCTCAGCGCGGGCGGCCATTTCACCATGGATATGGCCGGTGCGGTCTATGCGGCGAAACGGTATTTTGACTTCAAGACCGTCATCCCCTGCCACTACCGTACCTTCGACGCGCTTGAACAATCGGCGCAGGTGTTGATCGACGGCTTGCCCGGCGTGGATGTGATCGAGCCCGAGGTGCTTAAACCGATCAGCCTGTAAAACGGCCTAATTAACAGAACCGGCGCGATCCCCGATGAAACAAAGGGTGTCGTTGGCGCGCAGGGCGATGGTGTCTTGATCAAACGCAGCTTTGCGCGCCTCTGCTGGATCAAGCGCCAGCGTGGCGCAGACCTCGAACGCGGTATCGCTGAGGCGGTGGTAGGCGTAGGGCGCGCCCGTTGCAGGGTCGCCTTGGGTCAGCACATCGCGCAATCCGGGCCGCATGCCGGGACAATAGCTGTCATCCGCAAGCGCTTGCGGCAATGGTTTGCCCAAGTGACCAAGGCACATCAGATGCGTGTGCAAGGTCCGCAGATCGCTGAGGCGCTGACTGTCCTGCTGGGCGAGCCTTGCGTGCTGCGGGCCACCCACCACGACCAGGCCGCCGATGATGGCACCGCCGACCAGCACAGACATGCACATCAGCAGCACCTTGTTCACGCCGGGGCCTCTTCGCGCAGATCGCGCAGATAATAGGCAAAGATGCCCCCGGCGACGACCAGCACCACCAGCGCCTTGAGCACGAATTGCGCCGTCAGGTCACCGGTCAGCAGCGCATAGATGGTGGCAATCGAATCCCCTAACATCGTCAGCGCGGCCAAAAGCAGGCCGATATAGATCATCCATTTGCGGATCGCAGAGCGGTACAGCGCAGGGTCGCGCGCCAGTTTCCGCCGCTCGCGCAAGGTCAGCCACAGATACATCGGTCCGGTCACGATCAACACCGCAACCCCCCAGCGGATCGACCGGTCGCTGCCGCCGTCGCCCGTGGCAAAGACCACATCGACCAGCGCCTGTAANACGACAACCAGATTGAACGCGCCAAGGATCAAGACGCAGAACGTCAGCGCATAGGTAAAGAAGTCCCGCGCAGACACCGTCGCCACAGGCCGCGGAATGGGCGGAGAGAACGGCATCTCGTCCCAGCCGTTCAGGGCATCCTGCACCTCGGCGCTGCACCAACCGGCATGGGTCAGCGCGGATGTGATCTCGGCCCGTGACTTGCCCGCGGCCAAGGCGTCGCGCACGAAAATGCTCAGCTCGTCCCGTTGGGCCATATGGGTCTATCCTTTTCGTTTCTCTGCAAAAAACGCCTTTAGCAGATGTTCGCTTTCAGGCGCTGCAATGGCGTCATAGACGTCGGGGGCGTGGTGACATTGCGCGTGGGAAAACACCCGCGCACCCTGCGCCACACCGCCAGACTTGGGGTCTGACGCGCCGTAGTACAAGCGTGCCACCCGCGCGGCAGAGATCGCGGCGGCACACATGGCGCAGGGTTCCAGCGTCACATAAAGCGCATGCCCGTCCAGCCTTTCGGACCCCGCCGCCGCACAGGCAGCACGGATCGCCAGCACCTCGGCATGGGCGGTGGGATCGTTCAGCTCGCGCGTCCGGTTGCCCGCCTGCGCGACGACCTGTCCGTCGGGGGCCACGATGACCGCGCCCACGGGCACTTCACCGCGGGCAGCGGCGGCGCGGGCCTCTTCCAGCGCTTGGGACATATAGGACGTAAAGCTCATACACCTCTCTTGCCCGCAAACGCCGCCCTTTCGCAAGCGCGGGAAACAGGGTAAGCGCTGAAGTATGAGCGCAGATACACCCTCCCAGCCCCCGAAATCCGGCACCCCTCCCGGTGACCGCATTGCCAAAGTCCTGTCCCGTGCCGGCATCGCCAGCCGCCGCGAGGCCGAACGCATGATCGAGGCCGGTCGCGTGCGCGTCAACGGTGCGCAGATCGATTCGCCTGCGTTGAACGTGACGCCCTCGGACGCGATCACCGTCGACGGCAAACCGGTGGGCGAGCCCGAACCACCCCGCGTCTGGCTGTTCCACAAGCCCACGGGGCTGGTCACCACCAACCGCGACGAAAAGGGCCGCGGCACGATCTTTGACGATCTGCCCGAAGACATGCCCCGCGTCATGAGCATCGGTCGGCTTGACCTCAACTCCGAGGGGTTGCTGCTGCTGACCAATGATGGCGAGGTCAAGCGCCGCCTCGAACTGCCCTCGAACGGCTGGCTGCGCCGCTACCGCGTGCGCGTCAATGGCCGCCCCACCGACGATATGCTTGAACCGCTGCGCAAGGGCATCACCGTGGATGGCGAGGACTTTCAGCCGATGACGGTCACGCTGGACCGGCAACAAGGGGCGAACGCTTGGCTGACCGTCGGGCTGCGCGAAGGCAAGAACCGCGAGATCCGCCGCGCGATGGAGGCGGTGAACCTGTCGGTGAACCGGCTGATCCGCACCAGCTATGGCCCGTTCCAGCTTGGCGAGTTGAAAACCGGCGAGGTCGAGGAACTCAAGCGCAAGGTGGTCCGTGACCAGCTGGGCCTCGAGATTGCCGATACCACCGGCACCGCGATCAAGAAAAAGCCCGCGCACATCATCAAGCGCAAGCCCCGCAAACCCGGAGAGCCGGGCCCCGGTCGCCCAGGCCTGCCCAAGGAACCCGGTGACAAGACCGCGACAGGCAAGACCATCCCCGGCAAGCCCAAGCCCGGTTATGGCAAGTCCAAGCCCGCACGCCCCGCGTCCGACCCCGCGCCGCGCAAGTTCGGCACCCGCGTAAAATCCACCCGTAAACCCTGATTTCTGTGGGTTTACGGCCCTTTGGCCGCTACTTTTGCGTGCGTGACCCTAGCGGGTGGCGAGCACTGCGACTATATGTCGTGCAAAGGAAGGTCCGATGGGTCGATTGCTTGTCTTTGTCGCCACGCTGGCGCTGATTGTTGCGTTTGTCGCCGTTTTGGTGACAATCATCGCAAGGATTCTGGACGCGGGCCGTCGTGCATCGACACCAGCGCATGGACAGGAGGTTTATCGCCCCATGGCACCGACACCGTTTCAGAAAATCACCTATGCCGCGCTTGTTGTCTTGCTGTTCGGTGTCTCTACCGGCTGGCTCGGGGGGCTTTGATCCATGGCGCAGCGCTTTGGCGGTAAATACAGCAATCATGATGCTGGCGACGGCACGCGGCCTCCGCAGGGCACCCGTGCCAAACGTATAGAGGTCGACCCTGCAAGCGGGCGGGCCAAAATCTTGTTCATCCCCGCCATTCCGCTTGTGTTCATGTCGTTGAACGACGGGGCGCAGGGGCTTGCATTGGGGCTGCTGGCGGCGGCGACGCTGACCGGTGCCGCATGGATGCTGCGCGAGGGGCTGAAAGCCGAAGCCGCCTATACCGCGCGCAAGGTTGCCGAACGTCCCGCCCTGCCGCGCAAGATCATCGCCAGCCTTCTGACCGGTGCCGGCGTGGCGCTGGCCGCCTATAAGAATGACCCCGGACTGGCGGCCCCTGTGCTTTATGCGCTGGCCGCGATGGGGCTGCATGTGTCGGCCTTTGGCATCGATCCGCTGACATCCAAGGGGATGGAGGGCGTGGACAGCTTCCAGAAAGACCGCGTCGCCCGTGTCGTGGACGAGGCGGAAAAGCACCTTGCCGCGATGAACACCGCCATTGCACGCGCGGGCGACCGCAAGGCGCGCGACCGGCTGGCGCAGTTTCAGGACACCGCACGCACGCTGATCCGCACCGTGCAGGATGATCCGCGTGATCTGACCGGTGCGCGTAAATACCTGTCGGTCTATCTGCTGGGCGCGCGTGACGCGACAATCAAGTTTGCGGATATCTACGCCAGCACCGGCGATGCGCAGGCACGCGCCGATTATCTGGCTTTGCTCGATGATCTGGACAAAAACTTTGCCGCGCGCACCCAAAAATCGCTATTGGAAGACAAGACCGACCTGAACATCGAAATCGACGTGCTGCGCGAGCGGCTTTCCCGAGAAGGCGTGCGTCTCGACTGACGCGCCCCGCCCCAAGAGCATAGGAATACTTGAAACATGTCTGATACCGTTCGTGACAAAGCGACCCAATCCGTAGCGCTGGTGGAAGAGGTCAACGCGCAGATCCTGCCCGACCCCGCCCCTGCGGATGCCGTCGTCTCGCTTGAGAAAGCCGATGCGCCACAATCGGCAGAGATCAAAAGCCGCATGGCAGAGATCGACATGGGCGACACGCAGTCGATCATCGGTTTCGGGTCCGGCGCACAGGCCGAGTTGCAGGAGATCAGTCAGGCGATGTTGCAGGACGTGCGCAACAAGGATGTGGGCCCCGCCGGTGACAGCCTGCGCACGATCGTGACAACCATCCGCGGCTTTTCCGTGTCCGAGCTGGACGTGCGCCGTGAACGCAGCTGGTGGGAACGGGGGGGGGGGGGGGGGGTCTTTTGGGCCGCGCGGCCCCCTTTGCCAAATTCACCGCCAAGTTCGAAAAGGTACAGGGTCAGATCGACCGCGTCACGGACGAGCTGCTGACCCATGAACATACCCTGCTCAAGGATATCAAATCGCTTGATATGCTGTACCAAAAGACGCTGCAGTTCTATGATGAGCTCGCGCTTTATATCGCCGCGGGCGAGGCCAAGCTGGCAGAGTTGGACGCGACCACCATCCCCGCCAAAACGGCAGAGGTCGACGCCGCACCAGAGGCGGATCAGGTCATGGTCGCACAGGAACTGCGCGATATCCGCGCCGCGCGGGACGATCTGGAACGTCGTGTGCATGACCTGAAACTGACCCGTCAGGTGACGATGCAATCGCTGCCCTCGATCCGCTTGGTGCAGGAGAACGACAAGTCGCTGGTGACCAAGATCAACTCGACCCTCGTGAACACCGTGCCGCTGTGGGAAACCCAGCTGGCGCAGGCGGTCACCATCCAGCGCAGCGTCGAAGCCGCCGCCGCCGTGCGTGACGCCAATGACCTGACGAACGAGCTGCTGACCTCTAACGCGCAGAACCTGCGCGAAAGCAACAAGGTCATCCGGACCGAGATGGAACGCGGNGTNTTCGACATCGANGCCGTCAAACAGGCCAATGCCGACCTGATCGGGACCATTCAGGAATCGCTGCAGATCGCCGACGAAGGCAAGGCGCGCCGTGCCTCTGCCGAGAAAGACCTGCAAGAGATGGAGGCCAATCTGCGCGACACGCTGGCCTCTACCAAAGCGGCCAAGCCCGCAGCCCCTGCGGCATAACCCCGTCACAACCTGGAGCGCGCGATATGGTATGGCAACGGTTGGGGCGAACAGGATGGATCGGCACGGCGGCTGTGGTCGCCGCGCTGGCCGCCTGCACCCCGCAGCCCCCTGTTGAACCGACGCTGAAACCCATCGCGCGCCCCGACACGCCGCCGGCCCCGCCCCCCGTGGTGGCCAAGCCCACGTCGCAAAAAAGCGCCAAGCTGCGCAGCTATTTCAACCAGGTGCAGCAGGCCCAGTTGAGCCAAGGGTTGCTGCGCCGGGATGGTGGGGGGCAGGACACGCCCTTCACCGCCGACATGCTGGTGCGCAACTTTGAACAGATCGCTTTTTACAACGAATATAACGCCACCCTGACCGGACGGGGCGATAAGACCCCCATGCGCCGCTGGGAACGCCCCGTCCGGATGGAGGTCGTCTTTGGCGACAGCGTTCCNCCGTCCGAACGTGACCGCGATGCGGCCTCGATCCGCGACTATGCCACCCGCCTNGCNGCCACGACGCAGCATTCCATCACCGTGGGCGGCAAGCCNAACTTTATGGTGATNATCGCGGGCGAGGATGACCGCCCCGCCGCCCTTGCCCAAGCCGCCGAACGCATCCCCGGTGTGACCGCCGAAAGCCTTGCCGCGCTCAGCGATCTGCGCCGCGATACCTATTGCATCGTCGCCGCCTATGCCGGTGGCGCGGACCCAAGCACCTATACCGCTGCCGTCGCCGTCATCCGTGCCGAGAACCCCTCGCTTATGCGGCTGTCGTGTATCCATGAAGAACTTGCGCAGGGCCTTGGCCTTGCCAACGACAGCCCCACCGCGCGCCCGTCGATCTTTAACGATGACGATGAATTCGCGCTGCTCACCCGTCACGACGAGCTGCTGCTGAAAATGCTCTATGACCCGCGCTTGCACGCCGGCATGACCGCCGAAGAGGCGACCCCCGTGGCTCGCAAGATCGCGCTCGAACTGATCGGCGGGCCCGTTTAACCCGCCACTGACCTCCCCCGAAAGGACCAAGACATGGGTATTCTCGATTTTCTCTCTGGCCAATTCATCGACGTTATCCATTGGACGGACGACACCCGCGACACGATGGTGTCCCGGTTCGAGCGCGAAGGCCACGAGATCAAATACGGGGCCAAGCTGACGGTCCGCGAAGGGCAAGCCGCGGTCTTTGTCCACGAAGGTCANCTGGCNGATGTGTTCACGCCCGGCCTTTATATGCTTGAAACCAACAACATGCCGATCATGACATCGCTGCAGCATTGGGATCACGGCTTCAAAAGCCCCTTCAAATCCGAGATCTATTTCGTCAACACCACCCGTTTCAACGATCTGAAATGGGGCACCAAGAACCCGATCATCGTGCGCGACCCCGAGTTCGGCCCCGTGCGCCTGCGTTCATATGGCACCTACTCTGTCAAAGTGTCGGACCCCGCGCGGTTCCTGACCGAAATCGTGGGCACCGATGGTGAATTCACCATGGACGAGATCAGCTATCAGATCCGCAATATCATCGTGCAGGAATTCTCGCGCAGCATCGCGCTGTCCAATATTCCGGTCATGGATATGGCCGCCAATACCCGTGAACTAGGCAAACTGGTGAGCACCGAAATCTCGGCCACCATTGCAGAATACGGGCTGACCATCCCCGAACTTTATATCGAAAACATCTCGCTCCCCCCCGCCGTGGAGGAGGTGATGGACAAACGGTCGTCGATGGGGGTGATCGGGGATTTGAACAAGTTCACGCAGTTCCAGGCGGCAGAGGCATTGGGCCGCGAGGGCGCTGCGGGCGCAGCAATGCAGACCGGTCTGGGCGCCGGATTGGGCATGCAGATGGGCCAAGCTGCCGCCGCGCAGGCAGGCCCGTGGGGCCCGCGCCCCGCGGCTGCGGCCCCCGCTGCACAGACGCCCCCGCCCCCGCCGCAACCTGAAAAGGTCTGGCATCTGGCAGAGAACGGCCAGACCAAGGGCCCGTTTTCAAAGGCCGCATTGGGCCGCATGGCCACGGATGGCGGGTTGACCCGCGAGACCTATGTCTGGACCCCCGGTCAGGATGGCTGGCTCAAAGCAGACGATGTGGCCGAGCTGGCGCAGCTCTTTACCGTGCTGCCGCCCCCGCCGCCTCCTGCGTAAGGCTCTGTGAAACTTGGAACGGGCAAGGCGCGTGTCTAGGCTATGACCCCACGCCGTCGCCCCTTGCTGCCCCACCGTCGGACCCTGATGAAGCTTTTGCATTGGGGCATGGTGCCGCTGTTTATCTGGTTCCTGCTGGTGCAGCCGGCGGATGTGGCGCGGATCGGGCCTGCGGCGGTGCGGTTCCATTCGGTCATGGGCTTGGTCTTTGTCAGCGCGGCACTGCTGTGGTGGGTGTCCTACATGCGACGCGGCCTGCTGGGGCGCCCCGGCCCCAAGCTTGCGGGCTGGGCCCGTTGGCTGCATCCGGTGCTGCATAAGACCCTGATCTGGGGTATCTTTGGCGTCGCCCTCACAGGGCTGCTGATCGGGGTGACCTCGACCGTGCAGCTTTGGGCCGGTGGGATTGTCCCGATTGCCGTGCCCCTTGATATGCCGCGCGCCAACGACCTCGTCGGGCTGATCCACAGCATCGAATTCTACGCTCTTGCAGGCNTCGCGCTGGCCCATGCCGCATTTCACATCTGGCGTCACCTTCGCCTGCGCGACAACGCCCTGCGCATCATGGCNCCNAAAGTGCTGCACCGTTTTTTGTGACCCTGCTCTGGCGGCAGGGGGCGCACTGCCCTATGTCTGGGGCAGGCCTGACCAAAGGACAGCTCTATGCCCGCCAGCACCGGCTTTGACGACCCCGACCTGCCCCCCACACCGACCGAGGAACACCGGTTCCCCTGTGACACCTGCGGGTCCGATCTGCGGTTTGATCCCGAAAGATATCTGCTGGTCTGCGACCACTGCGGCAATACCGAAGAGATTTCAGGCACACGCGGCGTGCATAACCCGATCGCCGAGCTGGATTTCCAGGCCGCACTGGCCAGCGCTCTCCCCCAATCGCAGATGGAGGATACACGGGTCACAACCTGCCCCAACTGCGCCGCACAGGTAGAGTTCGACCCCGGCAAACACGCCACCGAATGTCCGTTCTGCGCGACCCCTGTTGTGATCGATACAGGGGTGAACCGCCATATCAAACCCCGTGCCGTGCTGCCCTTTGGCCTGACCGAGGATACAGCACGCGATGCCATGACCGACTGGCTGGGCAGCCTGTGGTTTGCCCCCAATGGCCTGCAGGAATACGCGCGCAAGGGCCGCAAGATGCAAGGCATCTATGTGCCCTACTGGACCTATGACGCCGACACGCGCTCCAGCTATTCGGGCGAAAGGGGCACGGTCTATTACGTCACCCAGACCGTCATGCGCGACGGCAAACGGGTGCAGCAGCAGGTGCCGAAAATCCGCTGGCGGGCGACCTCGGGTCGGGTGGCGCGGTTCTTTGATGATGTGCTGGTACTGGCGTCGAAATCGCTTCCCAAACGGTTCACCGATGCGTTGGCCCCGTGGGATCTGGCGGCCCTTGAACCCTATGCCCCGGAATACCTCGCCGGCTTTCGCGCCGAAGCCTATGCGGTGACGCTTGATGAAGGCTATGCGCAGGCACGCGAGGTGATGGACGCGATGATCCAGCGCGATGTGCGTTTTGATATCGGCGGCGACCGTCAGCGCATCCACAATATCCAGACGCAGGTCAGCGATGTGACATTCAAACATATCCTGCTGCCGGTCTGGCTGGCAGCTTACAAGTACCGCGGCAAGACCTATCGTTTTGTGGTCAACGGCCGCACCGGCAGCGTACAGGGCGAACGCCCCTATTCCGCTGTGAAAATCACCTTTGCCGTGATCCTTGGCCTGATTGTCGCCGGGGTCTTTGGCTATTTTATGGCGCTCCAGAAATGACCCAGATCGATACATTCACCGACATCCTGCGCGCGCGTTCTTCGTGCCGCGCCTTTCGCCCCGATCCGGTCGACGACGCGCTCATCACCCGTATCGTCGACGCAGCGCGCCACGTGCCGTCGTGGTGCAATGCGCAGCCTTGGCAGCTGACCATCACCAAAGGGGCCGCGACCGACCGCTTCCGCGACGCTTTGGCGCTAGAGATTGCGAAGGGCACACCCCCCGCCCCCGATCTGGACTGGCCGGCCTCTTACAGCGGCGTCTACGGCGACCGGCGGCGGAGCTGCGGGTTCCAGCTTTATGACGCCGTCGGGATCGAGAAATCGGACCATGCGGGCCGCATGGCGCAGATGATGCGGAACTATGCCTTGTTTGACGCGCCCCATGTGGCGATCGTGACCTCCCCGGCTGAGCTTGGGGCTTACGGGGCGATGGACAGCGGCGGCTTTGTCACGGCCTTTACGCTGGCGGCCACAGCGCTTGGGGTGGCCACCATCGCCCAGGCCGCTATCGCTGCCTATGCGCCCACCGTGCGACAGCATTTCGACCTGCCGCAAGACCGCCTGATCCTTTGCGCGATTTCCTTTGGCTATGCGGATGACGCGGCACCGATCAACCGGTTCCGCACGCAGCGGGCCACCCCTGAAGACATCATCGATTGGAAATCCTGATATGCGCGCACTGCTACAACGCGTCAGCAACGCCTCCGTCACTGTCGATGGCCAGATCATCGGTCAAATCGACCACGGGCTGCTGATCTTCGTCTGCGCCATGCCCGACGATACACATGCGACCGCGCAAGGACTTGCACAAAAGATCGCCAAGCTACGTCTGTTCAAGGATGATGCTGGCAAAATGAACCGCAGCCTGCCGGATACGGGCGGCAGCGCGCTGATTGTCAGCCAGTTCACCCTTGCCGCCGATACCTCCCGTGGGACCCGCCCCGGTTTCTCGCGCGCCGCCAAGCCCGATCAGGCAAAAACGCTGTACGAAGATTTCATCGCCTGCGTCGACGCCCTTGGCATTCATGTCCAAACCGGTTCATTCGGGGCCGATATGTCCGTCGCGCTCACCAACGACGGCCCCGTCACCCTCTGGCTCGACACAGAAAACCCCTGATCTTCCAAATGGAAAAAATCCTCGGGGGGTCAGGGGGGCAGACAGCCCCCCTTGCCAAGCCTACGGCTCCCGAAACGCCTCTTTCGACTTGTAAAGCGGCTTCAACAGATACTGCAAAACCGTCTTTGACCCTGTGTGCAACTCCACGCTTGCCTGCATGCCGGGTCGGATCTGCAAAGACGCCTGCCGCGGGGTGAGGTGTTCTGTGTCCACCTGCAACGTGACCTTATAGTGCGGATCCCCATCCGGCGCGCGGGATCGTTCGTCCTTGAACGTATCGGCCGAGATCAATTTGACCGTGCCCTTCAACGTGCCATAGATCGTATAGTCATAGGCCGACAGCTTGACCGTCGCCTCTTGGCCGGGGCGCACGCCGGCGATGTCTTCGGGCTTGACGCGGGCCTCGACGAACAGCTCTTCATCCAGCGGGATGATCTGCAAAATCTCCTCGCCCGGGCGCACGACGCCGCCGATGGTGGTCACGCTCAGGTTGTTGACGATGCCGCGCAGGGGGCTGACCAGGACGGTGCGGTTCAACTGGTCTGTGCTCGCCTTGAGGTTCTGTTTCAGCGTCGCCAGTTCCTTGAGCACATCGGAATATTCCTGCGCACGCTCCAGCTCTGTGCCGGTGACGATCTCGTCCAGCTTGATCCGCGCATCCGCATGGGTCTTGCGCGCGCGCGTCACCTCGATCAGCGAAACGATCTTTTTCTTGAGCATATTCTCAAGCAGCTCACGCTCTTTCAACGCCTCGGTCAGTACCCGCCCCGCCCCTTCGGAGCGCGAGACAAAGTCCGATTGCCGCGCTTTCAGCAATGCCCGTTCAGAGGCGACGATATCGGGCGTGCGCGTGGCATAGGCGTCGGGCACGTCAAAGTCGTACTGCCCGGCCAGCTCTGCCTCCAGACGCAGACGGCGGATTTCAAAGGCGCTGATCTGGTCGCGCAGGTCGTCCACGGCAGATTGGAACTGGGTACCATGCAGACGGGCCAACACGTCGCCCTTCTCCACATGATCGCCCTCGCCCACGGCAAGTTCTGCCAGAATACCACCTTCGAGGTTCTGGATAATCTGGGGTCGCGAGCTGGAAATCATCGACCCTTCGGCACGCACGATTTCGTCGACCCATGCAAAGGCAGCCCACAGCAGGAAGACCAGCACGGACGCGCCGCAGAGCCAGATCACCATGGACGGCCCGCGCATCTGCCCCGTCATCTGCGCGCCCAGTGGCGTGGTGCTGAGACTGCTCATGCGACGTGCCCCTTCTGTCCCGCCAGATGGGCAAGCACTTTTTCCTTGGGCCCGTCGATGGTCATGCGGCCATCCTGCAGCACCAGCGTGCGTTCAGTCAGCGCAAGGATCGGGGCGCGGTGGGTCGCGATGATCGCGGTGCGCCCTGCCATCCAGCTTTGCAACCGCGAGACCAGCGTTGCCTCCAACCTTTGGTCCAGCGCTGCTGTGGGTTCGTCCAGCAGGCAGATCGCCGGATCCTGCAACCACAGGCGCGCCCAACCGATGGATTGACGCTGCCCGATGGACAGGCCGGCGCCCGCGTCCTTGATCTCTAGGTCCAGCCCCTTGTGGTGGTTGCGCACGAAAGGCCCCAGACCTGCGAAATCAAGGGCGGCGTGGAGGCGGTCGTCGTCGCGTTCCAGCATGGTGAGGTTCAGGTTGTCGCGCAGCGTGCCCGAGAACAGGCGCACGTCCTGTCCCAGATAGCCGATCAGCCGGCGCAGGTCGCGCGGCTCGATCTGGCCCAGCTCTGTGCCGTCCACCAGAATGCGCCCTTCGGTCGGGGCATAAAGCCCGCTGAGCATCTTCAGCAATGTCGATTTGCCCGATCCATTGGCCCCCAGCACGGCGACATGCTGCCCCGGCTGGATCAACATGGCTTTGATGTCCACCGTCGGGGCACCGTCATCCTCGTAGCGGAAGATCACGTCGCGCAGTTCGAACTGGCCTTTCAGCTTTTCCCGGCGCAGATAGGTGCGCGCCTCTGCAGTGTCCTGCGGCGCGGCGACAATCGCGTCGAGCCCGTCAAGCGCGCCTTTGACATTGCCCCACCGCGCCATCGTGCCCGACAGCTGCGTCAGCGGACCCAGCGTCCGGCCCGTCAGGATACCGACCGCGATGATCGACCCCACGGTAAATTCCCCCGCAAACACCAGATAGGTGCCCACGATGACCGCCGCGACATAGGTGGCCTGCTGAACACCTTGGCTCCAGAACGTGAGGAAGGACGCGAGCTTGCGTTGTTCTGACGATTTGACGGACGACAGGGTGTTCAGCTCGGTCCACAGGCGCAGCACGCGGTCCTCTGCCCTTTGGGTCTTGACCGTATCAAGCTCGAATATCGCCTCGTGCAGCAGCCGCGAGGATTTGGTCGACGCGCCTTGGGTCTCCTGCGTCAGTTGGATCGCTTTCTTTTGCAGAAAGAACCCCGGCACAAGCATCAGGATACCGCCAAGCACCAGCACCCAGACGACATTCCCCGCAATGCTGGCCACGAGGAAGAGGAACACGAAGATAAAGGGGATATCCGCGATCGTGCCAATGGTCGACGCGGTAAAGAATTCACGCACCGATCCGAATTCGCGCATCGCGGAAAACAGCTGGTTTGGGGCGTGGCCGCGCGTGTCGGACCGCATCCCCAGCAACCGGCGCATCAGGATGTCCTGCACCGACAGCTCGATCTGCCGCCCTGCCCCATCCATCAAACGCGCCCGCGCCATCTTGAGGAAAGCTTCCATCAGCAACGCGAGCCCCGCACCGGCGGCGAGCACCCAAAGCGTCGCTTCGGACTGATGCGGGATCACGCGGTCATAGACCTGCAAGGAAAACAGCGCCACAGCGACGGCCAGCAGGTTCGCCACAAACGACCCCGTCGCAACCTCTATCAGCTGGCGACGAAAGCGCGGGAACTGCCCCCAGAACCAATGCGCAGGTGCGCCATCGGTCTTATGGGTTTCGGCCACCGTTTTCAGCGAGGCTTCGGCCCGCAGGATCAGCCCCGCAAAGAAGGGTTTGAAATCGCTGATCGGCACCATCGCGCGATTGTCGGTGCACGTCGTGTCATACAGGATCAGATCACCACGCTGCTGCCCCATGACAAGCAAGACCTGCCCCGAGGTCATATAGGCAAGCGCAGGCCACATATCCTTAGAGATCCCCCGCGCACGGCTGACTTGTGTCACCAGCCCTGCGCTTTCCATCCCGCGGGCCAGTGCTTCGGCCTCTGCCTGCGGATCATTGCCCTGCAAGGGGGCCGTGGCGACGATTTCAAAGATGTCGCGTGGCGCGGTGGTGACGCCCAGCAGTCCGGCATAGGTCGCGGCCAGTTTNGCCCGCGCCATCAGACGGTCTTCGGGGCGGTTGGCGTTCTCTGCCTTGGGCCGGGCTGCATCCGCCGCCGCCATCCGACCCTGATTGCCGTTGGTGATTGTCAGCGTAAAGGTCGGCTTCTGGGTCAAATCGCGCTCCCGTCCGCCAACACGCCCTGTATCTGCGCCATCTCGATCTTCAGACGCACGGCCTCGTACTTGAGGGTGATCTGCGACTGCTGCTGACGCGCATAGGTCTCGTAGACGCCGACGACATCCATGACCTGACGCTGACCGGCGTCATATTGTTCCTGAAACAGGTCGAGGTTGCGTTTGGCCTGTGCCGCAAGGGTCGCGGCCTCGGCAGCCTGACGGGTCTTGGCGGCAAGCTGTTTTTCCAGACGGCGCAGCACGCGGTTGGCATCCTCGACCGATTGCCGGACCTTGCGGGTCGCGGTTTCCTCGGCCATGGCCGACGCATCAAGCGAGGCTTTTGTGCCCAGACCCAGCAGCTGATCCGATTCAAGGGTCAGCCCTGCGCCGCCCCCTTCACCGATGGTCGCACCCGCCGACAGCCCCGGCAGCAATCCGGCGCGTTCCACCTTGGCGGCGGCGATGGCGCGGGTCTTTTCGGCCTCGGCACGCACAACGGACAAAGGCGCACCGGCAAAGCTGTTCACGGGCACTTCGGGCAAGCCGTGCAGCGTATCCAGCGGGCGGATCGACATGGCGTTCAGCTCGGACATCGACGTGGCTTCGCGTTCGACGGAGGCATCAAGCGTGGCGCGGATTTCAAGGAGCTTCTGGCGCAGGATCGTCAGGTCGGACACATCGGACACGCCGCCTTTGACCCGTTCCTGCATCACCCATTCGAAATGCGTCATATCCTTAAGCGCGACACGGTTCAGCGCGGCGGTATCGCGCGCCTCGATCGCATTGGTATAGAGCTTCAGCGCAGTCGCCACGCGGTCGTTCGTATCTTGCGCCAGCGACACGGCAGCGACCTCGACATCGGCCACGGCAAAGGCGCGTTCACCCGCACGGCGGCCATTGTCAAACAGCACCTGATCCACCACCAGATTGGCCGCCAGCGACCCCAAGGATGTCAGGCTGACCTGCGGCCCGATCTTGGGCAACCAGTTCTTGCTTGCCGCTTCCGAGCGGAGGGTGGCGGCGCGCAGCTCTGCTTCGGCGGTACGGCTGTTGGCGGCCAACACGGCAGAGGCCACCTGATCCGACACGGTGTCATCCGGCAGAACAGAAGACCGCAGCGCCAGACCCTGAATGATCTGGCTGTCTGCGGTGATTTTTTCGGCGTAGGTGGGTTTGATCGCCTGCGAGGCATCGGGGGTGCGGAACCGGGTAACGATGTCAGATTGCATCAGGTCACCGGGCACCATGCCGCTGCCGAAATCCGACATGCAGCCGGATAGGGCCAGCGCTGCTGCGCACATGCCCCCTGCCCGTTTTACACTCTGCCTCATTATCCTGCCCTTAACGTGCCGGTTTTTTTATTCTGGAAACGCCTGCGGTCGTTGCCGCCTGCGTGTGCCAACCGCGCCCCCTTGAACAGAGGGCGCGGTGCAATCTTTAGACGATGACGTTGATATCGTTGTCGATCATCAGCGTGGCTTCGTCGCCCAGTGTATAGATGTCATAGGTTTGATCCCCACGCACCTCTGAACCGCCACGTACCGCGCCTGTGATCGTCACGGTGTCGTCGTTATGCCCGTCGATGATCAGTTCGTTCGTATTGCTCGACAGGTTGACCAGCGCGGTTTCCGTGATCGTCAGATGCGCCTCTTCGGCGAACTGGAGATCAACGGTTTCGATGTTGTAGTTTCCCAGGTTCGGGTTGGTCAGGGTCAACTGCGTGTTCGCCGCTTCATCATCCAGCGCCAGATACGTGCCGGAAAAGTTTCCCGCAGCGTCCGTGGCCGTGACAATCAGGTCGGACCCGTCTGGCACATTGCTTTCGAACTGGAAGTTACGCTCGCCAATGGCGTCGATGTCAAAGCTGGTCGATTCCACTTCCGAGATGGAGCGGTCTGCGTTCACCTGATGCACCTCAAGCGTATCGGGGCTGATCTCGGTCGAGATGCCACGGATACCGTCGCCGTCGCGGGTATAGGACGCGATGACGGGGCCTTCGGGCGCATAGGTATCGATTGCGAGCGTGTCGGTGATCGACGCGATGTTGCCCACATGGTCCGTCGCGGTGACAGAGATGTCGGCATCATAGGTGCCCTGACGGATTTCCGAAGGCGGGATCGTGACCGACCAGTTGCCCGCGCCGTCCACAAACGCGGTGTAGTTGGTGCCGTCAAAGTTGACCACAACGCTAGATCCCGCTTCGACCTGACCGTTCAGATCAATGCCGGTCTGGGCTTCGCGTGCGCTGACCACAGCGTCGCTGCCGCCCGCTTGGTTCATGTCGAGCGGATCCACGACCGTGTCGATCAGCACCGCGTGGCTTGCCGTGGCAGAGTTGCCCGCGGCATCCGTNGCCTTGACCGAAACGGTGGTGTTGATCGTGCCCTCGGGCACTTGACCCGGCGCAAAGGTGACGGACCAGTTGCCATTCGCATCCACCGCGCCGTTCACCGATGCCGCGCCAAGCGACACGACCACGGACGAGCCGATTTCAGAGGTGCCGGTGACCAGAACGCCGCCATTCGCCAGACGCTCTGCCCCGCTCACGATGTCATCGCCTTCGACGGTGTTCAGCGACAGATTGTCGACGCGCGTGTCCACGCGCACGCTGTCAGAGGCGCTGCGGCTGTTGCCCGCCGCGTCGGTCGTGGTTGCGGTGATGTCGGCGGTATAAACGCCTTGGGCAACTTCGCCCGCGGCGTAATAGGCAGTCCACTGACCGTTCCCATTTGCCACAACCGTATGGGTAACACCCGCCAGCGTGACCTGCACAACGGTGCCCGCATCGGCGGTGCCCGAGATCGCCACACCGTCGCTTGCCTCGGCCGCGTTCACCACGTCGTCGCCCTCAACGGGCAGCGGGCTGATGGTCAGCGAACCGGCTTCGGTATCGACTGATACAGACTGCGATACGCTATCAACGTTACCTGCCGCGTCGGTGGCGGTGGCGGTCATTGTGCTGGTGTAGGTGCCTGCGGGGATGTCGCTGGGGGCGAAGCTGACGGTCCATGTGCCGTCCGCCGCAACCGTGGCCGCACGCGACACTTGGCCAAGCTGGACCATAACAGTCGAGCCGGGTTCAACTGTGCCGGTCATCACGATGCCCTGCGCCGCCTCTGCCGCGTTCACGACCCCGTCGCTGCCGCCGGTCTGGCCGGTGAAGGCAAGGTTGTTGACCAAAGTATCGACATCGACTTGGCCGGTTGCGGTGGCCGTGTTGCCCGCCGCATCGGTCGCGACTGCGGTCACTGTCGCCGTCGTCTCGCCCGTCGGAATTTCGGAGGCCGCGAAATCCGCGGACCAGTTGCCGTTTGCGTCAACCACCGCGTCACGGGTCACACCCCCAAAGGTGACCTGAACGGTCGACCCGGGCTGCGATGTGCCGGTCAGCGTCACGCCGTCGCCACGCTCTGCCGCGTTGATCACGCCGTCGACTTCGACAGTATCCGCCGCAATCGCGACTTCAGAGACGGTATCGACGACCAGCTGCTCGGTCGAGGTGGAGCTGTTGCCGAAAGCATCGGTGGTCACGATGGTGACATCGCTGACGTATTCGCCTTCGGGCAAGGTGCCCGCCTGCCATGTCGCGGACCATGTGCCGTTGTCGCCCACAGTTGCGGTGCGGGTGATGCCACCGATGGTCAGCTGCACAGTCGAACCGGGCTCCCCCGTGCCGTTCAGGGTGACACCGTTGCCAAACGATGCGGCATTATAGCTGTCGCCCACGGATTGCGTGCCCGATGTTACAGCGACGGTCGGTGCGATGGTATCAACCACCAGCGTTTCGGTGGTGGTGGAGGTATTGCCGTATTGATCGGTGGTCTTGATCAGCACCTCTGTCTCGTATTCGCCCCCCGCCAGCGTGCCGGGTTCGAATGTGACGGACCATGTGCCGTCTTCGCCGACGGTGGTGCTGCGTGTGACATCCGCGACGGTCACGTCAACGGCCGCGCCCGCTTCACCGTTCCCGGTCAGCGTGACGCCATTCGCAAAGGATTCGCCGTTAAAGAAGTCGCCGACACTCTGCGTGCCTTCGGACATGGTGACCGTGGGGGCTGTGGTGTCGATGACAAAGCTCGGCCCGTCAAGCACGATCTCATTGCCGTCCGTGGTCACGACGACTTCGGCTTCATAGGTGCCGTCGTCGGGGAAGTTATCGCCTTCGAACACGGCTTCGAATGTGCCGTCGTCACCAACTGTTGTTGTGACTTCTTTATCGCCGATGGTGACCACGACCTCGGACCCGGGCTCGCCGCCGCCAGTGACAACGACCTGCTCTACCGCGCCGTCGCCGCCGACCGTGCCGGTTGCGTCGGGTTCATTCACGAACGGAGGTGCGACCGAAGGGCTGCCGCCATTGCCGCCACCGCCGCCGCCACCGATGACAGCTGCACCACCGACAACCGCCGCACCGGCTGCTGCCGCGGCACCACCACCGCCAACGACGCCGCCCAGCAAGGGTGCCGCCAACATCGACACTTCGTCGTCACCCGCGCCCGGCATGACACCGCCCGGCACAGACGCCACATCGCTGCGGCCCAGATAGATCAGATCGTCAGAGGGGCTCCATTTGCCCCACTGCTCGGTCGGGCCGTATTGCGCATAAAGCCCGCCGCCTTCGGCCTCGACGAATGCGACTTCGTTCAGATAGCCATCCGACGAAATGAACAGGCGGTTCGCGGCACCGGTTTCGTTAAAGTAATTTTCGATGGTGATGACCGACCCGTCATTCAGCGTGAGCACAAGATCGTTGCGCGACCGCTGATGCGATTGGAAATCGGTCTGACGCAGGTTCAGCGAGATTTCCTGACCTGATGTCGCTTGGATAACATGGAAGTTTGCGTTTTCCGCAACCGTGCCACGCTGCAATGCGCCCGCTTGATCGCGAACGACGAAATCTATCGTCTTCATAATATCTGCTCCACCTCGGTGCGCATTCTGCGCGCGACACCTGAGAAATTTTATGACCGCCAACGCGTTGATCGCATCGTGCAGCCGCCTGATTATGTCCGTCGTAAAAAACGAAACGTATTATTGAGGCAGAAGGTAGCCGCTTAGACACATAAAAGCCAAGGTTAAAGTGNAACGCCACATTCTTGCCTTATTTCAACAGTGCAACACGGCCACAGTTTCNACCACTGCGGGAAAGCGTTAATAATAGTTAACGTTGCCAGATAATTAACCACCTCATTTCACTCAGGAAAAATCCCCATGNGTGCCACACNGCAAGCCCGTGCAAACGGTTGACAATATTGGGCTCCCCCCTGACCTTTGCGGCATGGATACCGCCCAGAACACCCCGCTACCACTGATCGAAGACCCCGACATGGGCATCACCCTATCGGATGGGTGCCGGCTTTCCGCACGAGTCTGGCGCCCTGAAAATTCCGATACCGCGCCTGTGCCCGTGATTCTGGAATACCTCCCCTACCGCAAACGCGACGGCACCACCGCACGGGATGCGCTGACCCACCCTTGGTTTGCCGAACGCGGATATGCCTGCGTGCGGGTCGATATGCGCGGCAATGGCGACAGCTATGGCGTGATGGAGGATGAATACACCCCCCAGGAGCAGGCCGATTGCATAGAGGTGATCAACTGGCTTGCCGCGCAACCGTGGTGCAGCGGAACGGTAGGCATGATGGGCATCAGCTGGGGCGGCTTTAACGGGCTGCAGGTCGCGGCCCATGCGCCAGAGCCGCTTAAGGCGGTGATAACGCTGTGTTCCACCGTCGACCGCTTTGCCGATGACATCCACTATAAGGGCGGGTGCCTGTTGAACGAGAACCTTGGCTGGGGGGCGACGATGTGGGCCTATTCCAGCCGCGCGCCCGACCCTGCCCTGCGCCCCGACTGGCGCGAAATGTGGCTGGAGCGGCTAGAGGCAGAACCGTTTCTCCCCGCGCTTTGGCTGCGCCACCAATCGCGCGACGCCTATTGGAAGCAAGGGTCGGTGATCGAGGACTATAGCGCGCTCAAAGCCAAAGTGCTGGCGATTGGCGGCTGGGGCGATTCCTACAAGAACGCGGTCCCGCAGTTGGTTGAAGCCTTGCCCGGTGCGAAGGGGATCGTTGGGCCTTGGGTGCACAAATACCCGCATTTCGCCATTCCAGAACCTCGTATCGGCTTTCTGCAAGAGGCGCTGCGCTGGTGGGATAGGTGGCTCAAGGGGATCGACACGGGCGTCGAGGACGACCCCGATTATCGCGCGTATCTGATGGACGGCATGCGCCCTGCCACGTGGACGCATGAACGCCCCGGCCGCTGGATCACCGAACCCACAGGCGCGACATCGCATCTGCCCACCAAGACGTTGCATATGACGGATGAGGGCCTGCAAGACACCGCTGCCCCGCTGGACCGCAGCGTCGCCTCCCCCGCGCATTGCGGCGCGGATGGCGGGGAATATTGTGCGATCTGGCTTGGCCCCGAAATGCCCGGCGACCAGAGGCAAGACGATGCGCTATCGGTCTGCTTTGACAGTGGGCCCCTGGCGCAGCAGATGGATATCCTTGGCGCGCCGCGTCTGCGCCTGCGTCTGGCCTGCGACAAGCCACAGGGCCAGATCGCGGTGCGGTTGAACCATATCCACCCTGATGGGGCCTCGGCGCGGATCACCTATGGCGTGCTGAACCTGTCCCATCGCGACAGCGCCGAACATCCGCAGGCGATGGCGCCCGGCACCATGACCGACATCACGCTGGACCTTGACCACATCGCCTATCGCATCCCCAAGGGGCACCGGCTGCGGGTGTCGATCTCTACCGCCTATTGGCCCCTGCTCTGGCCTGCGCCCGAAGCGGCAGAGGTCACGCTGTCGTCAGGCCAGATCGACCTGCCGCAGCGCCCGACCAGCGGCGGGGACGAATACAGCTTTGCCCCGCCCACCTCTGCCGCCGCGTGGGAGACAGAGACACTGCGCCCCGAAAACCACATCCGCCGCCAAGAGATCGACCGCGTCACGGGCATCGTCTCTCTGATCATCGAGGATGACTTCGGCAAGCTGCGCGATGCCGATCACGGGCTGATCGCGGGCTCTGTCGCGCGGGANGNGTGGCGCATTCACCCCGACGATCCGCTGTCCGCAAAAGGCACCTGTCACTGGACCGAAGAGCTGGAGCGGGACGACATCATCCTGCGCACAGAAACCCGGTCGCAGATGTGGTCGGACGCGACCCATTTTCATCTGACGGCCCGCCTTGAAGCGTACGAAAACGACAAATTGATCTATGAACGCGACGTGACGGAAGACATTAAGCGACACTTTATGTAACAAACTCGTCACATGGCCGCCGGTATTACCACTTGCGACACGGGCCGAAATGCTTAACGTTGTGCCACCAGTCAATAAAAAAACCTGCGCACGAATGCGTGGAAGTATCACCTAAAACAGGGAGTTCTCATCATGGATGATCAACTGAAACATATGACCGGCCAAGTGGCCAAGGGCACTATGACACGCCGCGAATTCGTCGGGCGTGCCGCTGCTTTGGGCGTGACAGCCGCCGTCGCCAACTCGATGTTGGCGAACCACGCGCAGGCTGCAGCCCACGAAGCACCGATTCGCGGTGGCACACTGAAAATCGGGTCGTCGGGCGGTGAATCCACCAACACGCTTGATCCTGCGCTGACCGCCTCCGAAGTGCCGCTGAACAACCTGCGCCACCTGTACGAAAGCCTTGTAGAGGTCGATCCCAACGGGGAAATCGAAAACCGCATGGCCGAAAGCTACGAGGCCTCGGCCGATGCGAAAACCTGGGCGTTCAAGATCCGCAAGGGCATCCAGTTCCACAACGGCAAGGAAATGACACCCGAAGACGTGCTGAAAACCATGCAGCGCCATTCGGATGAAAACAGCCAATCCGGTGCCTTGGGCATCATGCGCGGCATCGAGAACATGAAGGTCGATGGCGACAACTTCATCGTTGAACTGGGCGTCGGCAACGCTGACCTTCCCTACCTGCTGGCCGACTACCACCTGATGATCCAGCCCGATGGCGGCATGGACAACCCCGGCGCGGGCATCGGCACCGGCCCTTACACGCTGGAAGTCGACGAGCCCGGCGTGCGCCACGGCTTCAAGCGTAACGAAAACTACTGGGACGCCGACAACCGCGGCTTTACAGATTATAACGAGGTGCTGGTACTGAACGATGCCACCGCACGGACCGCGGCGCTGCAGTCGGGTCAGGTCAACATGATCAACCGCGTTGATCCCAAGGTTGCCGCCCTACTGGACCGCGCGCCCAACCTGACGGTGAAATCCGTTGCCGGTCGGGGCCACTATGTGTTTATCGCCCATGTCGACACCGCACCGTTCGACAACAACGACCTGCGTCTGGCGCTGAAATATGCGATCAACCGCGAGGAAATGGTCGACAAGATCCTGCGCGGCTACGGCACCATCGGGAACGACATGCCGATCAACGGCTCTTATCCGCTGTTCGATGAATCGATCCCGCAGCGCGAACATTCCATCGAGAAGGCGAAAGAGCATTACGCCGCCTCCGGTCACGATGGCAGCCCGATCATCCTGCGCGTTGCAGACGGTGCCTTCCCCGGTGCGGTCGATGCGGCATCGCTGTTCCAGGAATCCGCCAAAGCCGCCGGTATCCCGCTTGAGATCAAACGCGAGCCGAACGATGGCTACTGGTCCGAGGTCTGGAACAAACAGCCGTTCTGCGCCTCTTACTGGGGTGGCCGTCCGGTGCAGGACCAGATGTATTCGACCGCCTATCTGTCGACCGCGGACTGGAACGACACCCGCTGGAAGCGCCCCGAGTTCGACGAGATGCTGCTGTCGGCCCGCGCCGAACTNGACGAGGCCAAGCGCAAAGAGACCTACTCCAAGATGGGTCAGATGATCCGCGACGAAGGCGGGTTGATCCTGCCGATGTTCAACGACTTTGTGGATGGTGTCGCCAACAATGTCGGCGGCTGGGTCGAAGATCCCAACGCGGAACTGTCCAACAACAAAGCCGGGATCAAATGCTGGGTCAAAGACGCATAAGGTAAACCCAGCTTATGCATCCCATCGTCAAACTGATCGCCCAACGCTTAGCGTTGGGCCTTCTTCTCCTCTTTGCCGCGTCGATCCTGATCTTCGTAGGCACCTCGATTTTGCCCGGCGACGTGGCACAATCCATCCTAGGTCAATCCGCCACGCCCGAAGCGCTTGCGAACCTGCGCCGAGAGCTTGGCATGAACGATCCCGCCATGACCCGCTATTTCGCCTGGCTGGGCGGCGTGCTTCAAGGAGACTTGGGCACCGCGCTGACCAATGGCCGCGACATCGCAGAAAGCCTTGGCGGGCGTCTGAAGAACACGCTTTTCCTCGCCTTCTGGGCTGCTGCAATCTCTGTGCCGCTGGCGATCTTTCTGGGCCTGCTGGCCGTGCGCTACAAAGACCGCTGGCCCGACAAGCTGATTTCGGCCGTCACGCTGACCACGATCTCTATCCCCGAATTCATGATCGGCTATGTGCTGATCTATTGGGTGGCGATCAAATGGCGGCTGTTTCCGTCGGTGGCGATCATCAACGATAGCATGAGCCTCGGGGCCAAGCTGAACGCGATTGCCATTCCGGTGATGGTGCTGACGCTGGTCGTATTGGCGCATATGATGCGCATGACCCGCGCCGCGATCCTGAATGTGATGCAATCGGCCTATATCGAAACAGCCGAGCTTAAGGGCTTGGGCATGTTGAAGATTATCCGCAAGCACGCCTTCCCCAACGCCATCGCCCCAATCGTCAATGTGGTGATGCTGAACCTCGCCTATCTGGTCGTCGGCGTCGTGGTGGTAGAGGTCGTCTTTGCCTATCCCGGCATGGGGCAATATCTGGTCGATCACGTCAGCAAACGCGACGTGCCCGTGGTGCAAGCCTGCGGTCTGATCTTTGCCGCCGTTTATATCGGGTTGAACCTTGTGGCCGACATCGTGTCGATCCTTGCCAACCCGCGCCTGAGGCATCCCAAATGAGCGCCGCGCATCTCCCCCCGAGGCAATGCGCGACGCACGGGGCCGCAGTTCAGCTTCGCATCAACGCGACCCCCTGCCGCATGCCCGTATCGCCACCTGACGTTGACCCATTCATTTGTTTGGGAGCGAACCCATGAAAAACATTCCAATCTCCGCCATGATCGGCCTGTTCTTTACCAGCGTCTATTTCATCATGGCCGTCTTTGCCCCCTGGCTCGCCCCCTATGGCATGGCTGAAATCGTCGGCGATGTGTGGGAGCCTTCGTCGTCGGAGTTCCTGCTGGGCACCGACAGCATCGGGCGCGATCTGCTGTCGCGTATGATCTACGGCGGACGCACCACGATCTTTATCGCCACTGCAGCCACCATCCTCAGCTTTACGCTGGGGTCCATTCTGGGCTTTTTCGCAGCCGTCTCGGGCGGTTGGGTCGACCAAGCCATTTCGCGCTTTGTCGATCTGATCATGTCGATCCCGTCGCTGATCTTTGCGCTTGTCGTGCTGTCGGTGATGCCGACCACCGTGCCGATCCTGATTATCCTGATGGGTCTGTTGGACAGCACCCGTGTCTACCGTCTGGCGCGCGCTGTGGCCGTGGACATCACCGTGATGGACTATGTCGAGGCCGCTCGCCTGCGCGGCGAGAAGATCGGCTGGATCATTTTCCGTGAAACCCTGCCGAACGCGCTGTCGCCGCTGATCGCCGAGATGGGCCTGCGGTTTATCTTTGCGGTGCTCTTTGTGTCGACGCTGTCGTTTCTGGGTCTGGGCGTGCAGCCCCCTCAAGCTGACTGGGGCGGCATCGTGAAAGAGAACAAGGAAGGCATCAACTATGGTATTCAGGCGGCGCTCTACCCGGCCTATGCCATCGCCACGCTTTGCATCTCTATCAACCTTGTTGCGGACTGGATTTTGAACCGCACCACATCGCTGAAAGGGGGCCGCGGATGACCGAGCCACTTCTCAAGGTACGCGGCCTGAAAATCGGCGCGACCGCCTATCCGCCCGGCGAAAAGCCGATTGATATCAAGATCGTGCACGGCGTCGACTTTGATCTGCAACCCGGCAAGGTGCTGGGGCTGATCGGGGAATCCGGCGCGGGCAAATCTACCATCGGGCTGGCCGCGATGGCCTATGGCCGCGGCGGGGTAGAGATCACCGGCGGCGAGGTTTGGGTCAACGGGCGGGATATCCTCAAGGAGCGCCTGCGCGCCGTGCGCCGCCTGCGCGGCGCCGAGGTGACCTATGTCTCGCAATCCGCGGCGGCGTCTTTCAACCCCGCGAAAAAGATCATGGATCAGGTGACCGAAGCCGCGATCTATCAGAACAAGTTTACCAAGGCCGAGGCCGAGGAACGCGCGGTTGATCTGTTCCGCAAGCTTGGTCTGCCGGACCCAGAAACCATCGGCAACCGCTACCCGCACCAGGTGTCTGGCGGGCAGTTGCAGCGCTGCATGACCGCGCTGGCACTGTGTCCGCAGCCCGATCTGGTGGTCTTTGACGAACCCACCACTGCACTGGATGTGACCACGCAAATCGACGTGCTGGCCGCCATAAAAGAAGCCATCGCTGCCACCGGCGTTGCCGCGCTCTATATCACCCATGACCTCGCGGTTGTGGCACAGGTCAGCGATCATATTATGGTGCTGCAACAAGGGGATATGGTCGAATACGGCACCGTTGATCAGATCATCAACGCGCCCAAGGAAGACTACACCAAAGCGCTTGTATCGGTCCGGTCGATCCGCCACGAGGAAAAGACACCGACCGATACCCCTGTTCTGCGGGTCGAAAACGTCACCGCCCGCTATGCCGGCACGGATTTTGACGTGCTCAAGAAGATCAACGTCGATATTCATCCGGGCCAGACATTGGCTGTCGTGGGGGAATCCGGCTCGGGCAAATCCACGCTGGCCCGCGTGATCACCGGCCTGCTGCCTCCAAGCGACGGGACGATCACCTTTGACGGGCGCGAGCTTGCCCCCGCCCTGGCGCAACGCCCCATCGAAGACCTGCGCGAGATGCAGATGATCTACCAGATGGCCGATACCGCGATGAACCCGCGCCAGACCGTGGGCACCATCATCGGCCGCCCGCTCGAGTTTTATTTCGGGCTGAAAGGCAAGGCAAAGCAGAAGCGTATTCAGGAACTGCTGGACGAGATCGAATTGGGCGACGGGTTTCAGGACCGCTATCCGGCAGAGCTGTCGGGCGGGCAGAAACAACGTGTCTGCATCGCCCGTGCGCTGGCCGCCAAGCCCAAGCTGATCATCTGCGACGAGGTGACAAGCGCGCTTGACCCGCTGGTGGCAGATGGCATCCTCAAGCTGCTGTTGAACCTGCAAAAGATCGAGGATGTCGCCTATCTGTTCATCACCCATGACCTCGCGACAGTAAAAGCCATCGCAGACAGTATCGCTGTGATGTATCAGGGTGAAGTGGTGCGGTATGGCACCAAAAGTCAGGTGCTGTCACCGCCCTTTGACGATTATACCGACCTGCTGCTGAGCTCTGTCCCCGAGATGAAGATCGGCTGGCTGGAAGAAACCATCGCACATCGCAAAATGGAAAGTGCTGGCAATTAGGCCTGTGGGCAACGAGGCGGTTTGTATCGGACAAATACAAGCGCTGTGGCCCGCCGAAGAGGTATCGACATGAAGAACAAGCTGCTTTTGATCATCCTCGACGGTGTGCCCTACCGCAATTTCCGCCGGCTGTTCGGCAATCTGGAAGGCTGGGTCGATAGTGGCGAGGCGCGGGTCTGGACCCAGCGAGCGGTGCTGCCGTCAATCTCTGCCTCCTGCTATGCCTCGATCCACACGGGTGTGGCACCGGCTGAACACGGCTGCACCGGCAACGGAAATGTGTTCCGGCTAAAGCACAAGGACGTCTTCGCCCAGACCCGTGCGGCGGGCGGTGTGACAGGGGCCGTGGCCCATTCTTTCTGGTCGCAATTCTTCAATCGCCACCCCTTCGACTATGTGCGCGATGTGGAATACGACGAACCCGATAGCGACACGATCAACCACGGGCGGTTTCACACGATGACCGGCTACGGGCTGGTGAACCAGATGACCCCTTCGGATGTGGATCTGTTTGGCTCCCTCACCAATCTGGCGCTGCGGTTCGGGCTGAACTACGGAATGCTGCACACCTGCACGCTGGACAGCATGGGGCATCGGTTTTTCCACGACTGTCAGGAAATGGACCACGCCTGCGCCGTCATGGACGAGATGCTGGCCCCCTTCATACCGAAATGGCGCGCCCTGGGGTATGAGGTGATCGTCACAGCGGATCACGGGCAGGACGAACGCGGGCACCACGGCGGACGCAGTGCGTTGCAGCAGGAAACCGCGCTGTATTACTTTGGCGATGCCGAAGGGCCGTCCGAAGATACGGTGATCGACCAGCTGCAGCTCGCGCCGACGATCCTTGGCCGTCTGGGTGCGCCTGTGGCCGATACGATGAAGGCGCAGTCTTTCCTGAAATAATGCCTTTTCTTAGGCCGTGCTGATCGCAGGCCACTGCCCTGCCCCGACAGCGCTGATCGCCGCTGTCACCTGATCAAAGAATGCCCCCGCCTTGCGTGACATCACCCGCGCGCGCAGACAGCCGTGCACAAGGCCCGCGGCCTCGTGCCAATGGGCCTGCCCGCCTGCCCCGTTGATCGCGGCGGCATAGGCTTCCCCATCGCTCGACAGCGGGTCACAGGCGACCGTGAGGATCACCGTAGGCGGCAGGTCGGTAAAGTCGGTATCGTGCAGCGGGGCGTAGCGTGGATCGTCCACAGGCGGCACCCCACCGGATCGCACCTGCTGGTAAAACTCCATATCCGCAACCGTCAGCTGCGGCGCGTTGGCGTGGGTGATATAGCTGCCCTTGCTGCGATCTCCGCCCAGTCCGGGATAGATCAGAACCTGACCCGCTATGCGCCCGTCATGAGTTCCTCGCGCGGTATGGGCGACGGCGGCAGCAAGATTGCCGCCCGCACTGTCCCCCGCCAATACAATCCCGCCGTCATATGCGGCTGCAATCGCCTGAAACGCTGCCCATGCGTCGTTGAAGCAAGCGGGAAAGACGGCCTCGGGGGCGAGCGCGTAGTCGACAGAGATCACACGGTAGCCGGTCGCGGCGCAAATTTCGGCGCAGACATCATCGTGACTGTCGAGCCCGCCAACAACAAACCCGCCGCCGTGATAGTAGACGACCGTGATCGCGGATGTGTCGGCCTCGTAAACGCGACATGGGACGCCGCCGAAGGCCACGTCCCATGTGCGGACCCCATCAGGGTGGGGTTGGTGAAAAGCAGCGCACATCCGGTTATAGACAGCGCGCTGCTGGTCGATGGTGAGTGACACCGCGTCCGGTGGATAGAAACTGTCCGAGCGGTCCATATAGGCCCAGATTTCCTCATCCAGTAGAACGCGGTAGTCGGGTTGGATCACGCGGCCTCCCAACCGAAGGTAAAGACGTCCAGCGATGCGCCGACATCAGCCTCGCTTGCGCCATTCATGGCGATTTGCGCAACCAGACCGCGTTTCTTGTCATCGGTGACAGAGGCAACACGCGCGGGCAGACCGGCGGCTTCCAACGTCTCGTCATAGACGCGCGTGATCGCGTTTTTGCGCAGGTCGGGCTTGAAGATCTTGCCGACGGCGGTTTTGGGCAGCTCGCTCATGATGGTCATATGCTTGGGCTGCGCCGCGCGTTCCTGCACGTGCTCTTTGCAGAACTCCAGCAGTTCGGCTTCGGTGATCGACGCACCTGCGACCAGTTCGACAAAGGCGCAAGGCACCTCGCCCGCGTGGGCATCGGGCTGGCCGATGGCACCGGCAAAGGCGACCGCCTCGTGACCCAGAAGCGCCTCTTCGATCTCGGCGGGGTCGATGTTGTGACCGCCACGGATGATCAGGTCTTTGGCGCGGCCTGTGATCCAGAGGTATTTGTCGCTGTCAATACGGCCCAGATCCCCTGTGCGCAGGTGCGTGCCCTGATAGTAGAGATCCTTGTTCTTGTCGGCTTCGGTATAGGTGTTGCCCGCATAGACGCCGGGGTTCGAGATACAGATCTCGCCGATCTCGTCGACCTCTGCCTCGACCAGCCCGTCGCTGGTGCTTTTGACGATCTTCACATCCGTATAGGGGAAGGTGATCCCGATACTGCCTACCTTGCGCACCCCGTCCGTCGGGTTCGACGACACAAGGCAGGTCGCCTCTGTCAGGCCGTAGCCTTCGATCAGCGTGATGCCGGTGGCCTTTTCAAAGCGGCGGAACAGTTCCAGCGGCAAGGGTGCCGAGCCGGAGAAGGCGGTTTTCACGGTCGAGATATCAGCGTTGATCGGGCGCTGCATCTTGGCGGAAATCGCCGTAGGGACAGTGATGATGAAAGTGATTTTCCAGCGCTCGACCAGTTTCCAGAAGTTGTCGAACACCCCGTCCCCGCGATAGCCCTGAGGCGTCGGGAAGACCACATGCGCACCGGATTTCACCGCCGCCATAAGGATCACGTGGCAGGCGAAAACGTGGAACAACGGCAGCGGACACATGATGTTGTCGTTTTCCGTATACAGCAGCGTATGCCCAAGCCAGCCGTTATAGACCATGCCGGAATACTTGTGCTGCGCCACTTTCGGCATGCCCGTTGTCCCGCCGGTGTGGAAGTAGAAGGCGACGCGATCCTCTTGCGGATCGTCGAATGTCAGCTCGGCCGGTTGCTTGGCGATTTCGGAATTGAAATTCTTGTAGGTCGCCTGATTGGTGACCTTCAGCTTCGGACGGATCAGCGGCACAATCCACGACTTTGGCGCGGTCAGATAGCGGCACAGGTCCACTTCGAGCACGGTCGTGACATTCGGTGCCAGCTTGACCGCCTCGGCGGTTTTCTCGGCCACATCCGTCTTTGGGAAAGGCCGCAGGGTCACAACGACCTTGGCATTGGTTTCACGCAGGATCGATCCGATCTGCTCTGCCTCGAGCAGCGGGTTGATGGGGTTCGCGATCCCTGCGACCGCACCGCCCAGAAGCGTGATGACCGTCTCGTTACAGTTTGGCAGGACATAGGCGACCACATCGGTCGGCCCCACACCCAGCGACCGGAACAGATTGGCCGCACGGCCCACCTGCCCCCGCAACTGCGACCAGCTTAGGGTTTCCGCGTGATCTTTCGGCCCAGAGAAAATCTGGTAGCTGATCGCGTCGTGGCTTGGAAACTTTCCGGCGGTTTCGCTCAACATGCTCCAAAGTGTTTTGGGCACGTCGCGGTCAGCCCACGGCATTTCTGCTTCGATTGCGTTACGGTCTTCTACACCGGCAAATGACATTATTTTCCTCCCTTAGTGGTGCGGTTTGCCCGCATCCCGTTATTCCCTGTTGTCAAAGATGATTGCTAATTCCAGCTTTCGCAAGCATTTGCAGGCGCTCAAACGCTGCGTTCAAGCCCACTGACCCAACGGAAGGCTCGAAAAAAAGCGGCAGACGCCGCCTGCCGCTCTCTTTTATGGGGTAAAAGCGCGTGGCACACCCCTTTTGTGTAGTGCGATTACTTGGCAGGAATACGCAGCATCTGACCGGGATAGATTTTATCGGGGTGGGTCAGCATGGGTTTATTCGCTTCAAAGATTTCTTCATAGCGCGCGCCATTGCCAAGGGTCTTGGCCGCGATGGCCCAAAGCGTGTCGCCTTTTTCAACGGTGTGGAAGGTGCCGTCCCCCTCGCCGCCGTCCATGTCTTCTTCAACCGCGGCAACGCCTTCGACGTTCCCCACGGCCAGAATGACCTTTTCTTTCATCTCTTGGCTCGCTGCCTTGCCCGAAACCTTGACCTTGTCGCCTTCGACAGAAATATCGAGCCCTTCTGCATCAAGCCCGAGGTCTTTCAATTCATCCTGAAGCGCGGCTCCGGTGACTTCGGTATCATCACCGCCGCCAAACACTTTCTTGCCGGCGTCTTTTACGAAACTCCACAAACCCATGTTGTTCTCCTTCTGGATCCATTCGGGTGTGATTGTTTCCATTTAACCGTGAAATTCACAAGGTTTTTTATACGTCCGCGCGCCCATCGGTGAATTGCAGCCGCGCCAGGCGCGCATAGAGCCCCCCCTTGGTGACCAGCTCGTCATGGGTGCCCATATCGACGATCCGCCCTGCTTCCAGCACGACAATGCGATCAGCCTTTTTCACCGTCGCCAAACGGTGCGCGACGATCAGGGTGGTGCGGTCCGCGCTCAACCGATCCACGGCGGCCTGCACGGCGCGTTCGCTTTCGGCATCCAAGGCGCTTGTGGCTTCGTCCAGCAGCAGCACCGGCGCGTCGCGCAGGATGGCGCGGGCGATGGCGATACGCTGCTTTTGCCCGCCCGACAGCATCACCCCGCGTTCGCCCAGATAGCTGTCGTAGCCGTCGGGCAATGCGCTGATGAACCCGTGGGCGGCGGCGGCGTCGGCCGCGGCGTCAATCTCGGCGTCTGTGGCGTCGGGGCGGCCAAAGCGGATATTCTCGCGGGCAGAGGCGGCGAAGATCACCGGATCTTGCGGCACCAAGGCGACCGACCGGCGGAAGGCCGCACGCGAAACATCGCGCAGATCGACCCCGTCAAGGGTGATCCGCCCGGAGGCAGGGTCATAGAACCGCAGAATCAACTGGATGATCGTGGTCTTGCCTGCACCCGAGGGCCCGACGAACGCGACCGTTTCACCGGGGTTGATCGACAGGTTGATCCCGTCCAGTGCCTGCACATCAGGTCGTGCGGGGTATCTGAAATGCACGTCCTCAAAGGCAATCCGACCGGCGACAGGGCTGGGCAAGGCGATGGCCGCAGCGGGGTCTTGCACGGTGTCTTCGGTCCGCAACAGCTCTACCAGACGTTCCGTGGCACCGGCGGCGCGTTGAAGTTCACCCCATATCTCGGACAGCGCCGCGACCCCGCCTGCCACCATCACGGCATAGATCACGAATTGCACCAAGGCGCCGGGGGTCATCTGGTCGGCACGCACATCCCGCGCGCCCATCCACAAAACGCCCACGACGCCGGCAAATACCAGAAAGATCACAATAATCGTCATCAGCGCGCGGGTCTTGATCCGACGCTGCGCCGCATCATAGGACGCTTCGGTCATCTGTGCGAATTGCGATTGGCTGGCGGCTTCATTGGTAAAGGCCTGAACGGTCTGCACCGCGCCCAAACTCTCGGACGCATTGCCCGAGCTGGCCGCGATCCAGTCCTGATTTTCACGGCTCAGCACCCGCAAGCGCCGCCCCAGAACAAGGATCGGCACAATGACCGCCGGTACGATCAACAACACCATCGCCGTCAGCTTGGCCGAGGTGAACAGCATCAGCACCAGCCCACCGGTCACGATCAGCATATTGCGCAGCGCGATGGACACGGACGACCCGATCACCGACAGGATCAGCGTGGTGTCCGTGGTGATCCGGCTCAGCACCTCGCCGGTCATCAGGTTCTCGTAGAACGCCGGGCTCATAGAGATCACGCGATCGAACACCGCCTTGCGGATATCGGCAACGACCCGTTCGCCAAAGCGCGTCACCAGCGCATAGCGCAGCCCCGTGCCCACGGCCAGAAGGGCCGCGATGATCAGGGCGGCAACGAAGTACTGGTCCAGCAGTTCGGCCTCGCCGGTGCCGAAGTTATCGATCACGCGGCGCACGGCCAGCGGCAGCGTCAAAGAGATCATCGCCGTGAGCACCAGCGCCAGAATGGCCGCGATCATCAGCCCGCGATAGGGTGCAAGAAACGGCAGCAGCGCACGCAGGGCCCCCAACTCACGCGATTTTTCGCGTTCTTCGGTGCCGGGGCCGGGCGTCGGGGTACGTGCCATGAGATATCCTTTGGAGTGCTGCCGTGTCATCGCCCGCACATCGCGCGGGGTCAAGGGCTGCACCCCTAAGGCGCTTGCGACAAAAGCGCATTGATCCAGCGCAAATAGCCAAAATCAAAAGGATGTCGGGAAAGGAGTGGAGCGGGCGGCGGGAATCGAACCCGCGTCTTCTGCGTGGAAGGCAGAGGTCTTACCATTACACAACGCCCGCGCTACGGGAGGAGGGGTAAGTCATACGCTGCGGGTCGTCAAGGCCGTCTGCACGCGCGAAATGCAGCAAAGATCAAAATGCGCCATTTGCCGCCCTTTACCTGGCCCTGCCGATGGCGCAAATTCCGCGCTACCAAAGGTCAGAAGGAGACGACGATGCCCAACCCGCTTTACGACGCTTTATTCGGTCGCCACATCGGGCAAAACACGCCGTTCCTGATCCTGCCGGACGGGCGCACCATCACCCACGACCAATTCATCCGCTCTGCCGCGCGCTATGCCAATGCGTTTTCGGACAAGGGGCTGACAGCGGGCGACCGTGTCGCGGTGCAGGTCGGCAAATCGCCGGATGCGCTGGCGCTTTATGCCGCTTGCGTGCAGGCAGGGCTGGTGTTCTTGCCGCTCAACCCCGGCTACACCGCGTCCGAGGTGGATTATTTCGTCGGCAACTCGGGCGCGCGGCTGCTGGTTTGCGATCCTGCCGATGTTCCCGAACTCACGCCGGTCGCTGCCGCCGCCGGTGCTGCGGTAGAGACGATGGACAACACCGGCCGCGGCACGCTGCGCGATCTGGCGGCCACCCTGCCCGACACATTCGATACCGTCGACCGCGGGGCCGAGGATCTGGCCGCCTTCCTCTATACCTCGGGCACCACAGGCCGATCAAAAGGCGCGATGCTGAGCCAGCGCAACCTGCTGAGCAACGCCGAAACGCTGGTTGATGTCTGGCAATTCACCAAGGCTGATGTGCTGCTGCATGCGCTGCCGATTTTCCACACGCACGGGCTGTTCGTGGCGACCAATATCATGCTGCTCAGCGGTGGCGCGATGGTGTTCCTGCCCAAGCTCGATATCGATCAGTTGATCCGTTTCATGCCGCAGGCCACCGCGTTGATGGGCGTGCCGACCTTCTACACCCGTTTGCTGGGCTCTGATGACTTCACCGCCGGGTTGACGGCGCATATGCGTCTGTTCATCTCGGGCTCTGCCCCCTTGCTGGCCGAAACGCACAAGCAGTTCGAGGAACGCACAGGCCACCGTATTCTGGAACGCTACGGGATGACGGAAACCAATATGAACACGTCGAACCCCTATGACGGGCCGCGGCGCGGCGGGACCGTCGGCACACCCCTGCCGGGGGTCGAGCTCAAGATTTGCGACCCCGATACCGGCGAGACCCTACCACAGGGAGAGATCGGCGTCGTCGAGGTCCGCGGGCCGAATGTTTTCCAAGGCTATTGGCAGATGCCCGAAAAAACCGCCGCTGAACTGCGTGCGGACGGGTTCTTTATCACCGGCGATCTGGGGCTGATTGATGAAGACGGCTATGTGCAGATTGTCGGGCGCGGCAAGGATCTGATCATATCCGGCGGCTATAACATCTATCCCAAAGAGGTCGAACAGGTGCTGGACGATCAACCCGGCGTGCTGGAAAGCGCCGTGATCGGCGTGCCTCATGGGGATCTGGGCGAGGCACCGGTTGGTGTGCTGGTCGCCGATGGCAGCCGTGATCTGGACCTGGAAGCGCTGTCGCAAACCGTCGCGCAATCGCTTGCGCGGTTCAAATGTCCGCGCAAGCTGGTGGTGGTTGATGCCCTGCCCCGCAATACGATGGGCAAGGTGCAAAAGAACCTGCTGCGCGAAACCTTTGCGGATCTGTTCAAGGGCTGACTACGGGTGCGGATCGCCCGCACAGGGCGTGCCGCCTGCCACCCAGATCGCCAGCGCCTCCTGCATCTCTGGGATACTACCGGGGGCCGCCGCGCGCCCTGCGCCGGGGTCAAAGCCCCATGCAACAAAGGCCGACGTTCGCAGGTGATCGGACAGGTCTTCGGGCGTAAAGGCACCGTTGCTGTCGGGGTCACGCAGTTGTGCGCATATCTCGGCGCTGGTCTTGCCTTTCCACGCCATCTCTATCGGGGGAAGCCGCCATGCGTCCGCAATCATCGGTGGCGCGTGGGGGACGGTATTTTCTGACGCGGCGCTGATGTGACAAGTGCGGCAAGGCATCGTCTCGGCCCCGATGCGGCTTTCATCGGCAAGGATGTTCATGCCGTGCACGGGAGCTTGGTCGGCAGCCTCCTCGTGGCCCAACCCCTCCCAGAGCGGCACGCCAGCGGGGCCCACGTGGCAATTGGTACAGCGCGGATGCGAA
>JGI24660J20065_1000013_pt1 | contig 59050 bp, 58 predicted proteins | sample MalvirmetaMSP134_FD_20065 | JGI IMG/M metagenome (IMG submission 20065) | reverse complement strand
CGTCAGAATGCCCGCATCATTTTCTTCTTTGGTTAACGCCCCCTCCCCCTGCTATGAGGCCGATCCACGCCGGGGACAGGTGGCCGAGTGGTTTAAGGCAGCGGTCTTGAAAACCGCCGTAGGTGGAAGCCTACCGTGGGTTCGAATCCCACTCTGTCCGCCACCGGCCTTCCCCTGATTTCTCGATCCCACAGAATCTGAGAACGCGGCCCCGTGGCGGCGGGCATTTCCGCCCGCAAACTCATGCCATCACGCCCATGTTCCGCGCCTGAATCCCGGTTTCGTCGCCCTTTGCGCGGCGGATTCTCTGTGCCCAAAAGATCCGGATGAGTTTCCCTGCTAACAGGGAAATTATCAGGGGAAATTTCTTCGTGATGGGGAAGCGTCAGCGCTGATAGCGCGCAAATCCCCACGGGGCCTGCATTTCCAGCCGGGCCGCGCAAAATCGGGCCGGCTGAGCAGGGAATTTATCAGGGTCTGAACAGGGAAGTTGTGTGCGGTATCAGGCGACGAAGGCCGCCCGTTGATCGTCCCAGCAAAGGGGTATGGCCTGGCAGCGAAGGTCTTCGAGGCACACCCCCGGCTTCTGCCGTCCCTCCAGGAATGCCAGCTGGACATCGGGGGCCAGCAGCGCGAGTCGGACCAGGTTGCGCTCATGAGGCGAGACCGGCGACTGATGTATTGCTCCGGCTTCGTCGACGTGCGCATCAAGTACCTGATGCGCGCGTTTCAGCGCCTTGATCAGGGCTGCGCTCAGACGGGGCCGTTTCGGCGGCTCACCTTCGAGCCAGGCTCGCCCGCCGCGGAACTTTAGCCTGCGTGGCACATGCACCCAAATACAGTCGCCTGCTTGAGAGGCGGTCTCGCCGGAATGGAGCACACGATTGAGCTTGTCGATGACGATCGCGGCCTCTCGGTCTTCAGAGATGATCGTGCGCACATCGAGGCCCATCTGCACCGCCTGATCATGCACTTCCATTCGTGTCAGAACCGTTTGCGGATCGGCCTCAGGCAAAAGGCGGTGCAGGGTCTCAATCACCCATCGCTCAACCGGCAGCGCGGGCAGCCGGAAGATGGCCCCTGGGCGGCGCTCCTTCTTGCCGCGCTGCACGCTGCTGGAGACGTAGTAACGATGCACGCCGCCGCGCCGGCCATAGGCGTGCATCGGTGTCATGGCAGTGCCGTCGCAATCGAATAGCTTGCCCTTCAGATTGAGCAGTGGTGGCGAAGCAGCGGGCCTGTCTGCCCTCTTAGTGGTCGGGCCGCGCTTGGCCCGCGTGGCGAGCTGAGCCTCGGCCTGTTCAAAAGTCTCGCGGTCAATGATGGGCCGGTGCTCGGCGGGATAGGCCTGGTCCTTGTGAGGGACCATGCCGAGGTAGGTCTTGTTTTTCAGCAGGTGGTACAGGGCACCGTTGTCGAACGGCATCCCGCCGAACACCGTCCCGGTCGTGGCAGTCCAGCGCTTGGACACTCGCCCTTCGGCAGTCAGCTCTTTGCGTAAGGCAGGGACGGATTTGAGCTCAAGGAAGCGGCGGAAGATATGGCGAACGAGTTCTGCCTCGGGCTCATTCAGCTTGAGCTTGCGGCCGTCCGGATCGTAGCCAAGGGGCGGGCAGCCCCCCATCCACATCCCCTTCTTTTTGGAGGCCGCGATCTTGTCGCGGATCCGCTCACCCGTCACCTCGCGCTCGAACTGTGCGAAGGATAAGAGCACGTTCAAGGTCAGGCGGCCCATTGAGGTCGTGGTATTGAACGCCTGGGTCACGGACACGAACGAAACACTGTGCTTGTCGAACACCTCGACGATACGGGCGAAGTCATTGAGCGCCCGGGTCAGGCGATCGACCTTATAGACCACCACCACATCGATCTTGCCTGCAGCTACGTCGCCCAGCAGCTTCTGCAGCCCGTCGCGATCCATCGTGCCGCCAGACACCCCACCATCGTCGTAGGCGGTCGGCAGGGCCATCCACCCCTCTCCTGCCTGGCTCTTGACGTAGGCCTCGCAGGCCTCTCGCTGGGCACGGAGTGAGTTAAATTCCTGTTCTAGCCCCTCCTCAGAGGACTTGCGGGTGTAGATGGCGCAGCGAAGTTTAGCCTTGGCCACCGCGCCCTCCCACCAGGCCGAAGAAGAGAGGCCCGCCCCAGGTCCCCCCGGAGATGGCCCGAGCCGCCGCAGTCAGGCTGCGGTAGGTCGTGCCGTTCCACTCAAAGCCCGCGGGCGTCCGCCGCACGGATTGGGGAATGCCTTTCCATTCCCGCGTCAGGACCGTGCCAACCGGCACGTCCACCCCGCCCCGCTTCGACACCTTTTCGTCCTTCAGCTTGCGGCGCGTGGCGGCGTCCAGCCCGCCGAGAGCTTCGACCTGAATGCGCCATGCCAGGCTCAATCCTAGCAGCTCGCGCGACCGCAGCCTGGGCACCGGTAGGCCGTAGCGCTCAGCCCACACCGCCCTCAGGCCTTCGAGGTCCAGGCGCTCTAGCGCCCGGACCTCGGCATTGATGGCTTCGCGATTCATCCAGCGCTCGGCTCCGGGACCGCCAGCGGTGCAATGCGGTAGACGCGTCCGAGCTCGGTCTTCTCCGACGTCACTGCCAGCTTGTGCTTTTTCTTGACGGCGCCCGCCAGGGCGCCGCGCACCGAATGTGGCAGCCAGTCGGTGACCTCGCTCATCTGGGCAATGGTCGCGCCCTCGGGCCGGCGCATCAGGCCGACGATGAGGCCCAACTTGCCGGCGGGGGCAGCCTTGGCAGGGATCTGTGACTGAGGGACGACTGGCGCCGCCCTTGCAGCGCGGCGAACAGAGCGCTGGACGCGCGGTGCGGCCTCGGGGTCGGCCTTGCGTCGGCGGGGGGTCGGCATCTTCTTGGTCGTGGGCATTGGGCCCTCCTCTCATGAGGCGGGCACCGTGGTGGGCCCGCTACTGAGAAGAGCCCGCGAGGCCTGCGGGCGTAGGCGGACTAGCGCTCCGTTCGAGACCGAAGTCCAGCGGCGTTAGAACATGGAGCCGCCGTGCTCGGGCAATTGGTGGACCGGCACCCTTTCACCGTGATCGAACGTGCGTGTTTCCCGGTCGTACCTCCGCCAGCACTCCTCGACGATCCACTTTGGGATCGTCGCCTTGAACTCGCCGCTCCAGAGACAGAGCTCGCAGGCTTCAAAGGGCCTGAGCGGCTCGAACATGCTGTGCACGAACTCAATGAATTCCTTCCTGGCCTTTTCATTGGCCTGCTGAACCTTCTCGGCCTCGGGGTTCGGCGGCGGCAGCATATCTCGCAGCGTTCGTGCTGCCCTCGGATCCCCCGTCATTGCCTTAGCAATCAGTGCGTGGACAATCGCATCGGCCTTGGGGATCTGCTCCTTTTTGTCGCCCATCCTGACAACGACAGTCTGATCGAGCAGGTCCGCCGCAGCCGCACTGAAGGTGCGCTGCCGCTTTGGCCGCCCTGACGGATTGCCCGACTGCCCCCGCTTGAATTGATGCTTCTCGGGCGGCTTGCGTCGATCTGGGGTGCCGTCCTTCTTGAGTCGAGTCTTGCCGCCATCCCCGTCGTCATACACCGGCATCGATCATCCCTCCCCGCGTTCGGCCCGCACCTCGGCCAGCGTCTGCCCCGTGGCCTCCAATCGCGGCTGCTGGCCAGTCATCTGTGTCCAGCGACCCAGCGCGACCTCGACGTAGCCCGGATCGATGTCCAGGCCGGCGAACACCCGCCCCACGCGCTCGGCCGCGATCAGGGTCGTTCCAGAGCCCAGGAACAGGTCCAGCACCGTCTCGCCACGGCGGGTGACGTCCTTGATCGCATCGGCAACCATGGTGACTGACTTAACAGTCGGGTGAAGAGCCAGGTCCGCCTGGCGGCTGCCTCCGAAAGTGTTGACTGAGGCGTACTCCCAGACATTGGTCCGGTTGCGGCCGTGCTTGCCCAGCTCCACATTGTTGCGGTGCTTTGCGCCACCCACCCGATAGACAGCGATCAGCTCGTGGTGCGATCGGTAGAGCGACCCCATCCCGGCATTGCTCTTCTTCCAGACACAGAGGTTGAGTCTGGCGTCGTACAGCGGTGCACAGGCCTCAAAGAGCTGATCCAGGTGATGGTGGTCCATACAAAGGAAGTGGACCGCTCCCGGTGCCGATACCTCAACCGCAGAGCCAAAGGTGGCGGCAAGAAAGGCCACGAACTCCTCGCGGGTCATCTCGCCGGAGGCCTCGACAAACTCCCGATGCTTGATCTTGCCCTTGCCTCCGGCGTGGCCGTTGACCTTCACATTAAACGGAGCGTCCATAAAGGCTCCGCTGGCGACCGTGTTGACGAGCTGACGGACAAACGGACGGTCCTTGGCATCACCGCAGCCAATGCGGTGCGGGCCGGCAAGCCAGATGTCTCCGGTGCGCGTGACGGGCTTTAGCGGAACGGCAGGGATCTCTTCGTCCGCAGGATCCTCTTCTCCCGGGGACATAATGACATCGACTTCGCCCACTTCGAAGCCGGTGACGTCGATAAGCTCGGGCATCTCGATGACGAAGGTCTGCAGCTCAATCTGCAGCAGCTCTCTGTCCCAGCTTGCATTCAGCGCAATGCGGTTGTCGGCCAGCCGCAAGGCTGCGCGCTCTGCGGCCGACAGGCCGCAGACGACGATCGTCGGCACTTCCTCCAAGCCAATCACCTTCGCCGCCAACAGTCGGCCGTGACCGGCAATGATCTCGCCGTCTTCGGTCACAAGGATCGGATTGGTGAAGCCGAAGCGCCTCATGGAGGCGACGATTTGCCCGATCTGCTTGGGCGGGTGCGTTCGCGCATTGTGCTTGAACGGCTTCAGGTCATCCGGCGCACGCATGCGCACGGTCATCTCGACGGGCATCTGCTCGTCTCCTCTCAATGGGAGACGGCGACGCCGGCTCCGAGGTTATCCGGCCGCACCCGATGCGCGGTCGGTCGTCGTGCCGGCGTAGCTAGCGCCTGCATGTCTCCTCGGAAGACGATGAGTTTCGGCCAGTTTGCTTAACTGCTCGTTGACGAATAGCTTCGCGCCGCCATTGCGGCCCTAACCCCCGCCTCGGCTGCCTGGATGAGGCTCAGTACCTCGTCCAAGCGGTCGAACGGTCCGGCCTGTTCGCTGAGCTCGACGGCATCCAGCAGGTTTTCAGACCACAGATCATAGAGCCGGCGTTGAAGGTTGAGGGCAGCGCGAGTCGTGAGGGTCATGACGTCACCACGGCCCCATTCGGCGGCCAAGTCGAGGGCCCGCGGGACTGCTCCCTACCGGCATCTGGCGATTAGCCAGTCGAACAAACCGGCTCTGACCGCCTGCTCGGCCAAAGTCTTACCCTGCCAGAGATGGAACCGATCCAGGGCGGGGGCGCGCAGGTTGCCCATTGGCGTATGGCAGACGAGAAACCCCCGGTCCCACGGCCCGTCCGCAAAACGCTGGACATAGTCGTCCACGACCCCCTGCCCCGCCGCCGACTTCACCTGAACCATGGCCACCTCCCCGGTCGTGGCCTGCTCCAGAACCAGATCGCTGTCGGCCTGGGCCGCCCCTCCGACCGCCGAAACCCGCCGCCAGCCCCCGGAGGCGAAGATCAGGTCGGTCAGCAGCTCGAAATCCCGCCAATGAAGGTTCGCGATCATCGAACCCGCCACGGTGATCAGGGCCTCCTTGGCAGCCATGGCCTCGGCCACCCTGGGTTCCGGCTGGGCGTTGATCCGGCGAACCAGATAATCCTCGGCCTCGACCCGGCACAGGGTCTGGCGATAGCCCGCGACCTTCGTAAGGCGAGTTGAGAGGCTGTCCAGGGCCAGGTCACCCCCGTCAGCGTCGGTCGCCCGCCAAGTCCCCCTGACCCGCCTCAGGCGGCCTCCCCGGCCGGCTTCCGTAACGGCCTCGACCCCGGCCTCGGCAAAGGCCCACCAGAGCCGTCCACGGGCCGTCGTGATCCACAAGGTGGTGTCCGGCAGGGTATAGAAGTCGCGCAGTTCCCGGGTGAAGTCTGAGGCCTTTCCCGGCGACGCTCCCTGGCCCACGAAATGAGCCCGTACCGCCTCCCAGTCTCCCGCATTGGCGAGGTCGTGGACTACGCCATGGTGGCCAATCTCGATCAGGCCCTCATCCAGGCACCGATCGACCCAAGCCCCTCCCGGGCCAAGTTTGATGTACCGGACATCGGTCGGCTCAATCCACCAGCGGCCGTGCGGGACATCTTCGTCATTTTGAAGACTAGTCATCTCCCCTGACCAGCCATCGCTTCCCAGTTCAGTCAACTCCAAATGAGATGAGTAGCCTGTAGATCATCAGGCTGCGTTGCCGGCCTTTGCTGGCGATGGAGATCAGGCAACGACTAGCCGAGCGCGTAAAAGCGTTCCGAAAGACGCGAGGATGGTCGCAAGAAGAGCTGGCCGACCGGGCCGGCCTTCATCGCACCTTCGTGTCGCAGATCGAGCGGGCGACCAAGCGCTCCACTATCGACACAGTGGAGAAGGTGGCCAAGGCGCTGGAGGTCACGTGTGGGCAGCTGCTGGACGCCTGAAGGGCGGGTTAGCGCCAAGAGCGGAACTTGATGGAGCGTCGGAAAGCCGACTTATCAGCTCGCTCAGCCTAACTGCAGTGTCTCCATAGACGCCCCTACCGGTCGGCCGCCGCCCTAGCCGTTCGGGAGAACGTAAACGCTGGACACGGCTATGCCGCCCCAGCACCAGAGTCGAACCGCCGCGGCCGCCGCAGGAAGCGCTGCGCGGAAGCCCTCACCTCTCCGACGTCATCGGGGGCTAGCCTAACCAGCACATGGCGCAGCACACCGTCGGAGGCCGACAGCCAGTCGCCGAACGCGCGCGCCCGAGCATCAGCGACATCGCCGGAGGACATCGGCACGGCCCAGGTCTTCTGGTTGCGAAACAGCGGCAGAACCCCGATCAGCTGCACACAGGCGCCGGCGGCGATGTCCGGGATCGCCGCGAGGTCCTCCAACCAAGGCGGCGCGTTTGCGACACCCGTGGTCATGAACTCCTGAGCGGCTGCGGCGCGCCATCCTGTGAGGCCGAACGTCAGATAGCGTGCGATGCCGGCGAAACGTTCCCGCTTGTCGAAACTGTCGAGCACTTCGTCCTCGTCGCTGATCCAACGCGACGGCTGATCCTCGCGACGCAGGCCCGCCTGGATGAGGCAGACGAAAAGAGCGAGCCGATAGGCCTTTTCTATGCTCGCTGCGGTCGCACCTGGCATGAAGCAGTCGTCCCAAATCGCAGCCAGTTCCCGCGGGTCTCCAGAGAGGGGGCCCACGCGGTTGTCGACCATGATCGTGATCAGATTGGCCTTCAGTCGCCCGACCAGTCGCAGAAAGTGCGGATAGGCGCGGCGGCGGACCGGCTCGCGCAACTGTTTGAACGAGAGACGCCGACCGTCCGGCAGCCACTCTTCGCGAAAGTCGCTCCACGACGGCAGCCACTCCGCCAAGGCCTGGTCCGTCGTCACGAGGAAGGCGTGGGCTTCGTGCGTAGCCTGCCGGTGCTGGCCCGAATAGTCGCTGACGACGAACTGGACGCCTTCGTCAACCGGCCACAGGAGATCTGGGTTGGCGGCCTCGGTTCCGACGATCGCGTCGCTGAGGAGCCCAGCATAACCGATGCCTTCGGCGGTGATCGGCCGCCAGACAGTCACGAGACAGGATCTGTCCGCGATGTCGCTTCCCCGCCGATCAGCGGCGACGTGCCTGAGCGTCCCAACATCGGAAAGAAGGATCGCTGGGCCTTCAGCCGCAGCGTGTCTCCAATTGAGATGGTGTTGCCCTTCCGGCGGAGCCCACCATTCCGGGTGACCACTTCCATATCCTCGCTTTCGAGCATGGCGGCGTGAATGTCGTCCTTGTGCGAGGGGGTCGCGCTGTAGGCAGCCTCGTAGAATTCGTTGACCCGCATGGCGTCGCCGGATTCCGAAACCAGACGCGGAATATCGGACAGCAGATTGGTTCTGGCGATGGCCCGATCCTCGGCCTCAAACATATAAAGCCGTCCTTCCCTCTCCGGGTCGTAAGCCAGCATGTTCAGCCCAGACCGGCCGAAATGGTCGAGGTGGCCGTTGTCGTGCAGGACGTCGTTGTAAACTTGGCGCGCCCGGTAGTTGTTGGCGAAGTGGATCATCCAGTAGCGCCAACCGCTCGGGTTGCGGATCGAGAACGGGCTCACATAAGGCGCACAGGTCCGCAGGGTCTCGAACACCAACCGCTCGGCTGCGCCGAGCCACTCCGTCTTGGTCATCACCCCCTCCAGCGCGCCCAAGTCCGTCGGGCGGATCCCGAGATGTCCGAGTTGTCGCAGCAGAAGGTCGGGGTCGCGTCCGCTCAGGTAGGTCAGGAGGGTCTGGATGGCAAAGGTGTAGAAGACCTCGGTCGAAGGCGTCGCACGAAGGATGTCCTGAATGGTCGTTATGTCGACTTCCGCGTGGCCGTACTGATCGAGATTGTAGAGGACGTTGCGGTAGCGGCCTTTAGCGATCAGATCGCGGATCGCAGGATAGGCGGCTTCGAACTGTTCGGAGAAGTAGCAGACATCCAGGTGCAGCTTGGGCGACTTGTGTCTGATGACCGCAACCAGGGGCTCGCAGTAGGAGGCCAGCATCGCCGTGACGCTGGGCAGGGCGTCGTTGAAGACGAGCAGACATTCGATTTCGATCGCGCCCAGGCCTTGCGACGCCCGATGCAGATTGATCGCTTCCAGCGCCCGATCAAGCTCCTCGATAAAGATGATAGGCGAACCCGCCGACCCACACTGGTACCGGCCACCGCCTGAGAAGCCATCCACGATGGCCAGCCGGAACTTCGACTGCTGCGGGAGTTGGCACCGCACGGTCAGATACTGATGAAAGTACTCGCGCAGTATCTTGTGCTTGCGCCGGCTGTGGTCGTCGAGTTCTGCCCCTTGGGGCCAGGCGTAGCCGTCCGTCTTCATTCGTGCTCCGGGTCTCGCGGGCTGGACCTACGCTTCCATCGCCGCCGGCATCTCGTTCCAGGTCTGGCCGCGGTACTCGCGGCCGTTGGCTTTTTTAGAGCGCTTCTTGTTGTCCTTGCCCCAAGTGCCCCACTGCTTGAAGAAGAACGCGGTCTCATAGACCTCACACTGGCCGTAGATCTCGTCGATCCACTCCTCGCGAATCGGCCGGGCATTGAGGCCGCTCTCGCCTCCGACGATCGCCCAATCGATATCGGTCAGATCCACCGCGCCTACGGCGCTGATAAGCGGCTCAAATGAGATGAAGCGGATGCGCGCCGGAACCTTGCGCAGATGATCGATGCGTGCCGCCGCCTCGGCGCTCTCCACACTCGTCCCTAGCCATACATTGGGCAAAACGTCCGGGATCCGGGCCACGACCTCGGCCATCCGTTCAGGGCGTTTGGTTAAGATCTGGTAGTTGTGGTGCGGCGTCTCGCGCATCACCCGCCAAACGTCGAGAATGAACGCCTCGCTGACGGCGTCGTGGAACAGGTCGCTCATCGAATTGACGAATATCTTGCGTGGCTTTTTCCAGCCGTGCGGAATGGCGAGGGCCGCAGGATCCTCGCGGACCACCCCGTTCCAGACGGCCCGCTTGCCGCTCTTGCGGGTCAGGCCCTCGTACTTCGGGACCCCCATCGCCTCAAGGCGACGCGCCATCTGCATCGCATAGCAGTTGGTGCAGCCCGCCGTGACGATGGAACAGCCCGCTACGGGGTTCCAGGTGGCATCGGTCCACTCGATCTGGGTCTCAGCCATCAGCCTCTCATCGTCGTTTCGCGCCTGACGCGTCGCGGTCGCGTCACACCAAGCAGAAGTTGAACGTCTAGCACGCCTTTCGAACCGCGTCGCTGGATCGACCCGCATCCTTGCCGCCTGAACTGGCTGCGGCCAACCCCCGTGGACATAGTCTATCGACCTTCGTCACAAGTTTTGCAATGGTAGCGTGAATCGCGCGTGCGGCTCAGACACGTGGAGGTCATGATGATCGGAGATTTGGGCCGATACGCCGGTCGGGAGCAGGCCTACGTCAAACACTTCCTGCTCGGCGGGTATCTAGAAATCTTCGCCCACAAGATCGGCAGCGTCTACCCGGAGATCGCCTATGTCGACGGGTTTTCGGGCCCTTGGCAGAGCACCGGAGAGGCTTTCGAAGACACCTCGTTCGGGATAGCGCTGGCGGCCCTGACACGAGCGAAGGCGACTTGGAAGGGATTGGGCCGCAATCTCAAGGTCTCCGCATATCTCGTCGAGAAGAGCCCGACCGCTTACGCCAACCTGCAGGGCGTCAGGACTCTGTTTCCCGACGTCGAGATAAAGACCTATTCGGGCTCCTTCATCGACCGGGCACCCGAACTGCTAAAGGACCTCCCGGCCCAAGCCTTCGCTTTCCTCTTCATCGATCCCAAAGGGTGGGCGGTCAACATGCAGCGGATCACGCCCCTGTTGAAGCGGCCGAACAGCGAAGTCGTGTTCAATTTCATGTTCGATTTCATCAACCGGTTCGCCGAGCTCCAGAAGCCCCCAGTCGCAGCGAGCCTGGACCGGCTGCTCATCGCGCCGGGATGGCGGGCGCAACTCGCCGCCCCACCGACAGCGGGCGTGAGCCAGGCGGAACACCGCAAGACGGTGTTGGTCGACGCGTTCGCCGCGACACTGCGCAGTCTGGGCGGCTACACTCATGTGGCGGAGACCACCGTCCTCAGGCCGACCCAGGACCGACCGCTCTACAGCCTGGTCTACGGCACCCGAAGCGTGACCGGCCTAGAGGTGTTTCGGGACTGCCAGATCAAGGCGCTGCGCGCGCAAAGCCAGGTGCGCGGCGTCGCCAAGCTCAAAGCACTTGCCGTCGCCAGCCACCAAAACGAACTGTTCGGCTCGGTCGGCGACATGACGCCTGATCCCACCACTAACTTCCTCGACGGTGAGCGTCGCGCCGCCGGTGAGGTCCTTTTGAACCTGGTCCCGACCGCTCCGGGTGCCATACGCTGGGTTGAGGTGTGGCCCCAGGTTTTGGCGCGGGCCATCGTGACGCGCGCCCAAGCCAACGCCCTGGCCGCCGGAAGTCCGGCGTCTTGATCTTCCCGGATTGGGAAGCCCGCAAACGGGTTCCAGACGACGACTACCTGCTCTTCCAACCGTGAGATGCCGCCCTCAGACGGCCGTTCGTTGATCCAGCCGTGCGAGCGCAGAATGGCAAAGCGCGATGCGAATATGGGGCTCGTGCAAGGTCGCCGCCTTGCGCGGGTTCTAGGATCGGACAGCGTCCACCGATCCGGCTCGCAAGCCGCCTCAGCGTCAGGGGTCGCGATCCAGTGCATGGTCGATAGCAGCTCCAGACCGTAGGAGGTCTCGAACCCTTCGATCAGTTCGGTGCCCGATCCAACCGCGCTTGGGCGGTCTCGTCGGCGTCGAGCAAGGCCTCTGCCTCCTGCCGTCCTTTGCCGAGAGCCGTTGGCGTGTTTTCACTTGCCGAACGCAATGCCCACCCACCAGGCGGTCTTTCCGGCCCTCTGCAATGAGCCCCCAGGCGACATTGGAGCTTGGGCTGGGCGAGTCGGCTATGGGCTCAACGCGGCGGTCCGCGACGTCCGCTATCGAGGAAGTTGCCGGAAAGGCACCAATGCGCAAGTCTGGCACGATGCCGATTTTCAGGAGGTCCGCTCACGGGTCAATAGGCTGCATTGCCCTCAATCGATGGCAGTTCCGGCGAGCCGACCACCGCACAATTTACCCTTGCATCCGTTGATCATCGCCGCGATGAACGCGGGGCTCTCAGGCCAACCGGCGTACAGCTCTCCGATGATGCTCACGATCGAACATCCCGAGATCCTGCCTCAGCTCGCCCTGCTGCAGTATGGGTTGTGGCCGTTTCAAGAGCCCGGCGGCGGCATGGGTCTGATCGTCAAGGCGCCCAAGGAGGCGATCCTCGCGTCGCGGCTGAACAATGGGTTCAAGATCTATCTGCTTGAAGATCACACCGGCGAACGATCGCATCTCGGGCTGATAACGGCCTTCTTCGACGACCACGACGAACCCTTGGTCATCAAGTCTCTCCAATACGACGGCGACGCCCATCTAACTGATCTGACGGCCCTGCTGAGCCAGCCGGAGTTCAACGTCCACTTCTTCGACGAACACGACCGGGAGATGCTCGGCGCTCGAGCGCGGAACCCGAGCTCGGACCGGTTTTGCGAGACAATCGCCACGGCGACCTTCCACGACTTCGCGCGGGACACCTTCGAGATCCTGATAAATCGCCTGGAGGATCGCTTTTCCGTGCGCGACGCCGCAGACGACAACCTGGCCTTCACGATCGAGCTGGGCGAAAGGCTGTTCCCCGACGACTTCGTCCTGCTGGACGGCCGGGACCAAGCCTACCGGTTTCACGGCGCCGACAGCAGCCTGGCGGCCAACCGTCTGGACCGGGAAGAGCCAGGCGCCTTTCAGGAGCGCGACATCGCCGTGATGATGGGCCGGGTCTATGAGGGCTCCGCAATCTTCCTGAACCCGTTCCGCGACGACACCGGCAAGGAGTTGACCGACATCCTGGTTTACGACGACCGTGCCGTCCTGTTCATCCAAGCCAAGGACAGCCCCAACACCGAGGCGTCGCTGCGCCGGTCGATCGACCGCAAGCGGGCGGCGGTTCGAGGTCATATCCACAAGGCGGCCCGGCAGCTGACCGGCGCCCTGTCCCATGCGAAACGGGCGGGCGTCCTGAAAGTCCGCCGTCCGGATGGTCTCGTCGAGCTCCCGGTCGGCGACCGGGACCTGATCGGCCTGGTCGTGGTCAGCGAGCTGTTCGACGACGACTACGCCGCCTGCAGCCGCCCGGTGCTCCAGGTGGTGCGGGACACCGAATGCGCCGCCATCCTGATTGACTACCGCGGACTGCACATCATGGCCCAAACCTTGCGATCGCCGACGCGCTTCACCCAGGGACTCGCTCAGCTGTTTGGGGTGGCCATCGATAAGGACGAGTTTCCGAAACCCGCCTGGATCGGCCCGCCGCCGGAGCAATGACGGCCCGGAGCGACACACAGGAACGCGCTCTGTGACTGCTCATGGCGTGAGGAGCCACTAACCTAAGGGTTGCATCCGCTGAACTATGCTTTCACCCTGGGCGAAGGGGGGACAATGATCCAACAACTACGACCGGTTCTGTCGTCGCACAGGCCAATGATGCGCGCCCTGTGATGACAACCGCGGCCAGCATTTCCGTAACCGAGACCCTGGCGCTTCTGGACAAGGAGTTTCGGGAGTTCGCCCTCGCTTTCTCCGAGGACGGTTACGCCGTCTGGCTGGGCGCCGGAATCTCGATGGGCAAGCTGCCGGGTCTCGAAGGCGTCGCCGAGAGCGCCATCGAAAACCTGCGCGGCCACATCGACCCCACCAACCCCGCCTGTCCCTTCAAGGCGAGCCTCGACAACATTCTCGGACTTGCGAGCCTCACCAAGGTCGAGTGGGAGGCGGTCGATTACGACGCCCCTGTCTCGACTTGGGCCGGCATCGAGGCGATCCGCCCCAGACTGGTCGCCCAGTACGCCAATCTCCTGGACCAGGCTCCCTTGGGTCAGGACCAAGATTATCTCGTCTGGTCCGCAGTCGACGTCGTCGGAACCTACGCCAACCCCGCCATCGATCCCGGACCCGAACATCTCGGTCTGGCGGCCCTAGTCTTCGAGGGCGTGGCGTCGGACAACGCCAGCGCCAACTGGGATCGGCTGGTCGAGGTCGCGGTCGATCGCATGAGCGGCGGAGACACAAGCCTTCTTCAGGTCCGGGTCCTGCCGGCCGACGTCAAGAACAATACGACCCGGGCGCGCCTGTACAAGTTCCATGGCTGCGCCTGGCTGGCGGGCCAGAACGGCGGCGACTATCGCGGCCGCCTCGTGGGGCGGGCGTCGCAGATTCACGGATGGGCTGATCAGCCGGAAAACAAGGTCATGGCCGCCAAGCTGCAGGATCTGGCCACCTCAAAGTCGACCTTGATGCTTGGCCTGTCCATGCAGGACACGAACATCCAGAACCTGTTCGTGGTCGCCAAGAGCAATCTGCCTTCAGACTTCCCGACGGCGCCGCCCGCCGTGATCCTGTCCGAAGACAAGGTGGGCGTGAACCAGAGGTCCTTCCTCAAGAATTTCTACAAGGCCGATTATGCCAAGAAGGCGTCGGAGATTGAGGCGTCCGCCCTGCTTCGCGCCTATGCCGCGGCCCTTCTGCCGGCCCTCTGGCTGCACGTCCTCTGCACCAAGGTCGAGGCCTTCATCGCGACCCTGCAGCCCGGTTTCTCACCAGATGAGCAGGTGCGACTGGTCGAGGGCCTTCGCCGCCTGCGAGACGACGCCGCCAAGACCGCGGTCCCTGAGGCCCATGAAGCCTTCATGCTAGGGGCGCTCCCGCGGTTCGGGCGGGCCATGAGTTTGTTCCGCGACGGCAGGGCGCTCGGCGCCGCCGATGGCTACTATCGACCACTGACGACGTCGCCCGCCGCCAAGGTTCTGGCGGACCCAGGAACTCCGGGCTCGGGCCTGATCGAAGCCGCCCTGGGCCTGGCGCTGGTGGGACGCGGCTGTGCGGATGGCCTGTGGTCTTGCCGGGTCGGCGACCCCGCCGATCCTAAAACTGGGGCGCTGACCGTGATCGGCGCGGGCTCGGGTCGAGCGACGCCTGTCTTTATCGTCTCGAACGCCCGGGCCGCCGCGAAACTGGTCACGGACGGCCATGTGGCGGAGAACGACGACGCCGTCCTACTGCACAGCCAGGAGGTGGCGCCCAAGGGATCCCGAACGCCGACCGCGGCCCCCGGCCGGACCGGTCTGCGGACCTTGAGGGAAATCGCGCTGCCCACGCTTGCGACCGGGACCGGCAACCTCGACTCGGCCTATCAGCAGTTCAGATCCAAGGTGGCCCCATGACCGCGACGACTCCGATCGAGAGGGTGGCGGACGTGCTGGAGCTGGCACAGTTCCGCCGCATGCCGACGCCGATCCAGATCGCGGGGCTGGACATCAATGCGCCGGCGGCCTTCGTCGCCAAGTCTCCGTCGCCGGATCTGGTGGTGATCGGCGACACGGTCTCGCAAACGCCGCGCGAACTTCAGCAGGTGGTCGAAGGGGCAGGGCGCGCGCTCGACACCGTCGGCTCCCGTCGTCCGCTGACGCTGGTCGTCGTCGGCCCCCGGCCGGACTCCGGCGTCCTCACGGCCCTGTCACGCCATGCCCGGGTGCTGCCGGTCGGCGAGGCCGCGGATGAGGACAGCCTTCGCAACTGGCTGGCCGTGCTGATGCCGTTGAAGATGCCGACCGTCGCCGGCGGCGCCGGTCATGCGCCGGCGAGCCTGGACGCGCTGGCCGCCAACAGTGATCCATTGACGAGAGAGCTTCTGGATACCGCCTCTCAGGGCATTCCGGGTGCGGTCGCGGAACTGCTTTACGGCCTCATCGACGCGCCGTTCGAAGGCTTTGATTTCGAGGATGACACGGGGATCGCCGAATGACCGCACGCCTCAAATCCCTCAAGGTCACTGATTTCCGAAGCATCCGCGGATTGGCGGATGTCTCGCTCGACGCCCAGACCGTCCTGATCCACGGACCGAACGGGACCGGCAAGACCAGTCTGCTGTCGGCCATCGAGCTCGGCCTGACGCGATCGATCGCCTCGTTCGCCCGGTTCGACGGCGACTACGTCCAGCATCTTCCCCACAAGAAGGCAGACGGTTCCGGAATCGTGGAGCTTACGGTCGGCGGCCTCGACGCCGGGGAGATCGAGGGGCGGATCGAGGTCACCACGACCGAAATCAAAGGCACGCAGGTGCTCGACCACGACCCGGCCCAGTTCTTCTCGGAGCGCTGCTATCTCGCCCAATCCACACTCGGGCGACTTCTCGAAATCTACGAGCACCAGGACAGCCGCAAGTCTGACTCGGCACTGACGCGGTTCGTCAAGGAGCTCATGGGCCTGGAGAACCTCGAGGCCGTGATCGACGGCCTCCACGCGGCCGGCGATGTCCGGCGGCTAAGGGGCTATACGCCGCTGTTCTGGACCGCGCGCGACCAGGGTCCGAGATGGGAGGCCGAGCTTCGCGAGGCGAATGAGGCGATCGCGAGCGAACGGGTCCGCCTGACCGACGCCCAGACCGAGCTCGCGGCAGCCCTGGGCCTGTCCTCGGACCAGATCGCCTCCACGTCGACCGCCGAAATCCGAAGCGACATCGAGACGCGACGCGCGCGCAATGAAAAGCGGATGCAGAGCCTGGCGCGTCGCCGCAGGGACCTCGGCGGCGCGGCCTCCCAGATCCATGACGCCGCGCTCGACCCGGGCAACTCGGTGACCGCCGCCGGAACCGTGCAAACCGACGATCGCGCGGCCTACGATGTCTGGCGTGCGGGGCCCGGCGCCGAGCTGGAGGCGCTCGTGACGCAGGTTCAGGAGTCATTCCCGGATGTTTCGCCGGTCATGGCCGGTCCAGCCCTGGCGCAATCCCAGGCGCTCTCCGCGATCCGGGTTGAGTTCGATCGGCTGACCGCGTTAATGGCCGATGACACGTCGTCCTCTCTGCAGCTCGAAACCCTGGCGACGTCGATTACCCAAGCGAAGGCGCGTCTGGCCGCGATCGATCTCGAGCTCGGCGACAAGACCGGGGCAAGTCAGGAGCTGGCGAAGGCGCTCTCGGCGGTCTCGGAGTTCGTCGAGGGCGAGGACTGCCCGGTTTGCGGCCGCGACTTCTCGGAGGTGTCGGACATGCCGCTGGCGTCTCACATCTCCGGGGAAGTGTCTCGACTGATCTCTGCGGCGGGCCGGGTCCAGGAACTTGTGTCCGACCGATCGACGACCGCATCACGGCTGGCCGGCACTGAAGCCGAAGCCGCCGATCTCCGCGCGAAACAACTTCCAGCGGATCGGCGCGCCACGACCCAGCGGGCACTCGCCCTGCTGACCGAATGGCGCAACGCTCTCAATGCGCTGAGCGCGGCGGCCCAGGAGGGCTCCCGACTGCAGATGTCCGCCGCCTCCGCCGCGCAACGCCAGGCGGTCGCAAGCACGCGGCGGACGGCGCTCTCGGGCCTGCAGGAACAGATGAGCGCTTATGCGGTCGAGCTCGGCATAGAGCCGTCGCCCGCCGGTATGCCTCTGGGCATGGTCGTCGAGCGTCTGATCGACGAGGCCAGTCGCCAGGAGCAGGCTGCCTACGAGGCGGACGATCTAGACCGTGAAGCCTTCAACACCGTTGAGGAGATGGAGAGCGCGCGGCGTGCACTCGAGGCGGCCACCGCTGACCAACGCCGTCTCACCATCCTGACAGAAGATTTGTCCGCGCGGCGAACGGAAGCGGATCGGCGGATCGGTCTCGCCCGGGACCTGGCCGGTCGCGCGCAGGCGCTGAGGACCACCAAGGTGCGTCAGGTGTTCAACGACGAGCTCAACGCTCTGTGGCGCGAGCTCTTCATCCGGCTGGCACCTGACGAGGCTTTCGTGCCGGCCTTCGCCCTGCCGTCGAGCTCCAACGGCGCGGTCGAAGCCATTCTGGAGACGCACTACCGATCGGGCGGCAAGGGCGGCAACCCGCGCTCGATGCTGAGCGCCGGCAACCTCAACACAGCGGCCCTGACGCTATTCCTGTCCCTGCACCTGTCGGTGAAGCCGATCCTACCCTGGCTAATCATCGACGATCCGGTGCAGAGTATGGACGACGTCCACATTGCCCAGTTCGCCGCTCTGTTGCGGACCCTGAAGCAGGACGGTCGTCAGGTTATTCTGGCCGTCCACGACCGACAGCTGTTCGACTATCTCGCCCTAGAGATGAGCCCATCCTCGAACGGGGACCGACTGATCACCATCGAGCTCGGCCGAGGCGCCGACGGCAGGACCACGGCACACTGGAAGCTGACAGCCTACCAACCGGACACGGCGATCGCAGCCTGAGCCGATCGCTTTGTGCCGCATTTCGTCCGCGGCTGACAGTCGTCAAAGTCTGCTGCGCCGTAAACCAAAGTCCGCTTCTGGCGCTGTGCCGACAAGACTCGCTGACCCAAAGCGACCGTACATGCGGCAAGCGTCTCGGCAACCACCCCTGCAATCATGAGGCCGAGTCCGGCACTTCAGGCAACGCCTCGCCGCCGGTCTCTGGCAGGTTCTCAAGTTCCTCCTCCCAGAACACGTCCTTAAACATCAGCCAGCCTGGCTCGCTTATCGCGGTCGCATTGATCTCGGCGATGTCTTCGGCGCCGAGCTGCGATCGCCGGAGCTTGAACGTCTCTTCCTTGGGGCTAATGGTGTAGAGCTTGACCTGGGACTGGTCGTTTAGCAGCCGCACCATGCTGCTGATCACCGCATGGTCGCAGCGCAGCCCGAAGTGGATCGCGGTGATTCGAAACGGCAGCTCCTTGATGCCGTTGTGGTCACGAACGTCGCGCCACTCCCTCTCGTACTTCCACTCCGAGGACTTCGCGTAGAAATAGGTCTGGAGAACACGATCCTTGGCCGCAGCGTCGTCTGAACCTTTCCACCGCGCAAGATCGCTCGCTTTAACGGCCCGGGGCGCGCGATAGCTGACGGGCCTCAAGTTCGGATGCTCCTGGTCAGTCGTGTCGTACTCGACGCAGATCCCGCGATGCTCGTCGGCATAGTGGCTCCACATCAACGCCGAGGACCAGGTGGCGGACAACGATAGGACGCCGTGCTGCGAGAATTCGTCGTCGAGCTCGTCCTTGATGTCGCGCGCGAGCATCCGAACGAGATAAGCCTCGACATCCTTGTCTGTCTCGAAGTCTCCGTACTCCGTCGACATATAGCGAAGGTAGCCCACTCGGTCGGCAGCCTGCTTCTTTTCCAGCCGCCGCAAAAGCATCCGGTAAAGGAGCTTCTCCAGCGTCGCCCGACCGACATCCACGTCGAAAGTCGGGTCGCAATCCAGCGGGTCGTTGAATGTCCTCGGCCGAGCATAGTAGACCTCGGCCTCAGTCAAGCTACGTAGCGCTCGAACGCCGAAAGCGCGATACTTATAGAGCTTGTTTGGCATCATGCTCCCCCGGGCCAGACTGCCGACTTCAATCTGAGGGGGCAATGCCGAGGACGCAGGTGGCGTGCTCATGGGCAGCGAACGCACCGCTCGCTCCTCTTGCAAATGTCGCCTTCCTGGAATGGGGCCGACGGCAGCTCCTGGCGCGAAGCGGCCCGCCCGTCCCCCGCTCGGGTTGCGAAATGCGCATAAGGTGGGCTCCCCGAAATCCGCATAAGGGGCATTCAACGAGCCCCGACCGACAGTTGGCGGACTGACAGCCCCTGCTCGCGAGAGTTCGCCTCACTCGAGCAGGTTCACCACCTCCCTCGTGGTCAGCCCAGCCGAGGCCCCCCTACGAAGGAATTCGCCTTGTCCAGGCGTTCAGTGAGCCAAGCGTCGTATCCCGCCAAGACCCCGTCGGGATCCGGCTCACCAGCCTCGACCAGTTCGCTGATGAGCGCTCGGGCCGCCGGGAGGTTCAGCGGGCCATCTCGATCAACAAGCAAGCGATCCGCGAGGTCGGCGTCAGCCTCCCGTCGGTCCTCCTCGTTGAACGCCGAGCGATGCTCCATGTGGAGCAGACGCCGCCCGAATACTCTTAGACGCGGATCTGCGAAGCGGTCGATAATCTCCCGCCGACCGCCTTTTGACTCTTCGTGGAAGTCCGCCATGAGAGCTTGGTCTGCCTCATCCGGGAAGCCGTCGTACAATTGTTGCTCGGGGTGCAGAGGCGGCGCCCTGTCGGCCCAGCGACAAGACTGTAGCTCCGCCACCCTTGCGCCAAAGTCCGGGTTTGCTTTCAGCCATTCTGCCCGCTCCTCAGCCTCAGCGACGTCTCCCAGTTGCCAATCAGGCGGCGCATCCCACGTCATCGCCAGAGCGGGCGCGGCATTCACTCTCAGCCGACGAAGCGGACCGCCGGCTTCTGCAATCAGCGAGCCGAGCTCGTCCTGCGACAGCCGTGCGGCAGCTGCTGGGTCTTCCGCCAAGTTCCAACAGAGACGTCCGTTCGGACTCCCGACTTCTCGGGCCAGGTACGACACGAACCGATGCGAAGCCTCGAACCGGAAGAACTCGGTGAGGACGAATACCAACTCCGCCTCCACAAGCTCCGCGACCACGGATTTGTTCGAGGTCCGGATGAAGCGGCTCCAGACTTCCGGAGCTCCCGACGCGACGCGTCGGCACAGCGCCAACGTCGTTTCGGTGTCCACCAGAGCGTCATGCGCGGACCCGAGATCACACCCGTTCGCGGCAGCTACTGCCTCAAGGCGGAAGGTCGGTTGACCATCGGGGCCTAACGGTAGCGTCAGACACGGGGTGCCCTCGGCGCAGGCGGCCAGCACGATGTGCATGGCGTCTGCTCGCCCACACCCAGGCGAGGACGTGAGGTAAGCCGGGAAAAGGCATTGGAAGAGCGCATGTCGCAGCATCTCCTCGTCGAACCGGATGGAGTTGTAGCCGATGAAGATCGCCTTGCCCCATTGCGCGAGCCGCCATCGGATCTCTCGCACCATCTCGTAATGTGAAGGGAGCGCCTGGTCAGTTAGCCGTTCGATCGACAATCTGTTGGCCAAGAGGGCCCGGGGATGTGGCACCACGTGGGGCTGTAGCCGACAACGAAGGTCGAAGCGGTCCAGTTCATTCAGTTCGGCGTCTGTGTGGATTGCCGCAAATTGGACGATCTGGTCAAACCCCTTCCGCAAACCCGTCGTCTCTGTGTCGTAGAAAACGAAGCCCACGGTGCCCAGCCTTAGACCATAAGACGATAGCGGATCGCCGAGGTGCTCACCCGAAAGCGACGACCAAGAGCCTCAACCTTTTCGTCATCATCAAGGTCCAACCCTCCTGAGTCGATCAGCGCATCTAGAAGAAACTGCGGCATCAGAACCTCGGCCGCAAACGCGTTGGCCTCGATCTCCCGCCAATCGACGCCCTCGGATGCCAGCTGATCTCGCCTCAACACCCGAAAACCCCGATCTACATGGACCTCGGCCTGGAGGATGTCTGCATGCAGTTCGTGGTGGCCGAACTCGTGAGCGAGCGTGAAGCGTTGGCGATTCGGGTGATGCAGCGCGTTCACACCGATCATCCCTACACCGTCGCGGATGTAAGCCATGCCCGAGAGGTCATCGGCGAGTGGAGCATGCTGAAGTACGATGCCACGCCCCCGGATGATGCGTTCGATCGGCACCGGAGCAGTCCGCACCCCCGCCTCGGTCAGGATGCGACGTGCTTTGTCGCGCGCGCCAGCGATGTCAGGCCGCCTCATGGCCGAGGACGTGCCGAAGCCATGGCGGCGGCAATCATATGCGAGATCTGAGCCTTTGCCGTGGGGCTCACGTCGTCCGACAAAGCCAGGGCCTGATCCTCGAGGGAAGGTGCCCGCGTCGCCGGCAGGAGGTCGGTGACCTGAGCCAGTTTTAACGCGGCAGCGATATCGCAAGCCTGATGCAACAGCACGCTTTGACGGCCCCGCTCAATGTTGGCGATCGACGCCCGTGAGAGCCCCACCCTCGTCGCCAGATCGGCTTGGGTGATGTTCAGCTGTTGCCGTCGGACAGCTACGGCCCGTCCGAACTCTTCGTAGCGGTAATCTGGCTTCATCGGTGGATTGTTTGAGTTGCGCTGCGGTCCGTGTCAACGCAGCAAACATAATGTGATTATCACAAACTCGGTTAAGTTTGTGTTGACGCCATCCGTCATCTCCGAATTAATGCGGTGGCTCGGTCTCCCCACGAGTCCAAGTTCGGACGCCATCCAGCAGGTGAGGTCCGATTCAGCCAACGCCCGAACGAGGACCTTATGTCGAACAACAAGCCTGATCACCCTGGCCGCCCCGAGAATCCGGGCCGGCCCGATAATCCCGGAAATCCCGGAGGCCCGGGGCGTCCCGACCACCCGCAACACCCCGATGTGCCGCCCGGCCCCCCGAGCGAGACGCCGGGGCGGCCTGGTGGCCCGCCGGTTCCCAGTCATCCGACACCGCACCGCCCGGTCGGCTGATATGGACGGATCGATGCAGCGCGGGAGCGACCTCGACTGGTGGCAACGCTATCCCGCGCTGCTCGACGCCGAGCTGAACGCCTTTGAGTCTCATGATGCGAAAGCCCAGATTGTCTCGTCAGCCTTCGGCTACCTCATCCTGGATGTGCAGTGGCCGACCGAGACAGGTACCCTTGGCCTCAGGGTCGGATACTGCCCGACCCACCCGTATGGGCGGCCGTCTGTCGGCACCTCCGAACTGAAACTGTCTCGTCATCAGGACCCTTTCACCGGCACCTTGTGTCTGCTGACCCAAGCCTCTGATCAGTGGCGACCGGGAGAACCAGCTGCTGAACTGATCGCCACTCAGCTCCCGCGCGCCATCGCGGCGGCGGCCGCACACTCTCAAGGTAGCCCAGGCGAAGCCGTCGACCTGGAGGAGCACGCGCCCGACCCACTGACGACCTACTTCGATCGTCAGTGCGATCAGGAATCCATTGTGTTGTACGACTCCGAACTGCGCCCTCCGCCCGGTCGCTGGGGTTCAGCCACTTTCAGCATCCGCCAGCGGGCAGCAGGTGGCGCAGAGATCATCCTTCGAACCCTCACGCCAGCCAAAGGCCCATGGTTCGCGCCACCCTTCGAACCTTGGAAGGAGGCCGGGACTATCCAGTCGGTCGTGGGACGCTGGGTGCGTATGCGGCCAGAGGCGACATCGGATCTTGGAAACCTTGCCGCGCAGGTTGAGGCTGTCATCGCACGGGACAATGTCGGGCCGAAGGTGTCGCCGAAGAGCGGCCGGCGTGGTCCTGCGGGTCCCGAGCTGACGGTCATCCTCTTCGATGAGGAGGTCGAGTACGGTCGTGATGGCCCGGCCTGCCTGTTTCTCTACCGCTCGGCAGAGAACCAGCTGGCGCTGGTTGGTGGACGTCGGATCGCACCGGATCTGCTGGCCCGCACGCCGGCTTCGGCCGGTCTGCAGAATAAGCGCGCTCTTTTGGTCGGCGCTGGCGCCATTGGCGGCTTTGTAGGCCTCGAACTCGTCCGCGCCGGATTGGGCCATCTGGACATCGTGGACGGCGACTCGATCGAGCCGGGCAATAGTGTCCGCTGGGCTCTCGGACGGGAGTACTGGGGTCGACCGAAGGCACACGCGTTGGCCCACTATGCGGCGCTGCACTATCCAATGAGCCAGGTCGACGGCTACGCGTTCAAGGTCGGAGGCGCCGTGACCGTGCCGGACCGGGCGCGCGAGGCTGCCGTCCATCCGCTCGAGTGGCTGCGGGAGAAAGTTCTCGCCGCAGATGTGGTTGTCGACGCGACCGCCTCCGTGGAATGCCAGCTGTTCCTCGAAGGCTTCTGCCGGGCGCTTGGTAGACCCTACGTCATGGGCCACGCCACCGAAGGCGCCGCAGGCGGGGTGGTGGCGCGGTTCACCCCCGACCGTCCTGGATGTCGGGTCTGCTTGAGCGATCACTGGACAGACGATACCCTGCCCCAGCCGGTCATCGATCCCGCCGGCACCCTGACCCCGGTCGGGTGCAATCAGCCGACCTTCACGGGCGGGGCTTTTGACCTGCAAGAGGTATCGTTGGAACTCGTCCGCTCCGCTATCGGAGTGATTGTCCCCGATCTCTATTCCCGGGACCAACCCAGCTTGGCGCTGCTGGATCTGATGGCAGACAACCGGCGGATTGTTCCGCGCTGGACAGCGCACGAGATTACGCCCCATGGTGGTTGCCGCCTCTGCGCTTTCGCATGAAAATCTGGCTTGCTTTCGCTGCGATCGAACAGATCACGCGCCTTGCGGAATCCTATTCTCCGCTGGAGACCGGCGGCGTCCTGATGGGCTGGCGAAGTGGGCCAAATCGCGTTGTCGCAGCGATTATCGGCCCGGGTCCGCGCGCTCTGCACGGCCGGCACATGTTCCTGCCGGACCATGAGTGGCAGGTGGGGCAGATCGACCTCGCGTTCGCAGCGTCAAAGGGCGACCTGGACTATCTGGGGGACTGGCACACTCATCCTGATGGTGTCGCTGCGCTGAGCGCTCTCGATCGCAAGACCCTGCACAAGCTCGGCCGGAAAACTCCCGATGCGATCATGGCCATTGCCGCACCCATCGAGGCTGGTTGGGAGATCGCCGCCTGGCGACAGCCGCGAGGGAGATGGCTGGAGCGGCCCGAGGCGGAGATCTGCGAGGTGGTGCCGTTTGATTCCCAGTACGTGCTCCCTCGTTGGTGAGCCATCTTCGGACCTGTGATTAGGAGCGCGCCACGGAGCAACAACCGGATGGCCTCCCATCCCGTTCTCGTCCCGTTCGCGAAATGCGCATAAGGGGGCTTTCCGAAATCCGCATACGTGTCACGCCCCGGAACGGAAGCTGGGATTAATACGGCGCACTACCAACGCCGACCCGACGCTCCGTTTTCGATGGCTAGTCAAGCCGGCTGAGCCGCTGCTCGCGCGGATCAGCCCCCCCTCCTGGCTAGTTTCATCGCGTGCTCAAAATGCGCACAGCATCGCTACTGTTGTCAGCAGGTGGAGCGCCGCAGTGCTATGGATCGTGGGACTCGACCGCGGCCAACCCCTCAGGGGTGATAACAACGGTCCCATCCGCAATCGCCAACAGCCCGAGGTCGACTAGCGATTCAACCGCCGCCTTAATCTCTGCCGGTGGCGGCAATCGCGGCGGCGTGGTGGCCTTTGCGGCGAGCGCTAGAATTTCGCGGTGAATATGAAGCAAGGGCATCGGCGCCTCCCAGGCAAGGAGCAATAGCGCTCCCACTGAGACAAGCCCGGACTAGCCGGGCGCGGCAGCACTGACGCTCCGTTGGCAGGCGAAGTCCAGATAAAATACCAAGATGATCCGAGGAGTTAATCGGTCGCGCCCACACGGGAGCGTCTTTTCCGAGCATTTCTCCCTTTGGGTGCGGGCGATGGACACGCTTCGATACGCATAAGCACCACTTTGAGAAACTCAGCCATTGGTTCGATGACTGACTACACCTCGCCGAGGTCACTGAGGGGTGGCTAGCGGAGGTAACCGAGCCTTGCGATTCTTGGTTGCGCTAAGTTGGCGATACATGTTTGGATGGAATCGAGAATAGGGTCCCAAGGGAGGAATAAATGATCAAGAAGCTTGTCATCGCCGCCGCCTTCGCCGCCTCGCTCACTGTGGGCGTCCCGTCCGCGTCCGCCAGCAACTTCATTTGCATGCAGCAGTACCAAGCGGCCCTGGCCGACTGCGGAAACGACGAACTTTGCCAACTCGCTGCGAACCGGGACTTCCTCGACTGCCTGGATCGGCTGGAGAACGTCGAACAGTAGCCCCCGGCACACGCGTCCGATTTCTGCCCCTTAGGGCGTTGAGGCCCGCTCCGGTTCGCCGGGGCGGGCCTTCTGGCGTTGCAATCCTCACTACGGGTCGCTGAACCTCCACAACGGGTCGAAACCCGACCTCGAGCCTCGGCCGATCTCAAGGTCCGCTCACCGGCGCCGACCGACTATCCACTCGTGACGTGAAGCGGCCCTCCCCTGCTCCGCTCCGATTGCGAAATGCGCTTAAGATTGCGGTCCCCGAAATGCGTATACTGACGCCGGTATAAGCGCGACGATCAGAGCAGGTGAGGTAGATGTTTGCCCTCGACAACCAGACCATCGGATTTATCGAGATCGTTGCTGGCGGGCTCGGGCTGATCTTTGCGCTCGGCGGCTTCCGTAGGTCTCAGATCCACGGTTGGCGAAGCCGGGCGGATCAGGTGAACGCCTGGGGGCTGACGATCTTCAGCTGTCTACTGGTCTTGAATGGATTGGTGTTCTGGCTGGGTGGGTAGCAGACGTGAACCTGCTCCAGTTCGCCGCAGTAGGAAGCGGTGTTAGCGGGTCTGTTCGACACCGCTCAGGGCAAAGCAAAGAATCGTGGCCTCTCTCCGGAGAGGTATGCTCCGTCGGTTCGTCGACAGGGCGCGGTCACCAAGCTACCGAAGGATGCTTCAGAAACATCCCAGAGATCGCGCCCTTCCAAAGCCCGCCCTGATGCGCGGGGGAAGAAGTCCGTCCCCGTGAGACGCTCGACGTCACCAACAGTCGATATGTGGGCGCGCAGGTAGTTGACCACCGGCTCGCCATCCACGTCGGTTTGGTCGTGCGGCAGCAGGATCGTCAGAGTCTGGAGGCGACCTTCGCTATCCTCACGAGCGAGGATTTTAAAGTACGCCGATGGCACCGCGACATTCATTCGGCCAGAGCGAGACCGCATCCGAACGCTGTCATCATCCTTGTCGCGAACGCCGTCACCGTCTCTGTCGAAGACAGCGCCGTTCAAGATGTAGACGAGCGTCCCCGCCTCCGCCCATTGTCGCACCAAGGATTCGAGGATCTGCCAGATCCCTCTGTTGAACTGACAAAACTGGGGCGTCATGTTCGACATGACGAAGGTGTTGATGATCGGGACCTCTCCAAACGTCATATCGGCGTTGGGGACCATATGCCCTTGGTCGAATATGGCTTCGTCGTAATCTGCGGGCCGTGATGCTGCCGCCGCAGGAATTCTGGGATCTCGGCGGAAGCAGTCGATCCGCCCTGACCTCAGCGGCTTCAATCCGAGCACGTTCGCGGCCCAGACCGGTCCCCGCAGATCGTCATCGTACTCAATCACATAGTCTCGCTGCACGAGGCGGCGTTCGTTGGAAGCATCCGTCGATACGGGGGCGCCCCACGGAAATACGATCTCCGTCGCCAGGTCTCGATCACGCTCGTTGAGCCAGAGTTGACGGTCTGCGGCTTCCCGTTGTGCCGCAGTACAGTCGGCAGCATAGCTCGCCGTTGGCAAGCCAAAGACGAGTGCCCAGGCTCCAAGAAGCCAAGCGGCGTTGCGTTTCAACATGGTCTCCCCCTCAAGAGCTGTCTGTTAGCGTCTGGTGTTTGAGCGCCGATAGGCTGCCACCTGGGCATCCGAGACGTCGCTGGCGTAGCAAATCGGGGACGCGCCGCCCGGGCGGCTGTAGGCACTACGGCCACCACACCGACTGCCGTTACGCGCTGTGCTGTATGGACAGGGACACGATCCCGAATAGCTGGAGATGGACTGCCGAATGCTGGCCTGCCTTACCTGGGCGTCGGTCATCGTCTGCTGACCGGACGACGGGAATGCCACCGCCAGCGCCATGAAAATGGCCAGTCCGATACTCGTCACCGAATGCTTGGTCTTCATGTTCAACTCCCCCTCTGTTTTCACCGCCATGTGGCGGCACCCTCAGTCTTCAGTGTCCCAACCGGCGGCGCCGCCCAGCCGCACCGAGGCCCAGATCACGCCCTGCTCCCATTTCCCGACATTGCGGTCAGCCATCGCCTCTTTCAGGATGTCGTCAGCTTCCTTGCGCGGGTACGGCGCGCCGCGTGTAATGCCGCGATGGGTGTGCCACTCGCCGGTGCCCCTGGTTGCGTAGAGAAAGTCGTGAATGATGGCGCCCTTCGCCCAAGGACCATCTGGCGGATAAAACGACCCTACCGCGCGCGGTACTGAGGCCAGATCCGTCACAAACCCCGGCGGGACGACGATGAGTTCTTCAGGGTCGTCACCCGCCTGGTATTCGAGCGCCCGCTGGACTGCCCACAACGAGCGCCCGGCGCGGATCGAGGGCCCATCCTCGTTGTCGAGAAGGACCAGAACGAGCTTTCCGGCAAAGCGGCCGGATCGATCGGTCCGGGGCCTGTTTGGAAGCGTTCCCGCTGCAGTCGGGTCTGAACGTTCCAATCTGGCTACCCTTTGTGACAGTCAGGGCAGCAGTGGGCACAGCCATCCGAGGCCGGATAGATGGTCTTGGCCTTGGCCACGGCGGCGACGCAGGAAGGATACTCGCCCAGGTACGCTTGCTCTGAATCAGCGGCAATCAGGCGCACGTAGATACGTGGACCTCATGGTCCCCCGACGAGACCTGCGCATTGTCGTTGACATAGTAGCCAGCCATGGCCGCCTCCCCCGAGGTTCAAGTCACCACCTTAGCGAAGAGCCCCGCCGCATGCTACTCACGTTAGTATTCGTGTCTATTGATACAACTTTAATTTGCGCTGCGAGAACCCGGAGCACTGGAACACTCTGTGGAAGGTGGACCCCGACCAGGTCGCGGCGATCTATCAGAGCACCCTGAACTGGGACGCGCCGCCCGAGCGGCAGATCAAGGTGTCCGTCGAGGATCGCATGCTGTCCGACGGAAACGGCAACCCCGTCATTGATCCGGAAACCGGCCGGTCTTTCTACAACCCGCTCAACACATGGAACTGTGGCCCACGAGCGTATCGATCCAGCGCGTCCGGCATGTCGGGTGGGGCGATGCATCTGACGAGCACGCCCAACACGCTGCAAACCGGGCTCGGCTTAGGCGGCACTGGAAACTCTCATGCCCAACCTCGGATCTGCTGCGGCCAATACGGTCAGCAGTACCGTCACAGCAATCCGCACATCGGCCAGACAGTCAACCAGGTGGTGCAAGGAACGCGGCTTGGCATCCCGCCCCAGACCGTGTGCCTGGCCGATCCGGTTGGTCTCTACATCCAGGCTCCTGGCAACCCCACTGCCTTCACCTTCGGCCCATCGATACAGGTCGGCCGAGAAGTACCCTCTGATGCCCGAGCCTCGGACATCTGGCAGCTCGTGCGTGGGTCGGCTGTGCTCAACGATCCTGTCAGGGGTGGGCCGTTCCCGGGCAACGTGATCCTCCATGCCGTAGCCCAGATCCCCTCGGCCTGGCTGGCGATGAACCCCACCCTGACCCTCGCCAATGGACTTCCGTTATACATTAGAGCTTTGGCCTGGCCAAATTTGAGACAGCTCCGCTTTTGGGTGACATCTTATAATTATAAAGGAGAGCCACGATGATTATGGAGGGGGGCCACGCCATAGAACGCCCCGACCGACACCTTCAATAGCGTGTTCATTTAGCACGCCTACTCTAGCGGGTTGGCCATCAACTATACCCTCACCCGGCAAATCGCCGAGCGATACATAGATTCGATCGTAGATTATTTGGCAATCGATATCAGTCACTGTTCGGGTCGACAACACGTCAAATTCAAAAAAACCTGAACCTCTCTCCCTCCAATTAGAAGGTACGACGTTACCCGTATAACGCACGTAGATCGGCCCCAGAGGAATACGAAATTTTGCTGAATTATACTCATCTCCAGCAAATATTAAAACAAAAATACTTTCAGAATTGGCCACCGCCACCCCAACCTCTGATCGATATTCGCAATTTGCAGGCTGCATCAAAAGCAGAATGGAAGCCAGCCACATCTCCATGATATTCTCACATCCCTCTGAATGATATTAACCGTAGTACGTGGATTTCGGATAGAGGCCTCCCAACCGCCGCCATCATAATCATATCCGTCCTCTCTGTAAGGATCGGCTCGTGTGATCGATATAATATTGCCTCTGTGCACCCAACCAATCACCAGGAATTCAAACGAGTTCCATTCTGGTCTCACTGAATAACGATCCCTAGCAACTTCTCTGTCATAACCCGATGCAACGGCGGGGTTTTCTGTCGTCCAACATGAGCCGCCGCCAAAACACGATGGGCCACCATACATATCAGCTGGATCACCATAAAGCCGATAGACCATAACGTGGCCGGAGCGCCTCCATCTATCGGCCTCTGACGTTGCTGATATCACTCGACCTGCGATGCCCAATCTCTCCGTACCCCGCGTAGAGGTTGTTGCGGACGGGGCCCGAGTCCCGCTTGGGCTTGTTGTGGTTCCCGCTGTTGCGGTATTCGCGCTGGCTGATCCAGCCGGAGGATCCTGAGAATTATAATCTTCCTCGTTGTCGACCTCTCCCAAGAGTGAGCATTGGTCGCTTGAAACCCCTCGAGAACAGTGAGCCAGCCCCGTCGGATCCGTATGGTTCATCGGATCCGCCCCGACGTACAGATGGTGCTGACAGGTTAACTCCGCCAAGTCGAAAGTCGCCCTACCCTGCTTGAGATCAGGCAACGGCGGCGGCCCACGCGGTCGCTGCCTCGGCGCGGAAGCGTCGAAGGGTCGGTCTGCTGATCAGATGCCGTTGGATGTTGAAGGTGTTGTAGATCGCCGCGTGAGTGGTGAGGAATCTCTGGGCTGAGGCTTGGGATTTGAACCGCTGCTGCTGGCGTTCTCGTCGGCGGATCGGCAGGTGCGAATTCTCAACGCGGTTGTTCGCCCGGAGCCAGCCCGGCCGGTGCAGGTGCCTCAGATCCAGCTGATCCAGAGCGGCTCCGTACGACGCCAGCCCGTCAGTCGTGATTGTCTGCGGCTCGACCGGCTGATTGTGTAGGAGGCGCCTCAAAAGTCGGAGCGCAGCCTCTGTGTCCCGTCGTCGCTGGACCACAAGGTCGAGAACCTCGCCTTCGTCGTCGACGGCCCGCCAAAGGAACATGCGCTTGCCGCCGATCCAGCAGACCATCTCATCCAGGTGCCAGCGGGGCGAAGGGGCCGGCCGACGACGCCTCAATCGCCTGGCGATCAGGGGCCCGAACTTGATGGTCCAGCACCGGATCGTCTCGTAGCTGACCTCCATCCCCCGTTGCGCAAGCAGCTCCTCGACGTCCCGAAAACTGAGACTGAATCGAAAATACAGCCACACAGCGTGGCGGATCACGTCCGCCGGAAATCGGTGGCGCTTAAACGAAATCTGCTTCACGATAAATCATCCCCAACAGCGGCTTACGCCGACATTGCCGGAGACCTTTTAGCGTTAGCCTGACAGCACCCCCTCCGGGGTGATAACGACGGTCCCTTCTGCAATCGCCAGCAGCCCGAGGTCGACAAGCGATTCCACCGCCGCCTCAATCTCTGCCGGTGGCGGCAATTGCGGTGGCGTGGTGGCCTTTGCGGCGAGGGTCAGAATTTCGCGGTGAATATGAAGCAAGGGCATCGGCGCCTCCCAGACAAGGAGCAATAGCGCTCCCACTGAGACAAGCCCGGATCAGCCGGGCGCGGCAGCACTGACGCTCCGTTAGCAGGCGAAGTCCAGACAAAATATCAAGATGATCCGAGGAGTTAATCGCTCGCGCCGACACGGGGGCGTTTTCTCCGAGAGTTTCTCCATGTGGGTGCAGGCGATGGACACGCTTCGAATACGCATAAGCACCACTTTGAGAAACCCAGCCATTGGTTCGATGACTGACTGCACCTTGAAGGCGCTTCTTGGAATTCAGCCATCGGTTCGATGACTGACTGCACCCCTTTGCGCCCGTGAACAGGTCGTGGTAAGATGATCTATGTTGAGTTTCGTCCGTACGGCGATTATCGCGTTAGCGTTCGCTGGCTTCCTCGGCCAGTCTATGGCGCGCGCGACGCCGTTCCCTGCTGCGGCTGACACGGTCGAGATGGCGGCGGACTGCGCCGAGATGATGATCGACGAGACCGGCCCGTCCGACCAAGGCCGGATGCCGTGCGATGACATGACGCCCGACTGCATCGCCAAGATGGGCTGCACCACCGTGTCGCCGGTCTTGACTTCTGGATCCACGCTGTTCCGTCCGCTGGCCGGCCCCGGGCTATCCTACAGTCAGTCGACGACTCGCCTTGACGGGACTGGGCCCCCTCCGCTTCGAGCTCCTCCAAAACGCCTGCTCTGAGATTTTTTCGCGGGTCGCGCGTTATTGTCTAGCGGCGCGCCCATTCGAGCAGCCGAGTCCGGGACCTGAACAGGCGCGGACGAGCGTTCCGGAGCCATTACTGTGTTGAATTACCTCAAGGGTCGAGCGCTCTTTAGAGCGCCAGCGCGGCTATGCGCCGTAGTGACCGGCGCCTGCGGCCTATTGTCCGTCGGCTCGGCCCATGCCGATCCCCTAACCTTTGAGCAAGCTTTGACCTTGGCTGCTTCGGAGGCGCCATCGTTGCGCGCCAGCGCCCTAAACGTCGAAGCGGCCCAAGCCTCAGCGACTGCCGCCGGCCAACTGCCAGACCCCCGACTCAGCTTCGGCCTCAGTGGATTTCCCATCTCCGGACCCTCGGCGGGCCGGTTCGACGAGACCATGATGACCATGTTCAAGGTCGGTATCCAGCAGGATGTTCCTAGTGGCGCGCGACGGCGCGCCGAACGTAACATCGCCGAGGCCGACATCGACATGGCCTTGGCGAGCGCGGAAACCATCCTGTGGGAAGTGCGCATTGCCACAGGTGAGGCTTGGATCGATCTCCACTATGCCGAGCGCCGGCTGGCCGTATTGGAAGATCTTCTTGTCTCCCTCGAACCGCTTTGGGCGGCGGCTCCCTCCGGGGTGGCGTCATCCCGGATTCGCCCGGCCGAGGCGCTCGAACCCGTGGAATTGAGAGCAGACCTTGAGGACCGACGCGACCGCCTGCAAGCCGATCTCGCCAGCGCGCGGGCGCGGCTGTCGCGCTGGACGGGCGATCCGGCGCCAACAACGGAGGGACCGATTCCAAACATTGACCTGAGCATCGAAACGTGGACCGTCCGCCTCTCGGACCTGCCACCCCTGCGCGCTTACAGTGCGGCCACCCAGCGCGCCACGGCGGATGTGGATTTGGCCCGGGCGGCCAGGTCGCCCGACTGGTCCTTCGAAGTGAGCTATGGACATCGCGACCCGATGTTCGGCGACTTGGTCTCCGTGGGCGCCAGCGTCCGCCTCCCCCTGTTCCAGACCAGCCGACAGGAACCCGTGATTCAGGCCCGGGCCGCCGACGCCTTGAGGGTAAGCGCCGAACGGGAGAGCGCCGAGCGCGCTTGGTTGGCTCAGCTTCAGGGCGATCTGGCGCGGTATTCTTCGGCTCGAGCACGTTGGATCCGGGCGAGGGACGTGGTGTTGCCCAGCTTGCGCAACCGCGCCGATCTGGTGACCGCCAGCTATGCGGCCGGCACCGCCGACCTTTCCGATGTCCTGGATGCCTTTACCTCGCTCGCCGATGCTCGCCTCGACGTCCTGGACAGGGAAGCTGAAGTGGCACGGCAAGCGGTCCAGATCACCCTGACCTACGGGAGCGGCCAATGACCCGTTTCGAGCGTGGGCATCTCCGGTGGGCGGCCCCCGCAGCCGGTCTGATCATCATCGTCGCTGGCATCGGTTGGGGACTCTCCAAACTGGGGGTGGATGGTGCGGCTTCGACCGAGGCCGCTTCAGGCGAGCGCGAAGTCCTCTACTGGTACGATCCCATGGTTCCAGACCAGAAGTTCGACCGGCCGGGTAGGTCGCCCTTCATGGACATGGACCTGGTCCCCCGATACGCCGACGAAGCCGCCGGAGCCGGGGCTGGGGTTCGCATCGATCCCGCCCTCGTCCAGTCGCTGGGCGCCCGCTTTGCAACGGTTCGGCGAGGAACCCTCGAAGGCGATGTCACGGCGACGGCGGTGGTCGACTTCAATGAGCGTGATGTCGCCGTCGTTCAGGCCCGCGCAGCGGGTTTCGTTGAACGTGTCTACAATCGAGCGCCCGGCGACGTCATCCGAGCCGGCGCGCCTTTGGCCGATCTGCTTGTGCCTGAGTGGGCCGGAGCCCAGCTCGAATATCTCGCCGTTCGACGTACGGGAGACGCGGCGCTCACGGCCGCCGCGCGCCAGCGCCTCGTTCTGCTCGGGATGCCCGAAAGCTTGGTGGCTGCGGTCGAGCGCTCGGGCAGGCCACAAACGACAATGACCGTTTACAGCCCTATTGGCGGAGCCATCCGGACGCTTGGCGTCAGGGCGGGGATGACCGTGCCCGCCGGAATGACCCTCGCCGAGATTAATGGACTTTCGACCGTGTGGCTCAACGCTGCGATCCCGGAAACCATGGCAGGTCGCCTGCGCGTCGGCCGAACCGTCGAGGTGACGCTGACGGCCTTCCCCGGAGAACGGATGACGGGACGGCTGATCGCCCTCTTGCCTGAAGTCGCGGGAGACAGCCGGACTGTGACCGCCCGAATCGAGATGGCCAATCGCGCAGGCCGGCTGCGACCGGGTATGTACGGGCAGATCGTATTCGGCGGCGGATCCGAGCCCGCCCTGCTCGTTCCCTCCGAGGCGGTGATCCGCACCGGTCGGCGGACGCTCGTCATGCTGGCGCTGGAGGGGGGCCGTTATCAACCGGCGGAGGTCCGGGTCGGCCGCGAAGCCAATGGGCAGACACAAATCCTCGCCGGTCTCAATGAAGGGGAGCGCGTAGTGGCGTCGGGCCAGTTCCTGCTGGACTCGGAAGCCAGCCTGTCGGGCGTCGAGGCGCGCAGCCTCGACCAGGCGGCCGCATCCGGCGGGCCGTCCGCGTCCGGCGCGGCCCTACACCGGGCCAGCGGACGGGTTCAGGCGATCGGAAATGGAACGATCACTCTCGCTCACGGACCGGTGCCGGCGCTGCAATGGCCGGCGATGACCATGACCTTCCAGATTCCGGAAACGGTCAATCCAGGCGTGTCGATCGGCGACCAGGTGGACTTCACCTTCGAGACGGCCGGCGGCGAACCGACAGTGCGCAGCCTGACCCGGAAGGGGTCGGCCCGGTGATCGCCGCGGTCATACGTGCGTCGGTTAGGGCGCGGATTTTCGTGCTACTGGCCGCGTTCGCCCTGCTGGCGGGCGGGCTTTGGGCCGTGCGCAGCACGCCCGTCGACGCCTTGCCGGACCTGTCGGACGTCCAGGTCATCATCCGCACAACCTATCCCGGCCAGGCGCCGCAAATCGTCGAGAACCAGGTCACCTATCCGCTGGCGACGACCATGCTGTCAGTCCCCGGCGCCCGCACGGTGAGGGGTTATTCGTTCTTCGGCGACAGCTATGTCTACGTCCTGTTCGACGAGGGGACCGACCTCTACTGGGCCCGCTCGCGGGTGCTGGAGTATCTGAGCCAGGTTCAAGCCCGGTTGCCCGAAACGACGAGGCCCGTTCTGGGGCCCGACGCGACCGGAGTGGGCTGGATCTACGAATACGCCCTGGTCGACCGAACCGGTCGGCACGATCTGGCGCAACTTCGCAGTCTGCAGGACTGGTTCCTTCGCTACGAGCTGAAGACCGTGCCCGGCGTGGCCGAGGTCGCCACCATCGGCGGCATGGTCCGGCAATATCAGGTGGTCCTGGACCCGGTGAATCTGGCCGCCTTCGGCGTGACGCATCAGGAGGTAGTGGAGGCCATAAGGCAGGGCAATGCCGAGACCGGCGGCTCCGTGCTCGAGCTGGCGGAAACCGAATATATGGTTCGGGCAAACGGCTATCTGACCGAGCTGGACGACTTTCGCGCCGTCCCGATCCGTGCGGCAGCCGGCGGCGTTCCCGTCCAGCTCGGCGACGTCGCAACCATCCAGATCGGGCCGGAGATGCGACGCGGGATTGCCGAACTCAACGGCGAGGGAGAGGTGGTCGGCGGCGTGGTGATCCTTCGCTCCGGCGGTAATGCGCGCGCCGTCATCGCGGCGGTCCGCGACCGGCTCGAAACGCTGACGGCTGGCCTGCCGCCGGGTGTGGAGGTGGTTCCGGTCTACGACCGGTCCGAACTCATCGATCGCGCGGTCGAAAACCTCAGTACGAAGCTGATAGAGGAGTTCCTGGTCGTCGCGATCGTCTGCGGATTGTTCCTGTGGCACGCGCGCTCGGCGCTTGTTGCGATCCTGACCCTACCCCTTGGCGTGCTTGCGGCGTTCATCCTGATGCATCTGCAGGGGATCAACGCCAACATCATGTCGTTGGGCGGCATCGCCATCGCCGTCGGCGCCATGGTCGACGCGGCAGTGGTCATGATCGAGAACGCCCACAAACACATCGAGCGATGGGAACACGAAAATCCGGACGCCCGACTGAAAGGCGAGACGCGTTGGCGAGTGATCACCGAGGCCGCCGTCGAAGTGGGGCCGGCGCTGTTCCTCAGCCTGGTGATCATCACCCTGTCCTTCGTGCCGGTGTTCACCTTGCAGGCGCAGGAAGGACGACTGTTTTCTCCCCTGGCCTTCACCAAGAGCTATGCCATGGGTGCGGCGGCGATCCTCTCCATCACCCTGGTCCCGGTGCTGATGGGGTTTCTCATCCGCGGACGCATCCCGGCCGAGCAGAGCAATCCGATCAACCGGGCGCTTGTGTTCGTTTACCGGCGACCGCTCGACTGGGTCTTGCGACGGCCTCGAACGACCCTACTGGTCGCCCTGGCCGCCTTCGCTACCGCCGCCTGGCCCTTGAGTCAGCTCGGCGGGGAGTTCATGCCGCCGATGGACGAGGGCGATCTGCTGTATATGCCCACCGCGCTGCCAGGCCTGTCGGTCGCCAAGGCGTCGGAGCTGCTGCAGCAGACCGACCGGATGATCGCCACGGTCCCGGAGGTCGAAAGCGTGTTCGGCAAGGCCGGTCGGGCGGATACCGCCACCGATCCGGCGCCGCTGGTGATGTTCGAGACGACGATCCGCTTCAAGCCCCGCGATGAATGGCGTCCCGGCATGACGCCGGAAGGGCTGGTCGAGGAACTGGATCGCGCTGTGCGGGTCCCTGGGCTGACCAATGTCTGGGTGCCGCCGATCCGTAACCGGATCGATATGCTCGCGACGGGGATTAAGAGCCCGATCGGCGTCAAGATCTCCGGCGCCGATCTGGCGGAGATCGACCGGATCGCCCAACAGGTCGCCAAGGTCGCTGACACGGTTCCCGGTGTCAGCTCCGCCTTCGCGGAGCGTTTGACCGGCGGTCGCTACATCGATGTCGACATCGACCGTTTGGCGGCGGGTCGATACGGCCTCAACATCGCCGATGTGCAGTCCATCGTGTCCGGCGCATTGGGCGGAGAGACCATCGGCGAGACCGTCGAGGGCGTCGCGCGCTATCCGATCAGCGTGCGCTATCCACGCGAAATCCGGGACAGCCTTTCGGAATTACGGGCCTTGCCGATCCTGACCCCGTCGGGCCAGCAGATCACCCTGGGCTCGGTCGCGGCACTGGACGTCAGCGACGGTCCGCCGATGCTGAAGTCGGAGAACGGCCGGCCGACCACCTGGGTCTATATCGACGTTCGCGGCCGCGACCTCGCCTCAGTGGTGGGCGATTTGCAGACGGCCGTCGCCGAAGAGGTGGAGCTGACCCCGGGCGTCAGCATCGCCTACTCCGGGCAGTTCGAATATCTCCAGCGCGCGGCCGAGCGGCTGAAGATCGTCGTCCCCGCGACCCTGGCGATCATCTTCCTGCTGCTCTATCTGACGTTCGGCCGGCTGGATGAGGCGGCGCTGATCATGGCGACCCTGCCGTTCGCTTTGACCGGCGGCGTCTGGACGCTCTACCTGCTGGGTTATCACCAGTCGGTGGCGACCTCGGTCGGCTTCATCGCCCTGGCGGGACTATCGGCCGAGTTCGGCGTGGTCATGCTGATTTATCTGAAACAGGCGCTGAAGGCCCGGGGAGACAACCCGGACCGCGCCGCGGTGGAGGCGGCCGTGCGCGAGGGCGCGCTGTTGCGTGTCCGGCCCAAGGCCATGACCGTAGCAGTCATTCTCGCCGGCCTGTTCCCGATCCTGATCGGTCACGGGGCAGGTTCGGAAATCATGAGCCGCATAGCCGCCCCGGTTATCGGCGGCATGGTGACGGCGCCTTTGTTGTCCATGCTCGTTATCCCTGCAGGCTATCTGCTGCTTCGGCGGCGTAAACGCAGACCCCTTCAACCTGAGGAGACTTTCCCATGAAATACTCATTGATCCTAGTAGCGGGCATGGCGCTCGGCCTCGCGGCTTGCAACCAGTCGCAGGAGACGCCGGCTGCGACCGACGTGTCGGCGGCCGGGCCAGCTGACATGGCGACCATGCCAATGACGGCTGACGCCGGCGCGCAGACCGGGACCGGGACCGGAACCGGCACAATCACCGCCGTTGACCCCGGCGCCGGCACCGTAACCGTCGATCATGGACCCGTCCCCGGAGTCGGCTGGCCGGCGATGACCATGCGCTTCAACGCGTCAACCGCCGTCGTGGAAGCCGCCCGCACGGGCCAGCGCATCGAGTTTGATGTCTCCGTCCGTGACGGCGTCAACGAGATCACGGCCATTCGACCCGAGTGACGTTGGCGCCGGCTCTGTGTCGTCGAAAGCCCGTCACGGTCGGCCCGCCAAAAGTGATAAGAGGGAAACTTAAGGCATCCCTAAGAGTTCTCCTCTTCGAGAGGAGGCGTCGGCTCTGTCAGCTCAAATGCACCGACCGGTAAGGCCCCGGGTTTAGGCGGGCCAAATGGCCCGCCCGACAAAGACCCACGACCCGTTCCGCTGGTTCGATTCCTCGCCGGAGGTCATCCGCCTGGTGGTGACGTGACCCCCTGAAACTCCTCCAGGAATAGCTAGAGTCCGCCCCTCGAACGGACGGACAGATGAAGCGATCACGGTTCACGGAAGAGCAGATTATCGGTATCCTGCGCGAGCAGGAGGCCGGTGTTCCGGTGGCGGACCTGTGCAGGACGCACGGGTTGAGCTCGCCGACCTTCTACAAGTGGAAGGCCAAGTTCGGCGGCATGGACGTGTCGGAGGCCCGGCGTCTGAAGGCGCTGGAGGACGAGAACGCCAAGCTGAAGCGGATGCTGGCGGACGCGATGCTGGACAACGTCGCGCTGAAGGACCTGCTGGGAAAAAAGTGGTGACGCCCGCTGCGCATCGAGAGGCTGTGGCGCACCTGCGGTCGGTCCACGAGATGAGCGAGCGGCGGGCGTGCCGGGTGCTGGGCGTGGATCGGACCAGCGTGCGCTATCGAGCGACGCGCCCTGACGATGGCGCTCTGCGGGATCGACTGAAGACCTTGGCCCAGGAACGACGTCGGTTCGGCTATCGCCGGCTGCACGTGATGCTCCGGCGCGAGGGTCATGTGGTGAACAGGAAGCGGGTTCAGCGGCTCTATCGCGAGGAGAAGCTGACGGTCCGACGGCGCGGCGGGCGCAAGCGCGCCATGGGCACCCGTCGGCCCCTGGATGAGCCGCTGGTCGCCAACCAGCGCTGGTCGTTGGACTTTGTCTCCGACCAGATGACTGACGGGCGGCGCTTCCGCATCCTGACGGTGATCGACAACTGCACCCGCGAGTGCCTGGCGCTCGTGGCCGACACCTCGCTGTCGGGCCGGCGGGTCGCGCGCGAGCTGGATGCCATCATCGTCCGTCGGGGTCGTCCCGAGACGATCGTCAGCGACAACGGCACCGAGCTGACCTCGAATGCGATCCTGTCCTGGGCCGACGAGACGGGCGTGGGCTGGCACTACATCGCGCCGGGCAAGCCGCAGCAGAACGGCTTCAATGAGAGCTTCAACGGTCGTCTGCGCGACGAGCTGCTGAACGAGACGCTGTTCCGGTCCCTCCCGCACGCCCGGCTCGTGCTCGAAACCTGGCGGCGGGACTACAACGAGCGCCGACCCCACTCGAAGCTCGGATGGCTGACCCCGCAGGCCTACGCCGATGCGCTCACCGGACAGATCGGCCGGCCTGCTGCGCGAGTTGAAAGCTACGCAGACCGGCCTCTTGCCAACCCCACCAACCCCAGCTCAGATCACCCAAGGACTCTCGTTATGGCTGGATGAGAAACGGGGGTCACGTCACCGGAAATAGAGCCAAACCGCCTGGCGGATACCTTTCCGCCGGAAACCGATGTCGCTTGACGAGAGCGGCCGCACGTCCGCCGCCTCCCCACACGCGAGCCATGCCGGGCTCCAAGTGGAGACTTGTCAGCATTAGACTGACAGCACCGCCACGCATTTTCCCTGAAACATCACCGACCTAATGACACCTGCTTAGCCCCGCCAAATGCCGGGCTGTCTCTGGTCACCCATAAGCCAGTGTCGTTTCGCCGTGAATTCCTTGGCAACAGGGAAAAATACAGGCGTTTCAGGGCTCCGGTGTTGTCAGGCTGGGCCCTAAGAGCTGCCGGAACCCCGTTCTATTAAGACAGGCGGAAATGAAGTCTCAGTTGGCGAGACTTATTCGCGGCGGATGAATTCCACGCTCTCTGAACGCTCGCTGGACCCGCAGCGTCACCTCAGTCTCAAACTTCTTCTCATGTGTCGCCTCGAAGACGTAAGGACGCGCCTTTATCTGGAAGGCCACGCAATTTCCTTCGATATGCTGCTTAACCAGCACTGGCGCCGCCTGGTCAAGGTAGGCGTAGGGACTGGTAAGACAAGCTTCTCGGACCAGGTCCATGGCCAACTCAACGTTCTGGTCGATCCCAATGAAAATATCGAAGGGGACCTGCATTTCGAGTGCCCCGTAGTTTCCGCTTGATGTCACATCTGTCAGAATTTTGTTATTTGGGATCGTAATGACGTTATGATCGAGTGTATTCATGCGGACGCTCCGCAAGCCGATCTTGATGACATCTCCGTATTGACCTGCATATTCTACTCGATCGCCGACTTGGAATGGTCGGTCGAACATTATGATTATGCCCGCGATCACTGCTGCCATAAGATCTCTCATCGCAAAGCCGACTGCGAAGGCGAGACCGCCTCCGATCACGGTCAAAGCAGTCGCATCCATCCTCAAGCTCAAGCGAACGGCAACGATGACGGCGACAAGGTAAACGATGAACTGGGAAGCTGATTCCAGCTTCTGGATCGCCGGCCGTCTGCTGACGAAACGCTGAGACAGCACGCCGGACAATCTTGTAAGGCCCCGAAGGACCAGAATGGCTCCGACAAACACCGCTACGGATGCAGCCACGCCTCCCCACCGGACGAAGCCAGCAAGTTCTGCCAGATTTACAGCGGAAGCCGCGACTGCCGGACCCGCGGAAGCCCAGCCGACGGAGACTGAAAGGACAGCAGCAGTAAGCTGCACTTGCGCCCTGAACGTCATGAATCTGCCTCGAGGTGACGACGGTTTAGCCCCCGGGTCACGGCCCTGAACCAGCTCCAGGACACCCGGTGACCGGCTCCCGCAGGTTCAATATGCCCTCGACCAATGGCAACTCTGAGAACATCGGTGACCGTAGTTGGCGGCAGTCGCGTGGCGGCGACGAGTTGCTCCAGCGGTGCACCCGGCTGACGCAATACTGCCCGGTAGACGAACAGGGCATCCAGCGGCAAGCGTTCGATTGCCAATTCCGACACAGGCTGAAACGGGCGAACAAAAGTCTGACCTTCGGCGTCGGTTCCAAGAACGGAGCGCCACAAATGGAGCGCGACACCAGGATTGCCGCGCGACGCATCCCATAACAGGAGCGTAAAAGCCGCCGTCTTGGCTTCGACAGCTTCGAGCAGGTCGATATCGTCGAGCTCCGATGCGTGATCAACGAGCCGCTCGTAGCGCGGCCTTATCCCTGCCTGCTGACTTCGGGCCGTCAGTATCTCCGAAATGGCCGTGTCAGACCACCGGGGGACATGGATCACGGAAGCAAAGAGAGTCGTTGGGTCGCGCAGGCGGCAAATCAGAGGCCATACTGCGCTGTCAAAGGAGAGTACCCAGAGATCTCGGTGAGCGGTTTTGCGAGCCCGCTCAAGGCAGGCGTCCAGATCGGCAAGGCCCCCAACGTCGAAGTGTACGAGTTCATCGACGCCGTCGAGCAACATGGCGATGTGTTCATCCTCTTGGTCGACTCCTTGGTCAGATCCGACCAAATCGACCGCCTGACAAAGTTTCGCCTTCCCGAGGCGTCTGTGGAGATATTTCAACGCGGTCGACTTTCCCGATCCCCTCTCGCCGACGAGAGCGACAAGACCGGGACCAGGTTTCCGGATGAGCTGATCGAGCGCACCTTGCAGAGGCGGCGTGATCCAAACATCCCCATGCACATCCGGGGAGAGTGCCTCGGCCAGCGGCGGCCCAAGGCCGACAAGGTCCGAAACCGCTCTGCGGTCGGTGCGGCTCAGCTCCTGCCGAAACAGGTAGGCGAACCCACGCCGGACAGCGGCAAAGCGTCCGCCAACGGATTTCGCCCTTCGAGTGAGAGCACGGCCCACCACGACAACGGTTCCAACGAGCAGAGCCGCAGGAGCCATGCGCCCTGATCGGTTGGCCAGCATCCATTTCGACAGGGGGCCTGGCCGACGCTGACGCTCAATCCGGTCGTAGGTGACATGCCTCCATCGATATACCAGCGTAACCGCGACCACAGTCGCCACAAGCCAGCCCAACGCCTCAACCCAGCGATAAACTGCCCCCTGCCCAACAAGTCGTGCGGTGACCGTCAATGCCAAGGCCAGGGTGACGACGACGTTCGCAACCAATCGCATCGACTTGAGGCGCAATGGCCCCAACTCGCGAGCCTTGCGCACCCATTGGGCGCTCCCCCCGCCAAACGTAAAATCAAGGACTCGGGCAGCAAGTGCAGCGATCAAGAACGCCGCGATGACCAACCCAGCAATTTGAACTTCCGGCAGGGCTCTGATGTCGTCGGGTAGAAGCCAACGCAGGACGAGCGCCAGGGCGATCCACTCGAGCGGGCTACGCAGGGAGGATACCAACTGCAGAAGCCAGAGACGAAAATCGGGAGACGCCCGGAGCGCTGCAAGGTTGTTATCCCGGACGTTCTGCTCCCAGGCGGGTATCAGCCGGCGCATGTTCGCTCGCCAAAGCAGGAAACCCACAACGGCGATTGCCGAGAGAAACAGCAACCCCACCAGGCGCGTCACCAAAGGCAGAACATCCGAGCTGGACACTCCGGCCCTGAGGGTGTGAACGCGAACCACCGCATGGTACCGCACGATCAGAGCTAGGTGCCCCAGTTCCGCAGCAACCTGATCCCAGGCTGACAATGAAAGCCCGGTCACCAGTTGGCGCTTCTGGGGACTCAGATAGGGGAGCAGCTCGAGCCGGGCCTCGTTCAGAAGGGTCAGTCTCTCCAACAAGAGGCGGGCATCTGTGCGTTGTTCGTCCCGAGTCCTCTGCAATAGCTGGTCGCGCCTTAGACGCAGACTGTGCTCCCGCGCCTTCGCCGATCCCGTCGACACGCCCTCGGGCGGCTGCGCCACCGGGATCGGCGGGGTTGGAAACTGTTCACCGCCATCAAGCGCCGTGAGCGCATCAGACAGCTGCCTTCGTGTCGAGCGGAGCTCGGCCCGCAACTCGTCGTAGACCCTGTCAGCCGTGACGGGACTGACTCGCGCCTCCAATGCCTGCTGTCGCAGGCCCAGAACTGCCTCTTCGTCTGCAGTTCGTCGGCCCGGAGCACGGTCAAGCGACGATTCCGCCGCGTCAAGCGCCAGCTCATATTCCGCTAGGCGCTGCCTTTCAGCTTCCCGACTTGCCTCCGCTGCCGCGCGCGCCCGTGCCGCTGCTTCTCGTCGTGCACGATTACCGTCATCGTCTATCGCGGCTTCATCAGACTCGACTTCAGCAGATACAGGCCCTGCTGCAGGGAACGTTGTGTTCTGTGGGACTGTGCGCGGCGTGCCATGCGCCACCGCTCCATCAAGGGCCAGCCAGCCGAGAAAAAGGGCGCAGGCGGCCCAAAGGCTGAGGTTCCCCCGCGATCGGCTTCGGTCTTCACGACGCAATGTCAGATCTCGTCATACAACTCTGACCCATCGGATCCTCCGCAGAGGCCATCTTCCGGTCAAACCTTGGCCGTGGCAATCTACTTCTCTCATCTTGGCTTGGCCGCGCGGACGGCTTCGTCGCGGAGGCATTGCCCCGGACATGAGGCCTTGCATGGCCTGCTGGCCCGGACCCTGTTCCGGGCGGGCGAGTTGGAGGGGGCCCTTGCCGTGGCCCGTGCGTGGTCTGACCGGGACTGGGCTACCCTGCTGTCCTTCACGATCCTGATTCGGCAGGGTCGCGTGGCTGAAGCCGCGACGTTCGAAGATGCGGTGGCGTCACTCGATCCGGCTCACGTCGATCTGCTTGATGCCCGCGCCATGAGGGCGAGAGGCAAGCCCGGCGACCTGCTCGAGATGGCCAATGCGACGCTCTCCATAGCTCCCGGGGCGTCGCACGCCCTCTACTACAAGGCCGTCGCTCTCGCTCAGATGGGACGGGGCGATGAGGCGACCGCGATCATGGGGATCGACCGCTTTCTGCAGTCGACGGTTCTGCCCGTCCCCGCCGGGTTTGCGGATACAGACGCCTTCCACCGCGCACTGACGGCCGAGATCAAGGCGAACCCCGACTTGCACGCAGACCCCGTCGGCCATGCCAGCCGCGGCGGGCTGCGCACCCGCGTCTTTCCCGCGTCGGATGACGTCGCCGCCCCGGCTCTGGTCGAGGCCATCCGTAACGCGGTCTCGGGCTATGCAGGTGACCTGTCCGGCGACCACCCCTTCGTTGCCACAAGGCCTGCCAGCGCCACCTTCACGCCCTGGGCACTGATGTTCCGGGGTGACGGCTACCAACGGCTTCATCACCACCCCGGCCGCTGGCTGACAGGCGTCTATTATGTGAGCGTGCCCGACACATCCGCTGACGCGGAGGCTCTGCCCGGGGGGATCGTGCTGGGCGGGCTGCCGGAATGGGCCGGCGTCGCGCCGCCGTGGCCGACCGTCCGGATCACCCCCAAGCCTGGCATGTTATTGTTGTTCCCGTCGTTCGTGCCCCATGAAACCCTGCCGACTGGTTGTGAGTTCGATCGTATCTCCGTGGCTTTCGACATCGCGGACCGTCCGCACTGATGTCCACTTCCGCAGAGCGCCAAGGCCCCTTTTTGGCCCAGGCCTTGCTTTCGCCCGGGTTCCGGCGCATAAGGCGCGGGTCAACATCTCTGCGCAACGCCCTTTTTCTACTTTGCGACGCATCGAGATAAGCCGTTACCTCAGACACGACGGGCCCAGAGAGTGTTTCTCCGGGCCAACGCCAACGGAGGTCTCAACATGGCTACCGGCACTGTTAAATGGTTCAACACCACCAAGGGCTTCGGCTTCATCCAACCCAACGACGGCGGCACGGACGTGTTCGTGCACATCTCGGCCGTCGAGCGTGCGGGCCTCGGCTCGCTGAATGAAGGCCAGACGGTCTCGTACGAGCTGGAGCGCGATCAGCGCAGCGGCAAGACGTCGGCCGGACAACTGCAAGTCCAAGCCTAAACCTCGGTTTTATCCGATGTTTTCGGGGCCCGCCCTCTCTTCGGAGGGAGCGGGCCTTTTGCTGTTCAGGGGGCGCGGACCTTCAGCCGAGCGCCCTGGATGGCCTCGACAACGACGCGCGAGCCGATAGCCGGAGAAGCCTCGCCCTCCAGCTCGGCGGCCCATTCCGAGCCCGAGATGAACACCCGGCCCCGCCCGTCCAGAAACGGCGTGATGACCTGGGCCTGCTGTCCGATCAGCCGCGAGTCCCGGTCGTTGATGTCGGGCATGTCGACCGGGTTCATCCGCTTGATCAGCCGGTTCGACAGCAGGGTCAGCCCCGCTGTCAGCAGGCCGAAGGCGATGATCTCGACCGCAAAGCCGTAGCGCAGGCCGATGGCCGTCAGCACCGCGACGATCCCGGCCGAAACCGCCGGCCACAGCAGCCACTCGCTCGACAGGGCCGACTCCACGGCCAGGAGTACGAGGCCAAGGCCCAGCCATATCCACCACGGCTGGCTGGCGTGAAGCGAAATGAGCGCGTCCATGTGCGTCTGTCCTGCCGTCAGGTACGGGGCACCGAACCACCCCCGGCGGGGCGGGTCGGCGGGGTGCGCGGCGCGGCGGTCCGCTGCGGTTGCGGCGCGGTCGGCGGCGTGCGGGCCTGTTGCTCGCGGGCCAGGCCCACCAGCTCGCCGACTCCGGCCAGGGTGCCGACCAGGCCCGACATCTCGGCGGGCACGATGACGGTCCGCTGTTGCGGGCTGCGGGCCAGTTCGGCGAAGGCTTCCACATACTTCTGGGCGATGAAGTAGTTGATGGCGTTGACGTCACCGGCGGCGATCGCCTGCGACACCATGGCGGTGGCCTTGGCCTCGGCCTCGGCCTCGCGTTCACGGGCCTCGGCGTCGCGGAAGGCAGCTTCGCGGCGGCCCTCGGCCTCGAGGATGGCCGACTGCTTGGCGCCCTCGGCGCGCGCGATGGCGGCCTGCTTCTCGCCGTCCGCCTCGGTGATGACGGCGCGCCGCTCGCGCTCGGCCTTCATCTGGCGGGCCATGGCATTGGTGATGTCGACCGGCGGGGTCAGGTCCTTGATCTCGATCCGGTTGACCTTGACGCCCCAGGGCTCGGTCGCCGCGTCGATAACCGTCAGCAGGCGGCTGTTGATGCTGTCGCGCTGGAACAGGACCTCGTCCAGCTCCATCGAGCCGATCACGGTCCTGAGGTTGGTCGAGCACAGCTGGGTGATGGCATAGGGCAGGTCCTCAACCCGATAGGCCGCGGCCGAGGCACTCATCACCTGGATGAAGACGATGGCGTCGACCTTCACCATGGCGTTGTCCTTGGTGATGACCTCCTGCTGGGGGACGTCGAGGACCTGCTCCATCATGTTCATACGGCGCCCGATGCGCTCGACGAACGGGGTCAGCAGGCTGATGCCGGGCGACAGGGTCTTGGTGTATTTGCCGAAGCGCTCGACCGTGAACTCCCGGCCCTGCGGCACGATCTTGATCACGCTGAAGAGCAGGATCACCGCAAAGACGACGACCACGATTCCAAAGATATCCAAGATTTGCATCAGCCACGCGTCTCCCTGTGTTTGCGACAGGCTAGGCGGTAAAACGCCGCCCCGCCACAGAAACCGGACAAGGGTGCATCACTCTGCCGCGAGCCGCGCCACCGCCAGCCGGATGACGCGGATCGTCTCAGCCCAGGCGACGTGTTGCTCGACCTCGTCCAGTGGCCAGAAGCGAGCATCAGCAGCGTCGTCTCCGGCAACCGGCTCGCCCGACGTCCAGCGCGCGAGGAAGTCGATCAGCACATAGTGGCGTCCACTCTCGGGGAAAATGCCGTCGACCACATCGACCAGCGGGCCGAGGTCCGCCTCGACTCCGGTTTCCTCGGCCAGTTCACGCAAGGCGGCGTCGCGCAGGGTCTCTCCGGGCTCGACCCGCCCGCCCGGCAGGCTCCACTCGCCCAGTCGCGGGGGCTGACCCCGTCGAATCAGCAGGACCTGATCGCCGCGCAAGCAGATCACCCCCACGGCCGCGACCGGCGCAGCCATGGGACGACAGTCGGTCGGTGACGGATCAGACATCCGCCCTTTTCCCCGGCCCCGGCATCTGAGACAAGCGGATATGGCGGCCCCCTCCCCCACGGCGATCTCCGAGTTGAAGCAGGCCCTCGGCCCCAAGGGGTGGAGCGAGGATGCAGACACCCTCGCGCCCTATCTGCGAGAATGGCGGGATCGCTGGAAGGGCCACACCCCCCTGTTGCTGCAGCCGGGCTCGACAGCCGAGGTTGCTGCCGCGGTCGCCATCTGTGCGCGGCATCGGGTGGCGATCACTCCCCAGGGCGGCAACACAGGCCTGGTCGGCGGCCAGATCCCGATGGGCGAGGTCCTGCTGACCACCCGCCGGCTGCGCGCCATCCGCGATGTCAGCCCGCTGGACGACGCCCTGACCGTCGAGGCGGGCGTGACGTTGTACGAAGCCCAGCAGGCAGCACTGGCGGTCCAGCGGCGCTTTCCGCTCAGCCTCGCCTCGGAGGGTACGGCGACCGTCGGCGGGGTGCTGTCGACCAATGCGGGCGGCACGTCGGTTCTGCGTTATGGCATGGCGCGCGATCTGGTGCTGGGGATCGAGGCCGTGCTGGCCGACGGGCGGGTGTTCAATGGCCTTAAACGGCTGCGCAAGGACAACACGGGCTATCATCTGAAACAGCTGCTGATCGGGGCCGAGGGGACGTTGGGCATCATCACAGCCGCGACCCTCAAGCTGTCGCCGGTTCTGCGGGGGCGGGCCACGGCCATGGTTGGGCTGGACACGCCGCAGCAGGCGGTCGCACTGCTCGCCCGCGCGAAGGCCGAGTCGGGCGGCGGCGTTGAGGCTTTCGAACTGATGAAGCGGCTCGGCACCGAGTTGGTGCTGAAATGGATTCCGGACACGCGGGAGCCGCTGGAGAGCGCTCCGCCCTGGTCGGTGCTGATCGAGCTGGGCTCGGGCGATGCCGACACAGCTCCTGCGGCGCTGGAACGGCTGCTGGCCGGGGCCTTCGAGGATGGCCTGATCCAGGATGCCGCCATAGCTGCTAACCAGACCCAGGCTGCGGCCTTCTGGCGGCTGCGGGAGGAACAGTCGGCAGGGCTGAAGCCCGAGGGCGGCGGCTGGAAGCACGACGTCTCCGTGCCCGTCTCGCAGATTGCAGACTTCATCGAGGAGGCCTCGGCAGCCGTCGAGGCCTTTGAGCCCGGCGCCCGGATCAGCGTCTTCGGCCACGTCGGCGACGGCAATCTTCATTATGACGTCCTGTGTCCCGAAGGCGCGGACCTGAAAGCGTTTCTGGCCCGCTGGGAAGCCGGGTCGCGGATCGTCCACGACATCGTCGCGCGCTATGACGGCTCGATATCGGCCGAGCATGGCCTGGGGCGGCTGAAGACCGACGAGGCACGCCGCTACAAATCGGAGGTCGAACTGGATGCCATGCGCGCGGTTCGCAAGGCGCTGGACCCGCTGGGGACCCTCAACCCCGGCGTCCTGTTCTGAACCCCTGCGACGGACTGCCGCCGGTTTCATTCCCGGACGAACCTGACTAAGTCAGCCCCCGTCAAAGGGAGACCCGATGTGCTGATGATCCTGTCTCCGGCCAAGCGGCTGGACTTCTCAGACCCCGCAACCGACGTGCCCGCGACGGCGCACCGGATGACCGATGACGTCCGCAGCCTGTCGGTGACGGCGCGGCGCCAGACCCAGGCCGATCTGCGGCGGCTGATGGGTATCTCGGCGGATCTGGCGAAGCTGAATCAGGTTCGGTTCAAGGCCTTTGACCCCGACAGTGAAGAGGGCCTGCAGGCCGCGCTCGCCTTCGCCGGCGATGTCTATCAGGGCCTGGACGCCCGCAGCCTTGCCGCAGACGATCTGGGCTGGGCGCAGGATCACCTGCGCATCCTGTCGGGGCTGTACGGCCTGCTGCGGCCGCTGGACCGAATCCAGCCCTATCGGCTTGAGATGGGCACGCGGCTGAAGACCCGCCGGGGGTCGAGCCTTTACGACTTCTGGGGCGACCGGATCTCCAAGGCCCTCAACGCCGATGCCGAGGGCCATGCTGATCCGACCCTCGTCAATCTGGCCAGCCAGGAGTATTTCGGTGCCGTGGACGCCAAGGCGCTGAAGCTGCCGGTTGTCAACATCCACTTCCGCGAAGAGAAGGACGGGGAAAGCCGGATCATCTCCTTCTTTGCCAAGAAGGCGCGCGGCACGATGGCGCGCTACGCCATCGAAAATCGCATCGACCGGGCTGAGGATCTCAAGGCCTTTGACCGCGACGGCTATGGTTTTCAGGCCAGCCCGTCGACCGAGAACGACTGGATATTCACCCGAACAGGAAATTCCTGACATCGCCGCGTGGCGCACCGCAGCATCACCCGCTATAGATCACGCCACGTTTCACTCACGAATAGGCATTCGATGTTCCAGTGGCCCAAGCGCGGTGACAAGGCAGAGTCCGAACAGGCCCGCCCGCGCGACATGAATGACCTGCGCGGCCAGGTCGCGGTGATCACGGGGTCGACCTCCGGGATTGGGCTGGCTCTGGCCCGGGCTGTGGCTGCGCGCGGCGGCGATGTGGTGCTGAACGGTCTGGGTGACCCGTCCGAGATCGAGCGCAATCGCGCCGAGATGGAGGCCGCCTGTGGCGTGCGCGTCCGCTATCACGGGGCCGACATGCGTCACGGCGAAGAGGTCGCCGACATGGTGGCCTTTGCCAAGCACGAGTTGGGACGGCTGGACATTCTGGTCAACAACGCCGGCGTCCAGCACGTCGAGGCCATCGAGAAATTTCCCGCTGACAAGTGGGAACAGATCCTCGCCATCAACCTGTCGTCGGCCTTCTATGCCACGCGGGCGGCGGTGCCGATCATGAAGGCCCAGGGCCGCGGCCGGATCATCAATGTCGCCTCGGCTCACGGTCTGGTGGCCAGCCCCTTCAAGTCCGCCTATGTCGCCGCCAAGCACGGCGTGATCGGCCTGACCAAGACCGTCGGGCTGGAACTGGCGCGCGAGGGGATCACCTGCAACGCCATCTGCCCCGGCTTTGTCGAGACGCCGATCGTCGACAAGCAGATCGTCGATCAGGCCCGCACCCACGGCATCTCAAAGGACCGCGTGCTCGAAGAGATCATCCTCAAGTCCCAGCCGACCAAGCGGTTTGTGACGACCGATGAGCTGGTCGGCATCTTCCTCTATCTGGTCTCCGACCTCGGGGCGTCCGCCAACGGCACCGCCTTCTCGATCGACGGTGGCTGGACGGCGCAATAGGCCGGATGGCGCGCAAGGCCCCTCCTCCGCCGGTCTGCCTGGCCCTGCAGGGCGGAGGCTCGCATGGGGCCTTCCAGTGGGGTGTGCTGGACCGGTTGCTGGAGACTGAGGCGCTGGATTACCGCGCCGTGACCTGCGCCTCGGCCGGTGCCATGAACGCCGCCGCGCTGATTTCCGGTCTCGAGGCTGGAGGCTTCGACGGGGCCCGGAAGGCGTTGGACAAGCTGTGGCGCGAGATCAATCTGTCCGGTGGCCGCAACGTCTTTGGCGACAGCTCGATCTGGAGCGCAACCTTCAGCCCGGCCTGGATGAAGGATACGCCGCTGTGGCGGTCCGCCGAAAGCCTGGCGATGACCATGTCGCCCTATCAATTCAATCCGTTCAATCTCAATCCTCTTCGACGAGTTCTGGACGCGGTCGTCGATTTCGAGGCAGTCCGGGGATCTGACATCCAGCTGTTCGTGGCCACGACGGCGGTCAAACAGGGCCGCGTTCGTCTGTTCGACAATGCCGAACTGACCGCGGATGTGCTGCTGGCCTCGGCCTGTCTGCCGCACCTGTTCCAGGCGGTCGAGATCGAGGGCGAGCCCTATTGGGACGGGGGCTATCTGGCCAATCCGCCGCTGTGGCCGCTGTTCTATGCCTCGACCCCCGATGATATCCTGCTGCTGCCGCTCAACCCGTTCCAGCGGGACGAGACGCCCCGGGACGCCGATGTGATCATGGATCGTCTGAACGAGATCGTCTTCAACGCCCCGCTGGTGGCCGAACTGCGGGCGGTCGCCTTCGTTCAGGACCTGATTGAGGCCGGGCGGCTGAACCAGACCGGCGACGACGGCTATCGCAAGCTGCGGATGCACGCCATCGAGGCTGACACCTACCTGTCGGACCTGCCGCTACGGTCGAAATTCGACACGGAATGGACCTTCCTCAACCGGCTGAAGGACAAGGGCCGGGCAGCGGCGGACGTCTGGATCAGCGACTGTCTGGCCCACGTCGGCAGGACGCCCAGCGTCGATCTCAAGGCTCGTTTCCTCTAGCCGACGAACCCTGCAGCCCGGCGCAAGCGGTCGTTGATGGCCTCGCCCAGACCTGTGTCAGGGATAGGCGATACGGCGATACCCACCGGATGTTCGCGATCTGCTTCCCGCAACAGGCGGAACAGGCGCGCGGCCGCCTCGGTCAGATCGCCAGAGGGACTGAGGCTCCAGCGCGGATCGCCGACGCCGGGGCCGAAGCCCAGCAGGATCTCGCCCGGAGTGGCATCTGCGGCCTCGATCCGGACCGGCGCGTCGGGCGCATAGTGCAGTGTCAGGCGGCCGGGCGACCGGTGTCCTTCCCCGGCGTCGGCTTCCAACGGGCCGATCACGGCCTCGAGGTCTGCACGCGTGACGCTGCCCGGACGCAGCAGCCGGGGACGATCCCTCAGCAGCGACACGACGGTGCTCTCCAGCCCGACGATGCAGTCTCCGCCGTCCAGCGCAACCGCGGTTGCCGCACCGGTCTCCTCGACGGCATCGCGATACGTTGTCGGACTGGGCCGCCCCGACCGGTTGGCCGAGGGGGCGACGACGGGGCCGCCGAATGCCTCTATGACGCCCCGGGCCAGCGGATGTCCGGGTACCCGCACCGCCACACTGTCCAGCCCCGCCCGTGCGAGATCACAGACCGGACCGTCGGGCAGGGCCTGCAGCACCAGCGTCAGCGGACCGGGCCAGAAGCGGGCGGCGAGGGCCTCGGCCATCGGGGTCATTTGGCCCACCCGCGCGGCCGCTTCGACGCTGTCGACATGGGCGATCAGGGGGTTGAAGCGTGGGCGGCCCTTGGCGGCAAAGATCCGGGCCACCGCCTCGGCATTCGCCGCATCGGCGGCCAGCCCATAGACCGTCTCGGTCGGCAGCAGCACCAGATCACCGCGCGACAGGGCCGCCGCGGCATCCGCAACCCGATCACTCACGGGCGGCGGGGAATGAAGGGCAGCATCCGGTGCAGCACATTGTCACGGTCGACGAAGTGGTGCTTGAGCGCCCCGAGGATATGCATCGCCAACAGGACGTACAGCAGCTTGGCGCCCATTTCGTGGGCATCCATGAACTGCCCCGCGACCTCGCGCCCGCCGGAGATCGGCAGCAGCGGCCAGTTGAACAGGCCGAAGAAGTCGATGTCGCGACCTGCGGCCGAGGATGCGGCCCACCCGCCGAGCGGCATGCTGATCAGCACCAGATAGAACAGCACATGCGTGCCGCGGGCCAGCAGGGCTTGCCATTTCGGCATCTCCGCCGGCAGCGGAATGGCAGGATTGGCGATCCGCCAGCCCAGCCTCACCAGCGTCAGCACCAGAATCGACAACCCCACAGCCTTGTGAAGCATGACGAAGGACCGGCTGAGATCGCCCTCGGTGGCGTCATGCGCCATGATCAGGGCGATCTGACCGATCACCATCAGGGCGATCAGCCAGTGCAGGATCAGGGACACCTGCGAGTATCGGTTCCGGGGCTCAGCCATGACTTCCCTTCCGTGACGGCAGTGGAGCAAACTTGGCAAATGAAGCGATCCCGGCCAAGTGTCGGCGCAATCGTATCGCTACCTGTTCGATCAAGGGAGTCCCAATGAGTTACCGCGCCCCGCTTCGCGACCTGGGTTTCACCCTGAAGCACGTCCTCGGCCTTGAGGACCTTCAGGCCACCGGGGCCTATCCCGACCTTGACGCCGATGTGGTCGATGCTGTGCTCGAGGCCGCCGGTCAGGTCTCCGAGGGCACGCTGGCGCCCCTGAACGTGTCCGGGGACCGCGCGGGCTCGAAGCTGGAAGGCGACGGGGTGATTCCCGCGCCGGGCTTTGGCGAGGCCTATCGCACCTTCATCGAGGGGGGCTGGATGGGGCTGGCCGCCCCGACGGCGCACGGCGGTCAGGGCCTGCCCAAGGCGCTGGAGCTGGCCGCGTTCGAGACCGTGCACTCGGCCAATATGGCCTTTGGCCTGTGTCCCATGCTGTCGCTGGCGGCCATCGAGGCGCTGGAGGCCCACGGCACCGAGGCCCAGAAGACCACCTATCTCGAAAAGCTGATCTCCGGCGAATGGACCGGGGCCATGGTCCTGACCGAGCCCAATGCCGGCTCGGACCTCGGCGCCCTGACGGCCACAGCAACGCCCAAGGGCGACGGCACCTACAGCCTCAACGGCCAGAAAATCTACATCACCTGGGGCGACCACGACATGACGGACAATATCGTCCACATGGTCCTCGCCCGCCTGCCCGATGCGCCCCTGGGCCCCAAGGGCATCAGCCTGTTCCTGGCGCCCAAATACCTGCTGAACGCCGACGGCTCGCGGGGCGAACGCAACGCCTTCCGCCCGGTCGGGGTCGAACACAAGCTGGGCATCCACGCCTCGCCCACCTGTGTCATGGCCTATGAAGGCGCCACCGCCGAACTGGTCGGCCTTCCCAATGAGGGGCTGGCCCATATGTTCACCATGATGAACGCCGCCCGCGTGGCCGTGGGAGTCGAGGGTGTGGGCATCGCCGAGCGCGCCTATCAGAACGCCCTGGCCTATGCCACGGACCGCCGTCAGGGCCGGTCGGTCTGGACCGGCGAGGCCTCGGCCCCGATCCTCGACCACCCCGATGTGCGCCGCACCCTGTCGGTCATGAAGGCCCGGATCGCCGCCGGGCGCGCTATCTGTCTGGCGACCGGCATGGCCGCCGATCTGGCCCGTAGCTCGGCCGATCCGGATGTCGCCCGCCAGTGGAAGGGCCGCGAGGACCTGCTGACGCCGATCGCCAAGGCCTGGTCAACCGACATGGGGGTCGAGGTCGCCTCGATGGGCATCCAGATCCACGGCGGCATGGGCTTCATCGAGGAGACGGGCGCGGCCCAATACTACCGCGATGCCCGCATCGCCCCGATCTATGAGGGCACCAATGGCATCCAGGCCATGGATCTGGTTGGCCGCAAGCTGTCGCAGGACGGTGGGGCCTCGGCGCGCCTGCTGATAGAGGAGATGAAGACGGTCCTGACTCCTCTTGCGGCCCTCTATGACGGCAAGCCGGTCGAGCGGATGGCCAACGCCTTGTCGGCAGTCGAGGACGCCACCCTGTGGCTGCTGGATCGCAAGGCGGCCGAAGATGGCACCGCCGATGTACTGACTGCGGCCGACGCCTATCTGAAGCTGATGGGCGACGTGATCGGTGGCTGGTTCCTGGCCCGGGGCGCGCTGGCGGCCCAGACGCTCAAGGTCAATGGCGAGGGGGACGCCGACTGGCTGGACGGCCGCATCGCCCTGTACGAGGTCTATGCCGCCAATGTGCTCGGCCATGTGTCGAGCCGTCTGGCCGCCATTGGTCAGGGCGGCGACCTGCTGCTGCGCATGACCCCGGCGGTTCTGGCCCCCTGAACCCCATCATGGCCGTTAGTTCATTTGACGCCCCGGCGCGGCGCGGATCATGGTGCCGCATTCCGATTTCCGCCCTTCTCTGGAGCCTGTCATGAACCGTCGGCAGATGATCGCGTCCACCGCCGCCACCGCCCTTGCGGCCGCCGCCTCCCCGACCCTTGCCCGCTCTGCGAAAGGCGCCCTCTCCAACATGCCCGTCCCCCCCGTCGCCAAGAAGATCCCGGTCACCATCGAACAGCTGGGCCGCGTCCGGGTCGACGACTATCAGTGGATGAAGGACGACAACTGGCAGGCCGTGCTGCGCGATCCGACCCTGATCAAGGCCGACGTCAAGGAGCACCTGACCGCCGAGAACGCTTACCGCGAGGCCATGATGGCCTCGACCCTCCCGCTCCAGGCCGCGATGTTCGAGGAGATGAAGGGCCGGATCAAGGAAGCGGACAGCTCGGTCCCCGAACCGGACGGTCCGTGGGAATATTACACCCGCTACCGGACCGGCGATCAGCATCCGCTCTACTGCCGACGTCCTCGCCAAGCATATTTGGTTGGTGAGGAGATGGTTGTTTCTGGTTCCCGTGAAAGACGGGACCCGACGTCCACTGCAGCTGGCGCTTCTATGGACGCGACCGACGAACAGGTACTTCTGGACGCCAACGCTCTGGCCGAGGGCAAGGCCTATTCCGACGTCGGCGACACCGCCTGGACCCCCGATCACGCCCTGTTCGGCTATTCCGAGGACGCACAGGGGTCAGAGGTCTACCGCATCTACGTCAAGGATCTGGCGACCGGCCAGTTGGTGGGTGAGCCGATCGAGTCGGCCTCGGGTGGGCTGACCTTCTCGCCGGACAGCCAGTGGATCTTCTGGACCAACCGCAACGACAACGGCCGTCCGGACAAGATCTTCCGCCGCCCGGCGCGCGGTGGCGCCATCACCCTGGTCTATGAGGAAGAGGACGAGGGCATGTTCATCGGCGTCGGCCGCACCTCCGACGACCGCTTTATGATCATCGGCATCGGCAATCAGGAAACCTCCGAGACCCGCTTCATCCCCGCCGACGACATCACCGCCACGCCCCGCGTCGTCGAGCCGCGCGAGGTCGCCCGCAAGTATGACGCCGACCACTGGGGCGATCGCTGGGTCATCCATACGAACGCAGACGACTCGATCGACTTCAAGGTGTGCGAGGCGCCGACCGGGTCGCCGGGCAAGGCCAGCTGGACAGACCTGATCCCCCACACCCCGGGCCGCTACATCGAAGGCATCTCGCTGGTGAAGGACTTTATCGCGCGTCAGGAGCGCGCCGACGCCAACACCTGGATCGTGATCCGCGACCGCGCGGGCGCCGAGCATGAGATCGCCGTCGACGAGCCCGCCTATGCGCTCAATCTGGCCGGGGCATCCGAGTTCGACACCACGGTCATGCGCTATGGCTACAACTCACCGTCCACCCCGACCTCGACCTATGATTATGATCTGGCGACGCGGGAGCGGAAACTCCGCAAGGTTCAGGAGATCCCCTCGGGCCACAACGCGGCCGACTATGTCGTCGAGCGGCTGAATGCCCCGGCCAGCGACGGCCAGCTGGTGCCCGTCACCATCGTCCGCCGCAAGACGACGCCGGTGAACGGCTCGGCCCCGCTGCTGCTCTACGGCTACGGCTCCTATGGCATCCCCATGTCGGCCAGCTTCTCCACCAACCGGCTGTCGCTCGTGGACCGGGGCTGGATCTATGCCATCGCTCACATCCGGGGCGGTTCGGACAAGGGCTGGGGCTGGTTCCTCGACGCCCGCCGCTTCACCAAGAAGAACACCTTTACCGACTTCATCGCCGCCGCCGAGCACCTGATCTCGACCGGACACGGCAAGGCCGGGCACATCGTGGCCCAGGGCGGATCGGCCGGCGGCCTGCTGATGGGCGCCGTCAACAATATGCGGCCCGACCTGTGGGCGGGGGTGATCGGCCAGGTGCCATTCGTCGATGTGATCAACACCATGAGCGATATCAGCCTGCCGCTGACCCCGCCCGAATGGCCCGAGTGGGGCAATCCGCTCGAGGATGCCGAAGCCTACGACTACATCGCCAGCTACAGCCCCTATGACAACATCGAGGCCAAGGCCTATCCGGCCGTGCTGGCTACCGGTGGCCTGTCAGACCCCCGCGTGACCTATTGGGAGCCCGAGAAGTGGGTCGCCCGCCTGCGCCCCGCCACCACCTCTGGCAAGCCGGTGCTGCTCAAGATCAATATGGAGGCCGGCCATGCCGGATCATCGGGGCGCTTCGATTATCTGAAGGAAGTCGCCCACGACTATGCCTTCGCTATCTGGGCAATCGACAGGGGCTGGGAAGCGGCATGAGAGCCGCGCACCGCCTAGTGAGGGGCGATGCTCGACGGCGGGGTGCGTAGCCAAGGGGCCAACTTGAGGCGTCGCGGCGGGCACGAGATATCGCCCGACAGCCGGAAGCGGCAGGCAAAGTCGACCACGTGGCGCAGGGTCGATTCGTCGAACGGCTTGCAGACCACGCCGAGCGCGCCGGCAAAGCCCTCTGGGATCTGCTCGGGGTTGGCGGTCATGAAGACCACAGCCACGCCGTGGCGCTCCACCAACTCACGGGCGATCTGCGGCCCGGTCAGTCCATCCAGAAGGTTGACGTCGACCAGGGCGAGGTCGGGCGTGTGCCGTCGGGCGAGCATGAGCGCGCTGGCCTGATCCATGGCCAGCCCTACGACCTCGCAGTCGTGGTCGGACAGCATCAGTTCCAGCTCCATCGCCAGGATGGGCTGGTCCTCGACGACCATAACCTTGATCTCTTTGGGCTGGTTAAGGTTCAACAGCACTACCACGCACCGCTGAACAGGGCGGCGTCACAGACCAAAGACCGCAATTGTCCGATTGCGTACACTTGGAACGCACCTGTATCGGATTGGTTCGACCTTTGCTATTCACCCGGTCGGGGCGTGTCTTTCGGGTATCAAATGGGCGTATCAGCAATCGATCCTCTAGACGGGGCGCAACCGGCGTCGACGCGTGAACTGAGGCTCATCCAGACGCTCATTTCCATCCGCTTGCGCGGCGTGACCGATCCCGAAGGGCGGCGGCACATGAACTGGGTCAGCGACCTGGTCAGCGCCATGAGCCTGATGGTTGAGCGGGGCACGCGATCCGGAGCTCCGGACTTCGGCACCTATATGGAAGAGACCCTCAGCTTCTGGACGAGGCTGTGCGAGTCGCGTGGATTGAAACTGTCGGTGAACGGTGAGGTTCCCGCCCTGCCGGACAATCTGCACCTGCCGCTGGCGATCGTGCTGCACGAGATCATGGGCGAAGTGGTTCGTCAGTATGAGCCGGGGGCCGTCGGGCAGGCCGCTGCGGTGGCCTTTGCGGCCTCGGCGACCGATATCAGCATGGTCGTCAGCGCGACCACGCCGGCCGGCGACGACGCCGTTCACACCGAGAGCATGACCCTGGTCGAGGGGCTGGTGGCCCTGCTGGGGGGTCAGGCCGTGCGCTCAGACGCGCAGAGGGGCGGGCTGACCGTCAAGATCCACCTGCCCCTCACGACGCGACAGCTGCAGTAGGGCCTACTGCCCCTCGCTGACGCGCCAGGCGTTGGTCGCAAACTGCTGGGCGCTGACGAACACGCCGCTGCGCGACGAATCGCTGGCGCAGACCTCGCGGCGGACATCACCCATGATGGTGCCCGGGTTGAGGGCGGTCCAGGTGCCGTCGCCGACAAAGTCGTCGATCACGCTGGTGCCCGAGCGATCCAGGAAGCTGGACCGCAGGGTGGCATAGCGCAGCTGCGAGCAGTCCATGTCGATCGTCGAGACGGCATAGTCGAACGGCACGGCATCGGGCACCAGCGAGACCATGGCGAAGGTCACCTCGCGGCGGTTGCCATTGATGGTGATCGAGCTCCAGTCCACCGCAGCGACGGCCGAGTCAGACGATGAAACCGCTTCCCAGCTCTGGGCCAGCACGGGGGTGGCCCCGATGACCGCCAGGGCCGCTGCAATACCGATGGATTTGAACATGTTGGCCTCTCCCGATGAGGAGCCCAGCTTGCCTCAGGATGGGCGGGCCGTCGAGCGCGGCATCCTGATGAAATCTGATCGAGGCGGGCCCGGAGGCGGTGGCTGGGGAACTAGGACTCGAACCTAGAATGACGGTACCAAAAACCGGAGTGTTACCATTACACCATTCCCCAGCAGGGCCGGTGCGTCGCGAGACAGGCTCGCGAGAGGCGCCGAGATACGCCAAGGTCGCGGGCGATGCAACACCCCCTTTTCGCTTCTTTGCAGCGGTTTCTCCCTTCCTGAGAAATAGCCGCGATCCCGGCTTGCGGGGGCTGTCCGGCCTCGGTATAAGCCCCCTCCTCAAGTCGGAGTGTGGCTCAGCCTGGTAGAGCACTGCGTTCGGGACGCAGGGGTCGGAGGTTCGAATCCTCTCACTCCGACCATTT
>JGI24660J20065_1000005_pt1 | contig 79250 bp, 69 predicted proteins | sample MalvirmetaMSP134_FD_20065 | JGI IMG/M metagenome (IMG submission 20065) | reverse complement strand
CCCTTTTGCCAATCACTCATCACACGTTCCTTTCTAAAATGATGCAGCCGGGGCAAGGGAGGCAACCCCGGCTGCGCCCGCTCGGTGGGGCGGGCTATTCGGTTGGGGGTGGCGGGAGGGGCGTCCAGTGGGTTGGTCGATCCTCCACCTCAATCCATGGCTCGAAGAGATCGTGGCCGCTATAAGCTTCAAGCCACCTTCCATCTTTGCAGTAAGCAATGTCGCACATAGTTCCGTAATCTCGTGCGTCTGAAAGGTCTGGGAAAATCGTTTCCCGAACTCCGCCGACCTCCCGCCAGTAAGTCCTGCCCGCTGCGAAAAGTATGGCCAGAGTACCATCCTTCGGCGCAGTCTCTATTGGCTGCCATTCGCTCATTGCCAAAAACCTTTCGGTATATCTATGGCGCGATCCGCAGCCATCCTTGCCAGAGTAGGGCGATGGCGGTAGGGTATTCGCCTGTCCTCCATTGCCCAATTATAAACGCCGCTTTCGCTGCGCTCTATCTCTTTGGCGACGGATTTGACCCCGCCCAATGCCTCTATAAAGGCGCGTTTCGCTTTGTTGTCCATGAACCCCTGATAGCACCACTCCTGAAGCACTACAACAACTATTTTCCCAAAAAGGGATTGACTAGACGAATTACCTCCCCTAGAACCAATCCAACAGCCGGGATTACCCCGCGCCGATATGGAGGAGTTAGGTCGTGGCAATTATTCGCGACGATAAAGGCGCATTTGTTGCGCATATTGCAGAAAGCGATGTCCGTGATGAAGCTAAGGCAGAGCGTTGCCCGGAGCATCCAAATGCAACATCTACTGGAGGCTTCGGTTTGGCCGGCGGTGGATTTGGCGGATACGAAGTTTGCGACGAATGCGGACGCATCTTCAATAAATTCGATATGGGCGATTTCGAATGACCGCCCCCGCAAAGATCGAACGCGCCGAGGGTGGGCCAGCGTTCCCGAACAGCGGCGCATACGGCCACACAGGTGAGTATCTGCCCGAAGGAGGCATGACCCTACGCGACTGGTTCGCGGGGCAGGCGATTGGAGGCCTTTGCGCCGATCCAAGTAACCACCAGCTTTTTTCAGGTCATGGAGATGCTGCCATAAATGCATACGCAATTGCTGACGCAATGCTTGCCGCACGAGGCGGATCATGAACGCCCCCTACAATCTCACCCGCGCCCTAACTGCCTACAACCAGACGGTCCGCAACGACGAGATCGACAGCTTCGCCCGAGACATGACCGAGTGCGAGCAAGTTCGCATGCTTGTGGCGATCATCCAGGGCGGTGCGGGTATCGAGCAATGCGACGATTTGGTGGATGCGCTAGCCCCGCTGAGCGACGTTCTGAGCGCCAACTATGAGGCGATAAGCTTTGCCGCTGCCTTTGGTGACAGCGCCAAGCGTCGGGATCGTGTTCCGCCACAACGCAAGCATTGGATGGAGGCAAGCTAATGTTCGGATGGAATGAAAAGCCGACTGTAGCGGAAGTAAAGTATCACCTTGAAGGCGATACGCCCGCTCGCGTCGTGGCGATTGGCCACGGCTCCTATGAAGTCACTATCCCTCACGATCCGGCTGCGGACGTTACCTATAAGCATATCCGGCAGACCTATGGCGACCCGCGAAAGACCTTCCCGAACATGGAGGTTGCGGACGGTGAAATGCGCATCCCCTTGGATGACATAGTTTCCGCAGTTCTGGCGAGGGTAAAGCCTGCCGACATCGCGGTGGCGTTGTGGGCCGATGACGAGGTGCGCGAAGAATTCATCTACGCAATGACGACGCGCTATAGCAGCGACAACATTAGCGATGCTGACCGACGCAAGTTCCTCTCGGAAGTCAAAGAGGCGGTGCACAGTGCGGCGCTGGACAAACTCGGCAATGCCATGGCGAAGCTTGAGTACGAGTGCGCCAAAAGGTTCTCGGTCTGGGAAGAAGTCAGCCGGATAAACAACACCCTCGAACACTACGAGGTTACGCGCCCACCACGTGGCGAAGAGGACGGCCCTCAACCGCTCCGGATGGCCGACCCTACAAACGGCAAGGAATTTACCATCGGTGGCCAGGCCTGGAACGATGCCCGTGACCATTGGCGCGAAGAGGTTCTGCGGCTGTTCCCATCCAACCCGCCTGAGCGTGGGGAGGGGGAGAAGTCGTGAGCAATCAGGATTTAGACGATCTGGACTACGACGGTCCGGCTTGCGCGAACTGCGGCGGCGAAGGGTTCACCTATGGCTGTTCGTGGGAATGGCAGTGCGACACCTATGACGAGGGGGAGGGGACGTGTCTCTGCACCCGCCGTTGTGAGTGGTGCAATCCTCTAACCGCTGAAGAGATCGCTGAACGCAAGGCCCTACGGGACATTATGGCGACCGCGCTCGCGAAGGACAAAATCGCCGGAATGCGAGCGGCAGAAGATGCGCTTCGCCCCCGCCAACCCAAAGGAAGCAATCATGGATAAAACCGTAGAACAGGAGAAGCCCATGGATAGGACCAAGGACGTGCCGGAGTGGGCTAAGAAGCACGCGATTGAAGACGCCAAAGTCGAAGTAGAATTGGCGCGACAGAGGCGAACTCGAACTAAAAACGACCCTAAGTTGATGGATCCGCTGGCCCGTGCCGAGATCGCTGAAATTGAGCGATTAAAGCGGGAAGAGAACGACGCACGCGCCAAAAAGCTTTGGGGTTTCGGTGCGTCCAGCAAGCCCCCGAGGCTGTCATGAGCAAGCCGACCAATCGCAAGGAGCAGCAGCCATGACCGACGCACCTGAAGGCGTGGTTATCACGCAGGCTGACCGGAATAGCGCAGTTCGTCTTTTGGAAGCCGGTGGGCAAGACTGGCAGGCCAAAGAAATTCGCTTAGCGCAGGGTGACCGATTCCCCACCGTACAAGCCTTCGCCCGCCACCGCACCGAAGCCACCCACCCCCTCCCGGCAGAGATAGCAGACCTACGGCAGTGCACCGCGTCTCTTTGGGATGCCATCAAGCACGGCGACGATGAACACCGAGTATGGCTCAAAGAGGCAATCGACGCGCACTTTGCTGGCGAGGTTATTCCAGAACCGCGAGGGAAAGGTCGGAAGGAAGCCGAGATAGCAGACCTACGTGATCAACTGGATGAGGCGATGGAGGCGTTGAAAGAGGCTCGGTTCCTTTGCGACCGTCTCGGTGAATTGGACTGGTCGCAGGACATTGACGACCTTTCCAACGACTTCAACGGCCATGTTGATCCGCCGCTTTCGCGCCTTCGTGGAATGCTTTCGGAGATGAAGCCATGAGTCGCACTGGACAACTCAGCCGCCAGCAAGACCATGCCGCGCGTGATGTTCTCACCCGCGAATGGGAAGCAACCTACAGCCTGGATCGGCACATAACCCACGCACGCGATCGCATGGGTGAGGCGAGATGGGCAGAGCTCAACGCCGAATGGGACGACGCACAATCAATGGCAGGGAGTGTTTGAGATGGACCATGAAGCCGAACAGAAGCGCAAGATACCGCCCGTTCTCTTGGCAGACGGTGAGCCTGCACACACGCGGCGCAGGCATGGCTATGTGACCGAACAGATGTGCCGGCAGCATGGTGGCTATCGCGCTGCTCTGAACTGGCTCAATTCGCAGGAGATCGCAGCGTGACCAAGACCAACACCGAGGCCGTGGAGGCGGCTTATCGCGAAGGCTACAGCGACGCGGACAATTCTTACAGCTTAGCCTACAATTGGGAATGGAGCGATGCCCGTGCCGCCCTCTCCCCCACCGCCAAGACCGAGCTGAGCGCGGCGGGGTTGGAAGAGTGCGCCACCATAGCCGAGCGAGACAATGCCGAATTGGCCGTCGCTATGATGTATCGCGCCGTCACAGGCAAAGAGGCGGAATGGAGTAGCGAGTTTCGCCTGTCTCATGCGGTGGTCGAGGTTGAAGCCGCCCTATCCGCCCCCACGCGAGAGCGGGAGTGGTTGCCGATTGAGACGGCTCCGAAAGATGGAACGGCCTTTGTCGGATCGGACGGGAAGTATGCTTACCGTACGAAAATGGCTAAGTATTACATCAAGTGGCCACACGAAGAGGGTGGGCCAACGTTTGAAGAGAAGTGGAACGCCGAAGATTCTGGGTCTGTGTGGCCGTGGAGGCCCACGCACTGGCAGCCTTTTCCCCGCATCGACAACCTACTCAACGAAGGAGCGGGCCAGTGAGTGATATGCATTTCAAGAAAGTGATGCGATGGGACAAATACGCGCGCATCTTTCGCCTTGGTCGCTTCCTCTGGACAGTCGGCAAGGTTGGTGATGGCAAGGGCTACAGCAACAAGCTTAGCATCGCCCTGACGCCAAAACTGTTTCGGTGGAAGATGGAGCGCAACGAATGGTTCTTAACCGTTCTCGGCATCCGTTTCCACCGTCAACGCGCATACGGAGGGCGCATCGTATGAGTATTGCGTGGCCTATCGTCGCTTTCGTGCTCGGCCAAATTTCTTGGTGGGCTGGAATTGTCAAAAACGAATGGGAGGCTCTTATTGGTGGTATAGTGCTGCACTGTATCGCGCTTGGCCTTCTTGTCGGATGGATAGTGACATGAACCCCGCCGACCACATCGCCGCACTCGAAGCCCGTAACGCTCGGTTGGAGGAGCAGGTGCGAGAGGCATACGAGCGGTGTGCGATAGCTATCGAGAAAACGCCGATGCGCTTTCATGGGAAGACGGAAGACGTGGTTCGCCGCGACCTTGCTCAGATTCTCCGCACCCTCACCACGAAGCAGACCAATGACTGACCTAGCCACCGTCCACCAGATTGCCGAGCAGCTTGGCACATCCCGGCACGTTATAGACATGCTCCTGGTATCTCTGAAGCATGGTAGGGAGAGGGTATGATGGACAAGAGCTACATTACCGAATGCCACATTCAGACAAGGGGCGGCGAGACGATCTTCAGGTTTAATGATGACGGCAGTTGTGTGGTTATGCTCCACCAATATGCCATTATCCCAAGAGAGGTCTATGATGCGATGGTTCCCAAGAAGCCCGCAGGCGACAAGGTGAGGCTTTGGGAACTCAGGTCAATGGAACCCGACGACTAACCCCCACCACTCGCACAAGCCATAAGCGCGCTAGCAGCTAGGCCCAAGCGTCGTCCCGCGATAATAGTCCGACAGCCACGCCAGCTTGTCATTCGCGGCGCATAGGGCGGTCACTGCCGAGTTGAACAGTTCGTCCACTTGCCGCTGAGACAGGCAATGCTCGAAAGCCCCATCGCCATCATCATCGCACAAAGCCTCACCCGCGGGCGTCTTTACGAACTCACGTTCAAAGCGCGCTTGGGGCGGGGTTGACTTTACATCACCGCAAGCGGTCAGCAACAGCACGACCGCCGCGAGTGGCAGGAGCCTTTGCTGCATCTGGATCTGATTCATGGATTTCCTCCAGTTCCTTTTTCGTGTCTGCATCGGACTGCCGGCGCGATTCGTCACGTTTCTCGCCTGCCTCATTGGCGCGGCGCTCACCCTCAAGGCTACGCTCGGCAATCTCGCCTTTGGTAATCTTGCGCTGATCGGAGCGTCCGCTACAATAGGCCACCGAAAGAGCCGCCACGACAAGCAGGACAACGCCTGCAATGATGTAAGCGCGCGGTGTAAAGGATTGCGCTAGGTCTTTGATCCATTTCATCCGAATGCCTCCAATACGACGATAAGGGTCGCCAGTATAACAGCTACGCCAATCGCCAGCAGAGCAAAAGCTAGGCTAGGTCTATTCACGCTGTCACTCCTATATAAATCGCATACCCAAGACAGCCCAAGGCCAGTCCTATCACAGGGGCGGCGTACCATAGCCTAGTTCGTATCCGGCGCGAAATGGTTTTAGCGATCACCTGAAATCTCGCGCGCCTCATTCTCGGCAGCATCCGCCACCTGTTGCGCCGCTTCTTCCCGCGACATGTTGGCCGACACACCATCACGGCTTGCGTTGAACGACAGCCGGCCACCTGCTAGCACGATTACCACAAGCACCAGCAGAGCCCCCGCCTGGACGCCCATTGCGATGGTCAGAGCATCCCCCAAGCGATCGGCGTTTTGCAGCATCAATTCCTTGCAGGCCGCCACAGCGAAGTCAGGCCGACCGTCAACGTACTTGGACGCGCCAAGCATATCGCTGCACCAGTTGCGCGACGAGAGAATGCCGACGATCCACATGGCCGCGACAATGGTGAACATGCTGCTGATAAAGACAGCGACAAGGCTCCAAGAGCGGATGGAGTTTTTCAACGTCACGACAGATACAACGCGGCTTCGGCTTCGCGGCGCCGGGTCAATCCGCGCATGACCTTGCCGTTCGCGCGGTTCCATCTGGGAAATTCTTTGGCCGCACCTGCATAGTCACCCGCGTTGTGCTTCTTCAGCAGTGTGGACTTTTCCAGATTGCCTTCACCCAGATTGTAGGCAAACGAGACAAGCGCCGCAAACTGGTTGTCAGTGGCTTTGGGTGCCAACCGCTCTACAGCGGCTTCAAAGCGGTCTGTGTCGTTGTCAAACAGATCGTCGGCTTCTTCTTCCGTGACGCGATCGCCACGGCTCACACCGCCTGTATGCCCCCAACCGATAGTCCACGGCTCACCGCCCGTGGCGGGATCGGGGTAGGCTTCCAGTTCCAATCCCTCAAAGGACTTGATCAGGCGCTCGCCTGCTGCGTTTATCTGGCGTCCCTTGGGTTTGGGTGGCCTGACCACGATGATGCCTTCAGCGGCGTCTATAGCCGCGTCCATGCTTTCGACCTCGGCTTGCGTAAGGCCACGGCCAAGCAGGGCGCGGAGTTCGTCGAAAATTGGCTTTCTGGTAAGCATCTCTATCTAGCCCCATGCCTGTGATAATCTTCAAGGTCGTTGACGCGGCTTTCAAGCTGTTTCATCTGCACGGCCTGCGCTTCGATATAACCGCCCAGGCGCTCATCCATGCGGGCAAGCGTAACGCTCATCTCCGAAACGCTTGTTACCATCCAGATAAGCCCTGCCGATGCGGAAACGGTTAAAACTGCGGACGCGATAATTGCCGCCCACTTCAATGGAGCGGGTATTTCTGCGACCACGGTGCCCCTTCTCACTTCTGGATGTTGCGACACGAACCGAACGATTGCCGTATCCGCAATCTGCTCGGCCATTACTCTTATCTGTTCGGTGTTTCCCTGACTGTCAGGCATCACACCCACCCCGAGAAAGCGCGGTGCAGCGAGCGGTTGACCTGCCATGCCGATAAGGCGGCGTAGGCGATGAGCGCGATGGCTAGGGCGCGGGTCATGGCGCGCGATAAAAATACTGGAAGATAAAGGTCATCGCCTGATTGCTGGCAGCAGACGGCGACTTCCAATTCACAATCGCCTTTTCATCGGTCACGTCACCGTACAAAGCAGCCGAAAGTGATTGAAGCGTCGCAGTGTAGAACGTTCCGTTCCCTCCAAGCTCAGACGCACCGGCAATATTCCCCGGGATAGGTAAGGATAGATCAAACCTCGTGCTCCCTGCTGCTGTTGGCGAGATGCCCGCAATCTGGCCGCTAACCGTCACGATATTGCCGACCCTTGACCACTGTGCGCTTGCGGTGGGCGTCCCAGTTAGATTGAAGGTGTCGTTGATTACTGGATTGTAGGAGCCACTTGTTCCGCCGATGACCTCGCTGATAATCGTCGCGTCCACGATAGCGAAGGCACCGGCAGTGCCAGCTATGGTCCCGCCTACAGTGTTGATGATTGCGCCGCCTTCTGCCCAAGCGCCATACTTGGCGTTGCTTGTAGCGGTGGCGTTGCGAGCGTTGATGGAAGCGCCTGCGCCATAAGCGAAAAGCGCAGCACCATTCGTGCCGGTGGCAAGGTTGCCATTCGCACTGCCGTTGACGAAATTGATTAGGCTGCCTTCATAGGCGCGAACATTTGAGCCAGCCCCATCCGCTCCACAGCCGTTAGCGCTTGCGCCATCGGCATCAACAACGCCGGCATCAGACCCACGTATGCCATGGCGATAGGCATTGTCCGCGTTTCCATCTCTAAATGCGAGCACGCCTGCATGTGCGGCTTGGCAACCATAATAAAGGGAGCCCGAAACATCGGCACCATCGGCGCTGACGAAGCTTGCCCAGGAGGTAATGCCCGCCCCTGTTGAGCCGTTACGAGCGGCACCCGTAAAGACCGCTCCGTTCGCTTGAACGAAGCAACCGTTGAATGTGCCCAGACCATTTGAGTAACAATTCTTGATACCAGCACCGGCTTCGATCGTCATGAATGACGCATCGAGGCTGATCCCGCTTCCGCTGGTCTGCGAGATGGCATCAATCAGGCATGCGAGTGTCGGCATCTTCACGCCGCCCGAGCCCACAAAGCTTGCGCCGTTATAGCTCACGGGCACATCGGCATCTTCGGACACGATCCGGAACTGCGAATAGTCGCCGCCGGAGAGATTGACCCCCGCTGTCAGGGAATGCCCACTCTCGATGTTGAGCGTGATAGTGCACTGGCGATTGAGCGGGCTCAGCCGATCAAGCGCGATCTGAAGCGTGGCCGCATCCGAAGGTATGTTGACGGTCAAGTCATCCAGAACGGCCACCACGAAGTCATCCGCAACCGCTGCCGTAATGGCCGCTGCCGTAGTCGAGTAGCCGGGGCGGGTTACGATGTCGTTGAAATTGTCCTCTGCCGTGCGTAGAATGGAGCCGACACCGGGGGCTTTGTAGCCGACTTTCGTCGCCCCATCATCACCGGACAAAAACGATTCCGATATACCCAAGGCCGCAATAGCCTGCGCCACTCGCAAAGGCGTAACGCGTTTGGTATTGTTCGCGCCCACCTCTGCTTCGGCCTGCGAGGCAAGAGGAATGGCGGCATCCACGATCTGCGAAGGCAGCGCCTTTTCAACCGCAGATCCTTTATCGACGATAAGAACATCAGTGTTCGAAACCGAAGCGGCAGCGGCTAAGTCTCTGGGAGGTATAACGGCCATTTTAAGAAACCCTGATTATTTTCTGGCAGATGATGGTCGGCTGCACGTTGTTGTGCGCTTTGCCTCCGCCTTTGTTGGCGATGGTAATGCCGGTCGTGGCGCTGCCAGTGCTTGCGCTGGTAACTGTGGTCGATGATGTTATCGCGCCTTCAGCCCCGACATTGCCCTGCACCGTGGGGCGCTGATAGCTATGCGTGTGGCCTGGATCTGTTACCGAGTGGTTATGAACCGGCATCTGCGCTTCAGTAAGCGTATGCGTCTGCGCGCCGCCAGATGCCCCAAGCGTGGAACTGGAAAGCGTGTTAAGACGCGTAGTGGCAGGCGTAGCCATGTTCTCGCGGCCAGCCCCTACCCTACCGCGATAATCAGGCAGGTTGAACGTGGTTGAGCCATCACCAGAACCCGCATTGGTCCCGATAGCAGCAAACAGATCAGCATAGGTCGAGCGCGATACAGCTTGCCCCGCTGCGAACAGATAGCCGCTCGGAGGCGTAGTGCCCCAGAAGTCGATCACAGCGCCAATGGGCACGCCAGCCGTTGCACCTTCCGGTATCTGCGAAACCGTAGCTACGTCCGTAGGATCGGTGCCGGGAGCAACGCCAGTAATCTTGTTGCCGTTCATCGGCAGGTTGGCGCGCATCCCACCCTTGCCATCGCGGTCAAGCGACGACGAGATGGCTTGCGCTACATCCTGAAATGGCGGGTTGTGCTGGCTGACTAGCAGCGTGTCCCCTGTATTAACAGTGGCCCCCGCTGGTAAACTGTAGTCGCCTGAACTATTTCTCGGCACAGGTTGAACTCCGGTTGCGTTTCAAGGCAATCGCGTGAGGTGGATTCAACCGCGTTGCCCCTTGTTACACGATAGGGCGAATGCTATCAAGACCGGCATGGCAGACGTGAATATCGAGGCTATTGAGCGGGAAATACACCGCGCCCGTTTCGAAGAAAGCGAGGCAGAAGGCTTCCTTGCACGCCGTTCACGTCGCAGGCTTAACGAAGCCTCTTTGCAGGGCATCAAAGATCGCATGGTGCGCCAAGCCTATCTGGCGGGCTTCAAGGCTGGATATGAAGAACCGAAGCCCCGCTGGCCGCTATACGCAATCGGCGGGGTTCTCTCGGTATGCCTCTTAGTAAGCCAGATAATCGGTTAGCGCCGTAGCGGCCCCGGTCCCGATACGGCGGCCCCACCTGTCACCTTGCTGAGTCAGGCTTTCCGCAATAGCGCGATAGGCTTCATCTTCCGCCATCATCTGCGACAAGGCGTCAACCGAACCTGTAGGCGACTGGTTCAGCAATAGCGGCCCCAAGTCATCGGCTAGTGCGCGATTGGCAGTAGCCGCCGCTTGTTCTCGGCGATCCTTGAACACACGGTCTGCAATGCCTTTGCCTACGGTCAGCCACGGACCACCAAGCGCGCCGGTTTCGATAACGCCCATTGCCACATCGCCGCCCATGCCGGTGCGCTGCTTGAAGAACTCGTCTGCAATCTCGCGTTCTGCCGTGGCGCTGTTGCCAATCAGGCGGTTGGCACTGCCCGCAAGCTGCAATTCAAGATCCCGCTGACTTAGTAACTGCGCAATGTTGGCATCTTCACCATAGAGTGCGCCCATGCGCCCTTCGGTGTTCGGCGTATTCAATTGCGCCCAAGGGTTTGTGTTATTCCGAACGTCACCAGCACGGGCCATCGTTTCGGATTGGAACCCAAGCTGCATCTGCTGGCGTTGCTCAGGGGTCAAGTTCGCCAGTTCGACAGATAGTTCATCGGGACGGGTGCGCGTGGCCTGCTGCCCTTGCTCAAGAAACCCACGCTCCTGTGCTGGCCCTGCATAAGCCCGACGAGCTTCTGCATAAGCAGGATTGGCTTCATCCATGCGCTGTAATAGCGTGGACTTCATGGCTTGGGCGCGGCGCACTTCAGGCATGTCGCCCTGACGAATACCGCGCTCGATGATGTTATCGAGCCCGCGTTTGGCATAGTCGAGAGACTGCCAAGATGGCGAGGCCATAACCATACCACCTTCAGTCTGCACAATCCCAGCCGCCGAAGGATCAAGCCCTTCGTCGAGAACCTCGTTGTAAGCCTCGCGCAAAGCTTTTTCGAACGTGGGGCGGTCGGCAAGGTCGGTTAGGTCGACAAGATCCGCCCCGGGTGCCGCATAAGCCTGATCGTAAAGTGGTCCTGCATTCGTGCGAGCCTGTGCCAGCAAATCAGCACTACGCTGAGGGATATTCTCAACCGGGCCCAGATCGCGCGCTACGGCCTCGCCTAGCCGGTCAAGTTGGCCTTGATTACGCTGCGCCATGGTCTGCCGTGCTACGCCTGCCGTGGTCGGAGAGAAGCGAACAGCCGAACCGGCAAGAGACTGCAATTCAGGCGAAGCATCGGCCAGCGTCATGGGTACGCCAAGGTTTTCGGCATCCATCAAGGCGCGTGCGACCTCATCCTGGTTGCCCGCTTCACCCACAACCTGCGTGATGGCGCGCTGGCCTTCGGAAAGGTTCATATCGGGCAGGCGAATTGAATTAACCGCACGCCCTGCAAACTTGCCGACCTGATCGCCTGCCACCGCAGACCCAAGACCAAGCAACGCGCCCGTAACCGGATCTTCATCACTGGTTGCGCCATAGATCGAGCCGTAAAGGGCATCGCCAGCCAATGGCGCGAACCGCCCAGCGCCAGCCAATGCCGCAGCACCACCGCCAAGCGCCGACCCAAGAACGCCACCTGTCATGTCGCCAAAAAAGGCTGACTTAGGGTTAAGTTCCTCCGCAGCCTGTAGCCTGCGACCGGCCAAAGCATCAGGAATGCCGAACGTCGCGCTGTTGATCGCAGACGTTACACCTGTGCCGAATGGATTGGTTACGAAATTGTTGACGCCTTGCTCAAGCCCAGACAGATCGCGTGTTGCGGGCGGAACCTGCCCCGCCGCTTCTGGAGGCTGCCCCTCTGCCGCCATCTGGTTGAAGGAGGGAACAATATCGCGGTATGCCTCAAGGTTAGGCGAGCCGTACTCTGGGAACTCGTTATCAAGCCCAGCACGGAACTGCGCATAACCATCAGGCGTGATATTGCCCCAATTCTGGCGCAGATAGGCCGCGTGACGATCCTGGTATTCCTGCGGCAGTTCAAGGCCGGTTTGCGTAGCGCCAGAGCCTGCGGCCATAGGCGTTGTCCCTGCTGAAAACTGGCGATTATATTCCTCGCTCATTTCCGGCAGTTGTGGTTCTTCAGCATTACCAGCCAAGGACGATTGCAGCCGCTGGTAATATTCTCGCGCCTTCTTCAAGCCTGCTGCAAATTCACCCGGCTCCATATTCTGATTAAGCGGGGCAATCGCAGCAGCCATACGCGCGGCTTCGGCAGCGGTGTTTGCCATGCCGCTTGCGCCTGTTCCGCCGTTATCCTTGACGAGTTGCGCCAAGACCTGCTGCGTCATGTCGCCCTGGACCTGCTCAAGCAGACCATAAACCGAGTTGGCATCCTGATTGAAAAACTGCGAAGCGCCCATGTAGCGGTCGCCAGTGCGGAAATCTTCCTGCCCTTCGATGCTACCTATGCCGCTACCGTCCCGAGTGCGTTTCTCAAGTCGGTCGATTGTGTCAAGAATAGCGGCAATCTGCGCTTGGCGCTTGCGGTCAGAATCCGCCTGCCCTTGCGCTAGGTTTGCCGCGTCTGCCTGCTCCTGATCGAATTTAACCTGTTCGCGGGCATTCTTCTGGGCAGAACGAATTGCCTCTTCTTGGGCAAGGCGTAGCCGTTCACGCTCGAAACCCTGATCCTCATTCGCGCGCTGCTGTTCTGCCGCCGCGTTCGGATCGGTAAACACCACACCCTGCGACTGCGCTGGACCGGTGCGTGCCCAACTGCCATCTGGCTGCTGTTCGTAGGTGTAGCCCTGATAAGTTCTTGTCGGCATCATTTGCCCCTTAGAGCGCGAAGGTTTTTAGCAACGTAGTCTTGTGTCTCGCGTGGCGCATAACGCAGCCAGTTATTGCCGTAACGCTTTACCAGATCATCAACGCGACCGGGACCGGCATTATACGCCCCCCACATCTTACTAAGATCGCCGCCATAACGCTGCTGCATCTTGTCGCGGTATTCACGGCCTAGACGGTTCATGTCAGCCGCGTTGGATGGATTGGCAGGGCGAAGGCCAAAGCCAGGATCGCGCGCCGTAGATGGCATAACCTGCATGGCAAACATAGCGCCAGCAGGCGAGGTTACAGGTCGGCCATTGGAATAGTCGCGGTTGTTACTTTCCGCCTGGGCGGTGATGCTGTTGAGCATGTCGCCACTAACGCCCGGGAAAGGGATCGGGAGCAGCGCCCCCACCTCCTTCCCCATCAAAGAAGTTGGATGGAAGCACTGCCGGAGGTTCACCCCCCGGCTGCGCCCCAGATGCTTGACCACCTCCTCCCATGTTCTCAAGAAACCAGTTCTGGCGACCGACAGCCAAGCCCTGTGGGGTGTTCATGTTTACAACAGGGTTGGCAATGTTTTCGAGTTCAGCCGCCGCAGCAGCGCGCTCATATTCTGGCACGTTGGGATCATTTGCAATGCGCGATAGTGCGACCGAGCGGGGCGGTGCAACAGCCTTAGGCCTGCGCGCGGCATATTCCATGCCCGCAAACTCTTTCACGCCCTGCCCTACATTCGGGTCCATCAGCGCGCGCGCGATCATGGTATCATCCACACCTCCGCCAGCCATCGCTTCCATCAGCGCGCGGTCTGCATCTGCACCCGCTGCAAGCTGCTTATCGGCATTGCGCGCCTCCAGTGCGCCCATGACGTTATCCGCCACACGTGCAAGCCCCTGTGTCCAATGCTGTATAGGTGAGTAATCACCCCGACTGCGCGCCATACCCTGCTGACGCTGCATTGCCGCTTGTTCCGGCGTCATCTTCAAGCCACCATGCGCCCAAGTGAACGCGGCTTCAGGTGTCAAAGCCTGCGCTACGGGATCGACTGCGGCCATTGCGGACTGTGGGAGGATCATCAGAAACCCCCTCTAATCGCAGCGCCGCCAAGTGAACCAGCAAGGCCAAATAAGCCACCGAGCATTCCGCCACGGTTTTGCATCTGGGCGTTATACTGCTGCATCTGGTTGTTGTAATTGTTCTGGACCATGCCGGAATAATCGACACCCCCAACACCGACCTGAGGCGTGGCAGACGACATCTGCGCGGGATTCGATACCTGCGAGCCGGAGAGTAGCGCGGACAACTCATTAAGCGACTGATTCCGCGTTGCCAGATTTTCGGAAAACGCCTGTCCACGGCCCTGCAAAGCCAGCTGGTTGTTCTGATCGTTGAAGCCCTGCGTCATGCGGGCCATCTCGGAATCCCAAGCGCGCGTGCCTGGACGCAAGCCGGAATTAATCAGCCTGTCACGTAGCGCCGCTTCCTGCTGCTGCTGCTGCGGGGCAATGCGCGACTGCCCTAAATCATAGGCCCAATCCGCCGCGTCCTGATTGGTAAACTGGAACGGGTCGGACAGCGTTTCCTGCACACGGCCAGACTGTTCCTGCGCGATATTGGCAAGGTTCGTCTGTGCGCCCTGTGATGCGTCGAAAATAGCCTGCTGTTCGGGCGATAGGACTGTCTTTTGTGTGAACTGCGGGAGAGTGATTCTCTTCCCGCTGCTATCGATGAAACTAGTAGTGCCCGTCTGATTGTAGCTTGTCGAACCCCAAGGATTTTCGCTCCCAATCATGTTGAGCATCTGTTGCGTGGTGGCGGTATCGATGTTCATCCCAGCCTGAGCCTGAGCGACCACATTAGGATCCGGCGGTGTAGGTTGCTTAGGCGTTTTCATGCTGCAACCTTTCCATGCTCAGGCATGAATCCATATTCCACCTCAGCCTTCTTGCGCGCTTTAATGGCGTCATCCTTTTCAAGAAAGTTGCCAAGGTGGATTGATTTTCCAAGCACCTCAATGAATGCTCTCCACCGCTTATCCCGCTTGTGATAATTCACGCCCATAACGCCACTTGTGTTGCTCTTATGGATGCACATGTTGCGCTGATTTTCTTTGTGGCTAACATCACGTAAATTGGCGATCCTGTTATCCATCCGGTCGCCATTGATGTGGTCAATTTCCTGCTTGGGCCACTCGCCGTAGTAGTGGGCCCATGCAACACGGTGGCCAACTAACATCTGGCCATCTATTGCTCCCTCTGCGTAGCCGCGCTTGTTTGGCTTGCAGTATGCAGGCCTTCCCGAATAGCGAGTGTTCCAACTTTTAGGGAAATCTGGAGCGTGTTTCCACACGAACGCGCCGGTATCTGGATTATAATCCAGCCTCTCGCGAACTCTTTCAGGGTTGATCGTTTTCAAAACATGCTTCCTGTTTAGTGGAAGCACCTGAAGGAATTCAGCGGCGCTCGGTTTCTCTCTGTCTATAGTAGGCGTAATCTTTTTTCAATACCCCTATGATAATAGCATCCCGACCTGCCCCAAAGTGGTCTCGTAAACGCCCCTCGACCTCACCGCCGAGCCGACGCGCATACTCTGCTACTTCAGGCTTTTCGGTTTCCATGGTGAACCTCAAGCACCCCATCTGCTGGAAGACATATTCACCAACAGCGCGCAGAAAGGCCCTATTCCAACCTGAACCCGCCACCGTGACGTGCACGTCGGCCCCCTCCCAGCAATTGAATACCGCGCCGCCCACGAGCAGGCCATCGCGCTCAAGGCCTAGCGTGGTGTAAGGTGGGCACAAGGCAACCCCGATGCGCTGCGAAACAAAGCGGGCAACGTGTTCGCCGGTTACTATTCTCAAGTCACTGCCTCAGCCGTGGTATACATGAGATCCATGTCTATAAGCTCCAGATCCAAAGGTGCAGGGGCACCTGAGGTCGCTTGGTAGCATGGAGCCATGGAGTAACCAACCGTACCAACAGACCGCCATTCCTGATTGAGAACATTCGGCGTTGCGCTATCCCACGTCGATTGCCCCCATACACCCGCGCCCCATGTATTCGAGGCGAACATACCAGTCGCATCGGGCGCGGGAGGAAGGGTGACATCGTAATCGGCCAGCAGGGTCACGTTATCGATAATCGTCGTTGATGCCCTGACACGCGCGCGGACCATCTTGCCGACCTTGGCACCTACCGAGAAGCCCAGATCGTCGAATAATGGAACGACAGCGCCAGAGTAGGGCTCGCCATCATCCAGACCGCCCGTTTCAGCCTGGAATATGCGGCCATTAGGCGAACCGAAATAAAGCTGCCCGCCATAAACTGCCATGCACAGGCCCTGCCAGTTACGATAGCGGCCCCATGCGCCTGTTTCGGTGTTCGATACGAACATTACCGGATCGCTTGAGCCGACCATATCGGGAACGGCCACCAGCGCCATCTTGCGTTCCGGCCAGATCATGCACTGCCAGTTCTGTTGACCGCGCAGGTTAACGGCCTCAGTCCATGCGTCGGCAATCTTGTAGCTAACGGATGCAACATTCATCGCGGTAACGTCCAGCGATATAGCCTTGGACAGCGGGACAAGGCCCACACTGGTAGCAATCGCCAGATCCCCGCCCCCACGGATATAGGCGCGCTTCCCAAGCGGTGAGCCGATGCGATACACACCGACGAGGTTCCATGTGGAGGCCTCGTTAGGCGACGTGCCTTGATAGATGGCAACCTCGCCTTCAGTCGTGACGAATATGTTCTGTTCCGACAGGCCGCCCGAACCACCCGATTCCAGCGACCAACGCTGCCCGAACATCAACGCGCCACCATTGGCGAATATGCCACCCATCGGGAACTCGGTTGCTTCCCCGCCGATACTATCGACATCGAGATACCATGCGGACAGGCTTTCCGTTTGCGTGAAATAGAGCCGGTTCTTGTAGGACCAGACAAAATCCATATCCGCGCTTGTAAAATCCCCGAAGTCCACCCCCGGTGCGGCAAGCACAGGCGCACCGATAGCATCCGCCTCACCAGCCGTTGCGCCGGTCAGTACGTCGTCATCCTCGAATGTGCCGGTCACGTTGTAGAGGAATAGCTGTCCGGTCGTATCGGTTGCTGCGTTCTGCTGCCAGAGCGTTCCGGTAGCCCCGCTGGTGCCCCCTGTTACAACCTCACCCGCGACGAAATCTTCAGTTAACCCATCGTAATTGACCTGCGTCGTTCCGCCCAACACGTTCGGATAGAACCGCTCGCCATCATAGATAAACCCAGTATCTGTTCCATTCACCCCGATCAGGTAAATCCCGCCTGTCGTGGCGAATTGGATAACCGACCAGTCTCCGGACGTGTAGCCCTCCGCAACCTCAAGGCCGTCGGTGGAGTTCCAGCCTATCTCATTGCCATCACCGTCCCCGAATATATCCCCTTCGTCATCGCCAAGCGTCTGAGGCTCCGGAAATACCACATCGGAAACGTCGTAGATCGTGCTTTGATTGGCCGCGAACATGCGCTCAACATCGCCGCGCTTGTAAGTGAACAGCGCTTCGACATCCAGGCTTTCATCGACCAATGTGGCATAACGTGACTTGCCCCTGCGCAGCGCAACACCCGTCGAACGCGGAAAGAAGTTGTCCAGCACCGCCGCGCCCGGTCCCTCGATAGACTTGGGATCCGACAACATGCGATTGGAAACCCAGCCACTTATTGGCGCAGGCCAGTTGCGGGCTTGTGATTGTCGCGGCTTGGGCCGCGTCTGGCGGCGAGCGTAGACCATTATCCGACAGGCCAGTAATTAGCGCCTTGACCTAATTCCCATGGCCACGCGGGATGCGTGCCGGGGATATGCCTGCGCGAGTTGCGCCGGATGACTACCGGGCCTCCGCTCTTCGAGGCATATTCGTCAAGCGCCTTGATAAAGGCTTCCTGATCGCCAGAGGCGTCCAGCTTCTTATTCTCTCTCCACCGCCACACAACACCAAGCGTCAACAGGCGTTCGGGCAGAAGGAAACTATCGTCGTCTGCGGTGAACTCTTCTTTCGTGGCCGTCGAGAACGAGCGCACGATGTTCTTCGTGATATACGGAAAGCGGGCCTGATCCCCTTCGCCGGGAACAGGAGAAAACCGCATGACGTTGCCGTAAATAATCCAGCCACCGGGAAGCGCGTTGAAGTCGCTCGCCTCATCGAACAGAAATGTATCCAGATCGGTGTAGTGGTAATAACCCCATGCCCAATTGGTATAGTCCTGCACCGCAGCCTTGATCGGAAAGCGGCTGTAATCTTCAGGTAGATCGAACTCGGTTGCAGTGCCATCGCCTGCAATCGTGTTGAGCCTGATTAACTCCTGCCAATCCTGATATTGCGCGATGTCCTGTGCTACCTCGTTAACAAGGTCGCACATCTCAAGCTCGAATTGCTGAGAGGGGGATGCGCCGAAGAACGTCTGGGGCTTGCGGCCAACCAGCCGTATAGAGGCCTTCTGGAGAGCCGCAAGCACCGTCATTTAGGCAGCCTTTGCTTCGCGCAGTTCGCGCAGGGAGTTTTCAAGCGTAGCCCGCGAAGGTGTTCCGCGCGGCTTCGAACCGGCAAGCTGGCCGATCTCGGCTTTAATTGCTTCGTCCGACATACTGGCGAACTCTGCATCCGATTCCTGCACGGCTTGTTCGATTTCTTCGGGTGAGGCTTCCTGCGCAGGAACTTCGACCTTCGTTCCAGCGGCTTCCAGTTCGGCAATACGAGCCTTCAACGCCTCGACTTCACTCATGCTGTCGAGATTGCCACGCTGTGAAGCCATGTAGGAGCGGGCGGCTTCCTTCAGTTCGTTGGCCTTCATGCCAAGCGACTTGAGGGCGGGGCCTTCCATGCCATAAAGCGCCTCGACCGAGTAGATCTTCAGCGCGCGGCACAGCGAGATTTCCGAAGGCTTGATGCCATGCGCTTTCAGCATCTCAAGCGGGGTGCCTACAGCGTCCTGCGCGTTACCTTCCTTGAAGGCACGGTACTGGTCAGCCCAGCGTTCGGCATAGGTGATAATCCGGTTGCCTTCGCGCCGGTAGAAGTCCGTAGCGCGAAACACCGGGGAATAATGCTTGTTGCCAGCCATGCGAACCTCAACCAGTTCGCGCGTTTCCATGACGGGGTGGCCAGCCGCTTCCGACTTCGGCACGTTCTCGACGGTTTCATACTTGAAAAAGGGCGTGACGCTAAGTTCCCGCTCATCGATTGTGACGACCATGGCAACTTTCTCCGATTGTTAAAGGAAAAGACGGGGTAGCACGTAATGCGCCACCCCGCCAGATTCATTAAGGGGCAGTACCGTCAAGTGCCCAGAAGCGATCCCCGGCTACAATCGTGCCGGTGTAATCGCCCGTATTCGGAGCATAGAAGCCCCCAGCGCCTGCGGCTGCGGTAATGTTACCATCACCCGCCACAGTCAGGGCTACTTGTGTGCCTGGCGCTGCGGCTACAGTGATAGTGGCCGAAGCCTCCACCCAGACAGCCTTGCGGCCATCGCTGGAAAGTGCGGTATCACCAAGCTGTGGGCTTCCGATACCGTTGTCGTACCATGCAACACCGTCCTTGACGACCTGGGTAAGATCAGGGCCAAGGCTGGCATTGACACGGAAAGGTTGTGCAGCTGGCATTTCAATTCTCCTTATGTGCCCAGATTATACCTGGAGCCTGACCATCGAAAGTGGGTTCTCGACAACCGCCTGACCCGTCCACACGATACCCTGCGCCATGGCGTCCTGATTGACAGGGCGCATGCCGTCGCCGGGATGGAACGGAACAAACGACTGACCTGGGAACTCGTAGATGGACATCGAAGACGTATCGATGCCGAATGCGGTATTCGCGGGCATGACGTTGCCGATACCGCCTGCTGCAACCAGATCAACCGGACCAGCGCCAGTCATGTAGGTAAGGCCCGCATAACCGAGACGGGCCGAACGCTCCGAGCCGAGACGCTGGTGCGCCACGAACGAGGCCTCGACTGCCTGCCACATATCGCTTGAGAAAATCCAGAGATCGGGACGCATGTTACCGCGCGAACGGTCCAGCGTGATCTTCGAGATAATGCCGCGTGCCGTGGTGCTGTCCCACGTGGTGTAGCCGGTGACATCGCCATCGGAGATATCGAAGAACGACGGACGCCATTCGGTGACATCGGCACGGCTGATACCACCATAGGTGCCGGTGTTCGGAGTGGTCGGGATGGACCCGCCGAAACCGATCATCTGGCGACCCCCATCGGCGGTGCCGTCCGATACCATGCCAAGCTCGAAAGCTTCCTTGGCCGATTTCTCCGCAGCCGAGATGTAGAAGCTCATCAGATCGATGATTTCCGCTTCATTCTGGTTGAAGAGCATTTCCGTGCCGTTCAGCGAGAACGGAGCCACGACACGTGCCCAGTTGAATACTGCCGAGTTCAGCAGTTCCTTCGGGGTAATTGCGATCTTGTCGTAGCCAGTGAACCACTGTGCCTGCAACTTGTCGAACTCGACCGGGATACGGAGTTCCGGCCCGCTCGCGCTCTTGGTTTGAATACGATCCTCATCTTTGAGGATCCTGGTCAGCGGGGTGGAATCGTAAACGATGTCCCGAACCTCCGACGAACGTTCTGCAACGCTCATCGTCAGCGCCTGACCGTAGTTTCTTACGGGATTGATAGGCATTTTCCTGAACCTTTAGCCTGCCATTCTCGAAGCGCGCATATTGCGTTTGAGAATGCTGTCGATTGAACCACCGCGTTTAGGCTCGATCTCAGCAGAAACAGAACCCGGCGCGGACTTGATGGATTTGCTGCCGTTGGAGGAATCAACACGGCTGTCTACGTCAGGGCTTGCCTGTGTGGCGGGCTGCTCGACATTGGAAGGAGGATTAAGCCTCTCAGCCATGTCATAAGCCACTGCCAGACGGTCAGGCGCGCTCAAGCTGGTTGGTATCCTACCAGAATTGAGAAACATTGCAATATCATCCCGCAATTCATCGAAACGGGGATGCTGCGCCTTGAATGGCTCGACTACAGACTGTGTGGTCTGCTGGACCTGCATCTGCGCGATCTGCTGCTTCAACTGCTCGACCTCAGGGTTAGACCGCTCCTGCTGTTGCGGACGCTGCGCCACCATCTGCTGCCACTTTTCAGGGCCTTGCTGGGCGACATATTGCGCCACGTCATAGAGCGAAATAGCCGAACCATCCGGCTTGCGCGGACCAATCTCCTGAAGGATCATGTTCAAACCCGCGTAGGGGTTCGACTCCATCAGGTTTTCGATCTCGTTAAGCTTTGTCAGGCTTTTAGTCAGTTCGCGCCCGTTGCTGCGCGCCAGTTCATCGAATTGGCGAATGCTCTCATACCGCTCCGTAGCCTCGCGAAGTTTTGTCACTTCGGCTTCATGCTCGCGCGTCATATTGTCGATGTCGCGCTGGACGGGGCGCGGCACATTGAGCCACTTTTCCTGCGCGTCGGGCAGAAACTTCTTTGGGGCCTGATAATGACCCGGCTTGTCTTCCGTCTCAGCCTTGGGCTCTGCCTTGGCCTCGGGCTTATCTTCCGCCTTCAGTTCGGCCTTTGTCTCTTCCTTGGGTTTGGCGTCGGCTTTATCGGCTTCGAGCGCCTTTCCTTTGGCCTCGCCATCTTTGTCCCCCTCGGCTCCCTTGGCGGTGTCGGCGTCATCCTTGGTTTCTTCCTTGCTGCTGTCCTTCAGGGCCTTCGATACGGCATCGCGCACCGTTTTAGGCTTTTCCTGTTCCTCGACAGCAGCGGGCTCATCAGCGGGAATGTGCGGCTGACCGCCTCCACTGATGTCGGAGCTTTCGATAGGCTCTAGGCTGGTTGAAACGTCTAGATCGGTCATGCTGGAATCCCCGTCACTGGTTGAGGTGGAACACGGCCTGCCTTTACATCGGCAATGGCCTTCTTGATGGAATCGCGGCGGCTTTCTTCGGTCGATTCCTTCGGCTTGACTTCAGGCATCGATTCATTGCTGCCAAGCTCGAAATACCGCTCGCCCTTCGCGTTGCCTTCAGGCGTAAGTGAATGGCGATAGGATGATAGGCTGTCATGCAACTTGCCATCAGCCCCATAACGCGGCTCTATGCAGTCCGAAACCACCATGGGGGCGCAGGGAATGCGGGAAGCAACAGAACCGCAATCGCAATCCTGCCGCTCCCCGAAGTTTTCCAGTTTGACGAACCGTTCGAAGCGGTGGCCATCCTGGCAAGTGAAGTCATACAGTGGCATCAGGAATCCTTCTGGAAATCCCAACCAGCCTGCCAGTCATCGCGCTCCTTGTCGAGATAAGGGCTGCTGTCGCGCGGGATGCCATGGCGGAAAGCTTCACGCCCACGCTTGTGTGCGGCGCTAACTGTTTCCTCGACAGTATCACCGCGCTTGTCTTGCTCGGCCTCGATAGCCTCAAGCAGTGTGGTACGCGCCTTGTCGCCCTTCTCGTCTTCCTGAAGCTGTTTCAATTCGGCATCCGACAGGCTTGCCAGTTTCTTTTCGGCGTCGGACACCGTGCCTTCGCGGATCTTTTCAATATCGGCCATATTCGTTTCTCCTAATCCCCGTCACAAGCTATTCAGCGCGGTCCGCCTCGATCTGCGCCACGATCTCAACCGCCACATTCGGGATCATGCTATGCGCGACCAGCTTAGGCGCGTTCGTAGTGCCCGCAGCGTCGATCTGGGCCGCAAGTTCGGTCGCCAGTTCAGGAACCACGCCAGACTCCTTCAGCCGGTCGGCATCACCTACCTGCGCTTCGATCTGCGCTGCCATTTCAACAGCGGTAGGGCCATCAACACCCAACCCCATCAGTCTTGTTGCATCTGCCATTATACTTCCTCTTCAAGAACCAAGGGAATACCACCCTCATCAACCAGAGTTATGGCCAGCCCGCCATCGGATACGACGCTAGCCAAAGGTGCGCCGCTATCGACGGCAGTTACAGCAATTCCGCCTTCGTCAATCACAGAAACAGGAAATCCGTTCATTCCGGAAACTCCCGTTCTTCAGGCGGTGACATCACTTCGCGCACTTCCTGCCGGTCGGCACGCTCTGCTTGGCGCTGGTCGTTCACGATAGCGCGCTGCTCCTGGCTTTGCTTGATGTCGATGTCCGCAAGAGACTTGAACTCGTCCAGTTGCGCCGTGTCGATAGCAATACCGGCCTCAGCCATTGCCTTCATGGTCTGCGCCCGTAGCAGATCTACCTTGGCCATAGCTTCCTGCGCCTTGATTGCGTTGGCGTTGGCGTCCTGCTCCAGTTTGGCCATCTTGGCCGCTGCATCCGCCTGATCCTTCTGTGCCTTGACCTGCAACTCGGCAAACTTGCGCTGGTTTTCAGCCTGCTTGAGCGCGCTATCAGCTTCGACCTTGGCCATCTGCGCTTGAGCCTTCTGCATCTCAGCCTCAGCCAGTGCCGCGACGCCTTCCTGATCACCCTCACCCTGTTGGCTGGCAATCATGGACGGTGCCTGTTTCACGAACTCGTCAATCGCGGAGTTCATCTGCCTGCCGACGCGATAGGGAGCCAAGCTGAACTTCAGCATCTCGCCCGCAAGTTTAGCCCCTGCCTCGCCCATGCTGGCAATCGACATAAGGCCCTGCGTTGCGCCATTGAATGCCGTGATAAAATCGGCCCGCGCCTGTTTCTCGGCCAGTTCATCGGTGAGAATGGTGCTGTCGGTTTCGATCTCGAAAGCAAACGAGCGCGCCTTGTCGTCCCGCAACAGGTCGACCACGTCATCAATCGGGACGAGGTTTTCAGCTTCCTCCAACATCGGGCCATATTTGCCGATGATAGCCTGCTGCTGTTGCTGGAACATCTGCTCCGCTTGCTGCGGATCTTCGACCTGCCCCTGCATCTCGCTTGCCTGCTGCTCAAGAGCGTTTAACTCTTCCTCCGCAGCGTCCTCGATTTGCTTAATGCGCTTCTTGATGTCTGCCCGCGTCGGCAATTCCATCTGCGACATCTCTTGCAGCGTCTTTGCGTCGAACTCTTCCGCAATAATCTCGGAAGCTATCTTAACGGCATCAGCCGCCAGCCTCTGAAGCTCATCGATCTTGCAGCGAACCCGAACGGAACCGTATTGCGCCTTCATCTGCTGCGCGCCCAAGGTTTCCTCTGCCTCGGTAGCCCCGCGCATGATGTCCGATATGCCGGAAAGCTGGTAGAAGTCGTCTATCAACTGACGGCGTGCATCGATCAGGCCCGTAATAGCCGCTGCAAGCTCCTGCATGGGGAGCCAGACAACCATGGCCCCGCCTTCCATCAGCGCGGCTCCCGGTACGGCAATCAATAGCTGATCGTCATTCTCGGACATCAGCCGTTCAATGGCCTCGCCTATATCCCCACCCCCAGGAATAAGGCCCTTCATCTTCACCTGATCGAGAAGCAGGTAAATGCGGCCCGTCAGGCGATTGATCTGGGCAAACATCGAAGCATAACGCTCGAAATCGGGCACAGGGATAAGCGTGCGGCGCTTCAGTGTGCCATAGGCAGGCTTGGGACAGGGGAAGAAGCCCTCAAGCTTCAGGTGCGGCTCGCTGTCGTCAAGGTAAACGTCCAGCCCTTCCGTTACCCAATACACGCGGTTGTTCGCGCGGTGCCAGACCTCCCATACCTTGGCCTTGCTTTCCAGCGATTCACGGCCCGCAGAGTTCTTGTCGCGCTTGTCTGTGAACTTGATCTGATCAAGCTGCCTGTCGGACATGCGCGTAAACCGCTTCTTGATCTCGTCGCGGCTCATCCAGAACCCGCCAGCAACCCAGCCAACCTGCGACCACTTGCGCGTCGGCTCATGCAGGAAGTCGTCACGGTCCAGATGATCAAAGCACACCCGTTTGCCGTTGTCGTCCTCGTACCGCAGCCACATCACCCCGCGATTGGTGAATATCAGGTCATCGCGGACGCCATACATAACCTCATCGATGCCACTGTTCTTGAACGTGGAGATCGCCGTGCGCTCAAGCATCTCGGCAGTGGTGATCTTGACCGGGCTGCCATCCTTGAAGATGGGAGATACGGCAGGGATAGGCGGCTTCGCATAGATAGCGGGCTTCAGCACTTCCGAAGACGACCAGAACAGGTCCATCTGCGAATCCTGCCAGTCGGCACCACCATAGGCTTCCATCAACTGGTTGTAGTGATAGCCTTCGCGCGAATACAGGTCATCGATAACCTTGCATGTGGTGTCCCAGTTCTCGAACGTATCCCGCGCGCCCTGAAGGGAGTCGAGAATAGGCTGTGAAGCCTTGTCGCGCTGCTGCTTGTCATCACCCGCGAATTGCTTGGGATCGTTTACCACTTACGCTGTGCCCTCAATGGTGGAGCAATGACGCCATCTGCAACAACACGCGGCGGCGCTCCCGGTTTCGGTTTAGCGTCTTCAGGTGTAGCACCAAAATCCATTTTTGCAATGAGCTGACCGGCTAGGCCCAGAGCGTCGCAATTATGTGTCAGTATACCGTTGGCGTAATAAACGTGCTCGCCTTTAACCGTCAGATTACAGACCGGCCTTAGCCCGCTTTGCTCTGTTACGCTGAGCACATGCACGACAGCAGAATCGCGACCGCTCAAAATACGCTTGATATTCTTGGCTGCATTCTTCGCAAACCTGAGCCCAAGAGCGGCGATTGGCCCACGACTGCCTTCCATTCTCGGCGTGCCATTTTCTGCCCTCGTCTGAACCATGCCACTCTGCGGCAAGATGTCGGATTTTAGAAAGGTGCCGGCACTGGTCCTCCATGGCGCTGCCCCGCAAAGGGTGGCACTTGCGGTGCTCAGCGCGGGTAAGGCACTGAAGATTGGAAATCGCATTGTTCGTCGTGTCTTCATCGATGTGATGAATTTCGCAGCCTTCCGGGATAACCCCGCGCTCATCCTCCCAAACATGGCGATGCAAGAAGCCACGCCTCGGCTCAGTTGCATAAAAATAGCGGGAATGAGTGCGGTTTTTGCTGTTCGGGTATCGGCGGTATCGATTGCCCCGATATTCCACCACTTCACCCTTTGTAGATCCCTTACGCATAGCCTCGCTCCAATAACTTCGACAGCATCTCCTATACCCAAAGTGTCCGCTCGAACAAAGCCCCTTCCCGAAACAAAAACAGGATGATTGGGCGTGCAATCAACATGCGCCCCATTGGAGAATTTAACCCTGACAGTTTTTGCAGAACAAGTGGTCACGCGAGACTCTAGAACCTCTCGTGGCCCTGCCGGGGTGAAGACGTAATCTCCACGCTGTATGTCAATTATCCGCCTGTCTCCATCTGGAGTAGCCACCAAAGTTTCCGGGACAACGCATTGGTCGTCATGGCTGCCAACCGGGAACGACATCATCTCGCTGATCAATGCAGGCAGCCACGGCGCGCCTCTAGGCACATGCAGCCCCTGCATAGCCATGCGGCCACGGATGGACTGCGCCCTCACCGCCTTGTCTCCCCGCGTCGGGAATTGCTCGCGGGCTACGTAGGCTTCAGTCTCAAGCATGCGCTTAACAAGGAACGGGCCGACGCCTGACTTGATCTGTCCCGTTTCCTCTGCCCATCCGATAGGCTTCCACTGGCGCACCAGAGCACACAGGCTATCCACCCACACGTCAGACGATGCCTGTTGCCGCCATAGATCCAGCAGCCACAAGCGTCCGGTGTGATCGATGCCCATCACGACATGCACGGTGTAGTCGCCGCCATCTGCTGTCACGGCATAATCGGACGCACCGAATATCTGCATGGTTTCGCGCGGGGGGGTGGTATCCGTCTCGATGATCCATTCACGCTTGAAGTAATCACCTGTGTCGGGTGCGGGGCGCTGCATGTAGAGCGCAGACCAGTCACGCGGAGGCAATGCGCGCTGGATCCGCTGCAGGTCTTCGACAGGATACTGCTCAGGCCACAACGCCTCGCCATCGTCATTGATCGCGGGAAGGTCGAGAACCGTCCAGCCTTCGTGTTTGTGCTCTTCAAGTAACCAGCCAGCAAGGTCTGCCTCGTGCCAGCGAGTCTGGATGATAACCACGCGGCCACCGGGCATCAGACGTGTGTAGGCTGTCGAGGTGTACCAGTCGCGGATCTTGCGCCGCATGATCTCACTGTCGGCGTCTTCGCGGTTTTTAACCGGGTCATCGATCAGCAACAGGTGGGCGCCGCGGCCTGTCAGCGGGCCACCGACACCAACGGCATAGAACGCGCCCCGTTGCTTGGTGGCATGTTCGAACCCGCCAGTTTTTCCTTCGATGTGGAAACGCTTGGCACTCTTGGAATCGTCAGCCAGCCCAACACCGGGGAATATAGCCGCATAGGCTTCATCCTCGATCTGGTTCTTTACCTTGCGCCCGAAGTCATCGGCCAGTTCCTGCGCATAGGTTGCTGTGACGACGTAGTGATCGGGATTGCGGCCCATATACCATGCAGGGAAGAACTCGGAGGCCAGCATGGATTTACCATGACGCGGAGGCATGGTGATCATCAAACGCTTAATGTCACCACGCTCGACCGCCTCTAGATGACGCGCGATAAGCCTATGGTGAGGTGCATCTTTGTAGTTTGGCCACTGATAAGCGGCATACGCGATAAGCCGGGAAAAGGCATAGTCCTCGGCAGTAAGCGCAGGAGTGCTAGCCATCTGCACGAATGGCAGCTGCTACGGCTGCATCGCGCTGCTCTTTGGTCGTAACCGCCATTTCGCCGCTATGCTCAACTTCCTGCTTGTCCCGCCAGTCTTGGCTGCGTCGGTTCTTGAGCCAGAAAATAGCCGCCGTGGTATCTGGCGCCACCTTGGCGCGGAAAGGCGCGTAGACAGGTTCTTCGCGACCTTGAGGCATGAATATCTTCACCTCTTCCTGCTCGTAACCGATAGCTTTCTGGTAGAGGCTGCGCTCCACCCGATCGTCTGCGACGTCCTTACCAGCTTTTAAGGCCTGACAAAACTCTTCTTGATCATGCTTCCAGCGATACACAGTTCGCACATCAATGTCGAAGAAGTCTGCCACCTCCTGATCTGTTGCACCGAGTTCCGCAAGCTTCATCGCTTGCTTGGCATATTCTTGTTTATAGTCAGTCGGCCTAGCCATACCCCTCATGTAACCTCTTTGCGGCTGAAAGGGAAGGGGGTTAGTCGTAGTATTCCGAAGGCTCGATTTTGATGATCTGGACGCGACCGTCAGCATGAACCACCCGAACAATCCCGTTCGGCATGAATGGTGTTGAAACCACGTTCAGACCAAGAAATTGAGACAGCCTCGAATCAGTGTCTATCGGAACTCTCTCCATCAGTTTGTCGAAGCTATCTAGGCTGCAATAAGCCACGTTTCTCGGTTCCTCACTCATCCCCCCGCCCCTTCTGCTCGAACGCGCTTGATTGCGGCCATAATGCATTGCATTGCGAAACAGTCATCGTAATCGCCGCCAATGTAATTGCTTCCGCCGTGCCTGCTGTTCGCCGCGCATACCTCCCGCGCCAACTCCAAGTCAGGATCGACCTGCTCTAGTTCTGCCATAATTTCTTTCGCCTCCCTGCTTCCATCAAATGCACGAATGCGGCAATATGCCACCATCCGCTCCACCAACTCCGGCGAAGGCGAATTGGCGGGCTTTGTGGTGCGGTTGCGGATGCGCCAGTTAACTCCATCCCCGTCAGAACCAAAAAAATGCTCGTCTATTTCGAAACCGTCAATTTCCCAATCCCCGTCTTCATTAGGTCCGGTGACGCCTTTTTCCAATTCCACCTCCACAACCCTCCCATCAGGATGATACGCCTCCAGCGGCTTAGTCCAGTCGATCTTATTGCTCATGGCTATTCTCCGGGGTCGCTTCTGTGCTGTATTCGATCTGCCACCCGCCGTCAGTATTCAGGGTTACGCAGACGCGCTTGTATTTCGTAAGGCGCATGATGTCGGCCATTCCGCTTGAAACACTCCCAAGCAATTCGATTGCCGCGCGCTCTGTCTCTGCGTCAGTCATTGGGTGTCTCCGGGGCATTCTGCCTTAGATTATTGAGTGAGGCCGTTGCCAACCGAAAAGCGCTAAGAATCCTCTGCTGCCTCCGCAAATCGTTCGTTCTCGTTTTCAGTGCATCCCAAACAGCATCCATGAACTTGTTCTCAATACATGTCATTGCCTCACGATCCGCCTGGTTCACCTCTTGGTCGCTTGTTTTAGTCATGGCGGGCTCTCAGGGCTGCTGCGGTTAGGGCTAGCGCGGGAGTGGCGGCATGATCGCAACGTGCATCAAATGGGTTGGCGTGGCATGTCCCAGCGACCGAAAGTATGCACTGCCAAGGTCCCGCGCGCCTCAGGTGTTCTTCATCATCCCACTCGCTTAGATTTACCCGCATCCCCTCTGGCACAAGCGTCATGGCTGCGTCGATGCTGGCGGTGTAGGTTGGGTGATCGCCATACATTCCAACTCCATCAAGGCCATCACGGCAATGTATCTCCCAATCAATACCACGATCAGGCGCCTCAAGCGCCTCAACACGATCAACCAGCTTCAGTAGCTCACCCATGCCTAACACTCCTGACTGCCGCTCTTGCCATCCTTCTGGCGCGTTCTAGGCGCATATGCTCGTCACGGGCTGCGCAGTGGTGGAAGTGGTGGGCTTTGTGGTGCGAGGCCTCCGCCAAGCCACAATAGCCTCTCGCTCATCCATCACTTACACTCCCTCACAATCAAACCACCGCCCTGATAGAACATGGCTTCGTATTCCTGCCCGCCATCGGTGATAACCTCGCCAGCCCGGATAGGGTGCTGGGTTTCCCACTCGCCTAGAACCTGGCCGTTCTGGGTTGTTACGCGGGTGATCATGTCAGTTGCCTTTGCCAGCATCATCGAGAAGCTTTTGCACCGCCAAAGCCATCGGCCCTGTGATGTTTGCGCCTTGCTCAATGCGAAGGATTGTGCGCCATCCGTTTTTGCCAAGCCCAAGCGCAGCCGCCATTTCGGGCTTTGTCATCTTCAGCGTGTGGCGCGCACTCTCGAATTCAGCGTTGGTCATGCCAAGCGCCAGACTCGAACACCGCCATCAACTTTGGCTGTTCGAAAATTACCCGCACCCAAAGCCGCATTTGCGCAATTAGAGATTGTGCCCTGCCCACTTTTCGGAACTTCTTCGCTCGGCACCAAGAAACTATCGCCGACCTCAAGAGCCTTCCAAGGATACTTAGGCATCCGCCCCGCTCGTCCAGGTAACGGAATATTTTTCTCAACCTTGAATTTCATTTCGTTTTCTCCAGTGGACCAATTTCCACAACCATTGTCTGACATAATGTCAGCACCTTTGCAAGAACATTTTATTCCACCAACCGAACTCCCACAACATCGCCCGCCGATCCGTCATGTGTCCAGCGTATGCGCTCCAGCTTCCATGGCACAGGGTCTACCCATCCGCGTGTGCCGTTACCTCCACGTATCTGGGCATATACCTTTGTCTCAGGGCTTAGACGCGCAAAGCCTGAGGGTCTGCGTCCATGGCATTCCGTGAAGCCCTTGGCTGGTATGGGTTGCTTAGGCATCGGATAAATCTTGTGCGTTAATGGAGCACAAAAGGTCACAAGTGGGCGCGATTGCATCCGTAGTCGGGAAGTCTTCCGGAATGTCGTCAATGAAGCCGCGAATGACGATCCGTTCCCCATTTTTGCCTTTCTCTTCACCCATCTGCGCCAGTTTGACACCTAGCTCTCGCGCGAGGACCGCAGTCCGCTCAAACCTGTCGGGAAATTGCTGGCGGAACAGCGCCCAATAGCGGGGTGACTGCGCCTTCACACAACCGAACTGAAGGCAATTCGCGTTCGGGAATCCCATCGCATAGGTGCGCGGCTGCTCAATTCCTGCGCCCTCCAAAAGGGCGAGGCAGTTGGCCTTGGTGATGTCGCGAGAAATAAGCGGTGTTTCAAAACAGCCAGGACGGAATTCCCCGGTCAACCGATCTGCCCGCTTCACATCGTTCAGATCAGCCGTATAGCCGAAAATATGTATGTCGCCGTATTCTTCAAAATTGAGACGGGGCACAAACTTCATGGCCTTGGTGCATGGAGCGCCATTCTGCCCGGACATGAACCGACGCTTCTGCCAAACGTCAAAAACGCTTTCATATTCTTCCGACTTGATGACGGTGATTGAGCAGCCGAACCAGGCTTCGCATTCGGCGCGGAAACGATAGTTATCTTCGTCCTCCGCCCCAGTGTCGCAAATAACTACAGGGCCTGCCTCAACCCCGTACTTTTGGATGTCTAATTTCGTGGCAACCGCACTGGCGGCTCCGTCACTAAACCACCTAACCCTTCGCGCGTCCATTCCTATCTCCTTGGGTAAAATGGGTTGTTTAGGCACGTTCCGCCGTTCCGATTATGCTAACCGGCGAAAGATTGTCATGCTCACCACAGCCGCGACCAATCTGCCCTGTGTCGCGTTCATTGACGAAATCCTGCCAGTGGACCCATCCATGGCCACAGGAAAAACCCCACTCGCGTTCGGCAGGCCCCGTCATAAATAGGCTTATCACGCGCTGCCCCGGTATCACTTCCAGTCTATGCAGGGCATGAGCTTCGCGTTGAATAACGTCACCAGCCTGACGAGTGAATACACCCTCCGGAGTATGTTCAATGTAACTTCCGGTTAGCAGAAGCGATGTGTTCGGCCATGGGTGATCGTGAAAGGCGCGGTCGTCGTCGCTGGCGCGAATGTCGTGCAGATATACGTTGCTGAACTCGTTGCGGGGAATAACCCACCAACGCCGCAGGTAATCGTCACCAATCACGAAATCTGCGGGACGGCTTGCCATAAGCCCTTCAGCCCACGCCTGCATTCCTTGCAAATCAGCCTTGAACATTTTCCTATCCCCTTGGGTAATGTGTGTTAAATACAGCCCGTCCCCCCGTTGAGGTGCTTCCATAAGAAAGCAACGGGATCACCTAAACCTTTAGCCTCGTTTGTACTGGACTGCCTTGCCCCTTTCAGGTCGCGGCCAACGAAGTCTCCACCGATTGTCTGCGTGGTCCAGAATTTAGTCACCCTTGCGGGCGGCACGTGAAGTCCAGTTATGCCTTAGCTCGGTTCAAGCATCGGCGGTACGGGGGTAAATACCCGAGGCATCCCTTGATTACAGGCAAAAGAACCCCTGGAGCCTATTCACGTGGCACTCAACACGTTGTGACCGATTGCACTTTGCCGGAAAAACTCGGCGCGCGTGGTCGATCAAGGCAGCTTTTTTAGATGAGGGGGCTAAACGCCAAATCGAACCCTTGCTAAGTCCGATTGATGTGTCTATAAGAGACCTGCATAACCAATCGGGCGGCGCGAACTCATCCTTCGTTGCCGCCCAAACTTTATGCGCTATCCTGATTTAGATTGCAAGTCTCTTACTGCACGTTTTCGGGCTCGGTCAAAGATGCGGCGGTGCTCACGGCGTAGAGCCAGCTTCTCCGCTTCTATTTCGTCAAGGCGCTTAGCCTCTTCGGGGGTCAGGTGGTCGCGCCAGTCAGTCATTGATGTAGTAAACCTTTTCCAAAGCGCCGCCTTTCACTGCATCGACAATTTTACCGTAGGGGCGCTGGTTCAAATTGGCGCGATACCGGAAAACGCTGGTGTAGGGATAGCTGCCCACTATTGACGGGACTAGGTCTAAATTGCCCGCATAGATGGGGGCATAAAACTGGTCCTTGGTGACTTCCCGCATCATGCGGCCTCCAAGTAGATGGAGGCCTCGTCCAGGATGACATAAACGGCGTCTTCGTCACTCATGTTGCGGGTCATGTTGAGAACATCCGAGGTAGCATAAGCAGTCGCGGTCTCGATGCAGTGGGCTGCGCCCTTGTGGATCTGATAGGCCTTGTAGGCTTCGGAAAACTTGCTTGCTGCTTCGGTGCGGGTCATTTCGTATCTCCTTGTCTCTATGTCCACTCTATAGAGCGGATATTCCGCAACTGCAAGTGGAAAACGACAAGAACGAAAATATTTTTACGCCTCTCGCCTAAATGGCAGAACGTTGGCCGCGACACGGTCCCGCGCCGCATTCAGCTTGGCCGTCCATGTTTCGATGCCCTCGCGGTAATTCGCTTCCTTGTGCTTCTGTAGCTGGGCCTCGCAATAGGCCACCCATCCCTCTGCGGTCTGGCGCTGATCGATCGGCACATAATCGCCAGTGGCACGTCGGCTGTTGCGCACCCAATTGCGCCACGTTGCCTGCCAGTCCAGCTTAGTGCCCTTCGCACCCGATACGCCATGCCAGTAGTCGGCAAAGTTAGCGGCCTCTTCCAACACAACCGAAGGTTCCCACTTGCGCTCCTTGACCGCCCATGCTCGCCATTCTTCCGGCAATGTCCAATCATCGGGCAGGCGGTGGCCGCGCGTCGTGGTCTGGCGTTTTGCCTTTATCTCGACGCCGTGCTTTTCGATTGCCTCAAGCATCCGCTCGACGTGGCGCTCCTCTAGCCCTGTGAACTGCGCAAACGCAGCCTGGTGGAACTTGCCTGCCTTCATGGCGTGCACGAGGTGAAAGACATGCGGGGTGCGCACGCGGGCTTCATTGGCTATCACCGTCAAAACTGGATCGTAAGGGATCACTTCACGATCCTCACTTCCAGATCTGGGCGTAGGTGCTTCAGAAGCGCGATCTTGACCGGCACGTCCCGCGATAGGTAGCCGGTCTTGCTTTTCACGTCCTCAACCACGGTTTGCCCGTTCTCGGTGTAGCCGAAGTCCAGTGTGAATTTCATCTTGTGGCCGTTCGCCATTACCACGGCGTGGCCGTTTATCACGAACTCATGGACAGGATGGAACACAAGGCTGTCGATCTTGCCCGCGCGGAATAGAGTCACAAGCTCAGCGCACCGCGCCGCCTCGCGCTTGCTGTCGTGCTTGTGTCCCATCGCGCAGGTTGTTTTCTTGGCGAAGTATCTAGGCACAATCGCACTCCCTTGCCGCGCCACAACGGAAACAAGGGCGCTCGGTTCGAATACTTGGGGATGATAATCTTTGCCTGTCGCGCGGCTCAGGGCCATGCGGTATAGTCGTGTAAGTGGCTCTTATGCGGTCATGTAGTTTGGCAGATCCTGTCGCAAGCATTTTCTCGCTAAACTCTTCGAACCATGAACCCTTGATAAGCTTTTCGGGCGGCTTGGGGGCAACGCGGCGGGGTGGTATAGGATGTCGGTCGCGGAACTTCATGTCCCTTATCGCGCGGTCGATTTCGGCGTTGCTCATATACGGTTTCAGTGATTGCCGAATGTCTTGCTCGTTCATCATTCTTCCTCGTTAAACTTGGCGTGGATCTCGTCTGCCGTCACTTCAAGCTGTGTGGCTGCGTAGATCATGCAATCGCGCGTTTCCTCGCTATATCCCTTGCGGGGATTGTCAGCGGCTTTGCGCAATACGGTGGCTTTGTGGCGTAGGTAGTCGGGTGCTGTCATTGTGCTGCCTCTATGAACATATCACCTTGGCGCTGGGCGTCTTCAATCCTGCGGCAAGCAATCTCAAAATACTTTGGTTCGCGTTCGATTCCGATGAAATCGCGGCCCATTTGAACCGCTGCAACTCCTGTGGTGGCACTTCCCATAAAGGGGTCGAGGATGGTTTGGGCGTCGGGTAGAAAATTGAGGCACCATTTCATAAGGCGATCAGGCTTCTGTGTGGGGTGATCTTTGGCGTAAGAAGTCACCGATTGCCTGTGCATCTTGGCGGGGCCGGAAAGGTTGGTCCACGCCATTTCAAGCATCGCCAAACTAAAGTCGGCGGGCTGCATCTTATCCCAAACGAGGATGCGCTGCGTCGGCGGCAAGTGAAAATAATTTCCACCCCAGATGATCGCCTTGTCGGCCATCGCGATGCACTGAGCGATTGAATCGTCGCTAGGCGGCGCGTCATCCCAATCTAGCTTCTCGTGCTTCTGCCGAACGGGGTTCGCAGCAATGCCTATTCCATACGGCGGGTCTGTGCAGCAGGCATCAAACGTGCGCCCTTCTAGCTTCCATTCTTCTAGTATAGGTTGGCAGTCGCCCAAATACAGTTCAGCCCGCCCGATCTTCACAGGCTCAATCACTTGCCATACCTCAACCCAAGAGTGCGACGGTGGGCTGATACCTGTGTTTCGCCGTTAAGTCGGGCTTGCTTGCGTGATGCCAGACGGGATTCGAGTTTGCTGTTCCATGCCATGTCGTTCAGCGTGCGCGCGTAGGTAATTGTCGGGTCTTCAAGCATTTTTTACACTCCTTGCCATTGTTAAAAGTAGTTCGCGAAAAGGCTCCGGTGTGCCTATCCTGGGGGAGCTATCTTTGCCGCCACCCTTGAAGGCGAGTTCGCCAGCGCGCTTGCATTTAGCCAAACCGTATTTTTCGACTGCCCACTCAGGAAATTGCGGCTCACTTTTGCCCCAATCCAAGTCTGGGAGTTTGCATGCAACCGCGTAAAGTAATGTTGGCTTGCGGGCATAGTGACCATACCGGCCCTGTTCGACGCAGCATGTCCAGCCTTGATACGAACCGGGCAATTCTGCTGCTATCCATCCACCAGTGCGCGGGGGTGTGTTCAGGTTGAAGTGAGGCCAGGCATGACTGCCCCAAGGATGTTCCAACACTCCACCATAGCGGCGCCCTGCATCCAGGGCGGCAGCGAAACATCCCCCATCGTCGCCCTTTATTTTACGCTCTCCGGTTCGCTTGATCCATAGCGGCTGACCCGCCCAAAGCTTACCCCACCTCTGGCAGGGAGGGTGCGCCACAACAGGATAAGGCCCATTATACTTTCGCGCATCGCGCTGCTCATCCCATGGATCTACACCAGGAAGGCCGTAGTATGAACCGTCCGTCTGGACGTAAAGAGCGGCAATCATTGATCAACCTCATTCTTGAGAGTTAAAGCATCGATGCCAACCCATGTCGACCACAGGTTTAGCGCCTTGTCGGTGTATGCCGCCCGCTCCGGTTCTGACATTGCTCGATTGCTGGTGCTGGCAGGTTTGAAATAGGTTTCACCGCTCGGCAGGGTGAATTCCTCGCCCACGCCAAGCTTGCGCTTAGTGATCTGGTGCAAGTCATCTTCTGATAGCGTCATACGGTGCTGTTCGTTCAGGATAGGCACCACAAGCGCGCAGACCGACCAATAGAGGCCACGGCGGCGCTGGTTGGCTACACCGCCCTTAATCTCGACACGCACCCTGCCGCGCAATTCACGCATGGCTTCTTCGGCTACACGGTTGGCAGGGAATAGTCCGCCTAGACGCGTTTCGAATATCAGGGGCGACTTATCCGCGCTCATCCCAAAGCCTTTCCGCTTCAGCCCATAGGTCAATACCGTGGACCTGATAAAATTTCTGATGATTAAGCGCCTCGACGCTGTAGTGCGGGCCGTGCTGTATCTGGTGATGCGCAGGGCAAAGGGGCGCGACACGCTTGTTCGATCTGCTATAACGGCCTCTGCGATCCGACTTGGCAGTCACATGATGGACGGTAGAGCGCGCACCACAGACAAGGCAAGCTGCCTACATAGGCCATGTGCGCCCTTTCCTCTGCCGTTGATGCGCGCTTTGCCATTACTGCATTCCCAGCGCGGACATATACGTGTCGAGAATGGTTTCCTGCTCGCGACGTTCGTCAGCGCGAAGCTTGCGCAGGCGGATAACCTGGCGCATAATCTTTGTATCGAAACCGACCGCCTTTGCCTCGCCGTAAACGTCTTTGATGTCGTCAGCGATACCCTGCTTTTCTTCTTCAAGACGCTCGATACGTTCGATCAAAAGGCGCAGGCGTTCATTCGTTTCTTCTGCCATGATGGCTCTCCTTGGTTGAAAGTGTATCGGGCTTTTAACGGCTACGGCCCGACGCGTAGCTTCCACTAGGCAACCGTATTATAACTGCCCGACCGTTAACCTAGAACGGCGCGTAACCGTCATCCTGGCTGTCATTACCCCAGCCGCCTTGATTGCCGCTGTCATACGATTTTTTGCGCTCGCCGCGAGCGTCGCCGGGTGTGTTCAGAATCGTAACGTCATCGGCTTTGCATTGGATGTACGTTTTACCCTCGTATTCCCGCGTCGAGAGTTCGCCCGTGACAGCGACAGCCGATCCCTTACGGAGGATGCGGGCCAGACCTTCAGCACCTTTGCCAAACTTGGAAACGTCTAGCCAGATCGTCTGCTTGTTCTCACCATAGCCTACATCGGTAGCAAGCGAGAAACGGCAAATATCCGTGCCGCCCTGCGTAGTGGTGTGCTTTGCGTCTTGGCCCAAGCGGCCCGCTGCGAATGTTCTAAGCATTATCGTTCTCCTGATACTTACCGCCGCTAATGGCGTTCATGTCGAAAAGCTTTTTCTTGCGCTCAATAAGGCCCCTCACGCCGGGATTATCCTTACCATCACCTTCCCATAGGGTGCGGTGCGAAGGGTTCTCCAAGGCGGCAAGTTGGGCGAGCAGAGGCTTGACCTCGTCTGTCTCCAGTAATGGTTCCAATTCGCTTGCATCGCCGCAGCCTTCAATCTCGCGCCACAGCAAGCGTGCGCGGCCCTTCAGGTCAGTAATGTTCTTTGCGGGACCATCGGGAAAGGCATAACCTTCATTGGCGAACTCTTCCGCGACCTGTTCGACATACTTGCTATCGTCAAACTGGCCCATGTGAATATCAGCGCCAACGCCAAGGAACTTGAAGGCATTGCCAACCGCGTCGGTGAAAGCCTTTTTAAAAGCCTCATCGTCTGAGAAAAGGCCATTCTTGTTTTTGGCTACGACCTTATCTCCGCCCACGCCGTAAAACTCTCCGTTGCGTGTGCCATCGAAAACCCAGCAGCAGACTGTGCAGTAAACCAGTGTTTCACCATCGGCGGCAGGCACAACCTGAAAGCTAGGCTTTTTCATGCCCCAGCCGCTACCCACCGGGCCAAACTGTTCCGTCAGTCGCTTGACCATCCACATCGGTTTCAGGGCAGTGCCACTAAATCCGCCAGCGCGTCGAAACGTCTTTGTGTGTGCGGGATCTGTCTTGCTTAAGGCGTCCCATATCTTTGTGTTGCTCATGCTAATTCCTTTCGGCAATAGACCGTCACCCGCTGGGGTCACCCTGTTACGGGTGAAGCGGCTAGTCCCCACTGACACTCTATCGTGTTTACCTTGCACGCCCGATAACGGAGGCCAGCCGGGGTCCCCACCTTTTGCGGAGCACCCGCAGGCCGTGGTCGCCAGTTACGTGACATAAGGTGCAAGATATCATCCGGCCCATCAGCGAGGCTTAGGACGGGAGCGGGTGAGACTCCCACGATATCCATCCCTTGAGAGAGGATGATGCTCTTTGTGGATCGGGATTTTGCCGCAACTGTCGGCGCACATCCTAAAACCAAGGCAGTCTTTTCGGGATGTTCGCGGTCAAACGCCAATTCAAACCGGGCTTGCGTTATCCCGGCAGAACGCCTATACAGGCGCTGGAAACTGACGGGGCCTCGTGGAAACATCCTCTGCGAGGCCCTTTCCTTATGCCTCTGCTTTTTCTGCATTGCAAGCCTTATCTTTGCGCTTTGCGATAATTGCAGTTTCTAACCCGATGCTGGAAAGGATGGTTTCGTTCGCCGCTTTCCTGCCGTTCATCACCTCGCTAAGGTATGATTGGCTGACGCCGATCCGTTCGGCCAGTTTATAGGCTCCCTTCCATCCTGCGGCCTTGTGCAGCCTGTCGCGCACCTCGTCTTGAGTGTATCGCTTCATGGGTTCAGATCCTCATTCATAGCGTAATCCTTCAGTCTCTTTTGCGGCTGTTCTAAGGTGGCTGGCATCGTGGCCCTCGCTCTCCAAAGCTTTGCAGGCGAGAAGTAGAGCGTGGGTCACATTCCCAAGAGCAGCGCGTGTGTCGGCAAGCTGCATCCTGGATTGCAAGTAGCGGTCGCGGTAGTCGGTCATGTGCCCTGCTCTCGATAGGTGCAATCACAGGGGCGCGGCAGATAAGCTGGAGCATTGGAGGTTGCACAGTCCGACGCGTGTCGGCGCTTGCCCGAAAGGTAAATGAACAGATCCGCTATCGGCTCATGCAAAGCCTCAAGACGCTCCTGCTGATCTTCACTGTAGGAAGGCCCGAACGTGGGTTGACCCCAGTTAGTATCCCTCTCGGCGCTCTCGATTAGCTGGATCGCGCCAGCGCAGAGCTGCGCCAGATCATCCAAGGCTTTCTCAAATTCAGGTTTGCGAGCGACAACTTGGGATTGAGCTTTCGCAACTGCTGCCAGCACGAACAGTTCTCCAGCATGGTTGCTGTTCTCGGCTGCCTCAATGGCTTGGCGCAGCGTATCGCATGCCGCTTCAACCTCGGCGTCAGTATGCCCACTCATGCCGCCATCACCTGTGCAAGCATTACCAGAAACAGGCCGAAAGCTGCCCCGATCAGGTATGCGTCGTGTGTTTCAGTCCACATGGCTATGGTCCTTTTTCATGATTTCGATGATGCCGCGATCTTCAAGGGTGGGCTTGGTCGGTGTTATCTTGCGATAACGAGCTTCGTGCCCTACACTTCCGTCAGACAAAATCAGGGCATTGCAACTGCAAGCTATCCCAATAATGCTTTCGACTGGTCGGATGCCGATAACTGTCTGGAATCTTCTGGCGCTATTAAGCTTGCCATTATGCTCCATACCGTGGCGACATGTGAAAGACTCTGAAAATATCTTTTCGGACAAATCACCCTTTTGCCAATCACTCATCACACGTTCCTTTCTAAAATGATGCAGCCGGGGCAAGGGAGGCAACCCCGGCTGCGCCCGCTCGGTGGGGCGGGCTATTCGGTTGGGGGTGGCGGGAGGGGCGTCCAGTGGGTTGGTCGATCCTCCACCTCAATCCATGGCTCGAAGAGATCGTGGCCGCTATAAGCTTCAAGCCACCTTCCATCTTTGCAGTAAGCAATGTCGCACATAGTTCCGTAATCTCGTGCGTCTGAAAGGTCTGGGAAAATCGTTTCCCGAACTCCGCCGACCTCCCGCCAGTAAGTCCTGCCCGCTGCGAAAAGTATGGCCAGAGTACCATCCTTCGGCGCAGTCTCTATTGGCTGCCATTCGCTCATTGCCAAAAACCTTTCGGTATATCTATGGCGCGATCCGCAGCCATCCTTGCCAGAGTAGGGCGATGGCGGTAGGGTATTCGCCTGTCCTCCATTGCCCAATTATAAACGCCGCTTTCGCTGCGCTCTATCTCTTTGGCGACGGATTTGACCCCGCCCAATGCCTCTATAAAGGCGCGTTTCGCTTTGTTGTCCATGAACCCCTGATAGCACCACTCCTGAAGCACTACAACAACTATTTTCCCAAAAAGGGATTGACTAGACGAATTACCTCCCCTAGAACCAATCCAACAGCCGGGATTACCCCGCGCCGATATGGAGGAGTTAGGTCGTGGCAATTATTCGCGACGATAAAGGCGCATTTGTTGCGCATATTGCAGAAAGCGATGTCCGTGATGAAGCTAAGGCAGAGCGTTGCCCGGAGCATCCAAATGCAACATCTACTGGAGGCTTCGGTTTGGCCGGCGGTGGATTTGGCGGATACGAAGTTTGCGACGAATGCGGACGCATCTTCAATAAATTCGATATGGGCGATTTCGAATGACCGCCCCCGCAAAGATCGAACGCGCCGAGGGTGGGCCAGCGTTCCCGAACAGCGGCGCATACGGCCACACAGGTGAGTATCTGCCCGAAGGAGGCATGACCCTACGCGACTGGTTCGCGGGGCAGGCGATTGGAGGCCTTTGCGCCGATCCAAGTAACCACCAGCTTTTTTCAGGTCATGGAGATGCTGCCATAAATGCATACGCAATTGCTGACGCAATGCTTGCCGCACGAGGCGGATCATGAACGCCCCCTACAATCTCACCCGCGCCCTAACTGCCTACAACCAGACGGTCCGCAACGACGAGATCGACAGCTTCGCCCGAGACATGACCGAGTGCGAGCAAGTTCGCATGCTTGTGGCGATCATCCAGGGCGGTGCGGGTATCGAGCAATGCGACGATTTGGTGGATGCGCTAGCCCCGCTGAGCGACGTTCTGAGCGCCAACTATGAGGCGATAAGCTTTGCCGCTGCCTTTGGTGACAGCGCCAAGCGTCGGGATCGTGTTCCGCCACAACGCAAGCATTGGATGGAGGCAAGCTAATGTTCGGATGGAATGAAAAGCCGACTGTAGCGGAAGTAAAGTATCACCTTGAAGGCGATACGCCCGCTCGCGTCGTGGCGATTGGCCACGGCTCCTATGAAGTCACTATCCCTCACGATCCGGCTGCGGACGTTACCTATAAGCATATCCGGCAGACCTATGGCGACCCGCGAAAGACCTTCCCGAACATGGAGGTTGCGGACGGTGAAATGCGCATCCCCTTGGATGACATAGTTTCCGCAGTTCTGGCGAGGGTAAAGCCTGCCGACATCGCGGTGGCGTTGTGGGCCGATGACGAGGTGCGCGAAGAATTCATCTACGCAATGACGACGCGCTATAGCAGCGACAACATTAGCGATGCTGACCGACGCAAGTTCCTCTCGGAAGTCAAAGAGGCGGTGCACAGTGCGGCGCTGGACAAACTCGGCAATGCCATGGCGAAGCTTGAGTACGAGTGCGCCAAAAGGTTCTCGGTCTGGGAAGAAGTCAGCCGGATAAACAACACCCTCGAACACTACGAGGTTACGCGCCCACCACGTGGCGAAGAGGACGGCCCTCAACCGCTCCGGATGGCCGACCCTACAAACGGCAAGGAATTTACCATCGGTGGCCAGGCCTGGAACGATGCCCGTGACCATTGGCGCGAAGAGGTTCTGCGGCTGTTCCCATCCAACCCGCCTGAGCGTGGGGAGGGGGAGAAGTCGTGAGCAATCAGGATTTAGACGATCTGGACTACGACGGTCCGGCTTGCGCGAACTGCGGCGGCGAAGGGTTCACCTATGGCTGTTCGTGGGAATGGCAGTGCGACACCTATGACGAGGGGGAGGGGACGTGTCTCTGCACCCGCCGTTGTGAGTGGTGCAATCCTCTAACCGCTGAAGAGATCGCTGAACGCAAGGCCCTACGGGACATTATGGCGACCGCGCTCGCGAAGGACAAAATCGCCGGAATGCGAGCGGCAGAAGATGCGCTTCGCCCCCGCCAACCCAAAGGAAGCAATCATGGATAAAACCGTAGAACAGGAGAAGCCCATGGATAGGACCAAGGACGTGCCGGAGTGGGCTAAGAAGCACGCGATTGAAGACGCCAAAGTCGAAGTAGAATTGGCGCGACAGAGGCGAACTCGAACTAAAAACGACCCTAAGTTGATGGATCCGCTGGCCCGTGCCGAGATCGCTGAAATTGAGCGATTAAAGCGGGAAGAGAACGACGCACGCGCCAAAAAGCTTTGGGGTTTCGGTGCGTCCAGCAAGCCCCCGAGGCTGTCATGAGCAAGCCGACCAATCGCAAGGAGCAGCAGCCATGACCGACGCACCTGAAGGCGTGGTTATCACGCAGGCTGACCGGAATAGCGCAGTTCGTCTTTTGGAAGCCGGTGGGCAAGACTGGCAGGCCAAAGAAATTCGCTTAGCGCAGGGTGACCGATTCCCCACCGTACAAGCCTTCGCCCGCCACCGCACCGAAGCCACCCACCCCCTCCCGGCAGAGATAGCAGACCTACGGCAGTGCACCGCGTCTCTTTGGGATGCCATCAAGCACGGCGACGATGAACACCGAGTATGGCTCAAAGAGGCAATCGACGCGCACTTTGCTGGCGAGGTTATTCCAGAACCGCGAGGGAAAGGTCGGAAGGAAGCCGAGATAGCAGACCTACGTGATCAACTGGATGAGGCGATGGAGGCGTTGAAAGAGGCTCGGTTCCTTTGCGACCGTCTCGGTGAATTGGACTGGTCGCAGGACATTGACGACCTTTCCAACGACTTCAACGGCCATGTTGATCCGCCGCTTTCGCGCCTTCGTGGAATGCTTTCGGAGATGAAGCCATGAGTCGCACTGGACAACTCAGCCGCCAGCAAGACCATGCCGCGCGTGATGTTCTCACCCGCGAATGGGAAGCAACCTACAGCCTGGATCGGCACATAACCCACGCACGCGATCGCATGGGTGAGGCGAGATGGGCAGAGCTCAACGCCGAATGGGACGACGCACAATCAATGGCAGGGAGTGTTTGAGATGGACCATGAAGCCGAACAGAAGCGCAAGATACCGCCCGTTCTCTTGGCAGACGGTGAGCCTGCACACACGCGGCGCAGGCATGGCTATGTGACCGAACAGATGTGCCGGCAGCATGGTGGCTATCGCGCTGCTCTGAACTGGCTCAATTCGCAGGAGATCGCAGCGTGACCAAGACCAACACCGAGGCCGTGGAGGCGGCTTATCGCGAAGGCTACAGCGACGCGGACAATTCTTACAGCTTAGCCTACAATTGGGAATGGAGCGATGCCCGTGCCGCCCTCTCCCCCACCGCCAAGACCGAGCTGAGCGCGGCGGGGTTGGAAGAGTGCGCCACCATAGCCGAGCGAGACAATGCCGAATTGGCCGTCGCTATGATGTATCGCGCCGTCACAGGCAAAGAGGCGGAATGGAGTAGCGAGTTTCGCCTGTCTCATGCGGTGGTCGAGGTTGAAGCCGCCCTATCCGCCCCCACGCGAGAGCGGGAGTGGTTGCCGATTGAGACGGCTCCGAAAGATGGAACGGCCTTTGTCGGATCGGACGGGAAGTATGCTTACCGTACGAAAATGGCTAAGTATTACATCAAGTGGCCACACGAAGAGGGTGGGCCAACGTTTGAAGAGAAGTGGAACGCCGAAGATTCTGGGTCTGTGTGGCCGTGGAGGCCCACGCACTGGCAGCCTTTTCCCCGCATCGACAACCTACTCAACGAAGGAGCGGGCCAGTGAGTGATATGCATTTCAAGAAAGTGATGCGATGGGACAAATACGCGCGCATCTTTCGCCTTGGTCGCTTCCTCTGGACAGTCGGCAAGGTTGGTGATGGCAAGGGCTACAGCAACAAGCTTAGCATCGCCCTGACGCCAAAACTGTTTCGGTGGAAGATGGAGCGCAACGAATGGTTCTTAACCGTTCTCGGCATCCGTTTCCACCGTCAACGCGCATACGGAGGGCGCATCGTATGAGTATTGCGTGGCCTATCGTCGCTTTCGTGCTCGGCCAAATTTCTTGGTGGGCTGGAATTGTCAAAAACGAATGGGAGGCTCTTATTGGTGGTATAGTGCTGCACTGTATCGCGCTTGGCCTTCTTGTCGGATGGATAGTGACATGAACCCCGCCGACCACATCGCCGCACTCGAAGCCCGTAACGCTCGGTTGGAGGAGCAGGTGCGAGAGGCATACGAGCGGTGTGCGATAGCTATCGAGAAAACGCCGATGCGCTTTCATGGGAAGACGGAAGACGTGGTTCGCCGCGACCTTGCTCAGATTCTCCGCACCCTCACCACGAAGCAGACCAATGACTGACCTAGCCACCGTCCACCAGATTGCCGAGCAGCTTGGCACATCCCGGCACGTTATAGACATGCTCCTGGTATCTCTGAAGCATGGTAGGGAGAGGGTATGATGGACAAGAGCTACATTACCGAATGCCACATTCAGACAAGGGGCGGCGAGACGATCTTCAGGTTTAATGATGACGGCAGTTGTGTGGTTATGCTCCACCAATATGCCATTATCCCAAGAGAGGTCTATGATGCGATGGTTCCCAAGAAGCCCGCAGGCGACAAGGTGAGGCTTTGGGAACTCAGGTCAATGGAACCCGACGACTAACCCCCACCACTCGCACAAGCCATAAGCGCGCTAGCAGCTAGGCCCAAGCGTCGTCCCGCGATAATAGTCCGACAGCCACGCCAGCTTGTCATTCGCGGCGCATAGGGCGGTCACTGCCGAGTTGAACAGTTCGTCCACTTGCCGCTGAGACAGGCAATGCTCGAAAGCCCCATCGCCATCATCATCGCACAAAGCCTCACCCGCGGGCGTCTTTACGAACTCACGTTCAAAGCGCGCTTGGGGCGGGGTTGACTTTACATCACCGCAAGCGGTCAGCAACAGCACGACCGCCGCGAGTGGCAGGAGCCTTTGCTGCATCTGGATCTGATTCATGGATTTCCTCCAGTTCCTTTTTCGTGTCTGCATCGGACTGCCGGCGCGATTCGTCACGTTTCTCGCCTGCCTCATTGGCGCGGCGCTCACCCTCAAGGCTACGCTCGGCAATCTCGCCTTTGGTAATCTTGCGCTGATCGGAGCGTCCGCTACAATAGGCCACCGAAAGAGCCGCCACGACAAGCAGGACAACGCCTGCAATGATGTAAGCGCGCGGTGTAAAGGATTGCGCTAGGTCTTTGATCCATTTCATCCGAATGCCTCCAATACGACGATAAGGGTCGCCAGTATAACAGCTACGCCAATCGCCAGCAGAGCAAAAGCTAGGCTAGGTCTATTCACGCTGTCACTCCTATATAAATCGCATACCCAAGACAGCCCAAGGCCAGTCCTATCACAGGGGCGGCGTACCATAGCCTAGTTCGTATCCGGCGCGAAATGGTTTTAGCGATCACCTGAAATCTCGCGCGCCTCATTCTCGGCAGCATCCGCCACCTGTTGCGCCGCTTCTTCCCGCGACATGTTGGCCGACACACCATCACGGCTTGCGTTGAACGACAGCCGGCCACCTGCTAGCACGATTACCACAAGCACCAGCAGAGCCCCCGCCTGGACGCCCATTGCGATGGTCAGAGCATCCCCCAAGCGATCGGCGTTTTGCAGCATCAATTCCTTGCAGGCCGCCACAGCGAAGTCAGGCCGACCGTCAACGTACTTGGACGCGCCAAGCATATCGCTGCACCAGTTGCGCGACGAGAGAATGCCGACGATCCACATGGCCGCGACAATGGTGAACATGCTGCTGATAAAGACAGCGACAAGGCTCCAAGAGCGGATGGAGTTTTTCAACGTCACGACAGATACAACGCGGCTTCGGCTTCGCGGCGCCGGGTCAATCCGCGCATGACCTTGCCGTTCGCGCGGTTCCATCTGGGAAATTCTTTGGCCGCACCTGCATAGTCACCCGCGTTGTGCTTCTTCAGCAGTGTGGACTTTTCCAGATTGCCTTCACCCAGATTGTAGGCAAACGAGACAAGCGCCGCAAACTGGTTGTCAGTGGCTTTGGGTGCCAACCGCTCTACAGCGGCTTCAAAGCGGTCTGTGTCGTTGTCAAACAGATCGTCGGCTTCTTCTTCCGTGACGCGATCGCCACGGCTCACACCGCCTGTATGCCCCCAACCGATAGTCCACGGCTCACCGCCCGTGGCGGGATCGGGGTAGGCTTCCAGTTCCAATCCCTCAAAGGACTTGATCAGGCGCTCGCCTGCTGCGTTTATCTGGCGTCCCTTGGGTTTGGGTGGCCTGACCACGATGATGCCTTCAGCGGCGTCTATAGCCGCGTCCATGCTTTCGACCTCGGCTTGCGTAAGGCCACGGCCAAGCAGGGCGCGGAGTTCGTCGAAAATTGGCTTTCTGGTAAGCATCTCTATCTAGCCCCATGCCTGTGATAATCTTCAAGGTCGTTGACGCGGCTTTCAAGCTGTTTCATCTGCACGGCCTGCGCTTCGATATAACCGCCCAGGCGCTCATCCATGCGGGCAAGCGTAACGCTCATCTCCGAAACGCTTGTTACCATCCAGATAAGCCCTGCCGATGCGGAAACGGTTAAAACTGCGGACGCGATAATTGCCGCCCACTTCAATGGAGCGGGTATTTCTGCGACCACGGTGCCCCTTCTCACTTCTGGATGTTGCGACACGAACCGAACGATTGCCGTATCCGCAATCTGCTCGGCCATTACTCTTATCTGTTCGGTGTTTCCCTGACTGTCAGGCATCACACCCACCCCGAGAAAGCGCGGTGCAGCGAGCGGTTGACCTGCCATGCCGATAAGGCGGCGTAGGCGATGAGCGCGATGGCTAGGGCGCGGGTCATGGCGCGCGATAAAAATACTGGAAGATAAAGGTCATCGCCTGATTGCTGGCAGCAGACGGCGACTTCCAATTCACAATCGCCTTTTCATCGGTCACGTCACCGTACAAAGCAGCCGAAAGTGATTGAAGCGTCGCAGTGTAGAACGTTCCGTTCCCTCCAAGCTCAGACGCACCGGCAATATTCCCCGGGATAGGTAAGGATAGATCAAACCTCGTGCTCCCTGCTGCTGTTGGCGAGATGCCCGCAATCTGGCCGCTAACCGTCACGATATTGCCGACCCTTGACCACTGTGCGCTTGCGGTGGGCGTCCCAGTTAGATTGAAGGTGTCGTTGATTACTGGATTGTAGGAGCCACTTGTTCCGCCGATGACCTCGCTGATAATCGTCGCGTCCACGATAGCGAAGGCACCGGCAGTGCCAGCTATGGTCCCGCCTACAGTGTTGATGATTGCGCCGCCTTCTGCCCAAGCGCCATACTTGGCGTTGCTTGTAGCGGTGGCGTTGCGAGCGTTGATGGAAGCGCCTGCGCCATAAGCGAAAAGCGCAGCACCATTCGTGCCGGTGGCAAGGTTGCCATTCGCACTGCCGTTGACGAAATTGATTAGGCTGCCTTCATAGGCGCGAACATTTGAGCCAGCCCCATCCGCTCCACAGCCGTTAGCGCTTGCGCCATCGGCATCAACAACGCCGGCATCAGACCCACGTATGCCATGGCGATAGGCATTGTCCGCGTTTCCATCTCTAAATGCGAGCACGCCTGCATGTGCGGCTTGGCAACCATAATAAAGGGAGCCCGAAACATCGGCACCATCGGCGCTGACGAAGCTTGCCCAGGAGGTAATGCCCGCCCCTGTTGAGCCGTTACGAGCGGCACCCGTAAAGACCGCTCCGTTCGCTTGAACGAAGCAACCGTTGAATGTGCCCAGACCATTTGAGTAACAATTCTTGATACCAGCACCGGCTTCGATCGTCATGAATGACGCATCGAGGCTGATCCCGCTTCCGCTGGTCTGCGAGATGGCATCAATCAGGCATGCGAGTGTCGGCATCTTCACGCCGCCCGAGCCCACAAAGCTTGCGCCGTTATAGCTCACGGGCACATCGGCATCTTCGGACACGATCCGGAACTGCGAATAGTCGCCGCCGGAGAGATTGACCCCCGCTGTCAGGGAATGCCCACTCTCGATGTTGAGCGTGATAGTGCACTGGCGATTGAGCGGGCTCAGCCGATCAAGCGCGATCTGAAGCGTGGCCGCATCCGAAGGTATGTTGACGGTCAAGTCATCCAGAACGGCCACCACGAAGTCATCCGCAACCGCTGCCGTAATGGCCGCTGCCGTAGTCGAGTAGCCGGGGCGGGTTACGATGTCGTTGAAATTGTCCTCTGCCGTGCGTAGAATGGAGCCGACACCGGGGGCTTTGTAGCCGACTTTCGTCGCCCCATCATCACCGGACAAAAACGATTCCGATATACCCAAGGCCGCAATAGCCTGCGCCACTCGCAAAGGCGTAACGCGTTTGGTATTGTTCGCGCCCACCTCTGCTTCGGCCTGCGAGGCAAGAGGAATGGCGGCATCCACGATCTGCGAAGGCAGCGCCTTTTCAACCGCAGATCCTTTATCGACGATAAGAACATCAGTGTTCGAAACCGAAGCGGCAGCGGCTAAGTCTCTGGGAGGTATAACGGCCATTTTAAGAAACCCTGATTATTTTCTGGCAGATGATGGTCGGCTGCACGTTGTTGTGCGCTTTGCCTCCGCCTTTGTTGGCGATGGTAATGCCGGTCGTGGCGCTGCCAGTGCTTGCGCTGGTAACTGTGGTCGATGATGTTATCGCGCCTTCAGCCCCGACATTGCCCTGCACCGTGGGGCGCTGATAGCTATGCGTGTGGCCTGGATCTGTTACCGAGTGGTTATGAACCGGCATCTGCGCTTCAGTAAGCGTATGCGTCTGCGCGCCGCCAGATGCCCCAAGCGTGGAACTGGAAAGCGTGTTAAGACGCGTAGTGGCAGGCGTAGCCATGTTCTCGCGGCCAGCCCCTACCCTACCGCGATAATCAGGCAGGTTGAACGTGGTTGAGCCATCACCAGAACCCGCATTGGTCCCGATAGCAGCAAACAGATCAGCATAGGTCGAGCGCGATACAGCTTGCCCCGCTGCGAACAGATAGCCGCTCGGAGGCGTAGTGCCCCAGAAGTCGATCACAGCGCCAATGGGCACGCCAGCCGTTGCACCTTCCGGTATCTGCGAAACCGTAGCTACGTCCGTAGGATCGGTGCCGGGAGCAACGCCAGTAATCTTGTTGCCGTTCATCGGCAGGTTGGCGCGCATCCCACCCTTGCCATCGCGGTCAAGCGACGACGAGATGGCTTGCGCTACATCCTGAAATGGCGGGTTGTGCTGGCTGACTAGCAGCGTGTCCCCTGTATTAACAGTGGCCCCCGCTGGTAAACTGTAGTCGCCTGAACTATTTCTCGGCACAGGTTGAACTCCGGTTGCGTTTCAAGGCAATCGCGTGAGGTGGATTCAACCGCGTTGCCCCTTGTTACACGATAGGGCGAATGCTATCAAGACCGGCATGGCAGACGTGAATATCGAGGCTATTGAGCGGGAAATACACCGCGCCCGTTTCGAAGAAAGCGAGGCAGAAGGCTTCCTTGCACGCCGTTCACGTCGCAGGCTTAACGAAGCCTCTTTGCAGGGCATCAAAGATCGCATGGTGCGCCAAGCCTATCTGGCGGGCTTCAAGGCTGGATATGAAGAACCGAAGCCCCGCTGGCCGCTATACGCAATCGGCGGGGTTCTCTCGGTATGCCTCTTAGTAAGCCAGATAATCGGTTAGCGCCGTAGCGGCCCCGGTCCCGATACGGCGGCCCCACCTGTCACCTTGCTGAGTCAGGCTTTCCGCAATAGCGCGATAGGCTTCATCTTCCGCCATCATCTGCGACAAGGCGTCAACCGAACCTGTAGGCGACTGGTTCAGCAATAGCGGCCCCAAGTCATCGGCTAGTGCGCGATTGGCAGTAGCCGCCGCTTGTTCTCGGCGATCCTTGAACACACGGTCTGCAATGCCTTTGCCTACGGTCAGCCACGGACCACCAAGCGCGCCGGTTTCGATAACGCCCATTGCCACATCGCCGCCCATGCCGGTGCGCTGCTTGAAGAACTCGTCTGCAATCTCGCGTTCTGCCGTGGCGCTGTTGCCAATCAGGCGGTTGGCACTGCCCGCAAGCTGCAATTCAAGATCCCGCTGACTTAGTAACTGCGCAATGTTGGCATCTTCACCATAGAGTGCGCCCATGCGCCCTTCGGTGTTCGGCGTATTCAATTGCGCCCAAGGGTTTGTGTTATTCCGAACGTCACCAGCACGGGCCATCGTTTCGGATTGGAACCCAAGCTGCATCTGCTGGCGTTGCTCAGGGGTCAAGTTCGCCAGTTCGACAGATAGTTCATCGGGACGGGTGCGCGTGGCCTGCTGCCCTTGCTCAAGAAACCCACGCTCCTGTGCTGGCCCTGCATAAGCCCGACGAGCTTCTGCATAAGCAGGATTGGCTTCATCCATGCGCTGTAATAGCGTGGACTTCATGGCTTGGGCGCGGCGCACTTCAGGCATGTCGCCCTGACGAATACCGCGCTCGATGATGTTATCGAGCCCGCGTTTGGCATAGTCGAGAGACTGCCAAGATGGCGAGGCCATAACCATACCACCTTCAGTCTGCACAATCCCAGCCGCCGAAGGATCAAGCCCTTCGTCGAGAACCTCGTTGTAAGCCTCGCGCAAAGCTTTTTCGAACGTGGGGCGGTCGGCAAGGTCGGTTAGGTCGACAAGATCCGCCCCGGGTGCCGCATAAGCCTGATCGTAAAGTGGTCCTGCATTCGTGCGAGCCTGTGCCAGCAAATCAGCACTACGCTGAGGGATATTCTCAACCGGGCCCAGATCGCGCGCTACGGCCTCGCCTAGCCGGTCAAGTTGGCCTTGATTACGCTGCGCCATGGTCTGCCGTGCTACGCCTGCCGTGGTCGGAGAGAAGCGAACAGCCGAACCGGCAAGAGACTGCAATTCAGGCGAAGCATCGGCCAGCGTCATGGGTACGCCAAGGTTTTCGGCATCCATCAAGGCGCGTGCGACCTCATCCTGGTTGCCCGCTTCACCCACAACCTGCGTGATGGCGCGCTGGCCTTCGGAAAGGTTCATATCGGGCAGGCGAATTGAATTAACCGCACGCCCTGCAAACTTGCCGACCTGATCGCCTGCCACCGCAGACCCAAGACCAAGCAACGCGCCCGTAACCGGATCTTCATCACTGGTTGCGCCATAGATCGAGCCGTAAAGGGCATCGCCAGCCAATGGCGCGAACCGCCCAGCGCCAGCCAATGCCGCAGCACCACCGCCAAGCGCCGACCCAAGAACGCCACCTGTCATGTCGCCAAAAAAGGCTGACTTAGGGTTAAGTTCCTCCGCAGCCTGTAGCCTGCGACCGGCCAAAGCATCAGGAATGCCGAACGTCGCGCTGTTGATCGCAGACGTTACACCTGTGCCGAATGGATTGGTTACGAAATTGTTGACGCCTTGCTCAAGCCCAGACAGATCGCGTGTTGCGGGCGGAACCTGCCCCGCCGCTTCTGGAGGCTGCCCCTCTGCCGCCATCTGGTTGAAGGAGGGAACAATATCGCGGTATGCCTCAAGGTTAGGCGAGCCGTACTCTGGGAACTCGTTATCAAGCCCAGCACGGAACTGCGCATAACCATCAGGCGTGATATTGCCCCAATTCTGGCGCAGATAGGCCGCGTGACGATCCTGGTATTCCTGCGGCAGTTCAAGGCCGGTTTGCGTAGCGCCAGAGCCTGCGGCCATAGGCGTTGTCCCTGCTGAAAACTGGCGATTATATTCCTCGCTCATTTCCGGCAGTTGTGGTTCTTCAGCATTACCAGCCAAGGACGATTGCAGCCGCTGGTAATATTCTCGCGCCTTCTTCAAGCCTGCTGCAAATTCACCCGGCTCCATATTCTGATTAAGCGGGGCAATCGCAGCAGCCATACGCGCGGCTTCGGCAGCGGTGTTTGCCATGCCGCTTGCGCCTGTTCCGCCGTTATCCTTGACGAGTTGCGCCAAGACCTGCTGCGTCATGTCGCCCTGGACCTGCTCAAGCAGACCATAAACCGAGTTGGCATCCTGATTGAAAAACTGCGAAGCGCCCATGTAGCGGTCGCCAGTGCGGAAATCTTCCTGCCCTTCGATGCTACCTATGCCGCTACCGTCCCGAGTGCGTTTCTCAAGTCGGTCGATTGTGTCAAGAATAGCGGCAATCTGCGCTTGGCGCTTGCGGTCAGAATCCGCCTGCCCTTGCGCTAGGTTTGCCGCGTCTGCCTGCTCCTGATCGAATTTAACCTGTTCGCGGGCATTCTTCTGGGCAGAACGAATTGCCTCTTCTTGGGCAAGGCGTAGCCGTTCACGCTCGAAACCCTGATCCTCATTCGCGCGCTGCTGTTCTGCCGCCGCGTTCGGATCGGTAAACACCACACCCTGCGACTGCGCTGGACCGGTGCGTGCCCAACTGCCATCTGGCTGCTGTTCGTAGGTGTAGCCCTGATAAGTTCTTGTCGGCATCATTTGCCCCTTAGAGCGCGAAGGTTTTTAGCAACGTAGTCTTGTGTCTCGCGTGGCGCATAACGCAGCCAGTTATTGCCGTAACGCTTTACCAGATCATCAACGCGACCGGGACCGGCATTATACGCCCCCCACATCTTACTAAGATCGCCGCCATAACGCTGCTGCATCTTGTCGCGGTATTCACGGCCTAGACGGTTCATGTCAGCCGCGTTGGATGGATTGGCAGGGCGAAGGCCAAAGCCAGGATCGCGCGCCGTAGATGGCATAACCTGCATGGCAAACATAGCGCCAGCAGGCGAGGTTACAGGTCGGCCATTGGAATAGTCGCGGTTGTTACTTTCCGCCTGGGCGGTGATGCTGTTGAGCATGTCGCCACTAACGCCCGGGAAAGGGATCGGGAGCAGCGCCCCCACCTCCTTCCCCATCAAAGAAGTTGGATGGAAGCACTGCCGGAGGTTCACCCCCCGGCTGCGCCCCAGATGCTTGACCACCTCCTCCCATGTTCTCAAGAAACCAGTTCTGGCGACCGACAGCCAAGCCCTGTGGGGTGTTCATGTTTACAACAGGGTTGGCAATGTTTTCGAGTTCAGCCGCCGCAGCAGCGCGCTCATATTCTGGCACGTTGGGATCATTTGCAATGCGCGATAGTGCGACCGAGCGGGGCGGTGCAACAGCCTTAGGCCTGCGCGCGGCATATTCCATGCCCGCAAACTCTTTCACGCCCTGCCCTACATTCGGGTCCATCAGCGCGCGCGCGATCATGGTATCATCCACACCTCCGCCAGCCATCGCTTCCATCAGCGCGCGGTCTGCATCTGCACCCGCTGCAAGCTGCTTATCGGCATTGCGCGCCTCCAGTGCGCCCATGACGTTATCCGCCACACGTGCAAGCCCCTGTGTCCAATGCTGTATAGGTGAGTAATCACCCCGACTGCGCGCCATACCCTGCTGACGCTGCATTGCCGCTTGTTCCGGCGTCATCTTCAAGCCACCATGCGCCCAAGTGAACGCGGCTTCAGGTGTCAAAGCCTGCGCTACGGGATCGACTGCGGCCATTGCGGACTGTGGGAGGATCATCAGAAACCCCCTCTAATCGCAGCGCCGCCAAGTGAACCAGCAAGGCCAAATAAGCCACCGAGCATTCCGCCACGGTTTTGCATCTGGGCGTTATACTGCTGCATCTGGTTGTTGTAATTGTTCTGGACCATGCCGGAATAATCGACACCCCCAACACCGACCTGAGGCGTGGCAGACGACATCTGCGCGGGATTCGATACCTGCGAGCCGGAGAGTAGCGCGGACAACTCATTAAGCGACTGATTCCGCGTTGCCAGATTTTCGGAAAACGCCTGTCCACGGCCCTGCAAAGCCAGCTGGTTGTTCTGATCGTTGAAGCCCTGCGTCATGCGGGCCATCTCGGAATCCCAAGCGCGCGTGCCTGGACGCAAGCCGGAATTAATCAGCCTGTCACGTAGCGCCGCTTCCTGCTGCTGCTGCTGCGGGGCAATGCGCGACTGCCCTAAATCATAGGCCCAATCCGCCGCGTCCTGATTGGTAAACTGGAACGGGTCGGACAGCGTTTCCTGCACACGGCCAGACTGTTCCTGCGCGATATTGGCAAGGTTCGTCTGTGCGCCCTGTGATGCGTCGAAAATAGCCTGCTGTTCGGGCGATAGGACTGTCTTTTGTGTGAACTGCGGGAGAGTGATTCTCTTCCCGCTGCTATCGATGAAACTAGTAGTGCCCGTCTGATTGTAGCTTGTCGAACCCCAAGGATTTTCGCTCCCAATCATGTTGAGCATCTGTTGCGTGGTGGCGGTATCGATGTTCATCCCAGCCTGAGCCTGAGCGACCACATTAGGATCCGGCGGTGTAGGTTGCTTAGGCGTTTTCATGCTGCAACCTTTCCATGCTCAGGCATGAATCCATATTCCACCTCAGCCTTCTTGCGCGCTTTAATGGCGTCATCCTTTTCAAGAAAGTTGCCAAGGTGGATTGATTTTCCAAGCACCTCAATGAATGCTCTCCACCGCTTATCCCGCTTGTGATAATTCACGCCCATAACGCCACTTGTGTTGCTCTTATGGATGCACATGTTGCGCTGATTTTCTTTGTGGCTAACATCACGTAAATTGGCGATCCTGTTATCCATCCGGTCGCCATTGATGTGGTCAATTTCCTGCTTGGGCCACTCGCCGTAGTAGTGGGCCCATGCAACACGGTGGCCAACTAACATCTGGCCATCTATTGCTCCCTCTGCGTAGCCGCGCTTGTTTGGCTTGCAGTATGCAGGCCTTCCCGAATAGCGAGTGTTCCAACTTTTAGGGAAATCTGGAGCGTGTTTCCACACGAACGCGCCGGTATCTGGATTATAATCCAGCCTCTCGCGAACTCTTTCAGGGTTGATCGTTTTCAAAACATGCTTCCTGTTTAGTGGAAGCACCTGAAGGAATTCAGCGGCGCTCGGTTTCTCTCTGTCTATAGTAGGCGTAATCTTTTTTCAATACCCCTATGATAATAGCATCCCGACCTGCCCCAAAGTGGTCTCGTAAACGCCCCTCGACCTCACCGCCGAGCCGACGCGCATACTCTGCTACTTCAGGCTTTTCGGTTTCCATGGTGAACCTCAAGCACCCCATCTGCTGGAAGACATATTCACCAACAGCGCGCAGAAAGGCCCTATTCCAACCTGAACCCGCCACCGTGACGTGCACGTCGGCCCCCTCCCAGCAATTGAATACCGCGCCGCCCACGAGCAGGCCATCGCGCTCAAGGCCTAGCGTGGTGTAAGGTGGGCACAAGGCAACCCCGATGCGCTGCGAAACAAAGCGGGCAACGTGTTCGCCGGTTACTATTCTCAAGTCACTGCCTCAGCCGTGGTATACATGAGATCCATGTCTATAAGCTCCAGATCCAAAGGTGCAGGGGCACCTGAGGTCGCTTGGTAGCATGGAGCCATGGAGTAACCAACCGTACCAACAGACCGCCATTCCTGATTGAGAACATTCGGCGTTGCGCTATCCCACGTCGATTGCCCCCATACACCCGCGCCCCATGTATTCGAGGCGAACATACCAGTCGCATCGGGCGCGGGAGGAAGGGTGACATCGTAATCGGCCAGCAGGGTCACGTTATCGATAATCGTCGTTGATGCCCTGACACGCGCGCGGACCATCTTGCCGACCTTGGCACCTACCGAGAAGCCCAGATCGTCGAATAATGGAACGACAGCGCCAGAGTAGGGCTCGCCATCATCCAGACCGCCCGTTTCAGCCTGGAATATGCGGCCATTAGGCGAACCGAAATAAAGCTGCCCGCCATAAACTGCCATGCACAGGCCCTGCCAGTTACGATAGCGGCCCCATGCGCCTGTTTCGGTGTTCGATACGAACATTACCGGATCGCTTGAGCCGACCATATCGGGAACGGCCACCAGCGCCATCTTGCGTTCCGGCCAGATCATGCACTGCCAGTTCTGTTGACCGCGCAGGTTAACGGCCTCAGTCCATGCGTCGGCAATCTTGTAGCTAACGGATGCAACATTCATCGCGGTAACGTCCAGCGATATAGCCTTGGACAGCGGGACAAGGCCCACACTGGTAGCAATCGCCAGATCCCCGCCCCCACGGATATAGGCGCGCTTCCCAAGCGGTGAGCCGATGCGATACACACCGACGAGGTTCCATGTGGAGGCCTCGTTAGGCGACGTGCCTTGATAGATGGCAACCTCGCCTTCAGTCGTGACGAATATGTTCTGTTCCGACAGGCCGCCCGAACCACCCGATTCCAGCGACCAACGCTGCCCGAACATCAACGCGCCACCATTGGCGAATATGCCACCCATCGGGAACTCGGTTGCTTCCCCGCCGATACTATCGACATCGAGATACCATGCGGACAGGCTTTCCGTTTGCGTGAAATAGAGCCGGTTCTTGTAGGACCAGACAAAATCCATATCCGCGCTTGTAAAATCCCCGAAGTCCACCCCCGGTGCGGCAAGCACAGGCGCACCGATAGCATCCGCCTCACCAGCCGTTGCGCCGGTCAGTACGTCGTCATCCTCGAATGTGCCGGTCACGTTGTAGAGGAATAGCTGTCCGGTCGTATCGGTTGCTGCGTTCTGCTGCCAGAGCGTTCCGGTAGCCCCGCTGGTGCCCCCTGTTACAACCTCACCCGCGACGAAATCTTCAGTTAACCCATCGTAATTGACCTGCGTCGTTCCGCCCAACACGTTCGGATAGAACCGCTCGCCATCATAGATAAACCCAGTATCTGTTCCATTCACCCCGATCAGGTAAATCCCGCCTGTCGTGGCGAATTGGATAACCGACCAGTCTCCGGACGTGTAGCCCTCCGCAACCTCAAGGCCGTCGGTGGAGTTCCAGCCTATCTCATTGCCATCACCGTCCCCGAATATATCCCCTTCGTCATCGCCAAGCGTCTGAGGCTCCGGAAATACCACATCGGAAACGTCGTAGATCGTGCTTTGATTGGCCGCGAACATGCGCTCAACATCGCCGCGCTTGTAAGTGAACAGCGCTTCGACATCCAGGCTTTCATCGACCAATGTGGCATAACGTGACTTGCCCCTGCGCAGCGCAACACCCGTCGAACGCGGAAAGAAGTTGTCCAGCACCGCCGCGCCCGGTCCCTCGATAGACTTGGGATCCGACAACATGCGATTGGAAACCCAGCCACTTATTGGCGCAGGCCAGTTGCGGGCTTGTGATTGTCGCGGCTTGGGCCGCGTCTGGCGGCGAGCGTAGACCATTATCCGACAGGCCAGTAATTAGCGCCTTGACCTAATTCCCATGGCCACGCGGGATGCGTGCCGGGGATATGCCTGCGCGAGTTGCGCCGGATGACTACCGGGCCTCCGCTCTTCGAGGCATATTCGTCAAGCGCCTTGATAAAGGCTTCCTGATCGCCAGAGGCGTCCAGCTTCTTATTCTCTCTCCACCGCCACACAACACCAAGCGTCAACAGGCGTTCGGGCAGAAGGAAACTATCGTCGTCTGCGGTGAACTCTTCTTTCGTGGCCGTCGAGAACGAGCGCACGATGTTCTTCGTGATATACGGAAAGCGGGCCTGATCCCCTTCGCCGGGAACAGGAGAAAACCGCATGACGTTGCCGTAAATAATCCAGCCACCGGGAAGCGCGTTGAAGTCGCTCGCCTCATCGAACAGAAATGTATCCAGATCGGTGTAGTGGTAATAACCCCATGCCCAATTGGTATAGTCCTGCACCGCAGCCTTGATCGGAAAGCGGCTGTAATCTTCAGGTAGATCGAACTCGGTTGCAGTGCCATCGCCTGCAATCGTGTTGAGCCTGATTAACTCCTGCCAATCCTGATATTGCGCGATGTCCTGTGCTACCTCGTTAACAAGGTCGCACATCTCAAGCTCGAATTGCTGAGAGGGGGATGCGCCGAAGAACGTCTGGGGCTTGCGGCCAACCAGCCGTATAGAGGCCTTCTGGAGAGCCGCAAGCACCGTCATTTAGGCAGCCTTTGCTTCGCGCAGTTCGCGCAGGGAGTTTTCAAGCGTAGCCCGCGAAGGTGTTCCGCGCGGCTTCGAACCGGCAAGCTGGCCGATCTCGGCTTTAATTGCTTCGTCCGACATACTGGCGAACTCTGCATCCGATTCCTGCACGGCTTGTTCGATTTCTTCGGGTGAGGCTTCCTGCGCAGGAACTTCGACCTTCGTTCCAGCGGCTTCCAGTTCGGCAATACGAGCCTTCAACGCCTCGACTTCACTCATGCTGTCGAGATTGCCACGCTGTGAAGCCATGTAGGAGCGGGCGGCTTCCTTCAGTTCGTTGGCCTTCATGCCAAGCGACTTGAGGGCGGGGCCTTCCATGCCATAAAGCGCCTCGACCGAGTAGATCTTCAGCGCGCGGCACAGCGAGATTTCCGAAGGCTTGATGCCATGCGCTTTCAGCATCTCAAGCGGGGTGCCTACAGCGTCCTGCGCGTTACCTTCCTTGAAGGCACGGTACTGGTCAGCCCAGCGTTCGGCATAGGTGATAATCCGGTTGCCTTCGCGCCGGTAGAAGTCCGTAGCGCGAAACACCGGGGAATAATGCTTGTTGCCAGCCATGCGAACCTCAACCAGTTCGCGCGTTTCCATGACGGGGTGGCCAGCCGCTTCCGACTTCGGCACGTTCTCGACGGTTTCATACTTGAAAAAGGGCGTGACGCTAAGTTCCCGCTCATCGATTGTGACGACCATGGCAACTTTCTCCGATTGTTAAAGGAAAAGACGGGGTAGCACGTAATGCGCCACCCCGCCAGATTCATTAAGGGGCAGTACCGTCAAGTGCCCAGAAGCGATCCCCGGCTACAATCGTGCCGGTGTAATCGCCCGTATTCGGAGCATAGAAGCCCCCAGCGCCTGCGGCTGCGGTAATGTTACCATCACCCGCCACAGTCAGGGCTACTTGTGTGCCTGGCGCTGCGGCTACAGTGATAGTGGCCGAAGCCTCCACCCAGACAGCCTTGCGGCCATCGCTGGAAAGTGCGGTATCACCAAGCTGTGGGCTTCCGATACCGTTGTCGTACCATGCAACACCGTCCTTGACGACCTGGGTAAGATCAGGGCCAAGGCTGGCATTGACACGGAAAGGTTGTGCAGCTGGCATTTCAATTCTCCTTATGTGCCCAGATTATACCTGGAGCCTGACCATCGAAAGTGGGTTCTCGACAACCGCCTGACCCGTCCACACGATACCCTGCGCCATGGCGTCCTGATTGACAGGGCGCATGCCGTCGCCGGGATGGAACGGAACAAACGACTGACCTGGGAACTCGTAGATGGACATCGAAGACGTATCGATGCCGAATGCGGTATTCGCGGGCATGACGTTGCCGATACCGCCTGCTGCAACCAGATCAACCGGACCAGCGCCAGTCATGTAGGTAAGGCCCGCATAACCGAGACGGGCCGAACGCTCCGAGCCGAGACGCTGGTGCGCCACGAACGAGGCCTCGACTGCCTGCCACATATCGCTTGAGAAAATCCAGAGATCGGGACGCATGTTACCGCGCGAACGGTCCAGCGTGATCTTCGAGATAATGCCGCGTGCCGTGGTGCTGTCCCACGTGGTGTAGCCGGTGACATCGCCATCGGAGATATCGAAGAACGACGGACGCCATTCGGTGACATCGGCACGGCTGATACCACCATAGGTGCCGGTGTTCGGAGTGGTCGGGATGGACCCGCCGAAACCGATCATCTGGCGACCCCCATCGGCGGTGCCGTCCGATACCATGCCAAGCTCGAAAGCTTCCTTGGCCGATTTCTCCGCAGCCGAGATGTAGAAGCTCATCAGATCGATGATTTCCGCTTCATTCTGGTTGAAGAGCATTTCCGTGCCGTTCAGCGAGAACGGAGCCACGACACGTGCCCAGTTGAATACTGCCGAGTTCAGCAGTTCCTTCGGGGTAATTGCGATCTTGTCGTAGCCAGTGAACCACTGTGCCTGCAACTTGTCGAACTCGACCGGGATACGGAGTTCCGGCCCGCTCGCGCTCTTGGTTTGAATACGATCCTCATCTTTGAGGATCCTGGTCAGCGGGGTGGAATCGTAAACGATGTCCCGAACCTCCGACGAACGTTCTGCAACGCTCATCGTCAGCGCCTGACCGTAGTTTCTTACGGGATTGATAGGCATTTTCCTGAACCTTTAGCCTGCCATTCTCGAAGCGCGCATATTGCGTTTGAGAATGCTGTCGATTGAACCACCGCGTTTAGGCTCGATCTCAGCAGAAACAGAACCCGGCGCGGACTTGATGGATTTGCTGCCGTTGGAGGAATCAACACGGCTGTCTACGTCAGGGCTTGCCTGTGTGGCGGGCTGCTCGACATTGGAAGGAGGATTAAGCCTCTCAGCCATGTCATAAGCCACTGCCAGACGGTCAGGCGCGCTCAAGCTGGTTGGTATCCTACCAGAATTGAGAAACATTGCAATATCATCCCGCAATTCATCGAAACGGGGATGCTGCGCCTTGAATGGCTCGACTACAGACTGTGTGGTCTGCTGGACCTGCATCTGCGCGATCTGCTGCTTCAACTGCTCGACCTCAGGGTTAGACCGCTCCTGCTGTTGCGGACGCTGCGCCACCATCTGCTGCCACTTTTCAGGGCCTTGCTGGGCGACATATTGCGCCACGTCATAGAGCGAAATAGCCGAACCATCCGGCTTGCGCGGACCAATCTCCTGAAGGATCATGTTCAAACCCGCGTAGGGGTTCGACTCCATCAGGTTTTCGATCTCGTTAAGCTTTGTCAGGCTTTTAGTCAGTTCGCGCCCGTTGCTGCGCGCCAGTTCATCGAATTGGCGAATGCTCTCATACCGCTCCGTAGCCTCGCGAAGTTTTGTCACTTCGGCTTCATGCTCGCGCGTCATATTGTCGATGTCGCGCTGGACGGGGCGCGGCACATTGAGCCACTTTTCCTGCGCGTCGGGCAGAAACTTCTTTGGGGCCTGATAATGACCCGGCTTGTCTTCCGTCTCAGCCTTGGGCTCTGCCTTGGCCTCGGGCTTATCTTCCGCCTTCAGTTCGGCCTTTGTCTCTTCCTTGGGTTTGGCGTCGGCTTTATCGGCTTCGAGCGCCTTTCCTTTGGCCTCGCCATCTTTGTCCCCCTCGGCTCCCTTGGCGGTGTCGGCGTCATCCTTGGTTTCTTCCTTGCTGCTGTCCTTCAGGGCCTTCGATACGGCATCGCGCACCGTTTTAGGCTTTTCCTGTTCCTCGACAGCAGCGGGCTCATCAGCGGGAATGTGCGGCTGACCGCCTCCACTGATGTCGGAGCTTTCGATAGGCTCTAGGCTGGTTGAAACGTCTAGATCGGTCATGCTGGAATCCCCGTCACTGGTTGAGGTGGAACACGGCCTGCCTTTACATCGGCAATGGCCTTCTTGATGGAATCGCGGCGGCTTTCTTCGGTCGATTCCTTCGGCTTGACTTCAGGCATCGATTCATTGCTGCCAAGCTCGAAATACCGCTCGCCCTTCGCGTTGCCTTCAGGCGTAAGTGAATGGCGATAGGATGATAGGCTGTCATGCAACTTGCCATCAGCCCCATAACGCGGCTCTATGCAGTCCGAAACCACCATGGGGGCGCAGGGAATGCGGGAAGCAACAGAACCGCAATCGCAATCCTGCCGCTCCCCGAAGTTTTCCAGTTTGACGAACCGTTCGAAGCGGTGGCCATCCTGGCAAGTGAAGTCATACAGTGGCATCAGGAATCCTTCTGGAAATCCCAACCAGCCTGCCAGTCATCGCGCTCCTTGTCGAGATAAGGGCTGCTGTCGCGCGGGATGCCATGGCGGAAAGCTTCACGCCCACGCTTGTGTGCGGCGCTAACTGTTTCCTCGACAGTATCACCGCGCTTGTCTTGCTCGGCCTCGATAGCCTCAAGCAGTGTGGTACGCGCCTTGTCGCCCTTCTCGTCTTCCTGAAGCTGTTTCAATTCGGCATCCGACAGGCTTGCCAGTTTCTTTTCGGCGTCGGACACCGTGCCTTCGCGGATCTTTTCAATATCGGCCATATTCGTTTCTCCTAATCCCCGTCACAAGCTATTCAGCGCGGTCCGCCTCGATCTGCGCCACGATCTCAACCGCCACATTCGGGATCATGCTATGCGCGACCAGCTTAGGCGCGTTCGTAGTGCCCGCAGCGTCGATCTGGGCCGCAAGTTCGGTCGCCAGTTCAGGAACCACGCCAGACTCCTTCAGCCGGTCGGCATCACCTACCTGCGCTTCGATCTGCGCTGCCATTTCAACAGCGGTAGGGCCATCAACACCCAACCCCATCAGTCTTGTTGCATCTGCCATTATACTTCCTCTTCAAGAACCAAGGGAATACCACCCTCATCAACCAGAGTTATGGCCAGCCCGCCATCGGATACGACGCTAGCCAAAGGTGCGCCGCTATCGACGGCAGTTACAGCAATTCCGCCTTCGTCAATCACAGAAACAGGAAATCCGTTCATTCCGGAAACTCCCGTTCTTCAGGCGGTGACATCACTTCGCGCACTTCCTGCCGGTCGGCACGCTCTGCTTGGCGCTGGTCGTTCACGATAGCGCGCTGCTCCTGGCTTTGCTTGATGTCGATGTCCGCAAGAGACTTGAACTCGTCCAGTTGCGCCGTGTCGATAGCAATACCGGCCTCAGCCATTGCCTTCATGGTCTGCGCCCGTAGCAGATCTACCTTGGCCATAGCTTCCTGCGCCTTGATTGCGTTGGCGTTGGCGTCCTGCTCCAGTTTGGCCATCTTGGCCGCTGCATCCGCCTGATCCTTCTGTGCCTTGACCTGCAACTCGGCAAACTTGCGCTGGTTTTCAGCCTGCTTGAGCGCGCTATCAGCTTCGACCTTGGCCATCTGCGCTTGAGCCTTCTGCATCTCAGCCTCAGCCAGTGCCGCGACGCCTTCCTGATCACCCTCACCCTGTTGGCTGGCAATCATGGACGGTGCCTGTTTCACGAACTCGTCAATCGCGGAGTTCATCTGCCTGCCGACGCGATAGGGAGCCAAGCTGAACTTCAGCATCTCGCCCGCAAGTTTAGCCCCTGCCTCGCCCATGCTGGCAATCGACATAAGGCCCTGCGTTGCGCCATTGAATGCCGTGATAAAATCGGCCCGCGCCTGTTTCTCGGCCAGTTCATCGGTGAGAATGGTGCTGTCGGTTTCGATCTCGAAAGCAAACGAGCGCGCCTTGTCGTCCCGCAACAGGTCGACCACGTCATCAATCGGGACGAGGTTTTCAGCTTCCTCCAACATCGGGCCATATTTGCCGATGATAGCCTGCTGCTGTTGCTGGAACATCTGCTCCGCTTGCTGCGGATCTTCGACCTGCCCCTGCATCTCGCTTGCCTGCTGCTCAAGAGCGTTTAACTCTTCCTCCGCAGCGTCCTCGATTTGCTTAATGCGCTTCTTGATGTCTGCCCGCGTCGGCAATTCCATCTGCGACATCTCTTGCAGCGTCTTTGCGTCGAACTCTTCCGCAATAATCTCGGAAGCTATCTTAACGGCATCAGCCGCCAGCCTCTGAAGCTCATCGATCTTGCAGCGAACCCGAACGGAACCGTATTGCGCCTTCATCTGCTGCGCGCCCAAGGTTTCCTCTGCCTCGGTAGCCCCGCGCATGATGTCCGATATGCCGGAAAGCTGGTAGAAGTCGTCTATCAACTGACGGCGTGCATCGATCAGGCCCGTAATAGCCGCTGCAAGCTCCTGCATGGGGAGCCAGACAACCATGGCCCCGCCTTCCATCAGCGCGGCTCCCGGTACGGCAATCAATAGCTGATCGTCATTCTCGGACATCAGCCGTTCAATGGCCTCGCCTATATCCCCACCCCCAGGAATAAGGCCCTTCATCTTCACCTGATCGAGAAGCAGGTAAATGCGGCCCGTCAGGCGATTGATCTGGGCAAACATCGAAGCATAACGCTCGAAATCGGGCACAGGGATAAGCGTGCGGCGCTTCAGTGTGCCATAGGCAGGCTTGGGACAGGGGAAGAAGCCCTCAAGCTTCAGGTGCGGCTCGCTGTCGTCAAGGTAAACGTCCAGCCCTTCCGTTACCCAATACACGCGGTTGTTCGCGCGGTGCCAGACCTCCCATACCTTGGCCTTGCTTTCCAGCGATTCACGGCCCGCAGAGTTCTTGTCGCGCTTGTCTGTGAACTTGATCTGATCAAGCTGCCTGTCGGACATGCGCGTAAACCGCTTCTTGATCTCGTCGCGGCTCATCCAGAACCCGCCAGCAACCCAGCCAACCTGCGACCACTTGCGCGTCGGCTCATGCAGGAAGTCGTCACGGTCCAGATGATCAAAGCACACCCGTTTGCCGTTGTCGTCCTCGTACCGCAGCCACATCACCCCGCGATTGGTGAATATCAGGTCATCGCGGACGCCATACATAACCTCATCGATGCCACTGTTCTTGAACGTGGAGATCGCCGTGCGCTCAAGCATCTCGGCAGTGGTGATCTTGACCGGGCTGCCATCCTTGAAGATGGGAGATACGGCAGGGATAGGCGGCTTCGCATAGATAGCGGGCTTCAGCACTTCCGAAGACGACCAGAACAGGTCCATCTGCGAATCCTGCCAGTCGGCACCACCATAGGCTTCCATCAACTGGTTGTAGTGATAGCCTTCGCGCGAATACAGGTCATCGATAACCTTGCATGTGGTGTCCCAGTTCTCGAACGTATCCCGCGCGCCCTGAAGGGAGTCGAGAATAGGCTGTGAAGCCTTGTCGCGCTGCTGCTTGTCATCACCCGCGAATTGCTTGGGATCGTTTACCACTTACGCTGTGCCCTCAATGGTGGAGCAATGACGCCATCTGCAACAACACGCGGCGGCGCTCCCGGTTTCGGTTTAGCGTCTTCAGGTGTAGCACCAAAATCCATTTTTGCAATGAGCTGACCGGCTAGGCCCAGAGCGTCGCAATTATGTGTCAGTATACCGTTGGCGTAATAAACGTGCTCGCCTTTAACCGTCAGATTACAGACCGGCCTTAGCCCGCTTTGCTCTGTTACGCTGAGCACATGCACGACAGCAGAATCGCGACCGCTCAAAATACGCTTGATATTCTTGGCTGCATTCTTCGCAAACCTGAGCCCAAGAGCGGCGATTGGCCCACGACTGCCTTCCATTCTCGGCGTGCCATTTTCTGCCCTCGTCTGAACCATGCCACTCTGCGGCAAGATGTCGGATTTTAGAAAGGTGCCGGCACTGGTCCTCCATGGCGCTGCCCCGCAAAGGGTGGCACTTGCGGTGCTCAGCGCGGGTAAGGCACTGAAGATTGGAAATCGCATTGTTCGTCGTGTCTTCATCGATGTGATGAATTTCGCAGCCTTCCGGGATAACCCCGCGCTCATCCTCCCAAACATGGCGATGCAAGAAGCCACGCCTCGGCTCAGTTGCATAAAAATAGCGGGAATGAGTGCGGTTTTTGCTGTTCGGGTATCGGCGGTATCGATTGCCCCGATATTCCACCACTTCACCCTTTGTAGATCCCTTACGCATAGCCTCGCTCCAATAACTTCGACAGCATCTCCTATACCCAAAGTGTCCGCTCGAACAAAGCCCCTTCCCGAAACAAAAACAGGATGATTGGGCGTGCAATCAACATGCGCCCCATTGGAGAATTTAACCCTGACAGTTTTTGCAGAACAAGTGGTCACGCGAGACTCTAGAACCTCTCGTGGCCCTGCCGGGGTGAAGACGTAATCTCCACGCTGTATGTCAATTATCCGCCTGTCTCCATCTGGAGTAGCCACCAAAGTTTCCGGGACAACGCATTGGTCGTCATGGCTGCCAACCGGGAACGACATCATCTCGCTGATCAATGCAGGCAGCCACGGCGCGCCTCTAGGCACATGCAGCCCCTGCATAGCCATGCGGCCACGGATGGACTGCGCCCTCACCGCCTTGTCTCCCCGCGTCGGGAATTGCTCGCGGGCTACGTAGGCTTCAGTCTCAAGCATGCGCTTAACAAGGAACGGGCCGACGCCTGACTTGATCTGTCCCGTTTCCTCTGCCCATCCGATAGGCTTCCACTGGCGCACCAGAGCACACAGGCTATCCACCCACACGTCAGACGATGCCTGTTGCCGCCATAGATCCAGCAGCCACAAGCGTCCGGTGTGATCGATGCCCATCACGACATGCACGGTGTAGTCGCCGCCATCTGCTGTCACGGCATAATCGGACGCACCGAATATCTGCATGGTTTCGCGCGGGGGGGTGGTATCCGTCTCGATGATCCATTCACGCTTGAAGTAATCACCTGTGTCGGGTGCGGGGCGCTGCATGTAGAGCGCAGACCAGTCACGCGGAGGCAATGCGCGCTGGATCCGCTGCAGGTCTTCGACAGGATACTGCTCAGGCCACAACGCCTCGCCATCGTCATTGATCGCGGGAAGGTCGAGAACCGTCCAGCCTTCGTGTTTGTGCTCTTCAAGTAACCAGCCAGCAAGGTCTGCCTCGTGCCAGCGAGTCTGGATGATAACCACGCGGCCACCGGGCATCAGACGTGTGTAGGCTGTCGAGGTGTACCAGTCGCGGATCTTGCGCCGCATGATCTCACTGTCGGCGTCTTCGCGGTTTTTAACCGGGTCATCGATCAGCAACAGGTGGGCGCCGCGGCCTGTCAGCGGGCCACCGACACCAACGGCATAGAACGCGCCCCGTTGCTTGGTGGCATGTTCGAACCCGCCAGTTTTTCCTTCGATGTGGAAACGCTTGGCACTCTTGGAATCGTCAGCCAGCCCAACACCGGGGAATATAGCCGCATAGGCTTCATCCTCGATCTGGTTCTTTACCTTGCGCCCGAAGTCATCGGCCAGTTCCTGCGCATAGGTTGCTGTGACGACGTAGTGATCGGGATTGCGGCCCATATACCATGCAGGGAAGAACTCGGAGGCCAGCATGGATTTACCATGACGCGGAGGCATGGTGATCATCAAACGCTTAATGTCACCACGCTCGACCGCCTCTAGATGACGCGCGATAAGCCTATGGTGAGGTGCATCTTTGTAGTTTGGCCACTGATAAGCGGCATACGCGATAAGCCGGGAAAAGGCATAGTCCTCGGCAGTAAGCGCAGGAGTGCTAGCCATCTGCACGAATGGCAGCTGCTACGGCTGCATCGCGCTGCTCTTTGGTCGTAACCGCCATTTCGCCGCTATGCTCAACTTCCTGCTTGTCCCGCCAGTCTTGGCTGCGTCGGTTCTTGAGCCAGAAAATAGCCGCCGTGGTATCTGGCGCCACCTTGGCGCGGAAAGGCGCGTAGACAGGTTCTTCGCGACCTTGAGGCATGAATATCTTCACCTCTTCCTGCTCGTAACCGATAGCTTTCTGGTAGAGGCTGCGCTCCACCCGATCGTCTGCGACGTCCTTACCAGCTTTTAAGGCCTGACAAAACTCTTCTTGATCATGCTTCCAGCGATACACAGTTCGCACATCAATGTCGAAGAAGTCTGCCACCTCCTGATCTGTTGCACCGAGTTCCGCAAGCTTCATCGCTTGCTTGGCATATTCTTGTTTATAGTCAGTCGGCCTAGCCATACCCCTCATGTAACCTCTTTGCGGCTGAAAGGGAAGGGGGTTAGTCGTAGTATTCCGAAGGCTCGATTTTGATGATCTGGACGCGACCGTCAGCATGAACCACCCGAACAATCCCGTTCGGCATGAATGGTGTTGAAACCACGTTCAGACCAAGAAATTGAGACAGCCTCGAATCAGTGTCTATCGGAACTCTCTCCATCAGTTTGTCGAAGCTATCTAGGCTGCAATAAGCCACGTTTCTCGGTTCCTCACTCATCCCCCCGCCCCTTCTGCTCGAACGCGCTTGATTGCGGCCATAATGCATTGCATTGCGAAACAGTCATCGTAATCGCCGCCAATGTAATTGCTTCCGCCGTGCCTGCTGTTCGCCGCGCATACCTCCCGCGCCAACTCCAAGTCAGGATCGACCTGCTCTAGTTCTGCCATAATTTCTTTCGCCTCCCTGCTTCCATCAAATGCACGAATGCGGCAATATGCCACCATCCGCTCCACCAACTCCGGCGAAGGCGAATTGGCGGGCTTTGTGGTGCGGTTGCGGATGCGCCAGTTAACTCCATCCCCGTCAGAACCAAAAAAATGCTCGTCTATTTCGAAACCGTCAATTTCCCAATCCCCGTCTTCATTAGGTCCGGTGACGCCTTTTTCCAATTCCACCTCCACAACCCTCCCATCAGGATGATACGCCTCCAGCGGCTTAGTCCAGTCGATCTTATTGCTCATGGCTATTCTCCGGGGTCGCTTCTGTGCTGTATTCGATCTGCCACCCGCCGTCAGTATTCAGGGTTACGCAGACGCGCTTGTATTTCGTAAGGCGCATGATGTCGGCCATTCCGCTTGAAACACTCCCAAGCAATTCGATTGCCGCGCGCTCTGTCTCTGCGTCAGTCATTGGGTGTCTCCGGGGCATTCTGCCTTAGATTATTGAGTGAGGCCGTTGCCAACCGAAAAGCGCTAAGAATCCTCTGCTGCCTCCGCAAATCGTTCGTTCTCGTTTTCAGTGCATCCCAAACAGCATCCATGAACTTGTTCTCAATACATGTCATTGCCTCACGATCCGCCTGGTTCACCTCTTGGTCGCTTGTTTTAGTCATGGCGGGCTCTCAGGGCTGCTGCGGTTAGGGCTAGCGCGGGAGTGGCGGCATGATCGCAACGTGCATCAAATGGGTTGGCGTGGCATGTCCCAGCGACCGAAAGTATGCACTGCCAAGGTCCCGCGCGCCTCAGGTGTTCTTCATCATCCCACTCGCTTAGATTTACCCGCATCCCCTCTGGCACAAGCGTCATGGCTGCGTCGATGCTGGCGGTGTAGGTTGGGTGATCGCCATACATTCCAACTCCATCAAGGCCATCACGGCAATGTATCTCCCAATCAATACCACGATCAGGCGCCTCAAGCGCCTCAACACGATCAACCAGCTTCAGTAGCTCACCCATGCCTAACACTCCTGACTGCCGCTCTTGCCATCCTTCTGGCGCGTTCTAGGCGCATATGCTCGTCACGGGCTGCGCAGTGGTGGAAGTGGTGGGCTTTGTGGTGCGAGGCCTCCGCCAAGCCACAATAGCCTCTCGCTCATCCATCACTTACACTCCCTCACAATCAAACCACCGCCCTGATAGAACATGGCTTCGTATTCCTGCCCGCCATCGGTGATAACCTCGCCAGCCCGGATAGGGTGCTGGGTTTCCCACTCGCCTAGAACCTGGCCGTTCTGGGTTGTTACGCGGGTGATCATGTCAGTTGCCTTTGCCAGCATCATCGAGAAGCTTTTGCACCGCCAAAGCCATCGGCCCTGTGATGTTTGCGCCTTGCTCAATGCGAAGGATTGTGCGCCATCCGTTTTTGCCAAGCCCAAGCGCAGCCGCCATTTCGGGCTTTGTCATCTTCAGCGTGTGGCGCGCACTCTCGAATTCAGCGTTGGTCATGCCAAGCGCCAGACTCGAACACCGCCATCAACTTTGGCTGTTCGAAAATTACCCGCACCCAAAGCCGCATTTGCGCAATTAGAGATTGTGCCCTGCCCACTTTTCGGAACTTCTTCGCTCGGCACCAAGAAACTATCGCCGACCTCAAGAGCCTTCCAAGGATACTTAGGCATCCGCCCCGCTCGTCCAGGTAACGGAATATTTTTCTCAACCTTGAATTTCATTTCGTTTTCTCCAGTGGACCAATTTCCACAACCATTGTCTGACATAATGTCAGCACCTTTGCAAGAACATTTTATTCCACCAACCGAACTCCCACAACATCGCCCGCCGATCCGTCATGTGTCCAGCGTATGCGCTCCAGCTTCCATGGCACAGGGTCTACCCATCCGCGTGTGCCGTTACCTCCACGTATCTGGGCATATACCTTTGTCTCAGGGCTTAGACGCGCAAAGCCTGAGGGTCTGCGTCCATGGCATTCCGTGAAGCCCTTGGCTGGTATGGGTTGCTTAGGCATCGGATAAATCTTGTGCGTTAATGGAGCACAAAAGGTCACAAGTGGGCGCGATTGCATCCGTAGTCGGGAAGTCTTCCGGAATGTCGTCAATGAAGCCGCGAATGACGATCCGTTCCCCATTTTTGCCTTTCTCTTCACCCATCTGCGCCAGTTTGACACCTAGCTCTCGCGCGAGGACCGCAGTCCGCTCAAACCTGTCGGGAAATTGCTGGCGGAACAGCGCCCAATAGCGGGGTGACTGCGCCTTCACACAACCGAACTGAAGGCAATTCGCGTTCGGGAATCCCATCGCATAGGTGCGCGGCTGCTCAATTCCTGCGCCCTCCAAAAGGGCGAGGCAGTTGGCCTTGGTGATGTCGCGAGAAATAAGCGGTGTTTCAAAACAGCCAGGACGGAATTCCCCGGTCAACCGATCTGCCCGCTTCACATCGTTCAGATCAGCCGTATAGCCGAAAATATGTATGTCGCCGTATTCTTCAAAATTGAGACGGGGCACAAACTTCATGGCCTTGGTGCATGGAGCGCCATTCTGCCCGGACATGAACCGACGCTTCTGCCAAACGTCAAAAACGCTTTCATATTCTTCCGACTTGATGACGGTGATTGAGCAGCCGAACCAGGCTTCGCATTCGGCGCGGAAACGATAGTTATCTTCGTCCTCCGCCCCAGTGTCGCAAATAACTACAGGGCCTGCCTCAACCCCGTACTTTTGGATGTCTAATTTCGTGGCAACCGCACTGGCGGCTCCGTCACTAAACCACCTAACCCTTCGCGCGTCCATTCCTATCTCCTTGGGTAAAATGGGTTGTTTAGGCACGTTCCGCCGTTCCGATTATGCTAACCGGCGAAAGATTGTCATGCTCACCACAGCCGCGACCAATCTGCCCTGTGTCGCGTTCATTGACGAAATCCTGCCAGTGGACCCATCCATGGCCACAGGAAAAACCCCACTCGCGTTCGGCAGGCCCCGTCATAAATAGGCTTATCACGCGCTGCCCCGGTATCACTTCCAGTCTATGCAGGGCATGAGCTTCGCGTTGAATAACGTCACCAGCCTGACGAGTGAATACACCCTCCGGAGTATGTTCAATGTAACTTCCGGTTAGCAGAAGCGATGTGTTCGGCCATGGGTGATCGTGAAAGGCGCGGTCGTCGTCGCTGGCGCGAATGTCGTGCAGATATACGTTGCTGAACTCGTTGCGGGGAATAACCCACCAACGCCGCAGGTAATCGTCACCAATCACGAAATCTGCGGGACGGCTTGCCATAAGCCCTTCAGCCCACGCCTGCATTCCTTGCAAATCAGCCTTGAACATTTTCCTATCCCCTTGGGTAATGTGTGTTAAATACAGCCCGTCCCCCCGTTGAGGTGCTTCCATAAGAAAGCAACGGGATCACCTAAACCTTTAGCCTCGTTTGTACTGGACTGCCTTGCCCCTTTCAGGTCGCGGCCAACGAAGTCTCCACCGATTGTCTGCGTGGTCCAGAATTTAGTCACCCTTGCGGGCGGCACGTGAAGTCCAGTTATGCCTTAGCTCGGTTCAAGCATCGGCGGTACGGGGGTAAATACCCGAGGCATCCCTTGATTACAGGCAAAAGAACCCCTGGAGCCTATTCACGTGGCACTCAACACGTTGTGACCGATTGCACTTTGCCGGAAAAACTCGGCGCGCGTGGTCGATCAAGGCAGCTTTTTTAGATGAGGGGGCTAAACGCCAAATCGAACCCTTGCTAAGTCCGATTGATGTGTCTATAAGAGACCTGCATAACCAATCGGGCGGCGCGAACTCATCCTTCGTTGCCGCCCAAACTTTATGCGCTATCCTGATTTAGATTGCAAGTCTCTTACTGCACGTTTTCGGGCTCGGTCAAAGATGCGGCGGTGCTCACGGCGTAGAGCCAGCTTCTCCGCTTCTATTTCGTCAAGGCGCTTAGCCTCTTCGGGGGTCAGGTGGTCGCGCCAGTCAGTCATTGATGTAGTAAACCTTTTCCAAAGCGCCGCCTTTCACTGCATCGACAATTTTACCGTAGGGGCGCTGGTTCAAATTGGCGCGATACCGGAAAACGCTGGTGTAGGGATAGCTGCCCACTATTGACGGGACTAGGTCTAAATTGCCCGCATAGATGGGGGCATAAAACTGGTCCTTGGTGACTTCCCGCATCATGCGGCCTCCAAGTAGATGGAGGCCTCGTCCAGGATGACATAAACGGCGTCTTCGTCACTCATGTTGCGGGTCATGTTGAGAACATCCGAGGTAGCATAAGCAGTCGCGGTCTCGATGCAGTGGGCTGCGCCCTTGTGGATCTGATAGGCCTTGTAGGCTTCGGAAAACTTGCTTGCTGCTTCGGTGCGGGTCATTTCGTATCTCCTTGTCTCTATGTCCACTCTATAGAGCGGATATTCCGCAACTGCAAGTGGAAAACGACAAGAACGAAAATATTTTTACGCCTCTCGCCTAAATGGCAGAACGTTGGCCGCGACACGGTCCCGCGCCGCATTCAGCTTGGCCGTCCATGTTTCGATGCCCTCGCGGTAATTCGCTTCCTTGTGCTTCTGTAGCTGGGCCTCGCAATAGGCCACCCATCCCTCTGCGGTCTGGCGCTGATCGATCGGCACATAATCGCCAGTGGCACGTCGGCTGTTGCGCACCCAATTGCGCCACGTTGCCTGCCAGTCCAGCTTAGTGCCCTTCGCACCCGATACGCCATGCCAGTAGTCGGCAAAGTTAGCGGCCTCTTCCAACACAACCGAAGGTTCCCACTTGCGCTCCTTGACCGCCCATGCTCGCCATTCTTCCGGCAATGTCCAATCATCGGGCAGGCGGTGGCCGCGCGTCGTGGTCTGGCGTTTTGCCTTTATCTCGACGCCGTGCTTTTCGATTGCCTCAAGCATCCGCTCGACGTGGCGCTCCTCTAGCCCTGTGAACTGCGCAAACGCAGCCTGGTGGAACTTGCCTGCCTTCATGGCGTGCACGAGGTGAAAGACATGCGGGGTGCGCACGCGGGCTTCATTGGCTATCACCGTCAAAACTGGATCGTAAGGGATCACTTCACGATCCTCACTTCCAGATCTGGGCGTAGGTGCTTCAGAAGCGCGATCTTGACCGGCACGTCCCGCGATAGGTAGCCGGTCTTGCTTTTCACGTCCTCAACCACGGTTTGCCCGTTCTCGGTGTAGCCGAAGTCCAGTGTGAATTTCATCTTGTGGCCGTTCGCCATTACCACGGCGTGGCCGTTTATCACGAACTCATGGACAGGATGGAACACAAGGCTGTCGATCTTGCCCGCGCGGAATAGAGTCACAAGCTCAGCGCACCGCGCCGCCTCGCGCTTGCTGTCGTGCTTGTGTCCCATCGCGCAGGTTGTTTTCTTGGCGAAGTATCTAGGCACAATCGCACTCCCTTGCCGCGCCACAACGGAAACAAGGGCGCTCGGTTCGAATACTTGGGGATGATAATCTTTGCCTGTCGCGCGGCTCAGGGCCATGCGGTATAGTCGTGTAAGTGGCTCTTATGCGGTCATGTAGTTTGGCAGATCCTGTCGCAAGCATTTTCTCGCTAAACTCTTCGAACCATGAACCCTTGATAAGCTTTTCGGGCGGCTTGGGGGCAACGCGGCGGGGTGGTATAGGATGTCGGTCGCGGAACTTCATGTCCCTTATCGCGCGGTCGATTTCGGCGTTGCTCATATACGGTTTCAGTGATTGCCGAATGTCTTGCTCGTTCATCATTCTTCCTCGTTAAACTTGGCGTGGATCTCGTCTGCCGTCACTTCAAGCTGTGTGGCTGCGTAGATCATGCAATCGCGCGTTTCCTCGCTATATCCCTTGCGGGGATTGTCAGCGGCTTTGCGCAATACGGTGGCTTTGTGGCGTAGGTAGTCGGGTGCTGTCATTGTGCTGCCTCTATGAACATATCACCTTGGCGCTGGGCGTCTTCAATCCTGCGGCAAGCAATCTCAAAATACTTTGGTTCGCGTTCGATTCCGATGAAATCGCGGCCCATTTGAACCGCTGCAACTCCTGTGGTGGCACTTCCCATAAAGGGGTCGAGGATGGTTTGGGCGTCGGGTAGAAAATTGAGGCACCATTTCATAAGGCGATCAGGCTTCTGTGTGGGGTGATCTTTGGCGTAAGAAGTCACCGATTGCCTGTGCATCTTGGCGGGGCCGGAAAGGTTGGTCCACGCCATTTCAAGCATCGCCAAACTAAAGTCGGCGGGCTGCATCTTATCCCAAACGAGGATGCGCTGCGTCGGCGGCAAGTGAAAATAATTTCCACCCCAGATGATCGCCTTGTCGGCCATCGCGATGCACTGAGCGATTGAATCGTCGCTAGGCGGCGCGTCATCCCAATCTAGCTTCTCGTGCTTCTGCCGAACGGGGTTCGCAGCAATGCCTATTCCATACGGCGGGTCTGTGCAGCAGGCATCAAACGTGCGCCCTTCTAGCTTCCATTCTTCTAGTATAGGTTGGCAGTCGCCCAAATACAGTTCAGCCCGCCCGATCTTCACAGGCTCAATCACTTGCCATACCTCAACCCAAGAGTGCGACGGTGGGCTGATACCTGTGTTTCGCCGTTAAGTCGGGCTTGCTTGCGTGATGCCAGACGGGATTCGAGTTTGCTGTTCCATGCCATGTCGTTCAGCGTGCGCGCGTAGGTAATTGTCGGGTCTTCAAGCATTTTTTACACTCCTTGCCATTGTTAAAAGTAGTTCGCGAAAAGGCTCCGGTGTGCCTATCCTGGGGGAGCTATCTTTGCCGCCACCCTTGAAGGCGAGTTCGCCAGCGCGCTTGCATTTAGCCAAACCGTATTTTTCGACTGCCCACTCAGGAAATTGCGGCTCACTTTTGCCCCAATCCAAGTCTGGGAGTTTGCATGCAACCGCGTAAAGTAATGTTGGCTTGCGGGCATAGTGACCATACCGGCCCTGTTCGACGCAGCATGTCCAGCCTTGATACGAACCGGGCAATTCTGCTGCTATCCATCCACCAGTGCGCGGGGGTGTGTTCAGGTTGAAGTGAGGCCAGGCATGACTGCCCCAAGGATGTTCCAACACTCCACCATAGCGGCGCCCTGCATCCAGGGCGGCAGCGAAACATCCCCCATCGTCGCCCTTTATTTTACGCTCTCCGGTTCGCTTGATCCATAGCGGCTGACCCGCCCAAAGCTTACCCCACCTCTGGCAGGGAGGGTGCGCCACAACAGGATAAGGCCCATTATACTTTCGCGCATCGCGCTGCTCATCCCATGGATCTACACCAGGAAGGCCGTAGTATGAACCGTCCGTCTGGACGTAAAGAGCGGCAATCATTGATCAACCTCATTCTTGAGAGTTAAAGCATCGATGCCAACCCATGTCGACCACAGGTTTAGCGCCTTGTCGGTGTATGCCGCCCGCTCCGGTTCTGACATTGCTCGATTGCTGGTGCTGGCAGGTTTGAAATAGGTTTCACCGCTCGGCAGGGTGAATTCCTCGCCCACGCCAAGCTTGCGCTTAGTGATCTGGTGCAAGTCATCTTCTGATAGCGTCATACGGTGCTGTTCGTTCAGGATAGGCACCACAAGCGCGCAGACCGACCAATAGAGGCCACGGCGGCGCTGGTTGGCTACACCGCCCTTAATCTCGACACGCACCCTGCCGCGCAATTCACGCATGGCTTCTTCGGCTACACGGTTGGCAGGGAATAGTCCGCCTAGACGCGTTTCGAATATCAGGGGCGACTTATCCGCGCTCATCCCAAAGCCTTTCCGCTTCAGCCCATAGGTCAATACCGTGGACCTGATAAAATTTCTGATGATTAAGCGCCTCGACGCTGTAGTGCGGGCCGTGCTGTATCTGGTGATGCGCAGGGCAAAGGGGCGCGACACGCTTGTTCGATCTGCTATAACGGCCTCTGCGATCCGACTTGGCAGTCACATGATGGACGGTAGAGCGCGCACCACAGACAAGGCAAGCTGCCTACATAGGCCATGTGCGCCCTTTCCTCTGCCGTTGATGCGCGCTTTGCCATTACTGCATTCCCAGCGCGGACATATACGTGTCGAGAATGGTTTCCTGCTCGCGACGTTCGTCAGCGCGAAGCTTGCGCAGGCGGATAACCTGGCGCATAATCTTTGTATCGAAACCGACCGCCTTTGCCTCGCCGTAAACGTCTTTGATGTCGTCAGCGATACCCTGCTTTTCTTCTTCAAGACGCTCGATACGTTCGATCAAAAGGCGCAGGCGTTCATTCGTTTCTTCTGCCATGATGGCTCTCCTTGGTTGAAAGTGTATCGGGCTTTTAACGGCTACGGCCCGACGCGTAGCTTCCACTAGGCAACCGTATTATAACTGCCCGACCGTTAACCTAGAACGGCGCGTAACCGTCATCCTGGCTGTCATTACCCCAGCCGCCTTGATTGCCGCTGTCATACGATTTTTTGCGCTCGCCGCGAGCGTCGCCGGGTGTGTTCAGAATCGTAACGTCATCGGCTTTGCATTGGATGTACGTTTTACCCTCGTATTCCCGCGTCGAGAGTTCGCCCGTGACAGCGACAGCCGATCCCTTACGGAGGATGCGGGCCAGACCTTCAGCACCTTTGCCAAACTTGGAAACGTCTAGCCAGATCGTCTGCTTGTTCTCACCATAGCCTACATCGGTAGCAAGCGAGAAACGGCAAATATCCGTGCCGCCCTGCGTAGTGGTGTGCTTTGCGTCTTGGCCCAAGCGGCCCGCTGCGAATGTTCTAAGCATTATCGTTCTCCTGATACTTACCGCCGCTAATGGCGTTCATGTCGAAAAGCTTTTTCTTGCGCTCAATAAGGCCCCTCACGCCGGGATTATCCTTACCATCACCTTCCCATAGGGTGCGGTGCGAAGGGTTCTCCAAGGCGGCAAGTTGGGCGAGCAGAGGCTTGACCTCGTCTGTCTCCAGTAATGGTTCCAATTCGCTTGCATCGCCGCAGCCTTCAATCTCGCGCCACAGCAAGCGTGCGCGGCCCTTCAGGTCAGTAATGTTCTTTGCGGGACCATCGGGAAAGGCATAACCTTCATTGGCGAACTCTTCCGCGACCTGTTCGACATACTTGCTATCGTCAAACTGGCCCATGTGAATATCAGCGCCAACGCCAAGGAACTTGAAGGCATTGCCAACCGCGTCGGTGAAAGCCTTTTTAAAAGCCTCATCGTCTGAGAAAAGGCCATTCTTGTTTTTGGCTACGACCTTATCTCCGCCCACGCCGTAAAACTCTCCGTTGCGTGTGCCATCGAAAACCCAGCAGCAGACTGTGCAGTAAACCAGTGTTTCACCATCGGCGGCAGGCACAACCTGAAAGCTAGGCTTTTTCATGCCCCAGCCGCTACCCACCGGGCCAAACTGTTCCGTCAGTCGCTTGACCATCCACATCGGTTTCAGGGCAGTGCCACTAAATCCGCCAGCGCGTCGAAACGTCTTTGTGTGTGCGGGATCTGTCTTGCTTAAGGCGTCCCATATCTTTGTGTTGCTCATGCTAATTCCTTTCGGCAATAGACCGTCACCCGCTGGGGTCACCCTGTTACGGGTGAAGCGGCTAGTCCCCACTGACACTCTATCGTGTTTACCTTGCACGCCCGATAACGGAGGCCAGCCGGGGTCCCCACCTTTTGCGGAGCACCCGCAGGCCGTGGTCGCCAGTTACGTGACATAAGGTGCAAGATATCATCCGGCCCATCAGCGAGGCTTAGGACGGGAGCGGGTGAGACTCCCACGATATCCATCCCTTGAGAGAGGATGATGCTCTTTGTGGATCGGGATTTTGCCGCAACTGTCGGCGCACATCCTAAAACCAAGGCAGTCTTTTCGGGATGTTCGCGGTCAAACGCCAATTCAAACCGGGCTTGCGTTATCCCGGCAGAACGCCTATACAGGCGCTGGAAACTGACGGGGCCTCGTGGAAACATCCTCTGCGAGGCCCTTTCCTTATGCCTCTGCTTTTTCTGCATTGCAAGCCTTATCTTTGCGCTTTGCGATAATTGCAGTTTCTAACCCGATGCTGGAAAGGATGGTTTCGTTCGCCGCTTTCCTGCCGTTCATCACCTCGCTAAGGTATGATTGGCTGACGCCGATCCGTTCGGCCAGTTTATAGGCTCCCTTCCATCCTGCGGCCTTGTGCAGCCTGTCGCGCACCTCGTCTTGAGTGTATCGCTTCATGGGTTCAGATCCTCATTCATAGCGTAATCCTTCAGTCTCTTTTGCGGCTGTTCTAAGGTGGCTGGCATCGTGGCCCTCGCTCTCCAAAGCTTTGCAGGCGAGAAGTAGAGCGTGGGTCACATTCCCAAGAGCAGCGCGTGTGTCGGCAAGCTGCATCCTGGATTGCAAGTAGCGGTCGCGGTAGTCGGTCATGTGCCCTGCTCTCGATAGGTGCAATCACAGGGGCGCGGCAGATAAGCTGGAGCATTGGAGGTTGCACAGTCCGACGCGTGTCGGCGCTTGCCCGAAAGGTAAATGAACAGATCCGCTATCGGCTCATGCAAAGCCTCAAGACGCTCCTGCTGATCTTCACTGTAGGAAGGCCCGAACGTGGGTTGACCCCAGTTAGTATCCCTCTCGGCGCTCTCGATTAGCTGGATCGCGCCAGCGCAGAGCTGCGCCAGATCATCCAAGGCTTTCTCAAATTCAGGTTTGCGAGCGACAACTTGGGATTGAGCTTTCGCAACTGCTGCCAGCACGAACAGTTCTCCAGCATGGTTGCTGTTCTCGGCTGCCTCAATGGCTTGGCGCAGCGTATCGCATGCCGCTTCAACCTCGGCGTCAGTATGCCCACTCATGCCGCCATCACCTGTGCAAGCATTACCAGAAACAGGCCGAAAGCTGCCCCGATCAGGTATGCGTCGTGTGTTTCAGTCCACATGGCTATGGTCCTTTTTCATGATTTCGATGATGCCGCGATCTTCAAGGGTGGGCTTGGTCGGTGTTATCTTGCGATAACGAGCTTCGTGCCCTACACTTCCGTCAGACAAAATCAGGGCATTGCAACTGCAAGCTATCCCAATAATGCTTTCGACTGGTCGGATGCCGATAACTGTCTGGAATCTTCTGGCGCTATTAAGCTTGCCATTATGCTCCATACCGTGGCGACATGTGAAAGACTCTGAAAATATCTTTTCGGACAAATCACCCTTTTGCCAATCACTCATCACACGTTCCTTTCTAAAATGATGCAGCCGGGGCAAGGGAGGCAACCCCGGCTGCGCCCGCTCGGTGGGGCGGGCTATTCGGTTGGGGGTGGCGGGAGGGGCGTCCAGTGGGTTGGTCGATCCTCC
>JGI24660J20065_1000001_pt1 | contig 91123 bp, 85 predicted proteins | sample MalvirmetaMSP134_FD_20065 | JGI IMG/M metagenome (IMG submission 20065) | reverse complement strand
GCGGCATCAAGGATTTTGTCTTTCATTGTCTGCGGCATTTGGGGCTCCTGTCTATCATGTGGTAGATAGGTGTTGACAGCGAGGAGGGCAATATCTAACTGAGAGCCTATCAACTGATAGGTAGCTATGTAGCGCCGCTGCGCGCTGAACCGGAAGGATGTACCATGGACCTGAACGCAAATTTTGATGAACGTGCCGTTGTACATTCGGATCGGCAGCCGTGGGTTGCATCTCCGATGAAAGGCGTAGACCGGCGGATGCTTGACCGGATCGGGGATGAGGTCGCGCGGGCGACGACCATCGTCCGCTATGCGCCGGGCAGCGCGTTTTCGGCGCACACCCATACCGGCGGCGAAGAGTTTCTGGTGCTTGAGGGCGTGTTTCAGGATGAACACGGTGACTTTCCGGTCGGCACCTACGTGCGCAACCCGCCAACGTCTTCGCACACCCCAAGCTCGGCATCAGGGGCGACGATCTTCGTCAAGCTGTGGCAGTTCGACATGGATGACCGTCAGCAGATCACCATAGACACCACCACCCAGACCCCGCAGCCGGTGCGTGCGGGTGTTTCAGAGATCCCGCTGTTCGAGGATGCGCACGAACGGGTGCGGATCGAGCTTTGGGAGCCCAACGTGGCAGTGACACAGGCCGGCCACAACGGGTTCGAAGCCCTTGTGGTCGAAGGAAGCTTTATCGAAGGGGATGAGGTCTTTGGGGTCAATTCCTGGCTGCGCCTACCGCCCCACACGCCGCTGAACGCCGTTTCCGGCCCTGATGGGGCGCGGCTTTGGGTCAAATCCGGCCATCTTGCGGAAACGCCAACAGCCCCGAATGTCGGGGGCTGAGATGTCAGATCCACTTGCAATCATTGGCGGGGCGGGTGCCGGTCTTGCTAACCGCGCCCTGCACAGAATGGACCCCGCACGGATGATGAAACCAGCCGATATTGCCCGCACCTATCTGGCGCTGGCGGATCAACCTCGGTCCGCCTGGACGCATGAGTTGGACCTCAGGCCGATGGGAGGGGCGTTCTGATGCAGACCGATGTTCTGATTGTGGGCGGCGGCCTGTCGGGTCTTGCGCTTGCCGACCATCTGGCCCGCCAAGGCCGCGATTTCTTGCTGGTTGAAGCGCAGGACCGCCTTGGCGGGCGTATCCTGACCAAAGAATTTTCGGGCGGTGCCTTCGACCTTGGGCCTGCGTGGTTCTGGCCGGGCCAGCCGCGCATGGCGGCCCTCGCGGAACGCTTTCAGATCCCGGTGTTTGGGCAGTTCTCGACGGGTGACTTGGTCTATCAAGAGCAAAATGGCACCGTGCAGCGCGGGCGCGGCTATGCCTCTATGGAGGGGTCTTACCGCTTGACCGGTGGGATCGGCTCTGTGGTGCATGCTTTGGCCAAAGGGTTGGATCCGGTGAAAATCATGACCAGCACGCGGCTTACGTCGGTCGACCATTCGGCGGGTTCCATCACAGCGCAGGTTGGTCAAGACGGCACCGCACAGAGCATCAAGACCAACAGGATCGTGATGGCCATGCCGCCTCGGGTCATTGCAGATACCGTTTCCTTTGAACCCGCGCTGGATGCAGGCCAAATGCAGGCATTGCAAGACACGCCGACCTGGATGGCCGGTCAGGCCAAGATCATTGCGGTTTACGACCAGCCTCATTGGCGCAATGCCGGGCTGTCCGGCGACGCCATGAGCCAGCAAGGGCCGATGGTCGAAATCCACGATGCTTCGCCAAGGCTGGGCGGTCCCTATGGGCTTTTCGGTTTTGTCGGGGTTCCTGCGGATGCACGTGTCCAGCACAAAGATGATATGATGCGCCTTGCGGTGACGCAGCTTACGGCGCTGTTCGGTCCGGAAATGGCCGACCCTATGCACCTTGTTTTGCAAGACTGGGCGACCATTCCCCACATCGCGCGGCCACAGGATCGACACCCGGTCCGAAGCCACCCCCGCTATGGTTTGCCGTCCAACCTGCGTGCCCTGTCAGCACGCGGGATGATATTTGCGTCGACCGAAACCGCCCCGGAATTCGGAGGCTTTCTTGAGGGCGCATTAGAGGCGGCCGAACATGCGGCCAGCACGCTGGCGCTGCACGACCCCATGCAGACCTGATCACCACCCGCCCGCATGGGTTTGGGCATCCAATAGAAAAATGAAAACACGCCGCGCCAAGCCAATCCAACGGGCATGGTGGCCATACGGATGATATATGATGACTCGGACAATAGACCGGACTGAAACCGCCGGGTTCCGCCGCAACCTGACGGTGCTGATCCTCGCCCAATCTTTAGGGGCTGCCAGCGGACCGATTGTGATCTCGCTGGGGGGATTGGTTGGTCAGGATCTCGCGACTGACCCTGCTTTGGCGACCCTGCCGGTCAGCATCTATAATCTTGGGCTTGCCCTTGGAACGGTGCCTGCCGCTTGGATCATGCGACAATATGGGCGGCGCAGCGGTTATCTTCTGGGCGCGATGATCGGCGTGTTGTCGGGATTGGTCGCCGCTGGTGCGATATCCTTTGGGGCGTTCATATTCTTCTGTTTGGGAACGTTTCTGGCGGGGCTCTATGCGTCCTATGTACAGTCTTACCGTTTCGCAGCTGCCGACGGGCGCGAAGGGGCAGACAGGGGGCGGGCCATTTCATGGGTCATGGTTGGCGGCCTGGTCGCAGCCATTATCGGCCCGCAACTGGTGATTGCCACGCGCGACGCTGTGCCGGGCGTGCCCTTTGCGGGCAGTTTCCTGAGCCAAGCGGCGCTGGCGCTCATCGCGTTTTTTGTTCTGACCCGGTTAAGGGGCCGCCAACCCGCAGCGACAGCCCAAACGTCTTCCGATGACGGGGGGCGCACCGTGCTCCAACTTCTGGCGTCGCCGAAATACATGCTTGGGGTCGCCGCTGGCGTGGTGTCTTACGGGCTTATGTCATTCGTCATGACGGCGGCACCGCTGGCGATGGTCGGATGCGGGCATTCGATTGACCACGCGGCATGGGGTATTCAGTGGCATGTGCTGGCGATGTTCACGCCAAGCCTTGTGACGGGCAAGCTGATCGCCCGGTTCGGAAAGGAAAAGGTCACCGCCGCTGGCCTGATCATCATCGGCATTTCAGGTGCTGTTGCGCTGACCGGTCTGGATCTGAGGCATTTCTTCATCTCTCTCATCCTTCTTGGGATCGGATGGAACTTTGGCTTTATCGGAGCGACTGCGATGGTAGCTGCCGCGCATACAGAGGCCGAGCGCGGGCGTGCCCAAGGGCTGAATGATTTCGCCGTTTTCGGCACAGTTGCGGCGCTTTCGTTCTTTTCCGGCGCGTTGATGCAGGCGTCGGGATGGCACCTCATCAATCTCTTGATGTTTCCCTTTATCGCCATTGTGCTTGCGCCATTGGTCTGGCAAGCGGCGCGGCGCGTATAGGGCGGTGCCAATACTGTCTCAAAAACTGGCAACGTAAGGCCAACCTCAAGGAAGAACGTAACATGCCTGCGTCACAAGTTCTTATAACTGCGACGCTTGTTGGGGTTGGCGGCACGTTGATTGTCGACGCTGTCAAAGGGCTTGCGGCTCGGTTCTTGGGAAAAATGCCAACGCATAGCTTTGGCCTTTCATTGCTGTGCTCGCACGGCATTCATTGCATCAAAACATCCCGTTGTCGTTGTTACTTTGTACAGGCATTTCCTGAAGCACGTCCCAATGCTCGACGATCTTGCCTTGATCATCGAGACGGAAAATGTCCATCCCTGCATAATCGGGACCGTTGGGCCAGAGCTGATGACAATGTAGGATCACATGATTGCCGTCCACGAATGACCGCTTGACCTCGACATGTTTGCCCGGATGCTCGCGGGCCATCCGTTCGAAATAGTCAACGAAGGCCGCCTTGCCGTCCGCCACATGGGGATTGTGCTGAATGTACTGCGCTCCGGCGTAGCGCGCGATGGCGTCGGCGGGGCGGCAATCATTGAACATCATTTCGTAAAAGGCGATGACGTTGGCCTTGTCGGTTTCTGGGTCACGCATGGTCTTCCTTTCTGAATTTACCGATAGTGTGGCGCATGTCTGCATTGGGGAAGCTGCATTGCGGGGTCGACGGTGTCGGTCTGGGGGCGCTGCCCCCGCCGCCTGTGGCGGCTCCCCCGGGATTTAGGGCCATTTGGAAATTACTGCTTCTGTGCGATATCTGCGGCGCAGGCCATGGCGGAGGACCAGGCCCATTGGAAGTTATAGCCGCCCAGCCATCCGGTCACATCGACGGCCTCGCCAATGAAGTAGAGACCGGGGCGTGTCTTGGCCTCCAGTGTTTTGGAGGACAGCGCGTCGGTGTCGATACCGCCGAGGGTGACTTCGGCGGTGCGGTAGCCTTCGGTGCCAGAAGGGGTCATCACCCAATGCGACAGCCTGTCGATCAGGGTGCCGAGTTTTGCATCCGACCAATCGGCGAGGTTGCCGCCAAGGTCCATGATCCCCGCCAGATGATCCACCAGCCGCGCGGGCAGGTGGTGGGAAAGCTCTGTCGTCAGGTTGCGGCGGCCATAGGTCTGGCGTTGGCTGCGCAGCTTGGCCAGCAGATCACTGTCGGGCAGCAGGTTCACTGTGATCGGCGCGCCTTCGGTCCAGTAGCTTGAAGCTTGCAGCACGGCAGGGCCCGAGAGGCCACGGTGGGTGAACAGCAAGGCTTCGTCAAAGGAGGGGCCTTGGGCAGTCACCCGCGCGGGCGTTGCGGTGCCGGATATGGGCGCGAAACGGGCGTCGGTAAAGGTGAAGGGCACCAGCCCCGCCCGCGTGTCGGTGACGGGGATACTCATCTGCGCGGCGATTTCATAGGCGCGCCCCGTCGCCCCCATCTTGGGGATGGATTTCCCGCCAGAGGCAACGACAAAGTTGCGCGTGGTGATCGGCGTGGTGCCGTCGGGCGTGTGCAAGGTCATGCTATATCCGGCATCACGCGCGGCGATATCGGTCAGCGTGCTATGCAGCCGCAGGTCAACACCGGCTTTTTGCATCAGGCCGCGCAGCATGGCGACGATCTCTTTTGCGGAAGTGTCGCAGAAAAGCTGGCCGAGGGTCTTTTCGTGCCACGCGATCCCATGCGCGTCTACCAGTTCGATGAAATCCCACTGGGTATAACGCGCCAGCGCCGATTTGGCGAAATGGGGGTTGGCGCAGATGAAGGCATCCGGCGTGCAGTGCATATTGGTGAAATTGCAGCGCCCGCCGCCGGAAATGCGGATTTTCTCGCCCGGTGCTTTGGCGTGATCCACGACCAGCACCGATCCGCCTGCGTGGGCCGCGCACATCATGCCTGCGGCCCCTGCGCCTAAAATTACCGTATCATATTGCATGGCCCCGCCATAGCCCCCGCCACGCAAGCCGGTCAAGTGGCCGTGAGCGGGGTGGTAACCCGGCGCATGAAGACTAATTCCGTGAGTGACGAAGCAATTAAAGGAGAGACCCGATGAACGTATTGGACGCAGGTAACGCATTCCCGAAACTGACCGTGGCAGAGCTGCAAGGCGGCATGCTGACCCTTGGCACCCCGCGGGGCGATCATGACTGGCAACTGGTGGTCGTCTATCGCGGTCTGCATTGCCCGATCTGCAAAAAATACCTGTCGACGCTGGACGGGCTGGTCGCGGATTTCAACAAGGCAGGTGTGGACGTTGTTGCCGTGTCGGGTGACCCGAAAGACAAGGCGCGCGAGATGGCGCAAGAGCAGGATCTATCCCTGACCATCGGCTATGACATGAGCATCGCACAGATGCGCGAACTGGGGCTCTATGTCTCTGACCCGCGCAGCCCGCAAGAAACCGATCAGCCCTTCGCAGAGCCCGGCGTGTTTGTGGTGAACGGCGACGGTAATATCCAGATCCTCGACATCTCGAACGCGCCCTTCGCGCGGCCTGATCTGGAGGGGCTGCTGAACGGGATCAAGTTTGTGCGTGACAACGACTATCCGATCCGCGGCACGCACGCGGGGGCATAGGCAGCTTTGCGCGGGGCTGGTTAAAACAGACTAGCCCCGCGTAACCTTTCGCGCTACACTGCAAGCTAGACCCCGAAAAGGGGCGGAACGAGGCAGTGTAAGGCAGGTCCCATGACAGAAATGGTCTATGGCGCGGTTCCCGTTCGGGATGGCGAACCGATTCTTCCCAAATGGTGGCGTACGATCGACAAATGGGCGATGTCCTGCATCCTCCTGCTGTTTGCCGTGGGCATGTTGCTGGGGCTGGCGGCCTCCCCGCCGTTGGCCGCGAAAAACGGCTTTGACTCTTTTCACTATGTGCAGCGACAGGCTGTTTTCGGTGTGCTTGCCGTGATTGCCATGGTGCTAACATCGATGATGACGCCGGTGATGGTGCGGCGTCTGGCGATTGTCGGTTTTCTGGTGTCCTTTGTGGCGCTGGCCTTGCTGCCGTTCTTTGGTACCGACTTTGGCAAAGGTGCTGTGCGCTGGTATTCCATGGGCTTTGCGTCCTTCCAGCCGTCAGAGTTCCTCAAGCCCGGTTTTGTCGTTGTGGCGGCGTGGATGATGGCGGCCGCGCTCGAGATCAACGGCCCTCCGGGCAAAACGTGGTCCTTTGCGCTGTGTATTTCCATCGTGCTGATGCTGGCGTTGCAGCCCGACTTTGGTCAGGCCTGTCTGGTGCTGTTCGGCTGGGGGGTCATGTATTTCGTCGCCGGTGCGCCGCTGGTGCTGCTGGTGGGCATGGCCGGGCTGGTCGTCTTGGCGGGGACATTTGCCTATTCCAACTCTGAACACTTTGCCCGACGGATTGATGGGTTCCTGTCGCCCGACATCGATCCGCGCACGCAGCTTGGCTATGCCACCGATGCGATCCGCGAAGGCGGTCTGTTCGGGGTCGGCGTGGGCGAGGGGCAGGTGAAATGGTCGCTGCCCGATGCGCATACCGATTTCATCATCGCCGTTGCTGCCGAAGAATACGGCCTGATCCTGGTGATGTGTGTGATCGCGCTTTACGCCGTGATCGTGGTGCGGTCGCTGCTGCGTCTGGTGCGCGAGCGTGATCCCTTTATCCGTCTGGCCGGCACCGGGCTGGCCTGCATGTTCGGCGTGCAGGCGATGATCAACATGGGCGTGGCTGTGCGGCTGCTGCCCGCCAAGGGTATGACGCTGCCTTTCGTCAGCTACGGCGGNTCGTCGGTGATTGCCTCNGGCATCGCNGTGGGCATGTTGCTGGCGTTTACCCGNACNCGACCACAGGGCCAGATCTCTGATCTATTGGGCCGGAGCCGTGCCCGATGACGGCGCCGCTGCTGGTCATCGCCGCAGGGGGGACAGGNGGGCATATGTTTCCCGCCCAAGCGCTTGCCGAAGTCATGCTGGCGCGGGGCTGGCGGGTAAAGCTGTCCACCGACGCGCGGGGGGCGCGCTATACCGGTGGTTTCCCCGAGGCGGTCGAGATTCAGCAGGTCAGCAGCGCCACTTTCGCGCGCGGCGGTCTGGTGGCCAAGGCCATCGCGCCGTTTCGTATTCTGGGCGGCGTGCTTGGCGGCATTTTCGGTATGCTGCGCGACAAGCCCGATGTGGTTGTCGGCTTTGGCGGGTATCCGTCGATCCCCGCGCTGACAGCGGCCTGGGTGCTGCGCAAGCCCCGGATGATCCACGAACAGAATGGCGTGCTCGGTCGGGTCAATGATCTGTTTTCCAAACATGTTGATGCCGTGGCTTGCGGCACATGGCCGACCACATTGCCCGATGGTGTCAGCGCCGAACACACCGGCAATCCGGTGCGTGCCGCGGTGCTGGAGCGTGCGGGCGCGGGCTATATCGCGCCGGGTGACTACCCGATGGAGCTGTTGGTGATGGGCGGCAGCCAGGGCGCGCGCATCTTGAGCGAGGTGATCCCCCCCGCCATCGCCGATCTGCCGATGGAACTGCTGCGCAATATCCGCGTCAGCCATCAGGCGCGGGACGAGGACGGCCAGCGGGTCGCTACCTTCTACGCCGAAAACGGGATCAATGCCGATGTGCAACCGTTTTTCCATGATGTGCCGCGGCGCATGTCCGAAGCCCAACTGGTGATCAGCCGCGCTGGCGCGTCNAGCGTTGCCGATATCTCTATCATCGGGCGGCCNTCGATCCTNATCCCNTTTGCGGCGGCGACGGGCGATCATCAGACNGCCAATGCCCGTGGATTGGTGGACGCCGGTGCCGCGATCATGGTGCCCGAAAACATGGCCAACCCCGACAGTCTGCGGGCNCAGATCGAAATGGTNCTGACCCATGCAGAGGGCGCACAGCAGATGGCGCGCGCCGCCCTGTCNGTCGCCAAGCCGGACGCCGCAGAAGANCTCGCCCAGATGGTGGAAACCCTGGCAACCGAAGGAAAGAAACGATGAACGCAGCCACGAANCTCCCCACCGATGTGGGCCCGATCCATTTCGTGGGTATTGGCGGCATCGGCATGTCCGGCATTGCCGAGGTGTTGTTGAACCACGGNTACCGCGTGCAGGGNTCGGACCTGAAATCGACCAAGATCACCGACCGTCTGGTGGACCTTGGCGCGACGGTGTTCGAAGGGCAGGAGGCCGCGAATATCGAAGGGGCCGCGGTTGTCGTGATCTCTTCCGCGATCAAGCCGGGCAACCCTGAACTGGATGCCGCACGGGTGGCGGGCCTTCCTATCGTGCGCCGCGCCGAGATGCTGGCAGAGCTGATGCGCCTGAAATCCAACATTGCGGTGGCCGGAACCCACGGCAAGACCACCACAACGACGATGGTGGCCGAACTGCTGGTCAACGGCGGGATCGATCCGACGGTTGTGAACGGCGGGATCATCCATGCTTACGGGTCGAACGCGCGGATGGGGCAGGGCGAATGGATGGTGGTCGAGGCGGATGAATCCGACGGCACCTTCAACCGTCTGCCCGCGACCATTGCCATCGTGACCAATATCGACCCCGAGCATATGGAGCATTGGGGCGACTTCGATACCCTGCGCAAAGGGTTTCTGGATTTCGTCTCGAACATTCCTTTCTACGGGCTGGCGGTCTGCTGTATCGACCACCCCGAGGTGCAGGCCTTGGTCGGCAAGATCACCGACCGCCGTGTCATGACCTATGGCTTTAACACCCAGGCCGACGTGCGCGCAGTCAACCTGCACTACAAGGCGGGCGTGGCGCATTTCGATATCATGTTCCAGACCGAAGGCATCACGATCAAGGATTGCAGCCTGCCGATGCCCGGGGATCACAACGTGTCAAACGCGATGGCGGCGGTCGCCGTGTCGCGCCACCTTGGCATGAAAACCGAAGAAATCCGTGCCGCTCTTGCCGGGTTCGGCGGCGTGAACCGTCGCTTTACCAAAGTGGGCGAAGTGGATGGCGTGACGATCATCGACGACTACGGTCATCACCCGGTCGAGATTACCGCCGTGCTGAAAGCCGCACGTCAGGCCACCGAAGGGCGCGTGATCGCGGTCCACCAGCCCCACCGCTACAGCCGCTTGCACCACCATTTCGAGGAATTCTGCGCCTGCTTCAACGATGCCGATGTCGTTGGCATCGCCGAGGTCTATGCTGCGGGCGAGGCCCCGATCGAGGGCGCAGGGCGCGATGATCTGGTCGCAGGGTTGATCCGTCATGGTCACCGCCACGCCCGCGCCGTCCAAAGCGAGGATGATCTGGCGCGACTGGTCCGCGAACAGGCAGGGCCGGGGGATATGGTTGTCTGCCTTGGGGCAGGGACAATCAGCACCTGGGCCAACGCCTTGCCTGCCGCGCTTGAAGCCTTGAAGAAGGAAGCCGTCTGAATGGCGCGGACCCCATCATACGGGGGCCGGTCATGACCTTGCTTTGGGCTTGCATCCTGTGGGTCTTTTGCTCGGCCACGGTGGCGACGCTGCCCATGCGCCTGCAATATATTCCCGGTGTGATCCTGCTGATCGCCGCACCGGTGCTGATCATCCTGATCGGTCTTCAGGTGGGCTGGCTCTATAGCCTGCTTGCTCTTGCTGCCTTTGTGTCCATGTTCCGCAATCCCTTGCGCTTTTTGCTGGCCAAGCTGCGCGGACAAAACCCGGAGGTTCCAAAATGAGTATATCACTGGTTCTTGCCTGTTTTTGGGCGGTCGTTGCCAATGTGTTGGCCATGACGCCCAGTTCTGACCAGCATTGGCGCAGCGCCTATGTGCTGATTGCCGTCGGCATACCCGTCCTGGGGTTTGTCACCATGCAGCATGGCCCTTGGGTCGGGATGCTGGTGTTCGCGGGCGGGTGTTCGGTGTTGCGCTGGCCGGTGATCTATCTGATGCGCTGGCTGCGCGGCGCTGCTGTACGGAATGCCGCAAAGTGAACCTGACGCTGGTGATCCTGATCAGCATCCTCGTGGTGTGGATGCTGGCCGCGGGCTGGTGCGGTCTGATGCGTCGGTATGGCGGCTTTGTGCTGGTCCTGCTGGCAGGGCTCGCGCTGAACTGGGCGTGGATGATCTGGGGCCTTGGCGCGAAACCGCTGGAGCGTCCGGTGTTCATGGCGCAAGCCGCCGCCACGGGCTATGCGGTCTGCGCGTTTCTTGCAGGATGGCTGGCCGGCCGTATCGCGCGCGAGCTGCGGGCGAACCGACCTGATTGATTGGGCGGTTTTTGGCGCGCTTCGGGCACATGTGGAAAATTGACCTCCCTCCCAAAGCGGGCTAGGCGAAGGGCATGACAGATATTTCCTTTCCCGACATGCGTGGTAAGCTGACGCAAAACCGCCCCTTGGCTGATCTGACCTGGCTACGCGTGGGCGGCCCTGCTGACTATTTCTACCAGCCTGCCGATGCGGATGATCTGGCAGCTTTCATGAAGGCGCTGCCCGCCGCTGTCGTGGTCATGCCGATGGGGGTCGGGTCGAATGTGATCGTGCGCGACGGCGGCTTGCGCGCTGTGGTGATCCGGCTGGGGCGCGGGTTCAACACCATCAGTTGCGAGGATGGAATCGTCACCGCAGGTGCCGCGGCGCTGGACGCCCATGTCGCGCGCAAGGCAGCGGACGCGGGGCTGGACCTGACCTTCCTGCGCACAATCCCGGGTAGCATTGGCGGCGCGGTACGGATGAACGCGGGCTGCTATGGTGCCTATACTGCTGATTATTTCATCAGCGCAGACGCGATCACCCGCACAGGCGAACAGGTCACGCTTGGGCCGGACGATCTGCAATTTGCCTATCGCCAGACCGCTTTGCCAGAGGGATATGTCATCACCGCTGCCCGTTTCGCGCCCCCCAAAGGCGAGGCGCAAGCGCTGCACGCCCGGATGGAGGACCAGCTGCGCAAACGGGACGAAACCCAACCCACCAAGGACCGCAGCGCGGGGTCGACGTTCCGCAATCCGGCGGGGTTTTCCAGCACAGGGCAGGCGGATGACCGCCACGATCTGAAGGCGTGGAAGGTCATTGACGACGCCGGTTTGCGCGGTGCCACCTTGGGTGGCGCGCAGATGAGCCCGAAACACCCCAACTTCCTGATCAATACGGGTTCCGCGACGGCAGCAGACCTTGAAGCATTGGGTGAATTGGTGCGAAAAAAGGTTTACGATTCCAGCGGGATTACGCTAGAGTGGGAAATTATGCGGATCGGCGAAAAATAAACGTTCGAGCGTCATGATTTAGGGCCTGCAAAAGGNCCGGAACAGAATGAATAAGGGTCGCAACAGGCCCGTTTAAAAAGGCAGATTGAGTGGGATTGTCGAGCAGGACACCCCCGAGAGTTGCAGTATTGTTGGGTGGCCCCTCGGCGGAACGCGAGGTGTCTCTGTCAACAGGGCGCGCCTGCGCAGCGGCTTTGCGGGACCGGAGTTTCGAAGTCATCGAGGTCGATTGCGGCCCCGACCTTTGTGCCGATCTGGGCGCTGCTCAACCCGATGTCGTTCTGAATTGTCTGCATGGCCGCTGGGGTGAAGACGGCTGCGTGCAGGGTTTGCTGGAATGGATGGGCCTGCCCTACACACACTCCGGCGTGCTGGCCTCTGCCCTTGCGATGGACAAGCAGCGCAGCAAAGAAGTTTTTCGTGCCGCGGGTTTGCCTGTTGTGGAAAGCTTGATCGTGTCGGCGGCGACGGTGCGGGGATCCCATGTGATGGACCCGCCCTATGTGGTCAAGCCGAACAACGAAGGGTCATCCGTCGGTGTCTACCTTGTCGAGATTGAAAACAACGGCCCGCCACAGTTGGATGATGCCATGCCCGCCGAGGTCATGGTCGAGAAATTTATCCCCGGTCGCGAACTGACCACCACCGTGATGGGCGAACGTGCGCTGACCGTGACCGACATCCACACGACGGGCTGGTATGATTACGACGCCAAGTACAAGGCGGGCGGGTCGACCCATGTGGTCCCTGCCGATATCCCGCACGAGATTTTTGAACTCTGCATGGATTACGCCCTGCGGGCGCATAACGCGCTTGGTTGTCGCGGTGTCAGTCGCACGGATTTCCGTTGGGATGAAAGCAAGGGGGCAGCGGGGCTGTTCCTGCTGGAAACCAACACCCAGCCCGGCATGACCCCCACGTCGCTGTCGCCCGAACAGGCGCAGGCGGTTGGCATTTCCTTTGGCGAGCTCTGCGCCTGGATGGTCGAGGACGCGTCATGCAATCGTTGATCAAACGCGTCAAACCCGCCAAGCCGGCCAAGGCAGATCCCGCACCGTCACGTTGGGCGTGGCGCATGCAGCGTTTGATGCTGACGCCGACGTTCCGTTTCGGGCTGCGCGTCGGGGTGCCGTTCTGCTTGGCCTTGGCTGCGGGGACAATCTATCTGTCGGACGAAGCAAGGCGCGGCCAGTTGGCCGATGTCTATGCCAATGCCCGCACCAGCATCCAGCAGCGCCCCGAATTCATGGTCAAGCTGATGGCGATTGATGGTGTCGAAGGCGTTTTGGCCGCCGACGTGCGTGCTGCTGTGCCTGTCGAATTTCCAACCAGTTCCTTTGATCTTGATCTGCCTGCATTGCGGCAGGCGATCACCGATCTTCCCGGCGTCAAGCAGGCGTCGCTGCGGGTGAAGCCGGGCGGCGTGTTGCAGGTGTCGGTACAGCCACGGGTGCCGGTCGCCGTTTGGCGTAGCCAGGACGGGCTGCTGCTGATCGACGCCGAGGGCAGCCCCATCGGCCAGCTTGCTTCGCGTGGCGATCGCACGGACCTGCCCTTGGTGGTAGGCGAGGCGGCGAACCAGCGCGTGAGCGAAGCGCTTGAATTGATCCGCACGGCGGCTCCGTTGGGGGAGCGGCTGCGCGGCTTGGTGCGCATGGGAGAGCGGCGATGGGACGTCGTTCTTGACCGTGAACAGCGTATCTTGCTGCCCGAAACCCAGGCCGTTCAGGCGCTGGAGCGGGTGATCGCGCTGGAAGGCGCACAGGATGTGCTGGCCCGCGACGTTGCGCGGGTAGACATGCGGTTGGCCCAACGGCCCACCGTGCAAATGAACAAGGACGCCACACAAGAATTGTGGCGCATCAGGCAGATTTCGGGACAGTGAAAAGATGATGGACCTATACGATAGTCAGCGATCCATGCGCCACATGCGTAAGCTTGCGATGCAACGCGGCGTGGTGGCTATTCTGGATGTGGGCACGTCAAAGATCGCCTGCCTGGTGCTGCGGTTTGACGGCACGGGCCGCGTCTCTGAAGAGGGCGAAATCGGGTCGCTCGCGGGGCAATCCGGTTTTCGCGTGATCGGGGCTGCGACCACGCGGTCGCGCGGGGTNCGCTTTGGCGAGATNTGCGCCATGCAGGAAACCGAACGCGCTGTGCGTACCGCGCTGCAGGCGGCGCAGAAAATGGCGAACATCCGTGTGGATCACGTGATCGCCTGTTTCTCGGGGGCTGAACCGCGCAGCTACGGTCTGGATGCGGCGCTGGATCTGGAAGGGCAGGTCGTGTCCGAGCAGGATGTCGCGCAGGTTCTGGCCAATTGCGACGTGCCCGAATACGGCGAGGGCCGTGAAGTGCTGCATGCGCAGCCGGTGAACTTTGCGCTGGATAACCGGTCGGGCCTGTCCGATCCTCGCGGCCAATTGGGCAATACCCTGTCGGTCGATATGCATATGCTGACCGTGGACGCGGCGGCGGTCCAACACCTTGCCCATTGCATCAAACGCTGTGACCTCGAACTGGCGGGCGTTGCGTCTTCGGCCTATGTCTCGGGGATTTCATCGCTGGTCGAGGACGAACAGGAGCTTGGCGCCGCCTGTATCGATCTTGGCGGCGGGTCGACCTCTGTTTCGATCTTCATTCGCAAACACATGATCTATGCCGACAGCGTGCGCATGGGCGGGGATCACATCACCTCTGACATCTCTATGGGGTTGCAGGTGCCGACGGCCAATGCTGAACGGATCAAGACCTTCTATGGCGGGGTGCATGCGACAGGCATGGACGACCGCGAGATGATCGATATCGGTGGCGATACCGGGGATTACGAGCACGACCGTCGCACCGTGAGCCGTGCCGAGCTGATCGGCATCATGCGCCCCCGTGTCGAAGAAATTCTGGAAGAAGTCCGCGCCCGTCTGGATGCCGCGGGCTTTGACCACCTGCCAAGCCAGCAGATCGTGCTGACCGGTGGCGGCAGTCAGATTCCGGGCCTTGATGGTCTGGCAAGCAAGATTTTGGGCCAGCAGGTCCGCTTGGGCCGCCCGCTGCGCGTGCATGGCCTGCCGCAAGCCGCAACCGGTCCGGGTTTCGCCTCTGCTGTCGGGTTGGCGCTGTTTGCCGCGCACCCGCAGGACGAGTGGTGGGACTTTGACATTCCCGCCGACCGCTACCCATCCCGGTCGTTGAAGCGCGCTGTCAAGTGGTTCCGCGACAACTGGTAACCCCCAGATGCGGTGCGCGCGTCGAAATCATGAGAAAACCGGCAAAAAAACGCCCATATAATGTGTCAAAACCGTGTTTTCTAGGTGACGCATGGGCGTTCTCCCTATACAATAAGGGGGATTGCACAAAAAATGCTCCGTAAGCGAGCTAAACAATACAGGCGGATGGCTCATGACCCTTAATCTTTCAATGCCCGGACAGGGCGACCTGAAACCCCGCATCACAGTGTTTGGTGTTGGCGGGGCAGGCGGCAACGCCGTGAACAACATGATCGAGAAAGAGCTCGACGGTGTTGATTTCGTGGTTGCCAACACAGACGCGCAAGCGTTGCAGCAAGCCAAAGCGGAAAGCCGCGTTCAGCTGGGCATCAAAGTGACCGAAGGTCTGGGTGCGGGCGCGCGGGCCTCTGTCGGTGCAGCCGCTGCCGAAGAAAGCATTGAACAGATTGTTGACCACCTGGCCGGCGCGCACATGTGCTTTATCACCGCCGGTATGGGCGGGGGCACCGGGACAGGGGCCGCGCCGATCATCGCGCAGGCTGCGCGTGAACTGGGTGTTCTGACCGTTGGTGTTGTGACCAAACCGTTCCAGTTTGAAGGCATCAAGCGGATGCGTCAGGCTGAAGACGGTATCGAGGCGCTGCAAAAGGTCGTCGATACACTGATCATCATTCCCAACCAGAACCTGTTCCGTCTGGCGAATGAAAAAACCACCTTTACCGAAGCATTCTCCATGGCGGATGACGTGCTGTACCAAGGTGTCAAAGGCGTCACGGATCTGATGGTCCGCCCCGGCCTGATCAACCTCGACTTTGCGGACGTGCGCGCCGTGATGGACGAGATGGGCAAAGCGATGATGGGNACCGGCGAGGCAGAGGGCGAAGATCGCGCCATCCAGGCCGCCGAGAANGCCATCGCGAACCCGCTGCTGGACGAAATCAGCCTGCGCGGTGCCAAGGGCGTTCTGATCAACATCACCGGCGGTCACGACCTGACCCTGTTCGAACTGGACGAAGCGGCGAACCGTATCCGCGAAGAAGTCGACCCAGACGCGAACATCATTGTTGGTTCCACGCTCGACACCGAACTNGGTGGCGTGATGCGCGTGAGCGTTGTTGCCACTGGGATCGATGCGGTTGACGTCAACACNGAGATGCCCGTGCCGCGCCGNTCCATGTCGCAGCCATTGCCTGCCAAAGCGCCAGAGGTTGAACAAGCCCCCGCCGCCGAAGCACCTGCACCCGTTGCCGCACAGGCCGAGTACGAAGAAGAGCCACAGCAGCAGCTGTTCAAGGAAGAAGCCGCGGTCAACCACAGCGGTTTCTCTGACACATCCTACGAAGACGAAGCGTCGGACGCAGATGATCTGCCACCCCCCGCCTACCGTCCCGAGGTTGCGTCCTTCCAGCCGCGCCGCGAAGAGGTGAATGTCGACGCGCAAGAGCAAGAGGCGTTTGTCGCGCCACGCGCCCCTGCACCCGGCACCCCATCGCCCGAAGCACTGGCCCGTCTGCGCGCCGCCGCGCAAAAAGCGTCGCCAAGCCAGCAGCAACAGCGTCAGCCGCAGCAGCAGCGTCAACAACCCGCCGCGGAGCAGGGCGAGAAGCGCTTTGGCATCAACTCGTTGATCAACCGCATGACCGGTCACGGTGAGGCGGAAACACAGCAGCAGCGTCCCGCACGTCAGCAGCCGCCGGTTCAGACCCGCGCGACCTCTGCCGCGCCACAGCCGCGCGACGTTCAGGACGAAGATCAAGAGCGGATCGAAATTCCCGCCTTCCTGCGTCGTCAGGCGAACTAAGCTTACCTAAGACGTCCTCGTAAACGTCCGAAAGGCCACCCTTAGGGGTGGTCTTTTTCGTTAGCGCCACAACTTTAAGCGTGCTGCGGTGCAGCAATTGGGGTGTGCGGGTCGATAACATTCGTTGAAATATTGCTGTTATATGTTCACTCTTCGCCGTCATTTCAGGGATGATCGGTAGCCTGAAATATATATATAACAATGGCTTATTGGGGATATGCGCACGTTAACGCCCAATTGTGACAGTGATGTTTCAGACGGTAGCAATGATTGAATTGAGCATTAGGAACGGCCCCGTTAGGACAGAGTTCAACTTAGACAGATGATCTTTGGACAGTGAGTATTGACCGTGCAGACAACCATTAAGACAGCGATCAGCTTTAGCGGCACCGGCCTTCATTCCGGCCGTCCTGCAACTGTGACGATCCGTCCGGCTGGCGCGCATCACGGTATCTGGTTCTCGCGCAGTGACGTGGATGTGGGCGATCGCCTGATCCCCGCCCGTTGGGACGCGGTGAATCGCTCGCCTCTCTGCACCAAGCTGGAAAATGCGGCGGGTCTGCAAATCTCTACTGTTGAACACCTGATGGCCGCACTGGCCGGTTGTGGCATCCACAACGCGCTGGTCGAGATTGACGGCCCCGAAGTGCCGATCCTCGACGGCTCTGCCGCGCCCTTCGTGCGTGGTATCATGCAGCGCGGTGTTCGCGTGCTCGCGGCCCCTGTGCGCGCTTTCGAAGTAATGAAAACGGTCACCGTGACAGATGGAGAAGCCTCGGCCACCATCGCACCGGCAGACACCCTGAAGATCGACTTTGTCATCGATTTCGCCGATGCCGCCATTGGCCATCAGGAAAAGTCGCTGGTCATGAACAACGGCAGCTTCGCCCGCGAACTTTGCGACAGCCGGACCTTCTGCCGTCAGGCGGATGTCGACGCGATGCAGGCGAACGGTCTGGCATTGGGCGGTCACGCTGGTGAAAATGCTGTCGTCTTCGACGGCGACCAAGTGCTGAGCCCCGGTGGTCTGCGTCACGCGGATGAACCCGTACGCCACAAGATGCTGGATGCTTTGGGGGATCTGGCGCTGGCCGGTGCACCGCTGATCGGCCATTACACCGGCGTGCGCGCCGGCCACAGCCTGACCAATACGCTGCTGCGGGCGCTGTTCGCGACCCCCGGTGCCGTGCGCATGGTTGAATGTGACGCGCAAATGGCGTCGCGTCTGCCCGGCTTTGGTCTTGAGTGGGACGAAATCCCCGCCGTTGCCTGAAAGCGGTAACGCGATGTCGCAGGGCAGGGCGTTAACGACGGTTGAAACTCCGGTGGGGCTTGGGTAATCCTTTGTTTATGATTTGGCCCGTCGACAGCCGCCCTTGCAGGGGACTGCCGAATGGTCGTTTTGTTGCGCGAAACCTTGTGCTAGTCACGGGCAAAGGCGTATCGTGAAACGTGACGCAGAGTTTAAAGCGAGGGTGAAACGCATGACGGGTACGATGTCGCGCAAGCGGGTGGTCGGTGCGGTGCTTTTGGCGGGCGTTCTTGGCGCGTGCGGTGGTGCTCAGGACACGGGTCGGACGACCAACAGCTTCTTCAACCCTCAGGAAATTCCGCTTGAAACATACTCGGCCGAGCAGATTTACGAGCGTGGCGAATTTGAACTGAACCGCAAACGCCCTGCTGAAGCCGCTGAATATTTCTCCGAGATCGAACGCCTGTACCCCTATTCCGAATGGGCCAAGCGGGCGCTGATCATGCAGGCTTTCGCCTATCATCAGGATCAGGATTACCCCAATAGCCGCTCTGCCGCGCAGCGCTATATTGATTTCTTCCCCGATGATGATGACGCGTCCTATGCAAGCTACCTTCTCGCGCTAAGCTATTACGACCAGATCGACGAAGTTGGCCGCGACCAAGGGCTGACCTTTCAGGCGCTGCAAGCGCTGCGTCGCGTGATCGAGGATTATCCAGACAGCGAATATGCGCGGTCTTCCGTGCTGAAATTCGATCTGGCCTTTGACCATCTGGCGGGCAAGGAAATGGAAGTGGGGCGCTATTATCTGCGTCGCAAACACTATACCGCGTCGATCAACCGCTTCCGCGTCGTGGTCGAGGATTTCCAGACAACCACCCACACCGCCGAGGCGCTGCACCGTCTGGTAGAGGCCTATCTGTCGCTGGGTCTCACGGACGAGGCGCAGACCGCAGGTGCCATTCTGGGGCACAACTACCAGTCCACCGAATGGTACGAGGCAAGCTATAAGCTGCTGACCGGTCAGGGTCTTGAAATGAAGTCCTTCGGCGATAACTGGTTGACCGCGATCTACCGCCAAACGATCAAGGGCGAATGGATCTGACCCAAGCGCCTTTTGACGGCCCACACGGATAGTGACCCATGCTACGCGGCCTAGATATTTCGGATATGCTGATCATCGACCGGCTGGAACTTGCGTTTCAGCCGGGTTTGAACGTTCTGACCGGCGAAACCGGGGCGGGTAAATCGATCTTGCTCGATAGTCTCGGGTTTGTACTGGGCTGGCGCGGGCGCGCCGATCTGGTGCGTCAGGGCGCGTCTCAGGGCGAGGTCACGGCGTGGTTCGACCTGCCCGAAGGTCACGCCGCCCACGCGGTGCTGGAAGAGGCGGGCCTGCCCGGCGGGGGCGAACTGATCTTGCGCCGTATCAACGGGTCTGACGGGCGCAAAACGGCTTGGGTCAATGACCGCCGCTGCTCGGGCGAGGTGCTGCGCGCGCTGTCGGAAACGCTGGTCGAATTGCACGGCCAGCATGATGACCGCGGGTTGCTTGACCCTAAGGGCCACCGCGCCATTCTGGATGAATTCGCGGGCACCGCCCCGCTGCGCGACAAGGTGCGTCAGGCGTGGTCTGCCTTGGCTGCTGCGCGCAAGGCAGCCAAACAGGCCGCCGCCGAGCGCGAGGCGATTGCCGCCGAAGAAGAATACCTGCGCCACGCCGTGGCAGAGCTGGACAAGCTGGGCCCGCAAGCGGGCGAGGAAGAACAGCTCGACGCGCGCCGGCGCCTGATGCAAAGCGCCGAAAAGATCCGCAGCGATGTGGTCAACGCCTACGAGATGATGGGGCAGGGCGGGGCCGAGACACAGCTGGGCGACGCCCTGCGCTGGCTCGACGGGGTGGCCCATAAAGCCGACGGCGCGCTAGAGGCCCCGATGGCCGCGCTTTCCCGTGCGATGGTCGAATTGGACGAGGCGATGGAAGGCGTGGTCGCCGCCATCGACACCATGTCGTTCAACCCGATCGAGCTGGAAGAAACCGAAGAGCGCCTCTTTGCGATCCGCGCCATGGCCCGCAAGCACGAGGTGCTGGCCGACGATCTGGCGGGCTTTGCCGAGACGCTGCGCGGCAAGCTGGACGCGCTGGACGCAGGCGAGGCCGCACAGGCGGGCCTGGAGAAAGCCGTGCGCGACGCCCAAGCCGCCTATGATGCCGCAGCCGACGCCCTGACCGACGCGCGCCGCAAGAAAGCGGGCAAGCTGGACAAGGCCGTCGCGGCAGAGCTTGCCCCGCTCAAGATGGAGCGCGCGGTTTTTGCCACGCAGATCACCGAGGAAACGCCCGGACCGGAAGGCCGCGATGCGGTGTCCTTTACCGTGGCCACCAACCCCGGCGCGCCTGCGGGCCCACTTGGGCAAGATCGCATCGGGCGGGGAGCTNAGCCGCTTTCTGCTCGCGCTCAAGGTCTGTCTGGCCAAGGGGCAAACCGGCCTGACGATGATCTTTGACGAAATCGACCGGGGTGTCGGCGGTGCGACTGCCGATGCGGTGGGGCGTCGTCTGGCGGCGCTGTCGCAGGGCGGGCAGGTGCTTGTTGTCACCCACTCCCCCCAGGTCGCCGCTTTGGGCGCGCATCACTGGCGTGTGTCCAAGGCCGTGTCCAAGGGCATGACCCTATCGACCGTTACGCCGCTGTCAGCGCCGGAACGCGTGGACGAGGTTGCGCGGATGCTGGCTGGGGATACGATTACCGAGGCCGCACGCGCCGCCGCGCGCGAGCTTTTGGGCGAAGAATTCGCCAGCTAGCGGCACAGTCTTGATTGCAGGGGTTTTAACGCAGGCAGCTCTGTCCTAGACATGGGTAAACCCTGACAGCAAAGCCGCCATGCCTTTGAAACCGCGCCCCTTTCTGAACCAGCAGTATGACACGTTGTGCANCCATGCGCGTNTGGGGTGGGATGTGTTGCGTGAAAAAGGGCCGGGCAAGGTCACCTTCTGGTTCATCGCGCTTGCAATCGGCATCTCGGCAGGCTTTGCCGCGCTGTTTTTTCGNAAAGGGATCAANGCANTACAGGCGTTTCTTTANGGCACCGAAGANGTGCAGCACCTGCATAGTTTTATCGGCAGCCTTGACTGGTATTGGGTCGTTCTGATCCCCACCATCGGCGGGCTGACCGTGGGGCTGATCTTGCATAATTTCACCCGAGANGCCCGTGTGCGCAGCGTCGGCGATGTGATCCTTGGCGCGGCATTGCANGAAGGTCGGGTGGAAACACGGGCCGGTATTGCGTCGGCGCTGGCCTCGCTGATCACGCTGAGCACCGGCGGATCCTCAGGGCGAGAAGGGCCGGTGGTCCACCTTGCGGGCGTGATCTCGACCCTGGTGAGCCGCCGGATCAATGCCAGCGGTATTACCGGTCGTGACCTGCTGGGCTGCGCCGTTGCGGCGGCCGTCTCTGCCAGCTTNAATGCCCCGATCGCAGGNGCGCTTTTCGCGCTCGAGATCGTGNTGCGCCACTTTGCCGTGCACGCCTTTGCCCCCATCGTGATCGCGTCGGCCGCNGGCACTGTNATCAACCGGTTGGAATTCGGCGGTCTGACCGAATTTGCCCTGCCCACCGTGGGCGATATGTCCTTCTATGCCGAGCTGCCCGCCTTCCTGCTGCTGGGGCTGACCTGCGGCGTGGTGGCAGTGTTTCTCATGCGCGGTATCTTCTGGGCCGAGGATTTCGGCAACTTCATACAGGCCCGCAGCAAGCTGCCGCGNTACNTGCGCCCTGCCGTGGCAGGGGCAATCCTTGGCGTGATTGCACTATGGTTCCCGCATATCATCGGCGTCGGATACGAGACGACGACCCGCGCGTTAAGCGGTGATATGATCCTGCACGAAGCCGTTGTCTTTGCCGTGCTCAAGATCATCGCGGTGTCGATCACTCTCGGCGGGCGGATGGGCGGCGGGGTGTTTTCGCCCTCGCTGATGTTGGGGGCGCTGACGGGGCTGGCCTTCGGGTTGATTGCCACGGGCGTCTTTCCCACGATGTCGGGGGCCACGTCGCTTTATGCGCTGGCGGGCATGGGCGCGGTGGCAGCTGCCGTGCTGGGGGCGCCGATCTCTACCACCTTGATTGTATTCGAACTGACCGGAGACTGGCAGACAGGTCTGGCGGTGATGGTCGCTGTGAGCATGTCGACCGCGCTTGCCTCGCGTCTGGTGCACCGCAGCTTTTTCCTGACGCAGATGGAACGCCGCGGTATCCACCTTGCCGCCGGTCCTCAGGCCTATCTGCTGGGCATGTTCATGGTCGGCCGCATCATGCGCCGCCCCGACGACCTGCGCGCTGCGAACGAAGAAACCTGCTGGGATCTGATCGGCGAGGGGACCTATATCGACGGCACCGCCACGCTAGAGGCCGCGATGCCGATTTTCGAGCAGACCGGCGCGGCGTTTATTCCCGTGGTCACGCTCAAGCCCGAATCGCCGCCCGAACTGCTGGGCGCGCTGTTCCATGTGGATGCGCTTAAGGCCTATAACCGCGCCCTGGCCGAGACTGCGGCCGAGGAACATTCTTGATTGTCGCTGTATTCGCGACAGTAGGTGCAGCGGGGCTGAACTGTCCTAAATATTGAAATGTGTCTGAAATGCGGCGGTAATTTGTCTTTCTTGCGTTCCTCAGCGTAAGCTACACTCTGGGTATAGCTTAGGGGGATTTGAACATGCTTGGATTGACTTTACTACCAGCGCTCGCACTTTTGGGGTTTGCGGGATTGATTGATAGCGGCAGCGATGACGACGATACCAACGACGACATGCAAGACGTGGCAGAGCCCGAGGTGACAGACCCGCAGATCGCCACGCAGCAGGGCACCAACGGCCCTGATCTGGTCACGGGCACGGGCGCGAATGATGACATCGACGCGTTTGGCGGTGACGACACTGTAAACGGCTTTGGCGGCGATGACACGGTGCAGGGTGGCGCGGGCAATGACCTGCTGAACCTTGGCGGTGGCGACAATCTTGGCAATGGCGAAGAGGGTCGCGATACCGTCAACGGCGGGCCGGGTGCCGACACATTGCTGGGCGGGAACGGCGCGGACAGTCTTTCAGGCTTCGGGGGCACCGATGATCTCTCTGGCGGGCAGGGCAGCGATATGCTGCGCGGTGGCCTGGGTGATGATCTGCTCAACGGGAACAACGGCAGCGATACGCTTGATGGCGGTGCCGATAATGACACCCTGATCGGCGGCAGCGGCGACGATAGCCTTGGCGGTTTTGGCGGCGCCGATTCCCTCTTGGGCGGGCTCGGGTCCGACAATCTGGATGGCGGGGCCGATAATGATACGCTTCTGGGCGGCGGGCTGATGGATACGCTCTTTGGCGGTTCCGGTGATGACGTGCTGCGCGGTGGCACAAACAACGACCTGGTCAACGGCGGGTCGGGCGATGACGACGCCATGGGCAACTTTGGCACGGATACCGTGCTGGGGGGGCGCGGCAATGACACGCTAAGCGGTGGCGAAGGCTTTGACTACATCGAAGGGAACGACGGCGACGATATCCTGATGGGCAACGAAGGCAACGACGGGCTCAGCGGCGGGCAGGGCAATGACACGCTGATGGGCGGGGTTGGCAGCGATACGCTGAGCGGGTTGGCGGGCGATGATATGCTTGACGGGCAGGGCGGCAACGACCTGCTGAACGGCAACACCGGGAACGACACGTTGATGGGGGGCGGGTTGAACGACACGCTGAATGGCAATGGCGGCGACGATGTGATCAGCGGCGGCACCCAAAGCGATCTGATCAACGGCGGCAGTGGCAATGATGCGCTGTCTGGCGACGCAGGTGCCGATACGATCAACGCGGGCCCCGGCAATGACACGCTGTCAGGCGGCGAGGGGCCGGACAAGCTGGCGGGCAACAGGGGCGACGACCTGATTGATGGCGACGCTGGCAATGACGCGCTGTTCGGCGGCATGGGCGACGACACGTTGAACGGCGGGACGGGGAATGACTTCCTGATCTCGGGGCTGGGGACCGACAGTATTGACGGCGGTGCCGGTGACGATGTGATCCGCGCGTTCGACTTCAACCTCAACGGCAATGTGTCGGGCGATACCGATACGATGGCAGATGTCGTGCTGGGGGGCGATGGCAGTGACACCATCAGCGCCAACGACGGCGATACCGTGACAGGGGGCGAAGGGGCCGACGTGATCAATGCCATCGGCTATGATCAAGTGGGCAAAGCCCCGGTCATCGTGACCGACTTTAATCTCGCCGAAGACGGGCTGTACTTACAGGAAACCCAAGGCTCACCTGCGCAATTTGCCCCCGGTGACGGGATGTTCGAAATCCGCGCCGCGGCCAATGGCACCGATAGTGAACTTGTGGTCAACGGCAATGTCGTGGTGATCGTGCAAAACACCAGCGCCGCCGATCTCAGCGCGGACACAAGCTGGCTGCTGAACGCATAAGAGGGGCCGCAGCCCCCCTTTGCTTCAATCGTGAATTTCCAGGGCCCTTTCGGGGGCCCTAGATTTGTTCTACCGCAACCTCGGGCAATTGGTAGAAGGCCAGATGGCCCTTGATCTCGGCGACATCCTCGCTGGGGTCCTCGTAGGACCATGCCACGTTTTCCAACGTCCGGCTTTTGGTCACAACCGAGAAGTAATGCGCATCGCCCTTGTGCGGGCAGTGGGTGGTCTTGTCGGTTTTGTCCAGAAACGCCATGGCGATATCCGAACGGGGGATATAGATCACCGCGTCGTGGTCGCCTTCGCGCAGCTCAAGCGCGTTACGTGTTTCGGCCAGTACCGCGCCCCCTGCGCGCACTGTCCATGTTCCGTTCGACTTCAATATCTTGATATGGTCTGCCATTGCTGACCGTCCTCCCTGAATGAACTGAAATATATCGCGCTCAAACCGGCGCTGTTGCCGCATCCAACCACAGTTTTGCAACCGGTGATAGCCGCGGCCCGATCTTTTCCGCAACGTCGCGATGATAGGCGTTCAGCCAGTCTCGCGCATCTTGGCTCAGCATCTGTGGCACGATCAGCCGCGTGTCGATGGGCGCAAAGCTCAGCGTCTCCCATGACAGCATGGCACGATGCGCGTCCCCGCCAGGCAGATCAGGCGCAGACCGCACCACGGCAAGGTTTTCGAGCCGGATGCCAAAGGCCCCCTCGCGGTAATAGCCGGGCTCGATGCTCAGGATCATGCCCTCGGACAGGGGCACCGTGCTGAGCTTGCTCAGACGTTGCGGGCCTTCGTGCACGCTCAGATAGGCCCCGACGCCATGGCCCAGCCCGTGATCGAAATCCTGCCCCGCCATCCAGAGCGGCAAACGCCCCACAGCCTCGATATCCCGCCCGGCCAGCCCTTGGGGCCAGCGCAGACGGCTCATGGCGATCAAACCGTTCAGCACACGGGTAAACGCCTCTTTCGCCTCGACCGGCGGCGTGCCGATGGCGATGGTGCGGGTGATGTCGGTGGTGCCATCCAGATATTGCCCGCCCGAATCCAGCACCAGCAGATGCCCGTCTTGCAAAAGGCTATCGGTGTCCTCGGTCACGCGGTAATGCATGATCGCACCATTGGGGCCGGTGCCGGCAATGGTCTCAAAGCTGATCTCTTGCAAGGCCGGATCACGGCGGCGCGCGGTCTCCAGCTGGGTCACCACTTGCGTCTCCGTCACGCTGCCCGTAGGCTGCGCGTCCAGCCAGGCCAGCACCTCGACCAAGGCCGCCCCGTCGCGCAAATGCGCCGCGACAGAGCCTTCGATCTCCGCCGCGTTCTTGCGGGCCTTGGGCAGGGCGCAGGGGTCGTCGCCCCAGACGACCCTGTCGCCCAAAGCGTCCCAAACAGCCACAGGCACGGTGGCCTTCTCGACCAGCACGGGGCCCGACAGGTCGCCAAGCGCATCCAAAAACGCCTCTGGCGCATGCAGGGTCACATGCGCGCCCAAATGCGCCTCAAGCCCCTCCAGCTTGGAGGGAGCGACGAACGCGTCCACGTGACCCGCGCTGTGCAGCACGGCAAAGCCATGCACGACCGGATTTCGCGCNATATCGGACCCGCGGATGTTCAGCAGCCAACACAGGCTGTCGGGCAGGGTGATCACGGCGGCCCCACGGCCTTTGTCGCGCAGCCCTTCGGCCAGCCGCGCGATCTTATCGCCATGGGCCTCGCCCGCATAGCCGATCGGGTGGACCTTGGCGGGGTTCATGGGCGGGGCGGGCTGGTCCTCCCAGATGCGGTCGACCAGATTATCGGTGCGGCGCAGCGTGATGCCGCTGCCGTCCAAGGCGTCCTCAAGCTGGGCGATCTGCCCGGCGGCATGCAGCCAGGGATCAAAGCCGATAACGCCACCCTGAGGCAGCTGTGCGCGCAGCCATTCGGCCAGCGAGACTTCGGGCCAGGCCACGGGCGTATAGACATCCGCCACCTGCGCCTTGACCTGCGTGCGATAGCGCCCATCGATAAACACGCCCGCAACATCGCGCAAAGCGGCACAGAAGCCGGCCGATCCGGTGAACCCCGTGAGCCATTTCAAGCGATCGTCACGGGGGGCAACATATTCACCTTGATGCGCGTCGGCGCGGGGCACCAGAAACCCGTCAAGCGCCTCTGCCTCCAGCTCTTTGCGCAGCGCCGCCAGCCGTGGCGGCCCTTGTTCCGGCCGCGAGGTTACCTCGAACGATTGAAACATATCCCCACCCCATTCTTCATTTTGCTCTTAAAACTCCCCGCGGAGCGTCCCTTACCCTCAGCTTGCGCGGCGCATGCCCATGACACGGGCCCGCGCGCGGGGATCGGTATCAAACAGCGCCGCCAGCTGTTCGGTCATCGCACCGGCCAGCTGGTCGACATCGGTGATCGTGACGGCGCGGTCATAATAGCGGGTGACGTCGTGGCCGATACCGATGGCCAGCAGTTCCACCGCCTTGCGTTTCTCGACCATGGCGATCACGTCGCGCAGGTGTTTTTCCAGATAATTCGCAGGGTTCACCGATAGGGTGCTGTCGTCCACAGGCGCACCGTCGCTGATCACCATCAGGATCTTGCGCGCCTCGTGGCGGGCGATCATCCGGCGGTGCGCCCATTCCAGCGCCTCCCCGTCGATGTTCTCTTTCAGCAAGCCTTCCTTCATCATCAGCCCTAGATTGGGCCGCGTGCGCCGCCAGGGGGCGTCGGCGGATTTATAGATGATGTGGCGCAGGTCATTCAGACGGCCCGGCTGGACCGGACGGCCGTCGTTCAACCAGGCCTCGCGGGCTTGGCCGCCTTTCCAGGCGCGGGTGGTAAAGCCCAGGATCTCGACCTTGACGTTGCAACGCTCCAGCGTGCGGGCCAGAACATCGGCGCAGATTGCGGCGATGGAAATCGGCCGCCCGCGCATCGAGCCGGAGTTATCCAGCAGCAAGGTCACACAGGTGTCGCGGAATTCAGTGTCCTGTTCGACCTTGAATGACAGCGGCGTTGTGGGGTTGGCCACGACACGGGCCAGACGGCCGGCATCCAGTGTGCCTTCCTCTAGGTCGAATTCCCACGACCGGTTCTGCTGCGCCTGCAAGCGACGTTGCAGCTTGTTGGCCAGACGGCTGACCGCGCCTTTCAGCGGTTCAAGCTGTTGATCCAGATAGGCGCGCAGGCGTTCAAGCTCTGCCGGTTCGGCAAGGTCTTCGGCCCCGATCACCTCGTCATGATCTGTCTGGTACACCAGATAATTCGGGTCCGCGTCCGAGGCTTGCGGCGGGGCGGGCGGCTCCATCGGGGCGTCGCCATCGGGCATCTCGGCCTCTTCGCCAAGCTCCTGATCGGCGGTGTCATCCATCGACACCTGCGCCTGCGATTCATCCTGCTGTTGCTCTTGCGACTGCTCGGGCGAGGCTTCTGCCTCGTCGTCGTCCTGNTCGTCCTGACCGGTGCTATCGGGCTCTTGCTCTTCTTCGGTGCCTTCTTCCTCGGCGCTGTCTTGGTCGTCGTCGCCTTGATCGGGGTCATCGCCCAGCTGATCGCCGTAGCCCAGATCAACGATCATCTTGCGCGCAAAGCGGGCAAATGCGGCCTGATCATCCAGCGTGTCGTTCAACGTCTCGAGCGTGCCACCGGCCTGATCCTCGATATAGCCACGCCACAGCTCCATCGCGTTGGCGGCACCGGCGGGCATGTCACGCCCCGTCGCCAGATGGCGCACCAGATAGCCTGCCGCCGTCGCCAAAGGCACGTCCGAGGGCTGCTTGGCCTGATCATAGCCCTTGCGCAGGGAGTCGTATTTGATCTTCGCGTCGATATTGCCCGCGGTGCCGGGCATGTCGCGGGCACCTACGGCTTCGCAACGGGCGGTTTCCATCGCTTCATAAAGATCGCGGGCCATGTCACCGGCGGGCATGTATTTCGCGTGGGTCTGGCCGTTGTGATAGCGCCGGTTCAGCGCCAGCGCGTCAGCGGTGCCGCGGGCCAGCAAGACTTCCTCGCGGGTCATGCGGCGGCTGACCTGCGGCAGGCGCATGGAATCCCCGCTTAGCCCCGACGGATCAACGGAATAACTGACCGTGAGGTCAGGATCGTTCGACATGACCTTGGTCGCTTCGGCCAAAGCCTTTTTGAACGCGTCGGCGGGGTTATCTGATTGTTTGCTCATGTCATTCTCCCATCCGAGTGCGGCCGACCTGCGGCTTTGGTCACCGCGGCCACACGAAACGGGGCGCTGCGGTCAGACTGTCGTCCACCGACCAAGCTGCCGGTGGACGTCTTGTTCTTCATCCCTGCCAACGCGGGCACGGGGTGGATCGTAGCTTAGCCAAGGCTCAGGCTGGCGGCGGATTCCGGTAGCTCTTCGTCGAACAGACGCTGATAGAATTCGGCCACGGTCTGGCGTTCAAGTTCATCACATTTGTTGAGGAACGACAGGCGGAAGGCATAGCCCACGTCGCGGAAAATCTCGGCGTTCTGGGCCCAGGCAATCACGGTCCGCGGCGACATAACGGTCGAGAGTTCGCCATTCATGAAGGCGGTGCGCGTCAGGTCGGCGACGGTGACCATCTGTTTGATCGTCTTGCGGCCTTTTTCGGTGTTGTAATGCGGGTTCTTCGACAGAACGATCTGGGTTTCGGCGTCGATGCTCAGATAGTTCAACGTCGCCACCAGCGACCAACGGTCCATCTGGCCTTGGTTGATCTGCTGCGTGCCGTGGTAAAGACCCGTGGTGTCGCCCAGACCCACCGTGTTCGCGGTCGCGAAGATGCGGAAATAGGGGTGGGGTTCGATCACCTGGTTCTGGTCCAGCAGCGTCAGCTTGCCGTCGACTTCCAGCACGCGCTGGATCACGAACATCACATCGGCGCGGCCCGCGTCATATTCATCAAACACGATCGCTGTGGGGTTGCGCAGGGCCCAGGGCAGGATGCCTTCCTGAAAATCCGTGACCTGCTTGCCGTCTTTCAGCTTGATCGCGTCTTTCCCGATCAGGTCGATCCGGCTGATGTGGCTATCAAGGTTGACGCGGACACAGGGCCAGTTCAGCAGGCTTGCCACCTGTTCGATGTGGGTGGACTTGCCCGTCCCGTGGTAGCCCTGAACCATCACGCGGCGGTTATGGTTGAACCCCGCAAGGATCGCCATCGTGGTGTCGGGATCGAATTTATAGGTGCTGTCCAGATCGGGAACGCGGCTTGTACGTTCTTCAAAGCCATGCACCACCATGTCGGTGTCGATGCCAAAGACTTCGCGAACGGAGATCTCTTTGGTGGGTTTGGTTGTGAGGTCCAATGAGGTCTCGGCCATATTCTGTACGTCCTTCATGCTTCTGTCTTGCGCACCGCTTGCGGATCAAGGGTGGCGTCCACGGCAACATATCTTTCCTGAGCGCGAGGGAAAGGGGCAATTCGCACCTGCGGCAAAACCGCGAATCCCCGGGACACATGGAAAAGGGGCGGCGCATTTGTCTGCACCGCCCCATCTATATGGCTCTCAAGCCCGTCACAGGCGGTTGCCGATGCCCTCGGCCCGCCGGAATGCCGCGGCGTCAGTCCTTGAAGTTGCGGCTGCCCTTCAGCTGGTCCCAAGCCCAGACGACGAGCTGCAGCTGCTCTTCCTGGCTGCGGTCCCCGCCGTTCATATCGGGGTGGAGCACCTTGATGAGCGCCTTATAGGCCTTGCGCACCTCGGGTTTGGTCCAGGTGTCCTTGGCTTCCAGAATTTCGAGCGCGCGGCGTTCCGTGGGGGGCAGGCGGCGACCGGCGGCAGGCCCTTTGCCGGGGTTCTGCGTCGCGTTCTTGCCCAGAACCTGATGCGGGTCCTCGATGCCCAAACGCGCCCAGGCCCGTGCTTCGGGGTCGCCAAGGGGCTTGGTCGTACGCTCCCACACTTTGTCCTTGGACTGCTGGGCGTTCAATTCGGCTTCTGTGGTGCCGTCAAAGAAGTTCCACTTGAGGTTATATTCGCGCACGTGTTTCTGGCAGAACCAGAAATAATCATCCAGCACGTCCGGTGCTTTGGGCGCGCGGTACTTGCCCGGTTCTTCGCAGCCTTCGTGCGAACAGACGCGTTGCGATGTCTCGGACGCACCGGACATCCCGCGACGGCCACGGGGATTTTTCTTTTTCGAAGACGACACGGACATGTCGAATCCAAAGGGATCACTTTTGGGCATGATATGGACCTTTCCGACTCAGGCCGGTCAGTTTAGACCTTGGGCTGTGAGATTGAAGGGGGGCTGAGCTAAAAAATGTCAGTGACACAAGAAATTGCCGACCGGCTGGAAGAGGCGTTCGCCCCGTCGGAATTAAGCGTCGTTGACGATAGTGAAAGCCATCGCGGCCACGGGGGCTATCGCGAGGGCGGCGAAAGTCATTTTAATGTGAAAATCCGGTCGGCCCATTTCAAGGGGCTGAACCGTGTTGCGCGGCATCGCGCCGTGCATGGCGCGCTTGGCCCCGATCTGATTGGTCGTATTCACGCGCTGGCGCTGGATCTCGACGTTTAAGCGCTGCGTTACAGTTCGCGGCTAGTCTGCCGTCTTATCCGTCTTTGCCGTTTCCGTTTCGGGGGCCGTGGTGTCTGCCTCGGTCTTCGGGGCGGTCTCTGCGGCTGTGGCGATTGGCTTGGCGCGCGTTTTCACGGTGGTTGATTTGCGGCGCGACGCCAGCGCGTTCAGCAGGGATGGGGCCACCACGGCGGTCTTGCCGTCGTCTTTCGTTTCGCCATGCTCATCCTCGAAATAGGTCGCGTCGCCTGCGTCCTCTGCTTGGGTGGTTTCAGCTTCGGGCTTGGGCGTGTCGTGCGTGTCGGGCTGCGGCGGGGGAAGCAGCTCTGTCGGGGCTGTTTGGTCCTCGGGCTCGGCCTCGCGGAGGCGGCGAAACACCAGCACATTGCGCCACTCTGTCGTGCTGCCGGTCAGGCCCGCGCGTTCGATCGACGGCAGGGTCTCGGCGCGTTGATATTCCCATCCATACCCTGAAAGACCGTTCATAAGCTCTTGCAATGCATGAGAAAATCGCGCTTCGGCCCCTTTGACGTTCTTGGCTTTCAACCCTTTGGTCGGGGCGGGCACAACTTTGTATTCATAGCGTGGCATGACGGCTGGCTTTCAAATCAATACGGGGGTGGGCAACGGGATACACTCAGCGTTTCAGACCAATCTTGCGGCCCGCCTGTTCAGGATAGGGCAAGCTGGCATGGGCTGTTTTCATCGCCTCAAGCCGCGCCATGAGGTTGGCGGGCATGGGGGCCACACGGGGGCCGGACTGGTCAATGTGCAGCGTCAGCGCCTCGCCCGTGGCGGCAAGCCATCCGTCCTCGTGCCAAAGCTGCGTGAAGGAATGGAAACGTTTTTCATCAAAGTCGAGCAGTTGGAAGGTGCAATAGGTCGACGCCCCTTCGTGCAGCTCGCGCAGATAGCAGATGTGGAATTCAGCGACATAGGTGGTGTGGCCGGTCTTCTGATACTCTGGCCCAAACCCGATCTGGTGATAGGCATCATCGACGGCGTTATCCATAAGCACCGAATAATAGGCCATGTTCAGGTGACCGTTAAAGTCGATCCATTCGGGCTGAACGATGCGCGGCGATGACCGGAAGGGCGTTTCCATAAATGACCTTTCACAGGATGTCAGAGAGGGGAGCGTGGCAAGAAAAGGGCCGGGGTTTGGTGAACCCCGGCCCGATGTCTTAGCCATTCAGTTTTTGCGCGACGATCTGGTTGACCGCTTTGGGGTTCGCCTTGCCGCCCGTGGCCTTCATCGTCTGACCGACGAACCAACCGGCGAGCTTTGGATTCTCGCGCGCNTTGGCGACCTGATCGGGGTTCGCNGCGATGATCTCGTCCACGGCGGCCTCGATCGCGCTGGTGTCTGTGACCTGCTTCATCCCGCGCTCTTCAACGATCACCGCAGGATCNCCGCCTTCGGTATAGACGATTTCAAACAGATCCTTGGCGATCTTGCCCGAAATCGCGTCAGAGGCGATCAGATCAATCACACCGCCAAGCTGAGCAGGGCTGACGGGGCTGTCGGTGATGGCTTTCTCGTCTTTCTTGAGACGGCCAAACAGTTCGTTAATCACCCAGTTCGCCGCCATCTTGCCGTCGCGACCCTGTGCGGTCGCCTCGAAATAGCCTGCGCTGTCCAGATCCGAGGTCAGCACCGAAGCGTCATAGTCGCTTAGGCCGAAGTCGTTGATGAAACGCGCTTTCTTGGCGTCAGGCAATTCGGGCAGGTTGGCACCGATGTCGTCCACCCACGCCTGTTCGATCACCAAAGGCAACAGATCGGGGTCGGGGAAATAGCGATAGTCATGCGCTTCTTCCTTGGAGCGCATGGAGCGGGTTTCCTGCTTGTCCGGATCGAACAGGCGGGTTTCCTGCACCACTTCGCCACCGGCCTCGACGATGGCAATCTGGCGTTTCGCCTCGACCTCGATCGCTTGCTGGATGAACCGCATGGAGTTCATATTCTTGATCTCGCAGCGCGTGCCCAGATGGCTGAAATCCTGCGTTTCCTGATATTTTTCGTACTGACCGGGCAGACAGATCGACACGTTCACATCGGCGCGCATGGCACCGGACTGCATGTCGCCGTTGCACGTCCCCAGATAGCGCAGGATCTGGCGCAGTTTGGTCAGATAGGCGGCTGCCTCTTCGGGGCCGCGGATGTCGGGGCGGCTCACGATCTCCATCAGCGCAACACCGGTGCGGTTCAGGTCGACGAAGGACATGTTCGGGTCCATGTCGTGGATCGATTTGCCCGCATCCTGTTCAAGGTGGATGCGTTCAACGCGCACCAGCCGCGCGGTGCCGTCGCCCAGTTCCACCAGCACTTCACCTTCGCCCACAATGGGGTGGTAAAGCTGCGAGATCTGGTAGCCCTGTGGCAGGTCGGGGTAGAAATAGTTCTTGCGGTCAAAGGCGCTGTGCAGGTTGATCTCGGCCTTCAGGCCCAGACCCGTGCGCACGGCCTGTTCGACACAGTATTCGTTGATGGTGGGCAGCATGCCGGGCATGGCCGCGTCAACGAAAGCGACGTTATTGTTCGGCTCGGCCCCGAATTTGGTCGAGGCGGCGGAAAAGAGCTTGGCGTTCGACAGAACCTGCGCGTGCACCTCCATCCCGATGACCAGTTCCCAGTCATGTTTGGCACCCGCAATGGTGCGCACTTTGGGGGTGTCATAGGTCAGGTCAAGCATGGGGGCACCTTTGGCGTCAGAAACAGAACGCCTTGGTCATAAGACAGGGGGCGGGGTGCTGCAAGAGGCAGGCCGCGCCAATGCGCGCACGGACCGGCCAAGAGGTGCTGCCCAAAGGCGATCTTAGGCAGGCGTGGCCTGTGGCCCCTTGCTGGTGAACACGATCCGCTGCCCCGAGGCGAGCTCGGACCGGAACAGGCTGGTCATCACCTGCATCGCATCCTCGCGGCCCGACGCGGCGAATTTATGCGGCGACCGGATGCGCAGGTTGTTGTCAAAGCCGTGGGCGGCATGGGCCCAGATCATCGGGTGCAATTCTGTCAGATGCGCACGGATGATCCATTCGGTGCAGGCACCGATGCGGGCGCGAATGCTGTCGGCGCGTTCGTTTCCGCCGCCGCCAAAGCTGGTCATATTGGCGCAATAGGCCGCCAGCAGGTTCGCGAAATAGGCGGTGGAGTGATGCGCAAGGATGTCGCGCAAGCCGTCGATGAAATAGTCAACGTCCAGATTGGCGCAGGCCGTATCATCAGAGCAGATCGCGTCAAACATCACCCAGGTATAGCCACCGGCCCCCCAGACATTCTGTACCCGCGCGGCGGTGCGTCGGGCTTCAAGCTCAAGCTCTGAATAGCCGCCGTGATGGCGCGGCAGCAGGTGGTTGCCCAAGGCGCGCATGGGGCGCGGGTTCAGCGGGTTGAGCATGATCAGCTTTTCGTAGCTTTCGCGCAGCCCGCCTTGGTGGTTGAACGGCCCGCTCGCATGGGCGCAGCAGGTGGCCGCGACAAGCGCGCTGATGGGATGCTGGGCTATGAAGGGGGTGATGATCTCTCCGGCGCGCTCGAAATGGGCGATGCAGGCGTAGCGGTTGCGTTGCGGCAGCACGTTGCTTTCGCCTTTGCCGCGCCACGCCCAGCCGATGTCGATATGCGCCTGTGCCACGACGCAGGCGACGACGTAATCGTCTTGGTGCTCGTCCAGCACATGTTCGAAATCCTCGATCCCGCTCAGCAAGGCTTTTGCAAAGCCGCTGTCCACGTCCTCGATCGCGTGCTCTGTCGCCATCACCACATCGGCGCGGGCACCATAGGCGATCAGCTCGGCCACAGGCATGGACCCGGGGGTGAGCGTGCTATCAGCGTCTGCCGCGCGGATCACCTTTGACAGNGCCGCCCAGTTCTCTTGCCGCACCAAGCCTTGGCCCAACTGGTGGTTTTCATCGCAAAGACGGTCCTCGGCGGTGGGATCAGGGCAGTCGATGCTGAGCATTTCATGGGGCGAAGGCGGTACAGCATCCGGGCGCGGCACGGCGGTTTGCGCGGTTTTCTGAGGGTGCGGGCGGGGTTCTTGCTTGCGCGGCGTTTGGCCAAGATCGTCAGAATCCAACAGCAGCGTCGGAACGCTTTTGCGTTTGAATAAATTCTTGAGGTGCCGCATCGTTTGTCCAGTCCTATATGAACCCGTCTTCTGCCACTGAAAATGGCGGGATAATTAGGCACCAAGATGGCATCGCGATGGTTAGTCTGGGATTTGCCAAGCGTCTGAACGCGGCTTTAAGGCTGAATAATGCCTGATTGTTCAAAGACCGGCGACGATGGCGCGGAACACGCTATGTTGTGCGCGAATACGACTGGGGGAGTAGGAATGTCAGCAAAGATAACAGCACGCCGCAGCGGCATGCGGCGCGGTGGTCTGGGGCGGGTGATTCTCGCGCCGGTGATGGTCGCGCTTCTGTCCGGTGGCGTGGCGCTGCCGTTGGCGGCCGAGACGGTGAATGTCCTGCGCCCGGTGGCCCGCAGCGCGGTCCCTGATCCTGACACCACGCCGCCGACCGCCGCCGCGCCGATCGAACCCGCGCCTGCCGTGCCCGGAGATGGTGGCACAGCGGGCCCCGACCTTGCGACCGCCGCGCCGATCAATCTTTACGAGGTGTCGCCGCCTGCGCGCAACGGGGTGATCCCGCGCACAAGGTGGCAGCACCGGCGCGGGCATGCGGTCTGGACGCGCACGGCGCTGTCCGCGCTCAAGTCCCACGGCAAGCCCCTGGTTGATATGGTGCCCGCCGACGTCGACGACTGGTGCCCGGCCTATCCCACCGCCTCGGACGCGGACCGCAGGGCGTTCTGGGTCGGGTTCATGTCGGCGCTGGCGAAACATGAGAGTACTTATAAGGCCCGCGCGGTCGGGGGGGGCGGTCTGTGGTACGGGTTGCTTCAGATCCTGCCTGCCACCGCGCGCGGCTATGGCTGCAACGTCGGCACGGGCGCGGGGTTGCAGAACGGGGCCGCGAACCTGAGCTGTGCTGTGCGGATCATGGCGGTCACCGTGCCCCGTGACGGAGTGATCTATGGCCGCGGCGGGCGTGGTGTCGCGGCGGACTGGGGCCCGTTGCGCAGCCCTGCGAAACGTCGGGACATGTCGCGATGGCTGAAGCAGCAATCCTATTGCAAACCACTGGATGCCACGCGCCCCAAGCCGCGCCCCTGAACGCGCCGCCCGTGGCCGGCCTAGCCGCGCAGGCTAAAGTGGTGCCGCTGCGTGGGGACGCCAGCGGCGTGAAGCGCGTGCTCGAACGGGCGGTGCGGGGGCATGGTATCGGGGGGGATACGCAACCGCTGCCCCGAGCGCAGCACCACCGTCGCGCGGACCGAGAGGTCCAGCCGCGTATCAAGGCGGATGTGGTCGGTGGTGTCGAGCGGGATCGTGATCTTATCCATGCCCCGCTGCCAGACAAGCGCTTGCGGGGTGAGGCTCAGGCTGGCGATGGGGTTCGTCGCAAGATCCCATAGCGCGGGTAGGGTGAAGAGGGCGACGATCGCCAGTATCACAGGGGACGCCTCAATCAGGACATAGGCAGCGACCAGCGCCAGCCAGACAGCCGCGACCACCAAAGCCGTCCAAAGGTTGCGCCCCGCACGCCGATGGTGGAAGGTGCCCCGCGACGGGACACCTTCGGCGGCATCATGCACCGCGGATACGTGTCAGCATTTCGGTCGTGTCACGCGACAGGCCGGGTTGCGACAGGATGCGGTCCAGCTCTGCCTTGATCATGTCCTGACGGTCAGTGTCATAGCGTTTCCATGTCTGGAAGGCCGAACACATCCGCGCAGTGGTCTGCGGGTTCACCGGATCAAGCTGGATCAGCCAATCGGCAAGCAGACGATAGCCCGCCCCCGAAGCATGGTGGAAGCCCGCGTGATGCGCAGCAAAGGCCCCCAGCACAGCGCGGAAGCGGTTGGGGTTCTTCCAGTTGAAGTCAGGGTGTTTGGTCAGCGTCTCGACCACCTCGTGGGCGTCTTCGGGGTCGGCTTCGATCACCTGCAGGCCGAACCATTTGTCCATGACCAGACGGTCCGCTTTCCACTGCGCCTCGAAGGCCTCGACAGCCTTGTTGCCGCGACCGGCGCGGACCAGATTGGCCAGCGCGGAAAGCTGCTGGGTCATATTGTCGGCCGCGTCATATTGCTCTTGCGCGAGCACGCCGTCGTCATTGCGCGTCAGGAGTGACAGGGCGGCATTGGACAGGGCGCGCTTGCCCGCCTGTTTCGCGTTGGGCTCGAACGGGGCGTCGACGGTGTGACGGCGATAAAGCGTCGGCAACAGATCGGCAAAGGCGTCGGCCATCGCGGCGCGGGTCGCCTCGGTCGCGGCATAGATGATGTCGGGGTCGGGGGTGTCGCCTGCCACTGACAGCGCGCGCGCCAGATCGGATTGCGACGGCAGCCCCAGCATCAGCGCGCGATACGCCGGATCAAGGGTTTCATCCCCGATTACCGCACGGATACCGGCCAGCCAATCCTTGTTCGGGGCCTTGCCCTCGCGGATCATCCCAAGCAGCGAGCCATAGGCCAGCATGCGCCCCTGTTCCCAACGGTTGAACGGATCGGTGTCATGGGCCAGCAGATGCGCGCGGTCTGCGTCCGACAGGTCTTGGGTCAGCACCACCGGCGCGGAAAAGCCGCGCAGCACGGATGCCACAGGGCGCGTCCCCAGATCGTCAAAGACAAAGCTTTGTTCGGCCTGCGTCATTTCCAGCACCGTGGTCTCGTGCACCTCGTCCCCGTCCTGACCGATCAGCCCGACAGCGATCGGCAGCACATAGGGCTGCGGGTCGGCGGTGGCCGCGCTGGCGGGGGTGTGCTGCTTGAAATGCAACGTCAATGTGCCGTGGTCCCAGCTTTCGGTGACCGACAGCTGCGGCGTGCCCGCTTGGGAATACCAGCGCTTGAACTGCCCCAGATCGCGGCCTGTGGTATCCTCGAACACCTGTAGCCAGTCTTCGATGGTACAAGCCTGCCCGTCGTGGCGATCGAAATAGAGGTCAAGCGCTTTTGAATACGCCTCGTCCCCGACCAGCAGCTTGAGCATGCCAATCACCTCGGCCCCTTTTTCATAGACCGTCGCGGTGTAGAAGTTGTTGATTTCCTGAAAGCTCTCGGGGCGCACGGGGTGGGCCAGCGGGCCTTGGTCCTCGGGGAACTGGCGGGCGCGCAGGTCGATCACATCACCGATCCGCTTCACCGCGGCAGAACGCATGTCAGAGGTAAACTGGCTGTCGCGATAGACCGTCAGCCCTTCCTTCAGGCACAGCTGAAACCAATCACGGCAGGTGATGCGGTTGCCGGTCCAGTTGTGGAAATACTCATGCGCGATAATCGCCTCGATCCGTTCAAAGTTCATATCGGTCGAGGTTTCAGGCGACGCGAGAACGGCGGAGGAGTTGAAGATGTTCAACCCCTTATTCTCCATCGCGCCCATGTTGAAGTCATCCACGGCAACGATGTTGAACAGATCAAGATCGTATTCACGACCATAAACGTCCTCGTCCCATTTCATACTGTCTTTCAGCGCCTGCATCCCAAAGGCGCATTTGCCTTCGTCACCGGGGCGCACATAGAGGTTCAGGTCAACCTTGCGGCCTGATTTTGTGGTGAAGCTGCCGGGTGTGCGACCAGATCGCCCGCGACCAGAGCAAACAGGTAGGCAGGCTTGGGCCAGGGATCCCGCCATTCGGCGGTATCCTTGCCGCTGCTGACGGGGTTGCCGTTGGACAGCAATACCGGATGTGGTCCGTTGATGGTCACGGTAAACACCGCCATCACATCGGGGCGGTCGGGGTAATAGGTGATATTGCGAAAGCCTTCCGCCTCGCATTGGGTGCAATACATGCCGTTCGACATATAAAGCCCCTCAAGCGCGGTGTTGCCCATCGGGTCGATCTCTACCTCCGCTTCCCAGACGAAGGGCGCGTTTGGCACATCGCAGGTCAGCCCCTGGGGCGTCACCTCGGGCGAGACGGGCGTGCCATCAATCATGGCCGAGACGAGCGATAGGTTCTCCCCGTGCAGAAAGAACGTGTGGTCGCTTGCATCGGGGTTGGGGCGAAAGGAGATACGGCTTTTGACGCGGGTCTTGCGTGGGTCCAGATCGAAATGCAGCGCGACATCGTCGATGATAAAGCCATAAGGCGTGTAGTCGGCCAGATATATCGTCTGGGGGGCAGCGTCGCGCATGTTTTTTCCTTCTGTTTGGAACCAGATGTCCAGCGCTCAAGTTAGTCTTGCAACACGGCACCTGCAAGGTCGCCACCCGAGAAGATCAACTTTCACCGAACCCATCGGAGGGCATCATGTCTGCACCCGACACAAATATCGACAAACAAGAGAAACAGCACAAACCCGCGCTGCTTGGCGTCAAAGGCGCGATGATCTTCGGCATCGTGATTACGGCTATTCTTGGCTTCATCCTGATCGACAACGGTCGCGAAGACCGTCAGCCCGCTGCCGAAGAAGGCACACAGGCCGTCACCACTGACAGCACCGTCCCCGCGGTGACCGAGGAAGACACAAGCGGCGCAACACAGGCGGACGATACCAACGCAGCGCCTGTTGATCCCGTCGCACCGGGGACAAACGAAAGCAACTGAGTTTTATAAGCGCTTTTAACGATTGAAGATTTAATGATTTGGACGGCAGGCTTTGGCGACAAGGCCTGCCGTTTTTTATGATGATAGGGATCATCCGGGGGGTAAGGCGCAATGGCGAAGATGCGCAAGAAATCAGATTTGCCGACCAAGATATGCCAAAGGTGCGGGTTGCCCTTTAGCTGGCGTCGCAAGTGGGCGCGCGATTGGGAGACGGTGAAATACTGCTCTGACCGATGCCGCAGGGCGCGGGGGGCCGCTAGCGCTCAGTAGGGGCTGCATTGGTAAGATGTTTTTACCAATACATGTTGCTCCACGGGGGGATACCTTCTAAGTCTTGTCGCAAAGCAAATTCCACGCCAGCGACAGGAGCTATGAGATGACACAGCGTACCGACAAGAACGGCCTTCAGGTTGCCGCCGAACTGGTTGANTTTATCGAGGGTGCAGCACTGCCCGGCACCGGCATCGATGCGGGAACGTTCTGGGCGGGGCTCAGCGANCTGNTNCATGACCTTGGCCCCAAGAACCGCGCGCTGTTGCANACCCGCGNAGACATGCAGGCCAAGATCGACAGCTGGCANAAAGAACGGGCCGGCCAGCCTCATGATGCGGACGCCTACACAAGCTTTCTNCGCGAGATCGGGTATCTGGTGCCCGAAGGCCCCGCGTTCGAGATTGACACNAAAGGCGTCGACCCTGAAATCGCTCAGGTGCCTGGCCCGCAGCTGGTGGTGCCGATCACCAACGCCCGCTTTGCCCTGAACGCCGCCAATGCGCGGTGGGGCAGCCTGTATGACGCCTATTACGGCACCGACGCTTTGGGTGATCTGCCGCAGGGCAAGGGATACGATGCGGACCGTGGTGCACGGGTTGTGGCGCAGGCCAAGACGTTTCTGGATGACGCGGCCCCGCTGGCGTCAGGCAGTCACGCGGACGTAACGGGGTATGCCGTGGTTGACGGCGCGCTGACACCTGCGTTGAAAGATCCGGCGCAGTTTGCCGGCTACCGTGGCGATGCAGCCGCGCCCGAGGCGATCTTGCTGCGCAACAACGGGCTGCACATCGAAATCCGGATCGACGCCGCGCATAACATTGGCAAGACCGATCCGGCAGGCGTGGCGGATGTGCTGCTGGAATCCGCGATGTCCACGATCATGGATTGTGAAGACAGCGTCGCTGCTGTGGACGCCGAGGACAAGGTCGTGGCCTATGGTAACTGGTTGGGGCTGATGAAAGGCGATCTGTCGGAAACCTTCGAGAAGGGCGGCCAGCAGGTCACGCGCGAGATGCACGGGGATCGCGACTATACCGCACCAGACGGCAGCGCGCTGACGATCAAGGGGCGGTCGCTGATGCTGGTGCGCAATGTCGGCCACCTGATGACCAACCCCGCCATTCTGGACCGTGACGGGCGCGAGATTGGCGAAGGGCTGATGGATGCCATGGTCACCACGCTGATCGCGATGCACGATCTGCAAAAGACCGGGGGCNTGCGCAACTCGGTCGCGGGATCGGTCTATGTGGTTAAGCCCAAGATGCACGGGCCCGAGGAAGTGGCCTTTGCCGATGAGATATTTACCCGCGTGGAAACCGTGCTGGGTCTGCCTACCAATACGGTCAAGCTGGGCATCATGGATGAAGAGCGCCGCACCTCGGTCAACCTCGCGGAGTGTATCCGCGCGGCCAAATCGCGCGTGGCCTTTATCAACACCGGCTTCCTTGATCGTACCGGCGACGAGATCCACACCTCTATGGAGGCAGGGCCGATGGTGCCCAAGGGCGAGATGAAAAACGCCCCCTGGATCAGCGCCTATGAGGATCGCAACGTTGATATCGGTCTGGCCTGCGGCCTGCAGGGACGTGCCCAGATCGGCAAGGGCATGTGGGCCATGCCCGATATGATGGAGGCAATGCTGGAGGCCAAGATCGGTCACCCCAAGGCGGGTGCGAACTGCGCTTGGGTGCCATCGCCCACGGCCGCCACACTGCACGCGATGCACTACCACAAAATCGACGTGCTGGCGCGTCAGGACGAGATCAAACAGGGCGGGGCCCGTGGCACNCTGGCCGATTTGCTGACCATTCCGGTCCTGGACGGGCGNAACCTGTCGGACGCGGATATCGCGCAGGAGGTTGAGAACAACGCCCAAGGNATCCTTGGCTATGTTGTGCGATGGGTCGATCAGGGTGTNGGGTGCTCGAAGGTGCCNGACATCCATGACGTCGGCCTGATGGAAGACCGCGCGACCTGCCGCATCTCGGCTCAGGCGCTGGCGAACTGGCTGCACCACGGGGTGATCTCGGAAGAGCAGGTCACGGCGGCTCTCAAGAAGATGGCCGCTGTCGTGGACCGGCAGAATGCGGGCGATCCGCTGTACCAGCCTATGGCACCGGGTTTTGACGGCATCGCCTTTCAAGCGGCCAGCGATCTGGTGCTGAAAGGGCGCGTGCAGCCTTCGGGCTATACCGAGCCTGTCCTGCATGCCCGCCGGTTGGAGCTGAAAGCCGCGCAGGGCTGAGTTTGAAGTTTCGGAAAGGGCGAGGGGCCAGCCCCTCGCGCTCCCCGGAGTTTAGTTGGCAAAATGAAGGAATAGTGAGGATAGCATGGCAGTCACATTAGAGCAGGCGCGGACGATGATCGCCGAGACGTTCAAGAAGGGGCATGAGCTGGGGCTGAAGCCCTTGTCGGCAGTGGTGCTTGATGCGGGCGGCCACGTGCAAGCCTTCGAGCGGGAAGACGGTGCCGCACCGGGGCGTTTCGGGATCGCCCACGGCAAGGCCTATGGTGCGGTGATGCTGGGGATGGCAGGGCGCGCGCAGATGGCGCGGGCCGAACAGCAGGCCTATTTCATGGCGGCAGTGAACGGTGTGTACGGCGGGGCGGTGGTGCCTGTGCCCGGCGGCTTGCTGCTGCGCGATGACGCCGGCGCGGTGATTGGCGCGCTGGGCGTGACGGGGGATACCTCGGACAACGACGTCAAGGCAGCGCTGGCAGGGATCGAAGCAGCAGGGCTGAAAGGCGAGGAATAACGCCCGCTTTGGGGTGTTGAGGTCGGATTGAGGACGCGGTAGGCTTTGAGCGAAATCAAACTCTGAGGCTGAATATGGCGCGTCCTGTTGTTGGTATTGTCGGAAACACCAGCCTGTTGAACGATCAATATCCGATCCATGCCGCCGGCACGATGAACACCATCGCGGTGGCGCAGGTGTCTGGCTGTTTGCCCCTGATCATCCCGAGCGACCCGTCGCTTGTGTCGGTGGAAGAGCTGTTGGAGACCTGCGACGGCTTTTTGCTGACCGGCGGGCGGCCCAATGTGCACCCCGAGGAATACGGCGAACCCGCGACCGAGGCGCATGGTACCTTTGACCGTGCGCGCGACGCTATCGCCCTGGGGCTGGTGCGCGCCTGCGTTGAACGCGGGCAGCCGTTCTTTGGTGTCTGCCGGGGGTTCCAAGAGGTGAATGTCGCCATGGGTGGCACGCTTTACCCCGAAATCCGTGAGCTACCCGGCCGTATGAACCACCGCATGCCCCCCGATGGCACGATGGAGCAGAAGTTCGAGCTGCGCCACGACGTGACCTTTACCCAAGGGGGCGTCTTCCACGAGGTCTTGGGGGCCCCGAAGGTGCGGACGAATACCTTGCACGGGCAGGGGATCAAGGCGGCGGGCCCGCGTGTGGTGATCGACGGTTTTGCCGAAGACGGCACGCCAGAGGCGATATATATCAAGGATGCGCCGGGGTTTACCCTTGCCGTGCAGTGGCACCCAGAATGGGACGCGGGCAATGATCCGGTGTCGCGTCCCCTGTTCGAACGCTTTGGTGCGGCGGCGCAGGCCTGGGCGGACAGCAAGCATCAGCGCATGTTGAAATCCGCCTGACAGGTTACCCCAACAGCGTGATGCGCGGCAAATGCAAGGGGCCAGTTCTTGCAAGGTAGCGGGCGGTCAGCGTGTCGATCTTCTGCCAGAGGAAATCCGGCGGCGCGGCGGATCTTGGTTGCGGCGCGCGTGGTTTGCCCGCGTGCTGGGGGCATCGTTTGCGACAGCTTTGAAAAGCGACGGCGCTTGGGGGCGGGGCTATCGGGTATGTGATCTTGTGCATGGGGCGACCTTAGCCGCCCCAAAGTTAACAAATCATGACCGGTGGGGGATTACATCTCGCCGCCGGTGACCTGGATGCATTGGCCGTTGATGCTTTGCGACCCCGGACCGGTGAGCCATGCGGCCGCGGCTGTGACCTCGGACACCTCGATCAGACGCTTGTGCGGGTTGGAGTTGACCATGATCGCGCGCGCTTTTTCTTCCGAGATACCAGCACGTTCCGAGATCGACGCCGTATTGCGCGACACGATGGGCGTGTCGACATAGCCGGGGCAGATCGCGTTGAACGTATAGGGTTGCCCCAGATAATCCGCCGCCAGCGATTTGACCAAACCGATCATCCCGTGTTTTGACGCCGAATAGGCCGCAGCCCCGGGCAGCCCCTTCAGACCCGCCATCGAAGAGATCGCGATGACGCGGCCCCAGTCGGTATCGCGCATGGTTTTCAGCGATTCGCGGATGGTCAGAAAAGCACCGTCGAGATTGGTCGACATCATATTGCGCCAGAATTCCATGTCGGTCTTATGCACGGCCTTGCCCTCGGCGATGCCGGCGTTGGGGATGCAGATCTGGATCGGACCGTGGGCTTTGACGGCGGCGGCGATCTTGGCGACCACGTCTTCCTCGCTGCGCACGTCCATTGCCATGCCGGTCATGTTATCGCCTGCGACCTCGTCCAGCACCTCTTGGCGTCGGCCTGTGATGGTCACATGTGCGCCCCGTGCGGCCAGATCCCGCGCGATGTCCAGCCCGATGCCGGTGCCGCCGCCCGTGATCAGCGCGTGTTTTCCCTGTAGGTCCATTCTGCTCTCCCTTATGAAATGGATCATCNTGGGNGGCATGCTGTCGGCAGCAGGGGGCAGGNGCAAGGGCGCGCGGGTTTTCACGCAACGTCGTAAACCTAAAAATCGGGCTGTTAGCGCTATTGACGCTGCAAAACGCTGTTCTAATTATGTCCGTCTCTTGTACTATAGGAACCCAAGCGCTATCGCTCTGGGTAATATTATTGCGCCACACTGGGCGTAGAAGCACAAACGGGGGACTCTGGATTGAAGATCGGGACGCCAAAAGAAACATTTGAAGGAGAAAATCGCGTTGCGATGACTCCGGAATCAGCGCTGCAGCTGCAAAAGCTTGGTCATAGCTGTATGATCGAAGCTGGCGCAGGCGAGGCGGCTGGTTTTTCCAACGATAAATATGTCGAAGCCGGGGTAGAGGTGATCGACACGGCGGCCGAGCTTTGGGAGACGGCGGATGTCGTGGCCAAGGTCCGCGTCCCCAACACCGAAGAAATGGCGATGCTGAGGTCCGACCAGACGCTGATCTCTTTCTTCAGCCCTGTGGCCGATGAGGCCAAGATGAAAGAAGCGGCCGAGAAAGGCACCACTGTCGTCGCGATGGAGATGATCCCCCGGATCAGCCGCGCGCAGAAAATGGATGCGCTGTCGTCCATGGCTAACATTGCGGGCTACCGTGCGGTGATCGAGGCAGGCAACAACTTTGGCCGCTTCTTTACCGGTCAGATCACGGCGGCGGGCAAGGTGCCTCCGGCGAAGGTTCTGGTTGTCGGTGCCGGTGTTGCCGGTCTGGCCGCGATCGGCACGTCCACATCCCTTGGCGCGATCACGCTTGCCTTTGACGTGCGTCCTGAAGTGGCCGAACAGGTTGAATCGATGGGGGCCGAGTTTGTCTACCTCGATTTCGAGGAAGAGCAGCAGGACGGCTCTGCCTCCGGTGGCTATGCCTCTGTTTCCTCGCCTGAATTCCGCGAGGCACAGCTGGCCAAATTCCGCGAGCTGGCCCCCGAGGTCGATATCGTCATCACCACTGCGTTGATCCCCAACCGTGAAGCGCCTGAGCTGTGGACCGAAGATATGGTCGCAGCGATGAAGCCCGGGTCGGTGATCGTCGATCTGGCGGCGGAAAAGGGTGGCAACTGCAAGCTGACCAAGATGGACGAGAAAATCGTGACCGAGAATGGCGTGACCATCATCGGCTACACCGATTTCCCCAGCCGGATGGCAACGCAGGCCTCGACGCTTTATGCGACCAATATCCGTCACCTGATGACCGATCTGACGCCGGAAAAAGACGGTGTGGTCAACCACAACATGGAAGACGACGTGATCCGTGGGGCGACCATCACCCATGACAAGGAAGTCACCTTCCCACCACCTCCACCGAAAGTGGCAGCGATTGCGGCGGCTCCGAAGAAAGAGAAGCCGAAAGAGCTGACAGCGGAAGAGAAACGCGCCAACGAAGTGGCCGCGTTCAAGGCACAAACCCGCAATCAGGTTGGCCTGCTGGCCATCGGTGGCGTGCTGCTGTTGGCGGTGGGACTGGTCGCGCCGGCGAGCTTTATGCAGCACTTTATCGTATTCGTGCTGTCCGTGTTTATCGGCTTCCAGGTGATCTGGGGTGTGGCACACAGTCTGCACACACCGCTGATGGCTGTGACCAATGCGATTTCGTCGATCATCATTCTGGGGGCGGTCATGCAGATCGGGTCCGGGTCGTTCCTGGTGATTATTCTGGCCGCGCTGTCGGTCTTTATGTGCGGGATCAACATCTTTGGTGGCTTCCTCGTGACACGGCGCATGCTTGCCATGTTCCAAAAATCGTAAAGGGTTCAGGTAAATGGATTTTGGTTTTACAACAGCGGCTTACGTAGTCGCCGCCATCCTCTTCATCCTCAGCCTTGGCGGGCTGTCGGGTCAGGAAAGCGCCAAGCGCGCGGTATGGTATGGGATCGTGGGCATGGCGTTGGCCGTGGCTGCGACATTGATCGGGCCGGGTGCCGGCTTCTGGCTGCTGTCGCTGATCCTGATCGCGGGTGGCGGTGCCATCGGCTATCAACTGGCGACAAAAGTGCAGATGACGCAGATGCCCGAACTGGTTGCCGCGATGCACAGCCTTGTGGGTCTGGCGGCGGTCTTTGTCGGCTATAACGCGCATATCGAACTGGGCAACGTGCTGGCGATGGATGACACCGCCCGCAAGGCGACCGAAGGGTTCGCAGCGCTGCTGGCCAAGAAAGACAGCGTCGAGATCGCGATCCTGCGGGTCGAACTGTTCCTTGGTGTGTTCATCGGTGCCATCACCTTTACTGGGTCGGTCATCGCCTATGGCAAGCTGGCGGGGCGCGTGGATACGTCGGCGACAAAACTGCCCGGCGGTCACATCCTGAACGCGTCGGCTGCTGGCTTGTCGCTGCTGTGTCTGGTCTGGTACTTCAACACCGGTGGCTTCCTGCCGCTGTTCATCATGACACTTGCGGCGCTGTTTATCGGCTACCACCTGATCATGGGTATCGGCGGCGCGGATATGCCCGTGGTTGTGTCGATGCTGAACAGCTACTCTGGCTGGGCTGCGGCGGCGATTGGTTTCAGCCTTGGCAACGATCTTCTGATCGTCGTGGGGGCGCTGGTCGGCTCGTCCGGTGCGATCCTGTCCTACATCATGTGTAAAGCGATGAACCGGTCGTTCGTCAGCGTGATCCTCGGCGGCTTCGGCGGGACATCCGGTCCGCAGATGGAGGTCGAGGGCGAGCAGGTCGCGATCGACACCGACGGTGTGGCCACCCTGCTGAACGAGGCCGACAGCGTCATCATCATCCCCGGTTACGGCATGGCGGTCGCTCAGGCGCAGCAAGCGGTAAGCGAGCTGGTCAAGAAGCTGCGGGCCAAAGGCAAGAACGTGCGTTTCGCCATTCACCCCGTTGCGGGGCGTCTGCCGGGTCACATGAACGTGCTGCTGGCCGAGGCCAAAGTGCCCTATGACATCGTGATGGAAATGGACGAGATCAACGATGATTTCCCGTCGACCGACGTGGCGATCGTGATCGGGTCCAATGACATCGTGAACCCTGCCGCACAGGACGACCCCAACAGCCCCATCGCCGGTATGCCGGTTCTGGAATGCTGGAAGGCCAAGAACGTCATCGTGTCCAAACGCGGGCAGGGGACAGGCTATTCCGGAATCGAGAACCCGCTGTTCTTCAAGGACAACACGCGGATGCTTTACGGCGACGCCAAGGCGAGCCTCGACAAGCTGCTGCCGCTGATCGACTGATCACGCGACAGGCGACAAACCAAGGGGCGGTGCAGCAATGCGCCGCCCCTTTTGCTTTTGGGGCGAAGGCAGTGGAACTCAAGCCGGTGGCACGTGTTGAATTGTCATATAGGAGGATTTGAATATGAAGTTTTCGCGCACCAGCCCCTCGACCGGCCCCGGTTCCCCTGAAGTGACCGGCTTTTACGATGACGATACCGGCAGCATCCAATATCTGGTGGCTGATCCGGCGACCTCAAAAGCGGCGGTGATCGACGTGGTTCTGGGCTTCAGCCCACAAAGTGCGGCGACTGACACGCAGCATGTCGATACCGTCCTGCGCCACGCGGAAGCCGCGGGCTACGAGATCGAATGGATCCTCGACACGCACCCCCATGCGGACCATCTCATGGCCTCGCACGTGCTAAAACAGCGGTTGAACAAGCCCAATGCCATCGGGGCAAAGGTGACAGAGATCGCAGAGCTCTGGCGTGACTATTACAACATGCCCGACGCCTTTGATCCCGCCGCCGATTTCGACCACCTGTTCGAGGATGGCGATACATTCACCATCGGCGAGCTGCCCGTGCGGGTGATGCTGTCGCCGGGGCACACGTTGGGGTCGATCACCTATGTCGTAGGCTCTGACGCGGCTTTTGTGCATGACAGCTTTATGCAGCCCGATGTGGGCACTGCGCGCGCCGATTTCCCGGGGGGCACCGCGGCTGAACTCTACCAGTCCCTGCAAGATATCCTTGCCCTGCCGGATGCCACGCGTCTGTTCATCGGCCATGACTATGGCACCGAGTATCGCAGCCAACCCAAGTGGGAATCCACCGTGGCCGAACAACGCCGGCACAACGCCCATATTGGCGGTGGCGTGTCGCAGCAAAGCTTCGTCGACCAGCGCGAGGCGCGGGACAAGACCCTCGCGCTGCCCGACCGCATGCTGCATGTCTTGCAGATGAACCTCAGGGCAGGGCGCTTGCCAGAGGCCGAGGACGACGGTCACGCCTATCTCAAGATACCGGTCAACCGGTTCTGAAACGGGTCCGGTATTCCGCGGTATACGGTTAACCCTATGAAAGATATGTGAAATATATCTAGGCGAATGGCGGTGGTCACGATAGACTGCTTTGATTGACCCCTTGTAGAAAGCCCGCATCGTGCCCGCCCTCGACGATCACCCCCTGCGCTATACGCTCAATAGCGAGCTGCACGCCCGCCCGTTCCCCTCGCTCACCGCGCCCCATGTTGCGGCCTATCTGGCCGTGCGCCCATCGGGGGAGGCCGCGCGGCGGGACCGCTCTGTCGATCTGCAACAGCTCCGTGATCTCTTGGCCCATTATGGTGCGCCGCTACCCGCCGAGGACGCGACCCATTATTTCGGCCCGATGGGAAAATACACGCTGAAGTGGGAGCAGCATACCGAGTTCGTGACCTATACGGTGTTTCTGGATCAGCTCGGCCAGCGCCCCTTTGATCCGGCAGAGTTTGATGTCTTCCCGCAGGATTGGCGCGCGGGCCTGAACGCGCAGCGGATCACCTCTATTCTGCTGCGGCTGGTGCCCCGCCCGCCACAGGACGCGCAGATCGCCGAGGCGTTGCAAGACTGGTTCGTCCCCGAAAGCCTCGCCGTGGCATCGGTGCTTGAAGATGCTGCCGTCATCGCCAGCGATTTCCGTATCGACCCCGCGGGCCACATGCGCATGGCGGTCTTTGCCAGCGAAGGCACGGGCAGCCGCCGCTTGGGCCGCATCGTGCAACGTCTGTGCGAGATAGAGACCTATAAATCCATGTCGATGCTCGGCTTTGCCAAGGTGCGCGAATTCGCGGGCCAGTTGGACCGTATCGATGCAGAGCTGAATGATCTGATGGCGGGTATGGCAGGCACCTCTGCCATGGCCGAAGACACGCTGCACCGGCTGCTGGATATCTCTGTCGGGCTAGAGGCGCTTTCGGCCGATGCGTCTTACCGTCTGGGCGCGACAGAGGCGTATCAAGCCATCGTCGCACAGCGGATCGGGGCCCTGCGCGAAACACGGTTCATGGCGCGGCAAGGGTTTGATGAATTCATGATGCGCCGCTACGAGCCTGCGATGCGTACGGTCACATCCTCGGAAACACGGCTCAATAAAATGTCCGCCCGCGCCAGCCGCGCGGCCGAATTGTTGCGGACACGGGTTGATGTGGAACGATCCGCGCAAAATCAGGCGATACTGGCAAGCATGGACAAACGCTCTGACCTGCAACTGCGCTTGCAACACACGGTCGAAGGGCTGTCCGTGGTCGCGATCAGCTATTACGCGGTGTCGCTGGTGGGCTATATGCTCTACCCGCTGGCCGACCGTATCGGGGTCAGCACGGGCACGCTCACGGCAGTGGCCGTCCCGGTGGTGGTGGTGCTGGTCTGGGGGCTGCTGCGCCGCCTGCGCCACAAGATCAAATAGGGTCAGCTGCCCGCCGGGGTGGCACGCAGGAAGGCATGCATCGCCAGCACGCCGACACCGATCATCACAATCGCAAGGATAGCGGCAAGGGACAGCGTGGGCACGCCGGACAATCCGGCCCCCAGCGTGCAGCCGCCCGCCAGTACACCGCCCACACCCATCAACGCTGCTCCGGTCAGATAGCGGCCCGTCTGGGCGGGTGTCTCGAAACTCTGCCAACCAAAGCCGCCAAAGATCAGGCTCGACGCGCAGGCCCCCAGGGCCACGCCCCCCAAAAGCCCGACGCCAAAGCCCGCGGGGATCGAACTGCTGGCCACCACCCAGAACAGCGCATCGGCGGAAGGAGAGGTGAACGACAGGCTTTCCATCGCGATAGGGTCGAATTCGTCAAACAGGATAAACCCCGTCCCGACCCAGGCCAGCGGGACCAGCAGGCCAATCATCGCCGCCATCACCAGATGGGTCCAGCGGTTGCCCGATCGCAGCGCCACGGCAAGGGCCGCCACCACGATCAGCCCACCCCACAGCATCACCCCCCCGGGCAGGGCGGCAAGGCTGACGTAATCGCCAAGCCCAAGCGTCACACTGCCAAGCGCCACGCGCATCGGAGCCAGCACGCCTTTCAACGTGGCATGGGCCACAACGGCAAAGACAACCACGACCAAGGCCGCGCGCAAATTGCCGGAGCCCGCCAGAATGGTCAGCCGAGAGATACAGCCCCGCGTCAACACCATCCCCGCGCCAAAAAGCAGCCCGCCGATGCCAATCGCCAGATAGGGCACATCCGGCACCATAAAGCGGTGTTCGGCAAAGCTGATCCAGCCCATGGCGACCGCGACCTGCGTCCCCAGCACGGCAAAGGCCAGCGCTGTCAGCCAGACCCCTTTTGCGGCGCGCCGATCCTCGCCAATCAGTGAGCGGCGAAAACAGAATTTGGTGATCTGCCCGAGTATGCCAAAGATCACCCCAACCGCCAGCGCGAACCAGACAGCCGCCTGTTGCGGNGTGGTGGTCTCGAAACCGAATTGTTCAAACATCCCCGTGATCCCCTTGACGACAGCACGNCAGTTCCCTGACGCGNAAACCGCCTNAGTTCAAGCNTTTTGCGCCCCCACNACAAAGGGAGGCCGCAGCCCCCCTTCACCCTTTCTCAAATACTCAAACCCGACAGANGCCCCAAAAGGCGACGGGCCGATCCGGATCACCGTCCGCGCAACCGCGGGTCCAGNGCGTCACGTAGCCCGTCGCCCAGGTAGTTCACGCTCAGCACGGTCAGCGAGATTGCGACGCCGGGCAGGATCACCCGCTCGGGGAATTCCTGCATCCGTGACACGGCATCGGACAAGAGCTTGCCCCATGTCGGATAGTCCGACGGGAAGCCGACGCCCAGAAAGCTCAGCGCACTTTCGGTGATGATCGCGGTCGCCAGTCCCAGCGTGGCCGAAACCATGATCGGAGAGATGACGTTGGGCAGCAGGTGCTTGCGGATGATCTTGCCCGACCGCGTCCCGATGGACCGCGCGGCGAGGATGAACTCGCGCTCTTTCAGCGCCAGAATGTCGCCGCGCACGATCCGCGCGGTCTGCATCCACGAGGTCAGCCCGATGATGCCGACGATCAGGATGAACATCCCGCCTTCGGGGCCAAAGCGTGCGTTGAGCGGTTGGCGGAACAGGGTCACCGCCAGCAGCGTCAGCGGCAGGATCGGCAGCGACAGAACCAGATCGGTAAAGCGCATCAGCCAGAAATCGAGCCGTTTGAAATAGCCCGAGATGACGCCGATGGCCGAACCGATGACCAGCGCCAGCCCCATGGCCAGCCAGCCCACCGCCATAGACACGCGCCCGCCGGCGATCATCTGTGCCATGATATCACGGCCCAGTTGGTCGGTGCCAAAGGGATGTGCCCAACCGGCCTTGGCCTCGCTGTCGAACAGCAGTTGATACACGGGGCGCCAGTTCTTGTTGCGGATATCCAGCGCCTTGGGGTCGACATCCCAAAGGTAGGGGCCGAACAACACCGCGAGGGTGATGAACAGCAGGAAGCCTCCGCCAAAGACAGCGCCCTTGTGCTTGCGGAACTGCTGCCAGACGTCGATCCACTGGCTGCGCGGCGGCTTTTGCGGCTCTTTATCGACCAGCGCACCATAGAGTTCGATGTCGGCCTCGATCGGGCTTGCGGGGGTGGCTTGCTCAGTCATAGCGGATCCTTGGGTCAAGCAGGCCGTATAGAACATCGGCAATCAGGTTGAATAGAACGATGAGGATGGCGAAGATAAAGGTCAGCGTCATCACCATTGGCAGGTCGTTGGCAAAAAGCGCGGTCAGCAGCAGCTGCCCGATACCATTCACCTTGAACACATTTTCGGTAATGATCGCGCCGCCAAAGATCGCGGGCATGCCAAGGGCAATCACCGTGACCACTGGGATCATCGAGTTACGCAGCACATGGACCAGAACGACCGATTTTTCGCGCAGCCCTTTGGCGCGGGCGGTGCGCACATAGTCCTGGTTCAGGTTGTCCAGCATCGCGCCGCGCATATAGCGGCTGATCTGCGCGGTGGTTTGCAGCGCCAACACCATCACGGGCATAATCATCTGCATGAACTGGAATTTGAAACTCTCCCAGTCGGTCACGACATGGGTCGTGTCATAGATCGACGGCAACCACCCCAGCGAGACCGAGAAAATCACGATCAGCAGCGGCCCGGTGAAGAAGGGCGGGATCGAAAAGCCGATCATGGTGACAAAGGTGCCGGCTTGATCGAATAGCGAATAGTGGCGGTAGGCCGAATAGATGCCAATCGGGATCGCGATCAGGATGCCCACGATATAGCTCAGCCCAACCACCCAAAGCGTCTGCGGCATCCGCTGGATCACGATGTCCATGATCGGGCTGCGGGTCTGCCAGCTGATCGCACGCTGTACGGGACGCACAGCACCTGTGTCGGGGTCAATGAAGGTCGACAGGCTGGTGTCGGGCAGCCAGCCCAGCAGGAAGCTGTCGCGGGTGGCCCAGTCAATGAAGACCTGCGGTTCAACCCAGAAGAACTGGATCAGCCATTTATAGTATTGCACATAGAGCGGCTGCCCGAGGCCAAGCGCCTCGCGCATTTTCTGTTTTACCTCTGGTGGGACTGTCAGCGGCACCTGGGCCATCGGATCGCCGGGGGCCAGTTGCAACAGCAGGAAGATTACCAGGCTGATAAACAAAAGCGTTGGTATCGACAAAAGTAGTCGACGAATGGTGAAGGTCAGCATGCACAGCGCCTTTGCAAGTCGGTCTAGGGGAGGGGAAGCATGTCAAAATCGAAGGGAGGCGCGATTTCGCACACATTCACACAGGCATCAAGTCATGAGGAGCACGCGCGCTGCGTGCTCCTCTGAGCTTGGGCGTGATTATTCTTTCACGCGGTACCAGTCGGCGGCATTCCACAGTTCGGAATCCCATGTGTTCAGGATCACGCCGCCCAGAGTGTTGGACGCAGCGGAAACCCGACCACGGTCGACCAGCGGAACGATGGTCATCGTGTCACGTGTGATGATGTTGTTCAGCTGCTTGGCGATATCGCCGCGCTTGTCCAACTCGCCCGTGCGCGACAGTTCGTCCAGCAACGCGTCGTATTCTTCGTTGCAGAAACGGTTGATGTTTTCACCCTGCCACTGGCTTGAAGGCTTGGGCTCGTTGCCACAGCGATAGGCAGACAGGTAAGCCTGCGGATCGGTGCCGTCAAAGTTGTTCGCGTACATTTCAACGTCGGCATAGAACTTCTGGAAGGTATCGGGCGAACCGGGGTCACCCCCAAAGAAGACCGACGCATCAAGGTTGCGCAGTTCGACTTCGACACCGATCTGATTCCACCAGTCTTTGATCAGCGCCTGGAAATCCTGACGGACAGCGTTGGTCGAGGTCTGGTACAGCAGGGACAGTTTTTCACCGTCTTTGTCGCGGATGCCGTCGCCATTGGTGTCGGTCCAGCCGGCTTCTTCCAGCAGAGCTTTCGCGCCTTCGAGATCCTGCGTCAGACATTCGGTGTTGTCGGAGGCATACAGCTCGGGCGCGGGCACAAGGTTACAGGTCGCGCGACCCGCCTGGCCATAGCCGACTTCGACCAGCAAAGGACGGTCGATCGCCATGGACAGCGCCTTGCGGACCTTAAAGTCCGACAGGATCGGGTGCGGATGCGCCACGGTGGAGCGTTCGCCCTCTGGCAGGTCCGGCGATGGGTCTGTCAGGTTCATCTCGATCCGTTCGACCAATGTCCCGAATGCAGAGATCGCCTGACCCTTGCCGCCTTCGGCCATTTTCGCCAGCACATCGGGGGCCAGCTGCATGTTCCAGGCATAGTCGTATTCGCCGGTTTCCATCACCGCACGACCCGCGGCATTCGCATCCCCACCGCCCTTGAGGGTCAGTGTCGCAAACGCAGGTTTGCTGGGGTCACGGTAGTTGGGGTTGGCTTCCATCTGGATCACGTCATTGGGACGGAAATCTGTCACGCGGAACGGGCCGGTGCCGATGGGGTTAAAGTTGGCTTCGGTACATTCGGGGGCTTTCGCGCCCAGGCAGTCCTTGAACTGCGCGGCCTGAATGATCGGTGATTGCGCGCCCATGAACGGGCCGTAAGGGTTTGGCTTGGCGTCGGTGAAATGAACGGTAACCGTCAGATCATCCACGATATCGATGCTTTCAACGCCATCGAACTTCGACGCCTGCGCGCAGCCGCCTTCGGGGTGCATACAGTATTCAGCGGTGAATTTCAGATCCGCCGAGGTCACCGGCGTGCCGTCGGACCAAACCAGGCCCTCTTTCAGCTTCCAGGTGATGGATTTCAGGTCTTCGGCCACGCCGCCGTTTTCAACGGTGGGAATCTCGGTCGCCAGATAGGGGACCAACGCGCCGGTTTCGTCATAGCGGCCCATAGGCTCCAGCACGAGGCTCGCCGCCTCGAGGTCTTTTGTGCCGCCCGACAGATAGGGGGTCATGATCGAGGGCGCTTGCCAGTAGATAACTTTCACCTCGCCGTCGCGTCCACGCTCGCCCTCGTGGGCGGCGCCGAATGCGGCGGGGGCAATCGCTACCGAAGCCGCGGCTCCCAGTAACAGGGTTTTCATGTTCATAGCTTACTCCTTGTTGGACACCGTTGGTTTTTTGAGGTGCCTTTTTTTATGGTCTGTCTTTTCTGGCAATGCCAAAAACGTCAATCTTGATCACGGCCGGGGGCAGGGTGCTGCGACAGACAGGGATGCCCGCCAAAACGCCCGTTTTTCCAGCCACGCCAATAACGTCGAAGCATCGAAACAGGTTTGAAAAAAAATGCAAGCCTCCAAAGCAGCGGATGTTAGCGGTCCCTTGGACCGATTTGACACCAGATGACGAAGTGCCTTAGCGTCGTCAAATTGATTAAACGAGAAGCGCTGGAAAATACCATGCTAGACGAGGCAACGCCGACACCAATCGCGCAAATTCAAGAGCTTAGGGTCGAATTTCAGACCCAGGACGGACCCGTTCTAGGTGTGGAGAACGTCAGCTTTGACATCAATGCGGGTGAAACTGTCTGCGTTGTGGGCGAATCCGGCTCGGGTAAATCGGTGTCCTCGCTGTCGCTGATGCGTCTGGTCGAGTTCGGCGGCGGAAAAATTGCGGGTGGGCGCCTATTATTTGAGCGCCAGAACGATCCCGCTGTCGATTTGGCGCGCACAGATCAGGATGTGATGCGCGATATTCGCGGCAATGAGATCGGGATGATCTTTCAGGAACCGATGACAGCGCTGAACCCGGTCTTTACCGTCGGTCGCCAGCTGACCGAAGGGCTACGCCTGCACAAGAACATGTCCAAGGCGCAGGCAGAGGCCCGCGCGCTGGAGCTTCTGACCCAGGTCCGCATCCCCGAACCGGCCCGCCGTCTTGCACAATACCCGCACGAGCTGTCGGGCGGGATGCGCCAGCGTGTGGTGATCGCAATGGCGTTGGCCTGTTCGCCGCGGCTGCTGATCGCGGATGAACCCACCACCGCGCTGGATGTGACCATTCAGGCCGAAATCCTNGCGCTGATCGACCGNTTGAAACGCGAGACCGGCACCGCCGTCATGTTCATCACCCATGACATGGCCGTTGTTGCCCAGATGGCCGATCGCGTCGTNGTCATGTTCCGCGGNAACAAGGTCGAAGAAGGCACGGTCGAGGAAATCTTCGAGAATCCCCAACACCCCTATACCAAGGCGTTGCTGGCCGCCGTCCCCAAGCTGGGCGAGATGCGCGGCAAACCCTATCCCGAACCGATGAAACTGCTCGGGACGGCGGATAAAGAGATCAAACCCATCAAGGGCACAGAGGAAACGCTGCTGACGGTCAAGAACCTGACCACGCGCTTTCCGGTGCAGGGCGGCTTCCTGCGCCGCACCGTCGCCAATGTCCATGCGGTGGAGGACCTATCGTTTACCATCAACAAGGGCCAGACGCTAAGCCTTGTGGGGGAATCCGGCTGCGGGAAATCTACGGCGGGGCGGTCCTTGCTGCGGCTGGTCGAACCGCAGTCGGGCGAGGTCAACCTCGACGGCAAAGACATCATGGCACTGGATTCACGTGGCCTGCACAAGGCGCGACTGGACATGCAGATGATCTTTCAGGACCCGTTTGCCTCGCTCAATCCGCAGATGCAGCTGTCGGATCAGGTGGCCGAACCGATCCACAATTATGGCACGCTCAAAGGGGCCGAACTGACCAAACGCATCGAGATGCTGTTTGACCGCGTGGAACTGCCGCGCAGCTTCATGCGCCGCTTCCCGCACGAGCTGTCAGGTGGTCAGCGCCAGCGCGTCGCCATCGCGCGGGCCTTGGCGCTGAACCCCAAGCTGATCGTCGCGGATGAAGCCGTGTCGGCGCTGGATGTGTCGGTGCAGGCGCAGGTGGTCAACCTGATGCTGGAGCTGCAAGCGGAAATGGGGCTGTCCTTCCTGTTCATCAGCCACGATATGGCTGTGGTCGAACGGGTCAGCCACCACGTCGGCGTGATGTATCTGGGCCGGATCGTGGAAATGGGCACGCGGTCGCAGGTGTTTGAAAACCCGCAGCACCCCTATACACAGGCACTGATGAAAGCCGTCCCCATCGCCGATCCACGGCGTCGCAAAAAGGAAAGCGAGCTGAACTTCAAGCCGATCCCGTCCCCGATCCATCCGACAAGCTATGTCGCGGAACCCTCTGTTTACAAAACCGTATCCCCCGGCCATCAGGTCTTGATCACCGATAGCGGATACTAAAGGACCACATAAATGACTGCGCGCATGACCCCGTTCGAGCTGATGGAAAAACTCGTCAGCTTTCCCACTGTGTCGCGGGATACGAATATCCCGCTGATCGACTGGGTGGCCGATTACCTTGAAAGCCACGGCATCGCGTCCCATCGCTATATCCACCCCGATCAACCCAAACATGCGCTTTTCGCCCATGTGGGCCCGTGGGAAGAGGGCGCGGTGGTCCTGTCGGGGCATACCGATGTGGTGCCGGTGGACGGCCAGCCCTGGGACAGCGACCCTTTCACCGTGGTCGAACGGGACGGGCGCTATTACGGGCGCGGCTGCTGCGACATGAAGGGCTTTGATGCGCTGGCTATTTGGGCACTGGTAGAGGCGCATTACGCCGACGTGCAACGCCCGCTCCAGATCGCGCTCAGCTTTGACGAGGAAATCGGCTGCACCGGTGCCCCTCCGATGATCGAGGCGATGCAACCGGTGTTGCCCAAGGGGGCGCTGGTGATCGTGGGGGAACCCTCGACCATGCAGGCCGTTACAGGCCACAAGGGCGGCACGGGCTTCAACACCCATGTGGTCGGCTTCGAGGTGCATTCCTCGCTCCTGCACACAGGCGTCAACGCGATCATGGCGGGGGCCAAGCTGATCGAATGGGCCAATGAGGTGAACACCGAGAACATGGCCCGCAAACCCAGCGAGCTTGCGGCGATGTTCAACCCGCCCTTTACCACCGCCCATGTGGGCGTGATCTCGGGCGGGACAGCGCATAATATCACCGCCAAGGATTGCCACTTCGCCATGGATTTCCGCGTCGTGCCGGGCGAAGATAAAGACGCCTGGGGCACCGCCTATCTGGAAAAGGTGCGCGAGGTCGAAAAGCAGATGCAAGAGGTCGTCCCCGAAACCTATATCGAGGTCACCCCCCGTTTCGACGTCCCCGCACTACAACCCGAAAAAGACGGGCTGGCTGAAACATTCGTGCGCCAGATCACCGGCGACAATGCCAGCCACAAGGTCTCCTACGGGACCGAGGCCGGACAGTTCCAGGAAGCCGGGTATAGCGCGGTGATCTGCGGCCCTGGCGATATCGCACAGGCGCACCAGCCCAACGAATATATCGAAGTCGCGCAATTCGAGGCCGGCCATAGCTTCATGCGTGACCTGCTTGAACGTTTGAAATGAAACAGCGCAGCGGCCCCCTTCTTCCAAATGGCATCACATCCCGGGGGAGGGGCCGCAGCGCGGCACCGGGGGCTGGCCCCCGATCCAGGCCTGTTTTGCCCGCGACGCCCACGCAATATAAAGCCTGACCCATGCAGCCTTTCCCGATCCATACGACCACCCCCGTCACCTATCCCGGCCCCCAGCCAGCCACGTCGGATATCGTCGTTATCGGCGGCGGGATCATCGGGGTCTGCACGGCACTGTTCCTCGCCCGGGAGGGTCACTCGGTCACCTTGCTGGAAAAGGGCCGCATCGCCGCCGAACAATCCAGCCGCAACTGGGGGTGGATCCGGCAACAGGGGCGCGACCCTGACGAGATGCCGATCATGGCCGAGGCGCAGGCGCTCTGGCGCGAACTTGCGGGGCAAACGAATGTGGATATCGGGCTGCGGCAGGGCGGCATCGCCTATCTGGCGCAAAGGCCGACACAGCTTGCGGGCTATGAAAACTGGCTGCCCCATGCGCGGGCCAACGGCGCGGACAGTCGGATGATGACGGCGGCCGAGGTCTCCGCCATGTTCCCCGGCCTTGCGACACCTCAGATCGGCGCGCTGATCACGCCGTCGGACATGCGGGCGGAGCCTTGGGTCGCGGTGCCCGCACTCGCCGGTATCGCCGCGCGAGAGGGCGTTCAGATCATCGAGAATTGCGCCGTGCGCTGCCTTGATATCGCGGCGGGGCGGGTTGCCGGGGTGATCACGGAGCATGGGCGTATCGCGTCTTCGCAGGTGGTGCTGGCAGGTGGCGCGTGGTCGGCGCTGTTCCTACGCAATCACGGTATCTCTATGCCGCAGCTGTCGGTGCGCGAAAATGTGGCGGCGACCGAAAGCTTGCCTGAAATTTACGCAGGGGCGGTGTCGGACGGGCGGGTCGCGTTCCGGCGGCGCGAGGATGGCGGCTATACGCTCGCTCCTCCCGGCGCGCCCGAGCTCTTTGTGGGCCCTGACGCCTTTCGCGCCTTGCCCCACTACCTGACCCAGTTGCGCGCCGATCCCTTTGGTCAAAGGCTTCACCCTTTTGCGCCCAAGGGCTTTCCCGATGCCTGGACGACCAAGCGGCGCTGGCAGGCCGATACCCCATCCCCCTTCGAGGCGATGCGCATCCTTAATCCCGTGCCCAATATGGCCAAGATCCGCCGCCTGCTGCGTGATTTTTCAGCAATGTTCCCCGACTTGGGTCCGATAAAGCTGAAATCTGCCTGGGCGGGGATGATCGACACGATGCCTGACATTGTACCTGTCGTGGATACTGTGGCAGCACTGCCGGGGCTGACCATTGGCACGGGCATGTCGGGGCACGGCTTTGGTATCGGGCCGGGTATGGGCCGCGTTCTGGCGCGTCTGGCCACGGGGCAAAGCGGCGGGCACGACCTGACCCGCTTTCGCCTTGCACGTTTCACCGATGGAAGCCCGATGATCCTGGGCCCGAACGTCTAGACACATAAAGGAACGCACGCGATGCCGATCAAGAACCGCTTTGCCGAAACCCATGCCGACATCACCGCGTGGCGGCGTCACCTGCATACGATCCCCGAATTGCAATTCGATCTGCCGCAGACCGCGGCTTTCGTCGAAGAGAAGCTACGCAGCTTTGGCATTACCGATATCACCACCGGCGTGGCGCAAAGCGGCATCGTCGCGGTGATCGAGGGCAAGACCAATGCCTCGGGGCGCAGCATCGGCTTGCGCGCGGACATGGACGCTTTACCCATCACCGAGGCGACGGGGCTTGAGTATGCGTCCAAAACGCCGGGCAAGATGCATGCCTGCGGCCATGACGGGCACACCGCGATCCTGCTGGGGGCCGCGCAGTATCTGGCAGAAACGCGCAATTTCGACGGGCGGGCGGTGCTTATCTTCCAGCCCGCTGAAGAGGGCGGCGGCGGTGGCAACGTCATGGTCGAGGAAGGCCTGATGGAGCGTTGGTCGATCGACGAGGTCTACGGGCTGCACAATATGCCCGGCCATCCCGTCGGCGCATTCGCGATCCGCAGTGGCCCTTTGCTGGCGGCGGCGGATGAGTTCGACATCATCATCACCGGGCAGGGCGGCCATGCCGCAGCCCCGCACGAGGCGATCGATACCAACCTTGCCGCGGCGCATGTCGTTGTCGCGCTGCAATCCATCGCCGCACGCAACGTGGATCCGATCAAGAATGCTGTCGTGTCAGTCTGTACCCTGCGGTCCGATACCGACAGCCACAACGTCCTGCCGCAAACCGTGCGGCTGCGCGGCACGGTCCGCACGCTGGATGCGGGCATCCGCGATCTGGTGCAGGACCGGCTGGAGGCAGTCGTGACCCACACCTGCGCCGCCCACCAATGCACTGCCGACATCGCTTACGCGCGCGGCTATCCCATCACCGTGAACGCTGACGCGAACACCGCCTATGCCGCTGATGTGGCCGAGAATATCGCCCCCGGTGTAGACCGCGACACGCCGCCGATCATGGCCGGAGAGGATTTCTCGTATATGCTGAACCAGCGCCCCGGTGCCTATATCATGCTGGGTAATGGCGACGGGCCCACCGTCCACCACCCCATGTATAATTTCAACGATGACGCGATCCCCGCAGGTTGTAGCTGGTTCGCGGAAATGATTGAAACAAGATTGCCAGCCTAGCCGCCGGCTTTGCCCGAAAGGGGCGCTGCGCGTTTCCCTTTTTTCACAGACTTCAAGGACTTCGAAAAATGCCCGTTAAGAACCGATTTGCCGAATTGCACACCGACATCACCGCATGGCGACGTGATTTGCATGAACACCCCGAGATCCTGTTCGAGACGCATCGCACCTCTGCCACCGTGGCCGAGAAACTGCGCGCTTTCGGCTGTGACGAAGTTGTCGAAGGCATCGGGCGTACCGGTGTTGTCGGCGTGATCAAGGGCAATGCCACCAGCTCGGGCAAGGTCATCGGGCTGCGTGCGGATATGGACGCGCTGCCGATCCACGAACAGACGGGGCTGGACTATGCCTCCAAAACGCCCAATGCGATGCATGCCTGCGGCCACGACGGCCACACGGCGATGCTGTTGGGCGCGGCGCAGTATCTGGCCGAGACACGGAATTTCGACGGGACCGTTGTGGTGATCTTTCAGCCTGCCGAAGAAGGCGGCGGTGGCGGGCGCGAGATGTGCAAGGACGGCATGATGGAACGCTGGGGCATTCAGGAAGTCTATGGCATGCACAACTGGCCCGGCATTCCTGCCGGACAATTCGGCATCCGCCCCGGCCCGTTCTTTGCGGCCACCGACCTGCTGGAAATCGAAGTCGAGGGTCTGGGCGGCCACGCGGCCAAACCACACGAGACCATCGATACCGGTGTGGTCACCGCACATATCATCACCGCGCTGCAAACCATCGTCAGCCGGAACGCGGACCCCGTGGGCAATATCGTTGTCTCGATCACCTCGATCGAATCCTCGTCCAAGGCGTTCAACGTGATCCCGCAGCGGGTGAACTTGCTGGGCACCGTGCGCACCCTGTCCAATGACCTGCGCGATCTGGCTGAAAAGCGCGTGACAGAGATTTGTGAAGGCATCGCGGCGACCTTTGGCGCGACGGCAAAGGTCAAATACGTGCGCAACTATCCGGTGATGGTGAACCACGACGAACAGACTGAATTCGCGGCGGATGTCGCGCGCGGCATCTCGGGGCAATGCGACGAAGCACCTTTGGTCATGGGGGGCGAGGATTTCGCCTTTATGCTCGAAGAGCGCCCCGGTGCCTATATTCTGGTCGGCAATGGCGACACTGCGATGGTGCACCACCCGATGTATAACTTTAACGACGATATCATTCCCGCGGGCTGCAGCTGGTGGGCGGGTATCGCCGAACAACGCATGCCCATCGGCTGATCACACAGGCATGGGGCGGGGGAAACCCGCGCCCTATGCCGCCAGCAGCTTGCGATAGATTTTGACCAGCGCCGCCGCTTCGCGGGCGATAGAGAAATCCGACATCACATAGCTGCGCCCGGCCTCTGCCCATGCGGCCAGTCGGGTCCGGTCGGACAGGGCATCGCGCGTCGCGGCCTCAAGCGCTGGAATGTCATCGGGGTCCACCAGTAGGCCCGTCGTACCTTGCACCACCAGCTTTTCAAAGGCCCCCACACGGGTCGCGACCACGGGCACACCGCAGGCCATCGCCTCGATCGGGGTGAGGCCGAAGCCCTCCCACCGTTGGGGGGCGACGTAAAGGTCCAGCACGCGGTAGAAATCCGCCATATCGCCCACAGGCACCTCTGGCAGGAACAGCATCCGGTCCGACAGCCCTTCGGCGCGGGCGCGGTCTTTCAGGCCCTTTTCGAAGCTCTCGTATTTCTCGGTCGCGCGCCCCATCACAAGGGCGACGACATCGGGGTTGTCTCGCAGGATCGGCAGCATCGCCTCGACAAAGGCATCGGTGCCCTTTTGTGCGCGGATACGGCCNTAGCANCCCACCAGCGTCGCGTTCACTGGCAGCTTAAGCTCGGCGCGCAGGGCGGCGCGGTCGGGCGAGGGGGCAAAGCCTTCGGTGTCGATCCCGTGCATGATCACATGGCCGGGGTTTTCCAGATAGGCGTTGGTCCGGTCCGAGGTCGCCACAACGGCATCCATCCGCCGGATCAGCCAGCGCGTCAGGCCGGTCTGTTCGCGTTGGCTGGCCGAGGTGAACATCAGCTTGAGCCGCTTGCCCAGCAGATAGCGCAGCGCCAGCCCGCCCAGCATCTCGACGTTGCGCCGCGCGTGCCAGACCCGCCAGCCCGACGGTGACGGCCCGCGGCGCGACATGGTCACAAGCGAGGCCAGCGGCACCTGCGGCACATCATCAGGCACAACGGGTCCCGTTGCCGCGATAGAGATATCGCGCGATTGGACCGGCACCAGCCGCATCACAGTGGCCGTGACGCCGCTGAGCCTGCGTTTGAAATTCGGCGCGATCACATCGGTGCGGGCAAGGGGGTGCGTCATGGGGTATCCAACTTCAATGTGGTGATCAGACGGCTGGCAATGGCATCAAGCTGGTCATCCTGTGCCGCGATGAAGCGGGCAGCGGCAGCGGTCATCGTCGCCAGCTCATCCGGTTTGGTCAAGAGCGCGGCAACGCGGGCGGCCAGATCATCGCCATCCGCCACGATCCGCGCAGCGCCTTCAGCCTCGAGCTGGGCATAGGTTTCCGCAAAGGCCGCAACATGGTTGCCCGACAGCACCGCAGCACCCGATTGCGCCACCTCGAACGGGTTATGCCCGCCAATGGGCAGCAGCGATCCGCCTAGAAACACGACATCGGACAGGCTGTACCAGAGGCCCAATTCCCCCAACGTGTCGGCCAGATAGACCTGCCCCCCTAGGGCGTCCCCACGGCTGCGACGCTGCACGGTCAGCCCCGCATCCTGTACCAGCGCCTCTACCGCGTCGCCGCGTTCGGGGTGGCGGGGGGCAAGGATGAGACACAGATCGGGGATCTCGCGCAGCAGCTTCTTATGCGCGTCCAGAACGCTGCGTTCCTCGCCTTCGTGGGTGGAGGAGGCGACCCAGACCGCCCGCCCGCCAAGCGCTGTGCGCGCAGCCGCCAACGCCTGTGCATCGACGGGCAGCGGGCCGGCCATGGATTTCAGGTTCACGCCTGGCGACACACGATCGGCGGGGGCATGCATGCGGATCATATTGCGTGCCATCGCGTCATTCTGCGTCACGATCAGCGTGAAGACATCGAACAGGTAGCGGGCAGTGCGGGGCCATTTCTCCCAGAACTCGACCGTCTTGTCAGACATGCGCGCGTTGACCAACGCCATCGGCGCGCCGGTCGCATGGGTCCGTCGCAGCATCTGCGGCCAGATCTCGCTTTCGACAAATATCGCGGCGTCGGGCTGCCAATGGGCCAGGAACCGCTTTAACGGGCCGGGGGCGTCCAGCGGGGCAAACTGGTGCAGGCTGCGCGGCGGCAGACGTTGGTCCACCAGCCTGGCCGAGGTCGCGGTGCCGGACGTAATCAGGAAATGCGCATCGGGCAGCATGTGCCCCATGCGGGTGATCAGCGCCAGCACCGACAGGCTTTCGCCCACGGAGGCCGCATGCACCCAGACGAGCGCGCCGCTTGGGCGCGGCTGTGTGGCGATGCCGCGTTTCTCTCCCGCGCGGGCGGCGGGCACGTCTTGCGCGTTCAGCTTGCGCGCCTCTGCGCTGGCGGCAAAGGGGATCAGGCAGCGGCTGGCAAGAACCCAGGCGCGGTACAGGAAAGGCGCGGACACGGTCGCGTCAGCCGCCTGTGTGGCTCATGTGGCGGGGCATCTGCCCATCCAGCTTTTGCCGTGAATAATCAAAGTCGTGGCCCTTGGGCTTAAGGTTGATCGCCGCGCGAATTGCGTCTTTCAAGGGCGCGTCGTCATCGGGGTGATTGCGCAAGGGCGCGCGCAGGTCGGCCACATCTTCCTGCCCCAGACACATGTAGATTTCACCGGTGCAGGTGATCCGCACGCGGTTGCAACTTTCGCAGAAATTATGGGACAGCGGCGTGATAAAGCCGATCTTCTGGCCGGTCTCTTCCAGCCGGACATACCGGGCAGGGCCGCCCGTATTCTCGGCCAGATCGGTGACGGTGTAATGTTCCTCGTAGGTGCGGCGCACATCCTTGAGCGACCAATACTGGCCCAAGCGGTCCTCGTTGCCCAAGTCGCCCATGGGCATCACCTCGATCCAGGTCAGATCAATCCCGCGATCCGCACACCAAGCGGTCATCGACGGCAGTTCTGCCTCGTTGAAGCCTTTCAGCGCGACGGCGTTGATCTTGACCCGCAGCCCGGCATTCTGCGCCGCGTCGATCCCGCGCAGCACCTGCGGCAGACGCCCCCAACGGGTGATGTCGGCGAATTTCTGATCGTCCAGCGTATCAAGCGAGACATTCACACGGCGCACGCCCGCAGCATAAAGATCGGCGGCATAACGTTCTAACTGGCTGCCATTGGTGGTCAGCGTCAGCTCTTTCAGCGTGCCGGCGTCCAGATGGCGGGTCATGCTGTCGAAGAAGGTCATGATACCTTTGCGGACCAAAGGCTCACCGCCGGTGATGCGCAGCTTTTGCACACCCAGATCGACAAAGTTGGTGCACAGCCGATCCAGCTCTTCCAAGGTCAGAAGTTCCTTCTTGGGGAGGAAATTCATATTCTCGGACATGCAATAAACACAGCGAAAGTCACAGCGGTCTGTGACAGAGACGCGCAGATAGGTGATAGCGCGGGCGAACGGGTCAATCAAAGGTGCATTCATATCCCATAGGTAAACATCGGCCCATCCCGGGGCAAGTAGCATTTAGGAGATTGAAGCGGCAGGGGGGGAGCGTTAGATTTAACCCATGAAACATTATATTATTCTAGGTGTCGCTGTCGTTGCTCTGGCCGGATGTGCGGGCGTAACGGATCGTTTGGGTTTGGGCAAACGCGGGGCGGACGCCGCCCCGCCCACGGCCGAGGCCGAGGCGCGTGCAGAGGCGTCCCTGTCGTCCGCCACCGCGGCTGCCCGTCCGCCTGCTGGGGCACGCACAGCCGACGCGCTTGACACCACCACGGCCGAACAACGCGCCGAGGCGTCAAAACCTGCTGCGGCAGGGGCCAAATCGCTGGGCACCACCGTCGCCTCGCTTGGTAGCGCGACGGAGCCGGGGCTGTGGATGAAAACACCGCTGGTGAAATCGGAAATGCAGGGCCGCGTGACGAACCCCGCGACGGGCAAATCCTCTACGGTTGAACTGATCCCGCTGGATGGGCCTGCCTCGGGCGGGAGCCGCATGTCGTTGTCGGCGCTGCGTCTGATTGGCGCGTCGCTGACGGATCTGACCAAAGTTGAAGTGTCCACCAACGGTTAAGCCGCGCGGTGACGGTGTAAGATACAAAACGGGCGTCCGAGGGGGAACCTTGGACGCCCGTTTTCTGTAGGGATCAGTTGTCTGATGCGGGGGCTTCGTCTTCCGCCGTCACGTCCGCCGTCACTGCGGCTTCCAGCGGGAAATCCGGCATATGGCGCGCGGCTTCCTTGATCGCATAGGGTTTGAGGGTGGCGCGGTTGTCCTCGATAAAGGCGGCGGCGCGCACGGGGTCATGACGGCTGAGGTCGCGCACCCACCACGCGATGGCCTTTTGCAGGATGCCGTTCTTGACCGGCAGATACCCCGCTGCCCAACCAAGGATACGTTCGCGCGCGTCCAGCTCTTCGGGCTTGGGGTTGTTCTGCTTGGTCCAGGGCAGGGTGGCAACAAGTGCCGCCCGCTTCGACCACAGTTCGCCCGATTGGGTCCAGGTCTCGACCACATCCAGACGTTGAGGGTCTGCCAGCAACCGTTTTTGCGCCGCCATGCAGGCATGATCCGCGATGGCCCAGCTGTCGAAGTCCGGTACCCAGCTTTGGATCAACTGCCACGCGGGTTCGTCATCCGGGCGCAGACGGGCCTGGGTCAACAGCTTGGCCGCCGCCACCCGCGCCTCGAAGATATCCTTTTGCCACAGGGCATCGGCCAGCGCGATCCGGTCGGTCAGCGACAGCTCGGCCCGCCACGCTTTGGTCAGATCGTTGATCTGCGGGTTGGCAACGCCCAGATAGGGGCGATCCACCTTGTGATAGGCCTGCATCTTCTCGACAGCGGCGGGATCAGCCAGTTCGTTCAGCTGCGCCATATAGGGGGCAAGGTTCATTCCACAGTCACCGATTTAGCCAGGTTGCGCGGTTGGTCGACATCGGTGCCTTTGGCAATCGCGGTGTGATAGGCCAGCAACTGCGCCGGGATCGCATAGAGGATAGGGGCGAGCGCATCGGCGACGGGTGGCATCTCGATCTGCCCCCACGTGCCTTCGGCGGCTTCATCCAGCCCCGCGCGATCCGAGATCAGGATAACCTTGCCCTTGCGCGCCATGACCTCTTGCATGTTGCTGACGGTCTTGTCGAAGAGCGTGTCGTTGGGGGCCATGACCACCACAGGCACGTTTTCGTCGATCAGCGCGATCGGGCCGTGTTTAAGTTCTCCTGACGCATAAGCTTCGGCGTGTATATAGCTGATTTCTTTCAGTTTTAGCGCGCCTTCAAGAGCAAGGGGGAACATCGCGCCACGCCCCAGGAACAACACGTCACGGGCCGAGGAAAGCTTGTAGGCTTCGTCCCGCAGGGCGGCGTTTTGTTCGAGCGCGGTGTTGATCAGCGACGGCATGGACCGCAGACCAGAGACATAATCGGCCAGCTCTTCCTTGGTGATCGCGCCGCGGTCGACGGCGGCTTTCAGCACCATCAGGAACAAGACGGTCAACTGGCAGGTGAAGGCTTTGGTAGAGGCGACGCCCACCTCGACACCGGCGTGGATCGGCAACGCCAGATTGCTTTCCCGCGCGATGGAGGATTCAGTCACATTGACCACCGAAGTGATGAGATCGGCCTTGCCCGCGCAATAGCGCAGCGCGGCCAGCGTGTCGGCGGTTTCGCCCGACTGGCTGACAAACAGCGCCATGGTCCGGTCCGAGATGGGCGGTTCACGATAGCGGAATTCCGACGCGACATCGACCTCGACCGGCATGCGGGCGATCTGTTCGAACCAGTATTTCGCGGTGAGGCAGGCGTAGAAGGCCGTGCCGCAGGCGACCATGGTGATACGGTCGATCTTGGTGAAATCGAGCCCCGGATCGGGCAGCATGATCTCTCCGTCCGCTGTGAGATAGCGCGACAGGGCCTCGCCAATCACGGCGGGCTGCTCTGCGATCTCTTTCGCCATAAAATGCTTGTGGCCGGCCTTGTCGATGCGGGTGGTATCCAGGCTGATCTTCTTGACCACACGGTCAACAGGGGCATCATTGGCGTCGTAGATCTTGACCGACGTGCGGGTCAGCACGGCGCGGTCGCCTTCCTCGAGGTAGGTCACACGGTCCGTCATGGGTGACAGCGCAATCGCGTCGCTGCCCAGATACATCTCGTTGTCGCCATAGCCGACGGCTAGCGGGGCCCCCTTGCGCGCGCCGATCATCAGATCGTCTTCACCGTCAAACAGGAACGCCAGCGCGAAAGCCCCATGCAGCCGCGCAATGGTCTTGGTCGCGGCGTCTACAGGGCCCAGCCCTTCGGCCATGTATTTCTGGGTGAGCAGCACGACCGTTTCGGTGTCCGTCTCGGTCACGAATTCAACGCCGTCCTTGGACAGTTCGGCGCGCAGCTCGCGGAAGTTTTCGATGATGCCATTATGCACAACAGCCACGGGCCCCGCCTGATGCGGGTGCGCATTGGTGACCGATGGCGCGCCATGGGTCGCCCAACGGGTATGCCCGATGCCCGACTTCCCGGCGAGCGGTTCGTGCACCAGCAGATCCGACAGGTTCACCAGTTTGCCGACGGCGCGGCGGCGGTCCAGCTTGCCCGCGTCAATCGTCGCGATACCGGCGCTGTCGTAGCCGCGATATTCCAGACGTTTCAGGGCTTCGACAAGGGTAGGCGCAACTTCGTGTTGGCCAAGGATACCGACAATACCACACATGATTAGCTGCCTCTCTGCTGTTTGGCCTTCTTGGCCTTTAACATTTCCAACAATTTCCGCGCCATGCCCGGTTTCTCTACCTGATGCGCGCGCGCCAGCGCCAATGCGTCAGCCTCCACATCCGAGGTGATGACCGACCCCGATCCCGTCATCGCTCCGTCGCCGATATGCACGGGGGCCACCAGCATGGTGTTCGACCCGATAAAGGCGTTGGCCCCGATATGGGTGTGGTGCTTCATCACGCCGTCATAGTTGCAGGTGATCGTGCCCGCGCCGATATTGGCTTTGGCGCCGATGGTCGCGTCGCCGATATAGCTCAGGTGGTTCACCTTGGCCCCTTCGGCGATCTGCGCGTTCTTGACCTCGACAAAATTGCCGATGCGCACATCCTCGGACAGCTCTGCACCGGGGCGCAGGCGGGCGTAGGGGCCGATGACCCCGCCGCGTGCGACGTGGCAGCCTTCAAGGTGGCTGAACGCGCGGATGGTGGCACCGGATTCAATCGTCACGCCGGGGCCAAAGACCACATTGGGTTCGATCACCGTGTCGCGGCCGATATAGGTGTCACGGGCGAAATAGACCGTCTCGGGGGCCATCAGCGTGATACCGTCCTCAAGCATGGCTGCACGGGCGCGCGACTGGAACGCGGCGTCGGCAGCGGCCAGATCCGCGCGGGAGTTCACGCCCATCGTCTCGGCCTCGTCACAGGTGACGGCAGTGGCTTTCAGCCCGCGTTCCCGTGCAATGCCGATGATATCGGTGAGGTAGTATTCTTCCGATGCGTTGTCGTTGCCGACCGCATCAATCAGGTCAAACAGCAGATCGGATTTGCACGCAACAACACCGCTATTACAAAGGGTTATCGCACGCTCTTCATCTGTGGCATCCTTGTATTCAACGATGCGGTCAAGGCTGTCGTCCTGCATCACCAACCGGCCATAGCGGGCAGGATCAGCGGCGTCAAAGCCCAGCACGACGACATCATTCGTCTCAAGCGCTGCGCACATGTTTTCAAGCGTTTCGGTCTGCACGAAAGGCGTATCGCCATAAAGCACGATGGCCGTGCCGTCGAAGCCTGCCAGCGCCTCGCGCGCCTGACCAACGGCGTGGGCGGTGCCCAGTTGTTCCTCTTGCACGACGACCTGTGCTTCGTCATCAAAAGCCTGCGCTGCGGCGCGGACCTGATCTGCCCCGTGGCCTGCTACAACGACCGTGCGGGCAGGCGATAGTGCGGCACCTGATGCCATGGCGTGCTCTAACAATGGTGCGTGGGCGACCGCATGCAGAACCTTGGGCAGATCCGATTGCATACGGGTACCTTTGCCTGCGGCCAAAAGGATCAGTGCAACTTCCATGTATAATCTCTTTAATCAATTTAATGTCTGCTCTCTTTACCTTGTTGGCGATTTTGCGCAAGGCTAGGGGTCATCAAAGAAGATTTCCGCCTGCAACACATTCAGCAAAGGAATGCCGATGAAAACAGTCGTATTCGACCTCGACGGGACGCTCGCGGACACCAGCGGAGACTTGATCGCCGCGGCCAATGCCTGTTTCCGCGACATGGGCGAGGGCGATGTGCTGGATGCCAAGACCGATGCAGGCACGGCGCTGAAAGGCGGCCGCGCGATGCTGCGGTTGGGCATGGAACGTTTGGGGCGCGCCGACGACGCCGAGACGATCGACCGCTACTATCCCATGCTGCTCGAAGCCTATGGCCGCGAGATCGATACCCATACCGTGCTTTACCCCGGCGCGATGGAGGCGGTGGAGGCGTTGAAAGCCGCGGGCTACCGCGTGGCGATCTGTACCAACAAACCCGAGGGGCTGGCCCATACGCTGCTGACCAAACTTGGCGTGCGCGATGCCTTTGGCGCGATGGTGGGGGCCGATACGCTGGCGATCCGCAAGCCCGATCCGGAGCATCTGTTCGAAACCGCGCGGCGTGCCGGGGGCGACCCCGCGCTGTGCTTGCTTGTGGGCGATACCAATACCGACCGCGAGACGGCGCGCGCGGCGGGGGTGCCTTGCGTGTTGGTCTCCTTCGGTCCCTCGGGCGATGATATGGCGGCACTTGGCCCCGAGGCCCTGTTGGACCACTATGACGATCTGCCCGACATCGTGACCCGTCTGATCGGTGCCGTCTGACATGGCATCTGACACGGCAGAGGTGTTCGCCGGCAGCTTCACCCAGCAAGAACCGATCCCCGAGGACGCCATCGACGCCGCCGTCGCCGTGATGCGCCACGGGCGGCTGCACCGCTATAACACGGCGCCCGGCGAAACCGCCGAGGCCGCGCTGCTCGAGCAGGAGTTCGCCGCGATGGTGGGCGCGCACTACTGCCTTGCCGTGGCCTCGGGCGGCTATGCCATCGCGACCGCCTTGCGGGCTGTTGGCGTCAAGCCGGGGGATCGGGTGCTGTCCAACGCTTTCACGCTGGCCCCCGTGCCCGGCGCGATTGCCGCGGTCGGGGCCACGCCGGTCTTTGTCGATGTCACCCAAGGGCTGGTGATCGATCTGGACGATCTGGCCGCCAAGCTGGATCAGGCGCGGGTGCTGCTGCTAAGCCATATGCGCGGGCATATCTGCGATATGGACCGGTTGATGGCGCTTTGTGATGCCGCCGGTGTCACCGTGGTAGAGGATTGCGCTCATACCATGGGGGCAAGCTGGAACGGTGTGCCCTCGGGGCGGCATGGGGCGGTGGGGTGCTATTCCTGCCAGACCTATAAACACGTCAACGCGGGCGAGGGCGGGCTGCTGGTCACCGATGATGCCGCACTTGCGGCGCGGGCAATCATGCTCTCGGGGTCCTATATGCTTTATGACCGGCATTTGGCGGGGCCGCCGCCCGAAGCCTTCGAGACGGTGAAATACGACACGCCGAATATCTCTGGCCGGATGGATAACCTGCGCGCGGCGATCCTGCGCCCGCAGCTCAAGCGGCTTGAGGCACAGATCGACGGGTGGAATGCCCGGTATCACGTGGTTCAGGACGGCTTGCGCGACACGCCGGGCCTGACCCTCATCGACCGCCCGGCGGTGGAGCGCTTTGTCGGATCGTCGTTCCAGTTCCTGCTGTCTGGCTGGGCCCCCGAGGCCATCACAACAGTGCTGACCCGTTGCGCCGCCCGCGGGGTGGAACTGAAGTGGTTCGGCGGGGCGGAGCCTGTGGGCTTTACCAGCCGCTACGATTCATGGCGCTATGCCGAACCCTCTGCGCTACCCGCCAGCGATGCGGTGCTCGCCAGTATCATCGACATGCGCGTCCCGCTGACATTCTCGTTGGACGACTGCGCGCTGATCGCACGGATCATTCGCGCGGAAGTCTCGGCGGTGTTCCAGCAGGGCTAGGCCGCGCCGGGGGGCGCCATCTGGATCAACTGGATGAGGTTCCCGCAGGTGTCATCCAGCACCGCCATGCGGACGGGGCCGGCATCAATAGGGTCTTGGGTGAAGACGACACCGCTGTCGGTCAGCCGTTTGACTTCGGCATCCAGATCCTCAACCTGAAAGGAATGGGCTGCGATCCCGTCTTCCACCAGCGCCTGTTTGTAGGGGCCAACGGCGCGGTGATCGCTGGGCTCTAGCAAAAGCTCTGTCCCGTCGGGCTGTTCGGGCGATATCACAGTGAGCCAGCGGTGCGTCCCGAGGGGGATATCGTTCTTCACCTCAAATCCCAGCTTGTCGCAGTAGAACTTCTGGGCTTTGTCTTGGTCGTCAACGAAGATGCTGGTCACATAGATTTTCATATCAATTCATCCGTTCATGGCTGTATCGGGCCGGGTATCGAGCAAAGCCCGCGGGTGTTCGGCAGCACCCTAGCATGGCATCGCGAAAAGGGCAGACACAACGGCCCGCCCTTGCTGCGATTGATGGCGTGTCCGCCGTTCAGAAGCGAATGGTCCCATGTTCGCCCGCATCCGGAACCTGTTTGGTCACATTGGCTTTGGCGATCTCGTACAGGAAGGACAGGCTGCCGCCGGTCAGCCAGACTTCCGCCTGTTTGAGGTCCATGCGCACAAGTTGCACGTCGTCATCCTTGCGTCCGTCCTTGAACCAGGCGGCGGCAAAGGCGTTCCACAGCTCGTCCAGTTTGGCAGGGTCGGTCACAGCCTGAACGGTACCGTCGATCCGGGCGTATAGGTGTTCGTCCTTGCTGGTCACCAGATATTCGGCCGCAGCACCGGTTTGGGCGGATTTCGCCAGATCGGTGTCCCGTGCGGTGATGAACCAAAGGCAATTGGCGTCGTGATCGGCATAGTGGCTCATGGGGATGGCGCGGGCGGTATCGGTGGCCAGCATCCCGATGCGGGTGTCGTCTACGCGGTCCCAGAATTCTTTCTTCAATGACGTGCTCATATCGGGGCGTCCTTTCTATCCTGTGTCACGGGGGTAACATCGGCGGCGCGGGTGCAGTTCCGCGCAGCCTGCGACATTTGCTTGACCGAATCCGCGAGAAGTGTAGTGTAATGAACAACTGTTCAATAAACTCGGGGGAGGGGTCTATGTTCAACACCACCATGAAATTCGATCTGGGCGATGACGTGAACGAGATGCGCGATATGGTGCACCGTTGGGCGCAGGAACGGGTCAAACCGATGGCCGCCGAGATCGACACCAAGAACGAATTCCCGCCCGCGCTCTGGGAAGAGATGGGCAGCCTTGGTCTGCTGGGCATGACGGTCGACGAAGAATTCGGCGGCTCGGGCATGGGCTATGTCGCACACACCGTCGCGGTTGAAGAAATCGCACGCGCTTCCGCCTCGGTCTCGCTGTCCTACGGGGCGCATTCGAACCTCTGCGTCAACCAGATCCGTCTCAACGGCAGCCCCGAGCAGAAGGCGAAATTCCTGCCGGGCCTGTGCTCGGGTCAACATGTGGGCGCGCTGGCGATGTCGGAACCCTCTGCGGGCAGCGACGTGGTGTCGATGAAACTGCGCGCCGAAAAGCGCAACGATCACTACCGCCTGTCGGGCAACAAATACTGGATCACCAACGGCCCCGATGCAGACACGCTGGTGGTCTATGCCAAGACCGACCCCGATGCCGGATCGAAAGGCATCACCGCCTTCCTGATCGAGAAATCCATGAAAGGCTTCACCACCAGCCCGCATTTCGACAAGCTTGGCATGCGCGGGTCCAACACGGCAGAGCTGATCTTTGACGATGTCGAAGTCCCGTTTGAAAACGTTCTGGGGGAAGAGGGGCGCGGCGTGGCGGTGCTGATGTCGGGGCTTGATTACGAACGCGTGGTGCTGGCGGGGATTGGTCTGGGGATCATGGCCGCCTGTCTGGACGAGATCATGCCCTATATGGTCGAGCGTAAACAATTCGGGCAGCCCATCGGGAACTTCCAGCTGATGCAGGGCAAGATGGCGGATATGTACACCGCGATGAATTCGGCCCGCGCCTATGTTTACGAGGTCGCCAAGGCCTGTGATCGCGGTGATGTCACCCGTGCGGATGCCGCCGCCTGCTGCCTTTATGCCAGCGAAGAGGCGATGAAACAGGCGCATCAGGCGGTGCAGGCCATGGGCGGGGCGGGCTACCTGTCGGACAACCCCGTGGGGCGCATCTTCCGCGATGCCAAGCTGATGGAGATCGGGGCAGGCACCTCTGAAATCCGCCGGATGCTGGTGGGCCGCGAGATGATGGGAGCGATGGCGTGAAACCTCTCGGCATCGCCCTGATGCTCTGCGCCTCACCGCTTGCCGCGCAGGATCTGCAATATACCGATCGCGGCACAGAGATTTGCCTCGCCGACGCCGATGGTTTTGCCGCCGAGATGGCCTGCGTCGGTGTCTCTGCGAACCAGTGCATGGAGGATTCTCCGGGCGGGAGCAGCACCTATGGTATGGGCGGGTGTCTGGACCGTGAGCTGCAATTCTGGGACCAGCGGTTGAACGATAATTACGCCGCGGTGATGGTGCAGGCCAAACGGATGGATGCCGATGCGATCCCGGGGCCCGAGGGAAGCCCCGGCGTGGCGGATGCCCTGCGCGAGATGCAGCGGGCGTGGATCGTGTTCCGCGACAAGGCGTGCACCTACGAAGCCTCGCTTTGGCAGGGGGGCACGGGGCGCGGACCTGCGGCGATCAACTGTCTGATGCATCAGACCGCGCGTCAGGCTTTGTCGCTGGACGTGTGGGAAGGCTGATGGCTGACGTCCTGCCAGGTCTGGACGCAACGGGCGCGTGGGACATCCCGGCGCGGCTGAACATGGCGGCGCAATGTCTGTCCCATGACCCCGCGCGGCTTGCGATCATTGATCTGACAGGTGGCGCGCGACGCGATGTCAGCTTTGGCACCCTGTCCGATATGGTGGACGGACTGGCCCGCGCCTTGGCGCAGCGGGTCCAGGCAGGCGACCGTGTGGGCGTGCTGCTGGGGCAAAGCCCGTGGTGTGCTGCGGCCCATCTGGCGATCTGGAAAATCGGCGCGATTTCAGTGCCTTTGTTCAAACTCTTCAAGTATGACGCCCTCGCATCGCGGGTGCGTGATGCGGGCGTGACGCTGGTGCTGACCGATCCCGAAGGACGCGATCTGCTGGGGGGGCTGGCGACGCCCTTGATGGCAGATAGCGTCGGCGTGGCGGGCGATCCTGTCGCCTTTGCCGACACCGGCCCTGACGATCCGGCGGTGCTGATCTATACCTCGGGCACGACGGGGTCGCCTAAGGGTGCGCTGCACGGCCATCGGGTGCTGACGGGCCATCTGCCCGGCGTCTCGCTCAGCCATGAGGTGCTGGGGCAGGACGGCGATTGCCTCTGGACGCCTGCGGATTGGGCGTGGATCGGCGGGCTGTTCGATGTGGCAATGCCCGGGCTGGCGCTTGGCGTGCCTGTTGTCGCGGCGCGCTTAGCGAAATTCTCTCCAGACGCCTGTGCGCGCATCATCCGCGAGGGCGATGTGCGCAACGTGTTCTTCCCCCCGACCGCGCTGCGGATGCTCAAGGCCGAGGGAGCTACGATCGCGGGGCTACGCTCTGTCGCATCTGGGGGGGAGCCTTTGGGGGCCGAGATGCTTGCATGGGGACAACAAGCCTTTGGCCTGGGTATCAACGAATTTTACGGGCAGACCGAATGTAATATGGTCGCCACCAGCGCGGGCAGCCAGTTCCCGCCGCGCCCCGGTTGCATCGGTAAACCTGTGCCGGGCCATGACGTCGAAGTGCTGGATGATGCCGGTAAGCCGACGGCAGACGAAGGCGATGTCGCCATCCGCAAGGGATCAGCCGCGATGATGCTGGGCTATTGGCAGCGCCCCGACGAGACAGCGCAGAAATTCCGGGGTGACTGGATGCTGACCGGTGATCGAGGCGTGTTCGACGGTGAATACCTGCGCTTTATCGGGCGCGAGGATGATGTGATCACCTCAAGCGGCTATCGCATCGGTCCGGCAGAGATCGAGGATTGCCTGCTGACCCATCCAGAAGTCGCAACCTGCGGTGTGGTGGGCAAGCCCGACCCGCTGCGGACAGAGATCGTCAAAGCCTATGTCGTGCGCAAATCCGGTGCGACTGTCGATGAGCAGACCCTGCAAGACTGGGTGAAAACCCGCCTTGCCAGCTATTCCTACCCGCGCGAGGTGGCCTTTCTGGATGCCTTGCCGATGACCGTCACAGGCAAGGTGATCCGCCGCGCGCTGAAAGCCCGCGCGGCTGCCGAAGGGGCTGCGTGATGCAATACCCCCCTGTGACGTCCCCCCATTCCATCCGATCAAGGAGACCGACATGAAGCTGATTTCGCAAGCCTTGCCCTCGTCCGAAAGCTTCAAGGCGAACGAGGCCGCACATCTGGCCGCCCTGCAAACCATCCGCGAGGCTGCGGATGCGGCGGAACTGGGCGGCGGCGAGAAATCTCGCGCCCGCCACGTGAGCCGCGGCAAGATGCTGCCCCGCGAACGGGTGGCCAATCTGCTCGACCCCGGTTCGCCCTTCCTTGAGGTCGGTGCGCTGGCGGCGCATGGGCTTTATGGCGGGGCGGCCCCCGCGGCGGGTGTGATCGCGGGTGTCGGCAAGGTGCAGGGCATCGACTGCATGATCGTGTGCAACGACGCCACGGTGAAGGGCGGCACCTATTTCCCGATGAGCGTCAAGAAACACCTGCGGGCCCAGGAAATCGCCGAGGAAAACCATCTGCCCTGCATCTATCTGGTCGATAGCGGCGGCGCGAACCTGCCCAATCAGGACGAGGTCTTTCCCGACCGTGATCACTTTGGCCGGATTTTCTATAATCAGGCGCGGATGAGCGGCAAGGGCATCCCCCAGATCGCGGTGGTCATGGGATCGTGCACCGCGGGCGGGGCCTATGTGCCCGCAATGTCGGATGTGTCGATCATCGTGAAAGAGCAAGGCACAATCTTTTTGGCAGGTCCGCCGCTGGTCAAGGCCGCCACGGGCGAGGTGGTCAGCGCCGAGGATCTGGGCGGTGGCGATGTGCATACCCGTCTGTCAGGTGTGGCAGACTATCTGGCCGAGGATGACGCCCATGCGCTGGCCTTGGCACGACGCGCTGTGGCGGGATTGAACCGCGCGGCCCCGATGAATGTGCAGTGGCAACCCGCCGAAGACCCTGCCTATGATCCGGCCGAGATGCTGGGCGTTGTCCCCGCCGATCTGCGTACACCCTATGACATCCGCGAAGTCATCATGCGGCTGGTCGATGGCAGCCGCTTCGACGAATTCAAGGCGCGCTTCGGCGAGACGCTGGTCTGCGGTTTCGCCCATGTCAAAGGCTGCCCCGTCGGTATCATCGCCAACAATGGCGTCTTGTTCTCGGAATCCGCCCAGAAAGGCGCGCATTTCGTAGAACTCTGCTCGCAGCGCAAGATCCCGCTGGTGTTCTTGCAAAACATCACCGGCTTCATGGTCGGCCGCAAATACGAGAACGAAGGCATCGCACGGCACGGAGCCAAGATGGTGACGGCTGTCGCCTCGACCAATGTGCCCAAGATCACCATGCTGGTGGGCGGGTCGTTCGGGGCCGGTAACTATGGTATGGCGGGACGCGCCTATTCCCCGCGCTTCATGTGGACATGGCCGAACTCGCGCATTTCGGTCATGGGCGGCGCACAGGCGGCGGGCGTTCTGGCGACCGTCAAACGGGATGCAATTGAACGCGCGGGCGACAGCTGGACCGAGGAAGAAGAGACTGCCTTCAAGCAGCCCACGATTGATATGTTCGAGGAACAGTCGCACCCGCTTTATGCGACCGCACGGCTTTGGGATGACGGCGTGATCGACCCGCGCCACAGCCGCGAGGTGCTGTCGCTGTCGCTGCGGGCAAGCTTGAATGCGCCGATCGAGGATACGACGTTTGGTGTGTTCCGGATGTAGGCTGCGGTGGGCCTTTATGCGGCCGGGGGCCAGCCCAAGACTTTTATAAGGCCGGGGGCCAGCCCCCGGGGACCCCCGGAGTTTAAGGGGCAAAATGAAGATAAGATGGATGTGAGGGAACTGCGTGATGTTTGATACGATCCTGATTGCGAACCGGGGCGAGATTGCTTGCCGCGTGATGGAGACAGCGCAGGCCATGGGGGTGCGCTGCGTGGCGGTCTATTCCGACGCGGACCGCGCGGCGAAACATGTGGCGATGGCGGATACGGCGGTGCATATCGGCGGCTCGGCCCCTGCGGATAGCTATCTGCGCGGCGAGGTGATCATTCAGGCGGCACTGGATACGGGCGCGCAAGCGATCCATCCGGGCTATGGCTTTTTGTCCGAGAACCCCGATTTCGTGGATGCGGTAGAGGCGGCGGGGCTGGTCTTTATCGGCCCGTCGGCCAAGGCCATCCGCGCGATGGGGCTTAAAGATGCCGCCAAGGCCTTGATGGTCGAGGCGGGCGTGCCGGTTGTGCCGGGGTATCACGGGGCCGATCAGGATGACGCGCTGCTGGCGGCAGAGGCGGATAAGATCGGCTATCCGGTGTTGATCAAGGCCGTCGCCGGTGGGGGTGGCAAGGGCATGCGGCTGGTGGAGGCGGCGGACGGTTTTCAGGCCGCGCTGGAGAGTGCGCGCTCAGAGGCCAAGACAGCCTTTGGCAACGCCGATGTGCTGGTCGAGAAATTCGTCACCAAACCGCGCCATATCGAGGTGCAGGTCTTTGGCGACGGCAAAAAGGCCGTGCATCTGTTTGAACGCGATTGCTCGCTTCAGCGGCGTCACCAGAAGGTGATCGAGGAGGCTCCGGCCCCCGGCATGACGCCCGAAATGCGCGAAGCGATGGGGCAGGCGGCCGTCACAGCAGCCGAGGCGATCGGCTATGCCGGGGCGGGCACGATTGAATTCATCGTCGACGGCTCTGGCGGGTTGCAGACGGACGGCTTCTTTTTCATGGAGATGAACACCCGTCTGCAGGTGGAACATCCCGTGACCGAGGCGATTACCGGCGTTGATCTGGTAGCCTGGCAGTTGCGCGTGGCGGCGGGCGAGGGGCTGCCCCTGCGNCAGGACGAATTGTCGATCCACGGACATGCGTTTGAGGCGCGGCTTTATGCGGAGGATGTGCCCAAGGGNTTCCTGCCCGCCACGGGCACCTTGACACATTTGCAGTTCACGCCCGCCTGCCGTGCCGACAGCGGTGTGCGCGCCGGCGATACGATCAGCCCTTTCTATGATCCGATGATTGCCAAGGTGATCGTGCATGGCGACACGCGCGAGATCGCCCTGTCGCGCCTGCGCGCCGCGCTGACCGGCTGTGAGGTGGCGGGGACGGTGACAAACCTTGCGTTTCTGGGCGCTTTGGCGGCGCATGAAGGGTTTGCGGCGGGGGATGTGGATACCGGGCTGATCGCCCGTGACATTGATGCTTTGACACAAGCGCCCGAGGTGGAGCCGCGCCATGCAGCGCTTGCCGGGATGGCGGCACTGTCGTTGCTGGATCCGGCCGCGGGTGCGGGATTTACGCTGTGGCAGCCGCTGCGCCGCGCGGTTGGATTGACCTGGGGCGGAGAGGATCATCTGCTGCAGGTGCAGGTCGTCTCGGCGGATCACCAGATCTGGACCGTGGACGGGACAGAGGTCGTGGCACAGCGCATCGGCGGGCGCTGGTCCTTGGGCGGGCAACAGGCGGCGGCTGTATCCGTCGCCGAGGGGCGCGTAACGGTATTTGACGGCTATGGGCTGGTGTTTGACGTTATCGACCCGCTGGCCCGTGCCGCGGGTGGTCACGGCGACGGCAACCTGATCGAGGCGCCGATGCCCGGATTGGTGCGTGTCGTGGATGCCAAGGTCGGCCAGACGGTAACCAAGGGCGACCGCCTTGCGGTGCTGGAAGCCATGAAGATGGAGCACAGCCTGCTTGCCGCGCGCGATGGCGTTGTCGCCGAGGTTCTGGCGCAGGCTGGTGATCAGGTCGAGGCGGGTGTAGCACTGGTGCGGCTAGAGCCCGAGGCATAGGAGACCGCACCATGATTACCCTGCACCACGTCGAACAGACCCGTTCCATGCGCACCCTTTGGTTGCTGCACGAGCTGGAGGTGCCCTTTGAGGTGTCGATCCACGCCTTCGATAAATCCTTGCGTGATCCGGGCTATCTGGCGATTTCCCCGGCGGGGCGTGTGCCCTCGCTCGAGATCGACGGGGAGCGTATGTTCGAGACCGGTGCCATCGCGGAATACCTTTGCGAAAGGTTCAGCCCAGACCGTTTGGGGCGGATGCCGGGGGCGCCGGATCGCATGGCGTGGTTGGTGTGGATCCATTTTGCCGAGACGGTATCGCAGCATTGTGCCGCGCTGACCCAGCAGCATGTGGCGCTGCGCGATGATTCCATGCGCAGCCCCATCGTGATGAAGCTGGAAGCCGCGCGTTTGATGAAGTGTTACGACGCGATCGAGGCGCGATTGGGCGGCGGGATACTGTCGCAGGATTATCTGTTGATGAGCGGTTTCACCGCGGCGGATGTGAACGTGGGGCAGGCGGTCTATATGGCGCAGCATTTCGCCAAGCTCGACAATCACCCCAATGTGGCGGCCTGGTATGCGCGCATCACCGACCGCGAGGCGTTCCAGCTGTCGCTGCCCAAAGACGTGCCGTTGTTTGACCGGACGTTTTATGACCCGTGGCCGGTCGAGTGATGCTACCGTCACGTAGGTGAGTTTATTTGGCAAAATGAAGGGGAGGGGGCGTTATGGATAAAGGGGTCTGCGAGATATTCGAGGTCGGTCCACGGGACGGGCTGCAAAACGAGGCGCGCGAAATTCCGGTGTCGGAGAAGATCGCGCTGGTCGACCTGCTGAGCCGTGCGGGGTTTTCCCGGATCGAGGTGGCGAGCTTTGTCAGCCCCAAATGGGTGCCGCAAATGGCCGGATCGGGTGAGGTTCTGGGCGGGATTGCTCGGGTCGAGGGGGTGCGTTATGCCGCGCTGACGCCGAATATGCGGGGCTACGAGGATGCGGTCGCGGCCAAAGCGGGAGAGATCGCGGTGTTCGCCTCGGCCAGCGAGGGGTTCAGCCAGAAGAATATCAACGCCAGCATCGAGGAGGCGTTCGAGCGTTTCGCGCCGATCCTGGAGCAGGCACGCCATGTGGATATGCCGGTGCGGGGCTATGTCTCGTGTGTGGTGGAATGCCCCTATGACGGGGCGGTCGCGCCATCCAAGGTGGCGGAAGTGGCGGATCGTCTTTTCTCTATGGGCTGCTATGAGGTCTCGCTTGGNGACACCATCGGGGCGGGCACGCCGGATACGATTGCGCGCATGTTGCTGGCGGTGCGCGATGTGGTGCCTGTGGGGCGTTTGGCCGGGCATTACCATGACACCAACGGGCGGGCGATGGACAATATCGATGCATCCCTGTCCATGGGCGTGCGGGTGTTCGATGCCGCCGTCGGCGGTTTGGGGGGGTGCCCCTATGCGCCGGGGGCTGCGGGCAATGTTGCTACGGAAAAGGTCAACGCGCATCTGATGGCGCTTGGCTATGACACCGGGTTGGATCAGGCGGTGATCGAGGAAGCCGCCGAGATGGCGCGGCGGATGAGGGCAGGATGATGTACGAGACACTGAAGCTGGAGACCGACGCGCGCGGGGTCGCGACGTTGACGTTGGCGCGCGAGGAAAAGCACAACGCCATGTCCGCGCAGATGATCGCGGAGCTGACCGGGGCCGCCGCCGCCTTGGCCGCTGATGATGCTGTGCGGGTCGTGGTGCTGACCGGCGCGGGCAAAAGCTTTTGCGCGGGCGGTGATCTGGGCTGGATGCAGGCGCAGCGCGATATGGATGGGCCGACACGATCGGCCGAGGCAGGCAAGCTGGCCACGATGCTGGGCGCGCTGAACACGCTGCCCAAGCCCTTGATCGGTCGGGTGCAGGGGAATGCCTTTGGTGGCGGTGTCGGCATGGCCTCGGTCTGTGATGTGGCGATCGGGGTCGATACGTTGAAGATGGGGTTCACCGAGACGCGGCTGGGGATCATTCCGGCCACCATCGGCCCCTATGTGCTGGCCCGTATGGGCGAGGGGCGCGCGCGGCGTGTGTTCATGTCGGCCCGTCTGTTTGACGCGGCAGAGGCGGTCGATCTGGGATTGCTGGCCCGTGCCGTGCCGGCGGATGCGCTGGACGCTGCGATCGAGGCCGAGGTCGTGCCCTATCTGTCCTGTGCGCCGGGGGCCGTGGCTGCGGCGAAACAGCTCGCGCGGGATCTGGGGCCGCGGATCGACGCGCAGGTCGTGGACCATACCATCGCCGCATTGGCCGACCGCTGGGAAACCGAAGAGGCGGCCGAGGGAATCGGTGCCTTCTTCGACAAGCGCAAGGCGGCCTGGGTTACGGGTTGAAGCGGGGCGGCAAGGCTCTAGGCTTTGCCACGACATCAACGGCAAAAGGGGGCCCCATGCGTATTCTATTCACCGGCGGCAGCGGCAAGGCGGGGCGGCATGTGATCCCCTATCTGCTGGATCAGGGGCATCAGGTGTTGAACGTGGACCAGCAGCCGCTGGATCACCCCGGCGTTGACAACCGCATTGCCGATATCACCGATGCGGGCCAGATGCATGATGTGATGCATAGTCTGATGAATCTGGGCGAACTGGATGAGGGCACCGGCGTGCAGGGGTTTGACGCCGTTGTGCATTTCGCCGCCGTGCCGCGCATCCTGATCACGTCGGATACAGAGGTGTTTCGGGTCAATACGCTTGGCACCTATCATGTCATTGATGCTGCCGTGAAGGCGGGTGTGCCCAAGATCATCTTTGCCTCATCCGAGACGACCTATGGCATCTGCTTTGCCCAGGGGGAGCGGAAGCCCGACTATATCCCCGTCGATGAAGATCACCCGACAGTGCCCGAAGACAGCTATGCCATGTCCAAGGTCTGTAACGAGGCGACGGCGCGCAGCTTTCAGACGCGCACGGGGGCGGATATCTACGGGTTGAGAATCAACAACGTGATCGAACCGCATGAATACGCCAGCCTTTTCCCCGGCTTCATTCACGACCCCGATCAACGTCGGCGCAATATCTTCGCCTATATCGATGCCCGCGATCTGGGGCAGATGGTGCAGCGCTGTCTTGATGTGGACGGCTTAGGCTACGAGGTGTTCAATGTGGCCAACGCCGACACCTCTGTCGCCGCACAAACCTCTGACTTGATTGATCGCTACTATAAAGACGTGCGCCAGACCCGCGATATGGGCCAGTTCGAGACATTCTACAGCATCGAAAAGGCGCGTGACCTGCTGGGGTTCGCGCCGCAGCACAGCTGGCGCGAGAGCCGCGATCTGCTGGAAAAATAGCGCCAATCACGCGGGCGCGGGCAGGGCGCGCCGCGCCCCACGACAGGATGACGCAAATATGGCGGGCTCGGTTGACCCTGACCGGACAGCGGAGTAAACCGACCAAAGCCAATAGTGCCGTTTGGCTGACAGGGCGCGTGGCGCGTCGCATACGCAAAAGGAGCTTCCCCTTGGACGACATGATGCGGGAATACCTGCCGATCCTACTTTTTCTAGCCGTGGCGATTGTCCTTGGCATTGTTTTGATCCTGGCTGCCGTCGTGCTGGCCGTGCGCAACCCGGACCCTGAAAAAGTGTCGGCCTATGAATGCGGGTTCAACGCCTTTGACGACGCCCGGATGAAATTTGACGTGCGGTTCTACCTCGTGTCGATCCTGTTCATCATCTTTGACCTCGAAATCGCTTTTCTCTTCCCCTGGGCCGTGGCCTTTCAGGATGTGAGCATGGCCGGTTTCTGGTCGATGATGGTCTTTCTTGCCGTGCTGACCGCCGGCTTTGCATATGAGTGGAAAAAGGGAGCACTGGAATGGCAGTAGCAGCCGCCGGGGCCAATGTGGCCGGGATGGACCGCGATGTGGCCACCCAGAACCTGAACAAGGAACTGCAGGACAAAGGCTTCCTGCTGACCTCGACCGAAGACATCATCAACTGGGCCCGTACCGGCTCGCTTCACTGGATGACTTTTGGTCTGGCCTGCTGCGCCGTCGAGATGATGCACACCTCGATGCCGCGTTACGATCTGGAACGGTTTGGCACCGCGCCACGCGCGTCTCCACGTCAGTCGGACCTGATGATTGTTGCGGGCACGCTGACCAACAAGATGGCGCCGGCCCTGCGCAAGGTCTATGACCAGATGCCGGAACCGCGCTATGTGATCTCTATGGGGTCTTGCGCCAATGGCGGCGGCTATTACCACTACAGCTATTCCGTGGTGCGCGGCTGTGACCGTGTCGTGCCTGTCGATGTCTATGTGCCTGGCTGCCCGCCCACGGCAGAGGCGTTGCTTTATGGTATCATGCAGTTGCAGCGCAAAATCCGCCGCACCGGCACAATTGTTCGCTAAGGGGCTGATATGTCAGAACAACTGAACGAACTTGGCGCGTATATCGAAGCGAAACGCCCTGACTGTATCCTCGGGTGGGACATCGCCTTTGACGAGCTGAACATGGATGTCACCCAGGCCAATCTGCCCGGTCTAGTAGAATTTATCAAAAGCGACGCGACCTGCCGTTTCTCCTCGCTGGTGGATATCACCGCGGTGGATTACCCGGGCCGCGCCAAACGCTTTGATGTCGTCTATCATTTTCTGTCGATGTACCAGAACCAGCGGATCCGCTTGCGCGTCGCCGCGCGCGAAGAGGATATGGTCCCCTCGATCGTCGATATCCACCCGTCGGCCAACTGGTTCGAACGCGAGGTCTTTGACATGTTCGGCATCATCTTTGCCGGCCACCCCGACCTGCGTCGCCTGCTGACCGACTACGGGTTCCGCGGCTACCCGCTGCGCAAGGATTTCCCAACCACCGGCTATACCGAAGTCCGCTATGACGAGACGGAAAAGCGCGTGGTCTATGAACCCGTGAGCCTCGTTCAGGAATATCGCCAGTTCGACTTTATGTCGCCTTGGGAAGGGGCTGAATATATTCTGCCGGGCGATGAAAAGCCGGAGGCAAAATAATGGGGGGCATGTGGTGGTTCATACTGTCTGCCCTCACAATCATCCCGATGGTCAAGCTGTTGCCGTTTTTCGGGATCAATAAATACTGGTCTGTTGCCTGTTTCGTGCCTTTGGGCACCGTCGCCCTTCTGTGGTGGATGGGCGTCAAACTGACCGAGCTGGAGCGTAAATGATGGACGGCACCAAAGGTTTCGAAGACGCCCTGACCGGCGAGCAGAAGATCCGCAACTTCAACATCAACTTCGGCCCGCAACACCCTGCGGCGCACGGGGTTCTGCGTCTGGTTCTCGAACTCGACGGCGAGATCGTCGAACGCTGCGATCCGCACATCGGCCTGCTGCACCGTGGCACCGAAAAGCTGATGGAAAGCCGCACCTACCTGCAGAACCTGCCGTATTTCGACCGGCTGGATTACGTGGCCCCGATGAACCAGGAACACGCCTGGTGTCTGGCCATCGAAAAGCTGACCGGTGTCGAAGTGCCCCGTCGCGCCTCGCTGATCCGCGTGCTCTATTCCGAAATTGGCCGCATCCTGTCACACCTGCTGAACGTCACCACACAGGCGATGGACGTGGGTGCGCTGACACCGCCGCTCTGGGGCTTTGAAGAACGCGAAGATCTGATGATCTTCTACGAACGCGCCTGCGGTGCCCGTCTGCACGCGGCCTATTTCCGCCCCGGCGGGGTCCACCAGGATCTGCCGCCCGCGCTGCTTGATGATATCGAGGCGTGGACCCACAAGTTCCTGTCGGGCTTCATGGTCGACGTGGATCAGCTGCTGACAGAAAACCGGATCTTCAAACAGCGTAACGCTGACATCGGCATCGTGTCTGAACAGGACATCCAGGATTGGGGCTTCTCGGGCGTGATGGTCCGCGGCTCTGGTCTGGCATGGGATTTGCGCCGTGCGCAGCCCTATGAATGCTACGATGAATTCGACTTCCAGATTCCGACCGGTGTGAACGGCGATTGCTATGACCGCTACCTCGTCCGGATGGAAGAAATGCGCCAGTCCACCTACATCATCCAGCAAGCCATCGAAAAGCTGCGCGCGCCCGAAGGGCAGGGTGATGTATTGGCGCGGGGCAAGATCACGCCCCCCAGCCGGACCGCGATGAAAACCGACATGGAAAGCCTGATCCACCACTTCAAGCTCTACACCGAAGGGTTCCACGTCCCCGCCGGCGAAGTCTATTGCGCGGTCGAGGCCCCAAAGGGCGAATTCGGCGTCTACCTTGTGGCGGATGGATCGAACAAACCCTACCGTGCCAAACTGCGCGCGCCGGGCTACCTGCACCTGCAAGCGATGGACTATGTCGCCAAGGGGCACCAGCTGGCGGATGTCGCGGCGATCATCGGCACCATGGACATCGTTTTCGGAGAGGTCGACCGTTGAGCCGGGTCCTCTTCATTTTGCCAAATAAACTCCCGCCGGAGGCGCCCGCCGTTTCCGCAAGAACGAAAGCCTGATCTGATGCTGCGCCGTTTGCACCCTGACCAACCGACAAGCTTTGCCTTCACCCCTGCCAACCAGGCCTGGGCCGAAGCGCAGATCACGAAATACCCCGAAGGCCGTCAGGCCAGCGCGATCATCCCTTTGCTGTGGCGTGCGCAGGAACAGGAAGGCTGGCTAAGCCGCCCTGCGATCGAACATGTCTCTGAAATGCTGGGCATGGCCTATATCCGCGGGCTCGAGGTCGCGACATTCTACTTTATGTTCCAGCTTCAGCCTGTGGGCGAGGTCGCGCATTTCCAGATTTGCGGCACGACATCCTGCATGATCTGCGGTGCTGAAGACCTGATCGAGGTCTGCAAGGAACGCATCGCGCCCAAGGCACATCAAATCAGTGAAGACGGCAAATTCTCGTGGGAAGAAGTCGAATGTCTGGGCGCCTGTTCGAACGCGCCGATGGCGCAGATCGGCAAGGACTATTACGAAGATCTGACCGTCGACGGCTTCCGCGCCATGATCGACGAGATGGCGGCGGGGCAGGTGCCCGTACCCGGCCCGCAGAACGGGCGCTATGCCTCTGAACCGCTGTCAGGGCTGACCAGCCTGACCGATCACGACAGCGGCAAGACACAATATAACGCCAGCGCGCAGCTGGCCGTGGACATCGGAGATACGCTCAAGCGCATCGATGGTACCGAAGTGCCGCTGACAGCGCCCTGGCAGGGTAAAGATGGTGCAGACAGCGCCGGTTCCGACAAGGAACAGCCTGTTGCGCGGGATGACAATATGCCACCCGAAGGCCCTGACGGTGCCCAAGGCGGTCGTACCGCCGCAGAGGAAGACGCACCACGTGATGTGGGCGATGCCTCGGATCAACGCTCCGAAGCACCGGGGGAGGCTGACGGCACCGAAGCGGTGGGCAAACCCGAAGCAGGCAGCGTCGCACCCGGCGATCCGGCCCCTGCGCCCAAAGCCTCGACCGCGGGCACCAAGAAAGCATCGGTTGCGAAGTCTGCCGAGGCCAATGCGGATGCGGCAGCCACCAAGCCCAAGACGCTGGATGCCCCCGAAGGCGGCGCGGCGGATGACCTCAAGATGATCAAGGGCATCGGTCCCAAGCTCGAAGCGCTGGTGAACAAGATGGGCTTTTACCACTTTAGCCAGATCGCTGACTGGGGCCCGAACGAGGTATCCTGGGTGGATCAGAACCTCGAAGGTTTCAAGGGCCGCGTGACCCGCGACAACTGGGTCGAACAGGCGAAAAAGCTTGCTGCTGGTGAAGAAACAGAATTCTCGTCGCGCGCCACAAAAGATGGTATCTATAACACATAATAGATCATCTTGAATGGCGAACGAAGGGACGGACATGACTGATTTGACGCAAAAAGAGCAATGCAAACGCGGTTGCATGCGGTGGGGGGCCGGGGTCGGCCTTGTCCTCGCGTTGCTATTTTGGCTGGTTTTCGGCTGGGGCTTTATCGCCTCCCTATTCCTTGGAATCATACTGGGGCTTGTGACCTTTGTGGTCCTGTCCAAATTCATGTGCGGGTCGCTTGGGGATGAGCCTATGCAGACGGCCAGCACTCCTGCGGCGGCGGCGGCCCCTGCAACGGCGGCCACAACCCAGGCGGCCAGCGCCGCACCAACCAGCGACGCCGAGGTAGAGCCTGAGCCGACGCTGGAGGCGGAACCCGCTGCCACCGAAACGGTAGAGACCCGCCCCGAAGACACGACCGGCGGTCAGGCCGAGGCCGATGTCGGCGGTGCCGCGTCAGAGGCGACAGCGGGCACCTCGCCCGCGGCCAAAGACGAACCCGCCGCTTTCTCGGGGATCAAGCCCACGGCCAAACTGAAGGGCCAAGAGGAACTCGCTGCGCGCAAGGGCAGCTACAAATACGAAGCCCCCGCAGCCGAGCCTGCACAGGCCAAGGCGGCTCCGGCTCCTGCGCCCGTGCCCGAAGCGGCGGCAGAACCTGTCGCCTCTATCCCGGAACCAACGCCGGCTGAAACACCGCAGGCACCGGCCACCGTCAAGGGGGCTACCTCGACCCGTTCGGGGATCGCGGATATTCCGGCGGGTACTGTGGAAAGCAGCCCCGAAACGCTGGAGAAACCGCGCGCTGGCGGTGCCGATAACCTCAAGCTTATCAGTGGGGTAGGGCCGAAACTTGAACAAACGCTGAATGAGCTGGGGATCTATCACTTTGATCAGATCGCCAAATGGACCGCGGCTGAAATCGCTTGGGTTGATGCCCGCGTGCGGTTCAAAGGCCGTATTCAACGTGATGACTGGATGGCGCAGGCCAAAACCCTCGCCTCCGGTGGAGAGACCGAATTCTCCACGCGTAGTAAAAAGACCTGAGCCTGACATGGATGCCGTGTAATGACAGATAAGGAAGAAATCGCCTTGGCCCGTAAGGGCCGGATGGTCGGCCTTGTCATTGCCGGCACAATGTTGCTTTGGATCGCGGCGCAATGGCTTGCGCCGCAGTTCGGCTTGCCCGGACGCTATGCGCTGCTGTTCGACTTTGCCGCGCTGGCAGCCCTGATCTGGGCGATGGTCAATATATATCAGATGAGGCGGGCCCGCGCGGCCAGCCGTGACACATAAAGGTTAGCTTCATGCTTCAGGATCAAGACCGCATCTTTACCAATATCTACGGTATGCACGACCGCACGCTGAAAGGCGCGCAGGCGCGTGGCCATTGGGATGGCACGGCGGGCATCCTCAAGAACGGGCGCGACTGGATCATCGACCAGATGAAAGCCTCGGGGCTGCGGGGCCGTGGCGGTGCGGGCTTCCCCACCGGTCTGAAGTGGTCCTTCATGCCCAAGGAAAGCGACGGTCGCCCCAGCTATCTGGTGGTGAACGCCGATGAATCCGAGCCCGGCACCTGCAAGGACCGCGAGATCATGCGCCACGATCCGCACACGCTGATCGAGGGCTGCCTGATCGCAAGCTTCGCGATGAACGCCAACGCTTGCTACATCTACATCCGCGGCGAATACATCCGCGAGCGCGAAGCGCTGCAAGCCGCGATCGACGAGGCCTATGACGCGGGTCTAGTGGGCAAGAATGCCTGCAAATCCGGCTATGATTTCGACATCTATCTGCACCACGGGGCAGGTGCCTATATCTGTGGCGAGGAAACCGCGTTGCTGGAAAGCCTTGAGGGCAAGAAAGGCATGCCGCGGATGAAGCCGCCGTTCCCTGCGGGGGCCGGTCTTTATGGTTGCCCGACCACGGTGAACAACGTGGAATCCATCGCGGTGGTCCCAACGATCCTGCGTCGCGGTCCAGAATGGTTTTCAAGCTTTGGCCGTCCGAACAACGCAGGCACCAAGCTGTTTGCGATCTCGGGCCATGTGAATAATCCTTGCGTCGTCGAAGAAGCGATGAGCATCACCTTTGAAGAGCTGATCGAAAAGCATTGCGGCGGTATCCGTGGCGGCTGGGACAACCTCAAGGCTGTGATCCCCGGCGGGTCGTCCGTGCCGATGATTCCCGGTGCACAGATGCGCGACGCGATCATGGATTTCGACTACCTGCGCGAACAACGCTCGGGCCTGGGGACGGCTGCGGTCATCGTGATGGATAACTCCACCGATGTGATCAAGGCGATCTGGCGTCTGGCGAAATTCTACAAGCACGAATCCTGTGGTCAGTGTACGCCATGCCGCGAAGGCACGGGCTGGATGATGCGCGTGATGGACCGTTTGGTGCGCGGCGATGCGGAGCCCGAAGAAATCGACATGCTGCTTGACGTGACCAAGCAGGTCGAAGGCCACACGATCTGCGCCCTTGGGGATGCGGCGGCTTGGCCCATTCAGGGTCTGATCCGTCACTTCCGCGACGAGATCGAGGATCGCATCAAGCACAAACGCACCGGCCGCGTCAGCGCCGTCGCGGCGGAGTAAGCTTTGATGGAAAGCTTTGCCGCCTATAGCCACGCGCTGACTGCTTTGGCTTTTTGGGCCATTCTGATCAGTGTCCTCGGCGCGCTCTCTACCATGGGGCGCACGCCAGAGGGGCGCTGCGATTGCGGCAAGCCCAAGCGGAACTACGACGATGTGGTCTATCGCCGCGAACGCGCGTTCATGAACGCGATAGAGGCGTCGGGCCCGTTTCTGGCATCGACGCTTGCGGCGGTGCTGCTTGGCGCGCCTGTGTTCTGGGTGAACCTCTTTGCGGCGCTATTCGTGGTGGTGCGGGTCGCGATGGCC